>Ga0325404_1000453_pt1 | contig 40718 bp, 21 predicted proteins | sample PopdelMetagenome_18_FD_205664 | JGI IMG/M metagenome (GOLD analysis project Ga0325404, IMG submission 205664) | Populus deltoides microbial communities from Bellville, Georgia, United States - Xylem-Control-R1 | ecosystem: Host-associated > Plants > Phyllosphere > Stem > Wood/Secondary xylem...
TTTTTTTTACAACAAGACATATATTTAAATTAGATTACACATGTCGTCAATTGAGAATAAATCCCTCTTTGTACCTCCATATAAAGTTTATTGAAACAGCTGACCTTAAAATTTCTGACCTAGCTAGATTACCAAGGATGAAACACACCATGCATGATAATCCCTTAAGATCCATGTGTTGACATCAATCAGTTCATTAATTTCCACGAAATGAGGGAAATAGTACAATAAATCCTTTAATTAATATTATAATGGAGAAATGTTACCTCCATATCTATCCATCCATCATGTAATAAAAACATCGTATAAATCCAAACAACCATAAATTAGGTTAACAAGTGGACTTTTTATATATATATATAATTCACTCATGTCATGATGATGTGTACATTAAGGATTCCACCAAGATTGGTCCATTAAATTAAGAAATGTTTACTACAAGTGGGTGTAACATTATGCAATGCTTCTTCGATCTCCATCATGAAAAATAAACTTAATTAAATGTAAGCATAAAATAACAACCTGCCATTTTTAAATGTTCCTAGAACTTGGAAATATCAATTCAATTTGAGAGCCTTTTACAATATATATATATATATATATATATATATATATATATATATATATATATAGACACACACTCACACACTATGGTTTCCTCTTCTATGGCTGGAAGATTCTCCTCCCATTTCTTTGTCACATATGATCTGTTTCCGGAGTTAAAGGATATTTGGCCCACTAGGGTTCGGAGCAAAGCATAAACAATTCTGCCATGAACCAAGTTATTACGATTTAATCAACAGAAGAAACAAATTTGTTCCTGAGGTGCTACCTGTTCCAGGCTATTTTGTAGTCTAGAGGTGATGAATCTTAACACGTAATATGTTCAGAAATAAGGTTGATATGGTGGCTAATTTGCTAATTTTTAAGTTCAAACAATCTGATTTATTCTTCATAGTTAAGATGTTCGGTAATTTGATATAAAAAGCTCAAATGATTGGTAAGTGGTAGCAGATGATGTCTAATAAGTCAGGTTTCCGGTAACTATGGTAATAGAAGGTGGTGTCTAGTAAGTTAAGTGATTAGTAGCTGGTATCTGTAAAATATCTTATTTGATGGACATGGGGACTCTCCATTGATAAAGTCAATAGCTTTATATAGAAAGAAAGTGAAATGATATTTTAGAGAGATAGACTTTAAAAATATATATGCTAAAATATTGAGAATGAAGAGATTGTGAACCCTTGACTTGAATGATTTATGGTGTATTTATAGCTCATAAATTTTATCTTTTTGTGAAGATAAGGGGCTGAAGTATAATTTTATTCTTGTGATATTTTAAGTTATATTTTACTTAAAATAATATATATTAAAACAAAATAAAATATTGAGGGACCCGCGTGGAGTTTTGAAAAAATTATCAGCGAGAGTTGGGCTCGGGCACATAAGAGGTGAGAAATGTGTCCAGGCACACTGCCTAGACCCAAGCATATTGGGCTCAGGGAGCACTCCTGAGCCCAAGCCCACAGGGGTGTTGGGGTGTATGTCCTGCACAGGCTCGGGCTTCTTACCTAAGTCTAAGCTCCATGGGTGTTGGGATTGGGCTACCAAGCTCGAGCCTAAGGGGGTTTTTTTAGTCTATTTTGAAAGAATTTTTTAGGGAGTTTTGGGTCCATTTTATTTGGATTCATCAAGAGATAATATAATTATTGTAGTTGGAAGTAAATTAAGATGCATCCCCCCAATTAGCTCTTGATTGGTGGTTTGCTTAGGTCTTTTGAGAGGAAAAGAATATTTTAGATTGAAAAAGAATCTTAATTAAATATATCTATACTTCTACTTGGTATTCCATGTTTATAATTTGATGATGTTTTAAAATTCAAAATGCTTAGAGATATGTTTTTTCGGTGGTTGGATTATAAATTAATTAATTGTTCATCCAATTAAATCCATTCTTCATAGTAAAGAAAGATACCTCTTGATGAAAGTCTCCTGATACTTACAAAAAAAAATCCTATTTGAGTGGATTTGAAAATCTTCAAATGATTAAATTAATATCTTTGTAGAGTGAAATTAACAAATATATTAGAGAACATTAAGAACAAGGTTGTTTGTTCTTGTTTTTGTATGAAATGAATGCCCTGTAAAAAGATGGTATATGTATGCTTGAGAATGAAAATTGTAAATCTTTTATCTAGGTGATTTAGGAGGTATTTTTACCTTATAAACCTTGTCATTTTGCTTGAGAGAGGGCTAAAAAATCATTCTAGCCTTATAGTATTAATGAAGGATAAATATCTCTTATACATGTATTAATCTTAAATAAATATCTTTGACATAGTTATAAATCATATTGTTATAGGATCATATTGTTAAGTCATAATTAATTTCAATATAGAACCCAAGCCAACAAGAGTGGAGCCAAAGGATGAGTTATGCTTAGAGTCTTGGCTCTTTTAAACTATAGTTAAAAAACCTAGGTTAACAGATTGATTTAGTGTTAACCTGAAACCTAGTCCAAACTGATTTTTTTTTAATCATTTTAGAAGTTGACTTAGTTAAACCTAGGTGATATGACATGTTAACCTGCGATTAGATTACCCTTGCTAACCCCGGTTGAGACCCAATCAGATCCACTCCAAAGGATTTCTTTTCAATAGTTGTCTAAAATGACATATTTTATGTTTTTTTAAAAATTAAAACAATGTCGTTTGAGATAGATCAAGGTTGACCTGCTGACCCGTAAGGTGACCAAAAAAACCCACAATCCAAGTTGGTTTTGATAACTATATATGCTTTAACATTTTAGAATTCTCTAGAAAGATAAATATTTACGTTAGGTTTTTAGCCTCAACAAAATACCAAAACTATATGCTTACTTGGTAGGAGGTGGAATTTTTTGCATTGTTCAAATTGAAAGTATATATTAGTTAGTGCCTTTACTAGGAAAGGTGTTCAAATATATAGTGATTTTAGAGAGATTTAATTGATTTAAAATAATCACTAAAAGATATTTAAAGGATCAAATTTATAAGGTTTTTATTAGTAAAAAAACAGGTGTTAGGGAAAAAAGAAAGTTCAAAATATTTTTGAAATGGATTTCTTCATGGGATATCATGGCTAATAATAGTACATGATTTAATTCAAGTTTATATTCCTGCTTACACTAAAAAGAGAATTTGACCTTGACTTGTATTTTATATTCAAGTCGTTTTAATTCTAGCTTGCACTTTAGTGATTATTAGCCTACACATAATTAATTTTGTTAGTTAAATGGGTTGTTAGATTCTTACTTTGGTTTATTAATAAAAAAAATAAAATGTATACTAGTCAGAAAAATTATGCCTAATTTGGTTTATTTAGGTATTTATTATTAGAGACATTAATATTTAAGAAATTAAAGAAATACCTGATAAAAGAATTAGAAAATATTGTTGATTAATTTTACATTATGAGATTTATTAGTTTAGTTGTTGCCGAGGTAATCTATATTAGCAAACCTTATTATAGGTGTAAAAATAAATAAAAGATTAGTCATAATTTATGACATTAGACAATGATTTCTTATAAGGCAATCATAAATAGAATAATGAGACTAACCCGAAGAAAAGTCACTTCAATTAGTTATGAACTAACTATATAAAGTGATATAATTTTTATTTTTAGTTGTAGTGTATACCCAAATATAAGACAATAATGTCTAAGTAGTTAGAAATTATATCAAATCTATAAGGTGATTAATGTTTGTGTATTATAAAATGGATAATATATGCTATCATGTTTTTTGCCCAAAGGGGAACAATGTGACATGAAAATTCCAATAATTTATAATTATAAAATTCTATATTATAGACTTAGACCTCATTATGAGTATATTTTTCAAGTTTCAATCTCAATTTTCACTTTGTTGCCTTCACATGCTTCAAATATTCTGGTTCTCAATGGAAAATGAGCAAGTCTAATTCACACTAAGGGTATTGGTGTTAGATTAGTAGGAAACCTGGTTTAAGATATTTATATATTTAGAGTTATTAAGCGAGAGATAGAATTGACCCCCATGAAAAGAAGTTAGATCCAAGAATAATATTTGAATATTTTATTGGTTATCAAATAAGTTTAAAGGGTACTAATTTTATTGTTTCAACCATAGTATAAGGATAGTTCAAATTGAGAATGTCAAATTTTTAGAAAATGGTGAATTTAGAAAAGATAAATCTTCAAAAAGTAAGGGTAAATATACCATTATCTTTATCTTCTCAAAATATTGTTGTTCCCCAATCCACTCAACATGTTGAGGAGATTGAACAATGTAATGATAATATTATAACATTCCAATAAAATATTACCACTAAAAATATTGTAGAACTACCATAACAAGTAGTTTTGAGAAGGTCTCAAAGGAAAGAAGATTTGCTATTTAAAATGATTATAAGGTGTATCTACTAGACTTTAATTTTGACATTGGGATTAAAAAAGATTCGACTATATTTTCACCGGCCATGAAAAATGATGATTCTAGAAAATTGATGGATGACATGAATGAAAGGTTAAAGTCAATGGATGATAATGGTGTATGAGATCTTGTCGAATTTCCTAATAAATATAAGAAATCTAGTTTTAAATGGGGTTTTTAAGACAAAGCGTGATGATGTAAAAAGCAATATCAAATGATATAAGGTTAAATTTATTGTTTAAAGTTTTACTTAAAAGGATGACATTAATTATATAGAAACTTTATCTCTAGTTTCTAAGAAAGATTCCCTAGTTGCATCCAATTGATGTGAAAAATCCTTTTCTAAATGAGACTTGGATAAGGATATTTATATGGAACAACATAGTGGTTTTATAAAGAAAGAAAATGAATATATAACTTGTAAATTAAAAAAATCCATTTATAAACTTGAATAAGTTTCGTATATTAAGTTTAATGATATCATTATTTTTTCAGATTTAAATAAAATATTGTTGATTTACCTAAAGTTTAAATCTTTTTACTAAATAACAATGATTTTGGTTTGATGAATGAAACTAAAGATTATCTTAACATGAACTTTAAGATATTGTAAGATATCCTATGTCGCATAATAATATTGAGATATCAATCTCAATGATATATCGATGGAGTCTTGAAAAGATATAACATGCAATTTTGTTAAGCTAATAATGCTCGTAATATTTGTTTTTGAATTGATTTTTTAAAATGGGGTTAAAATTAGAAATTAAAAGGGCGATGATTGTTTTTGCTTATGGTTGTGATTTATATACATATGGAAAATTTGGGATTTCAGAGCATGTTTTGATAATTCACTTAAAACAAATTCCCAAGTTCAACAAATCTAAAACAGATTCCCAATACCACCAAAATCAACATACACCACCGTGAAGTCACCATTACCGCCAAACTCAGCCGCCGCCACCACTGACAGCATCCCAATTAAAGCCAACCATAACATATAACTTTCTCTTCCTCGCCCACTCTCCCTTTATCGTTTTACATTGTGACAGTAACGACCCTCATCACAAGACCATATCCTTCATCTCCATCTTCTTCAAAGCTAAACCCAACCTTAGTCTTCTTTCTTCCCATCAACCACTTCAACCAAAAAACCAAAGCTTCACACCACACCTCCTCTTCCAATAAGCCAACCTTTAACCCACACTGCAAACCCTTAATTCCTTCACCACAGAACGCTTCACTACTCCATCATCCATCACCCATCACCCAAGAACAAGCCAATAGCCATTGTCTCCTGCCCTCATAACCCGATTCAACACCATCTGCCTAGTTAAGCCTCCATCATAGACACTCCGCCCTTAACATCCGCGGACCAGCCTCTTCTCATAGTTCAACCCCACGGTGGCAGATCTAGACTAAAACCCAGCTAAAGTTGCAGTCGTAGTCCCCAATCCAATAGCCCCAGCTCTCTTGTCTTTCACGCACTGAGCTTGCATCAAGTATCAAAACCAATCAAGCCAAAAACCATTCTTCTTTCTTCCCAGGATCAACCCACAGTCAGTCTAGAACTCCTTAAAAATTTCAGTCGCTAATCAGTTTGAAGCAACCACTAGTTTTGTCGCACGTGTGGTGTTGCGGCATCAACATCAACAAGTTATCACCTAATTATTTGATTCGGATCACTAGGAATAGCCTGATTTTATATGAAATTTTAGGATAAAAAATTAATTATGATTGGAAAAGATATTAGTATTTTTAGTACAATTTATTTTAGATAAGTTATATTATATAGTTTAGATATAGTTTATAAGTATTTATGAGTTTTTAACTGATAATTTTTTTATAATTTATAATAAAATTTTATTTTCATAAATAAATCTAGTATCTTCAATTTATTATGAACTTGTATACCCAAATAAATTATCATAGGAAGAATCCATATAAATATTCTGATAATGTTCATCTATCATGCAATGTGAAAGAGTTTTTCACAACTTGTATGTTATTATAAAAAATATTTTCAATTAAAATTTGTGAATATCCAAAATTATTTTGGGAATTTTCAAATCAACTTTTGATATTTCAAATGTTAGTTTACTTGTAAGTCCAATATTTATACCAGAATATTGATAATTAATTTTTATGAATTAAAATTTTTAGGGGTTATTGAAATATTGATTAAGTTTTCATGGATTTAATAAACTAGTTATTACATCCAAAAATGCTTGCAAAGATATTTTTTGATTTTTTTGTGTATATATATAAAATATTAAATCATACCACACACACACACACATATATATATATATATATACACACCTTTTAAGAGACTTTACTGATTGCACACTAAATAAAATATTTTTTTTGTATTTTTGAAATGATAATTTTTTTCAGAAAATTTTAAGATTTTGATGAAAAGCGTGTATTTAAAAACCATATCAGTATCTTATAGTGTAAATCTTCAACCCTGATATTAAATAAATTTGCTGGAAAATATGGGAGGAACCCACAAATAATTTTAAATTGGTCCTAGAAATTGTTTTAGAATTTTTAGAAATTTATTTGGGGTCTGTTTGATAAAATAAACATTTTTATTCAAAACAAAACAATCAAAATAAATCTAAGGGTGTGTTTATCAAACAATCCCTTAGGCCAAAGATTCCTCAACAAAAACAAAGTATCCAACCAAACAAAGCCTTAGTACCTAACTCAAAACAAAACCAATCGAGTTGACTTGAAAACACTAGTTCAACCCTGAACTAAATCAAAAACCATGGTTTGACCCAAAACTAAAGCAAAATAAACAATTAAACAAAAAACATATCAAAACTAAAGAAAAAAAACATAAAATCTTTTTTTTTATAAAAACAAATCAAACATCAATAACATGAAGGATACAGTGAACATTGAAACCGAAACTCAGCAAACATATATTACAAACCAAACAAGTTTTTATGCAATCAATGACAAGATTTTATTCATAATCATGCATAGATCAAGGATCAAGCATCTATTTTCTTTGATTTACACTTAAAAGCCACGATTTGATTAAAATGTGTTTGGGTAGTCCAAAGAACCCTAAAATCCAAATGCATTAATACGTGTTATTGATGCATTTTAATTCTAGATTATTTGCTAAAGATGACAAGCTAATATGTTTATACCAAGAATTAACCTAAAAATCTTCAAAACAAAAGGCCAAGGCAAAGTTCATGCGAAGAACATGAACTCAGAATTTGGAAAATTTTCAGAAATCAAAGAACTACTGCCAAAAACCATATTTGACCTTTTAGGCCTCTAAATACAATGCTTTTGGTCATCACAAATCACATTACCAATACCAAGCATAATTGAATTCAAATAACTAACAAATAACATCAAATCATCAATAACATGCATTAAATTCCACCTTCATCTCTACAACCCCAATGACAGTCAACAACATCAAATTACAATTAAAAAAATACTCTCGAAACAACTTGAGACCCAAATCAAGCTCATGAACCAAGAAAAATACAATATTAAAAAAAGCATCAAAGACATACTACCATATTTTACAGAATACGAAAACCATTTTATTTTAGCAAAATAAACATCAAAACATTTCTTAAACATCCAATAAATAGTAACAAACAACTCAGATCAAAATTAAACAAAGAAAAAAAACATTTTATGCATTAATAAAAAATACAAAATAAATACAATATATCACCATAAACAAATTTAAAACATCATTGGAACATGAAATGAAGAGATAGAGATGTGCCTCATAGACATCATTTGCTAGATTAAAAGAGTTTTTATACTTTTCAAGCTATAACAATGGTTGCTTCACAAGCTTGCTACTTTCTCTCAAAGTTGAGGAAATCTTTGTGCTAGGCTCTTAAACCTTCATACTTGAATTCCTTTATCTTATTTTCTTATCTCTTCTTTCTCTCCTACTTGCTCCCTCTTCTACTTGCTCCCTCTTCTACCTTGATTTTCCAAAGGTATTTGTAGAGTTTCAAGCTAAGATTCAATCAAAGATTGGTCCTCTTTCATCAAAGCTTGGCTCTTTGATCAAAATGAGAGATTTTTGGGTATGTTTTATAGTTGTAAGATTTATACCTATGTTGGTTTTACAATGGTGGTTGTCGCACGTGTGCAAAAGACGAGTAGAGGCTGAAAGAGTCGCCACCTAGTTGTTTGGTTCAGGGTTGCTAAGGAACCTAGGTGTATTGGTCTTATTTGAGATTTGAAGGTAAGGGACTGGTTGTGACTAGGAAAGGTATTAGCACTCCCAACACACGCTGTCTGGGGTAAGCTGTTTTGTGTGGTTTGATGTGGTTTAGAGGTTTCGGATTGAGATTTACTTGTATGAATAAATCTAGTGTTTAAGAATTTATTATGGACTCTGTACCCAAATAAATTCTTAAGAAAAAATTCTATGTAATTTGTGTATTACGATGAAAAATACTCAATTAAAATTGTTGAATATTTAGAATAAATTTGAGAATTTTCTGATCAACTCCTGACATTTCAAATACTAGCCTTATTTGTAAGTCCAACGTCCTATACCAGGATTCTTAACAATTAATTCTCATGAATTAAAAAAAATATGATTTATTGAAATATTGGTCAAATTCTCATGGATTTAATAAATTGATTATTGAATCCTAAATTGCATGTCAAATGTGAAACCTGAGAACAAATTATACAAAAAAGGAAGGATTTATAATAAATTAAATTTTTATAATAAAAAAATAATGTAACTACAAAAATAATGATGATGATGAAAAAATTTATTAGTTTTGGAGAACAAAAAAAAAATGGCTTAACTATGAAAAAGGGAGAAAGATAGGCCAAAATGGAATTAAAAAGAAATGAGACTATAAATACCTCATTCCTTCTCTCTTCCAAGATCGGCTGGAAAACATAAAAGAGGGAGGGGATTTTTAGATTTTATTCAACCAAAATGAGAGAGAAAAACACCAAGGTTTAACAAATTTTAAATCCTGACAAGTTTAAAGGAGGAGAACATCATTATACAAGAGAAATTACAAGGAAACAAATGTGGGAATTGTTAAGAGAAGGGAAAGAGTGGTTAGCTATATGGAAGGAGAAGAAGGCTAATATTCTTTTTAAATTTTATGAAGTAAAGCTTAGATTTCATCCAAGTAAAGAGTTCTAATCACAATTTATATGAAATTAACTTCAATTTGATTAGAAGTTTCATAATTTTCTTGAATTGAGAATTAGGGTTCTTGAACATAAAATTTGGGGGAAATGCAAAATTTCTTGAAGCTAGACCTATTAGGGTGATAGTAATGACATTGAATGTGGAGCGGTGCAATGGAAAAAAGAAGAAGAACAGATTCAAGGTGACTGACTACTGGAGGTGAAGAAAGGAGAGGAAGAGAAATTATGATTTCCTTATTTAATTAATTAAGATGTGTTGTTACCATGTGATTGAAAAATAGGGAAAATTACATCACTTGGAAGGAGGAGGAACCCTTATTTCCTTTGGATAGGTTCGACCAAAGTTAGAATGGATTTATTAAATTGGTGCAAATAACTTTGGGAGATTATAATTAGATGAGTTGCTATATATATGGTGAAGGCATGGCTGTATCAGATGAGGAATAAGGGATTAGAGATAAAATTTGATATACTTGTCCATTGACGAAACAAAGTAGGTTTGTCGCCTTGATTCTCAAGGGAATTTGGACCTGAAGACGATAGAATCCGAGGAGGGTCCTTTCATAAAAGTTGTTGTCGGGAGTTTCAGCTTTCAAACAAATCTGACCACATCTAATTTGGAGTTTTGGAACTCCAAATACAAATACAAATCTGAGAGGAGGTCAAGTTGTCACCCCTGCTAGCAGATTCAACCAAGTCGATAAAACGATGAAATTTAGCCATATTATGGGTAGAATTCATTTTCTTGCCTTTTATAAAGTGTGTAACATCGTGTCTTGATCTTCAAAAAGAAATAAACTGTGATCAAAATTGAATTCATGATGTCCATTTAGGCTACTAATAAGCTGAAAATGTTAAAGGATAATAATGAGAAATGTAGGTGAGAAAGAAAAAAATGGTAAAAGAAAAATGAATATTATTGTCATTGTTGTTGTTGTATTGTGATATGTGGACTAATATGGAATAATTATGGGTGTTTGTGGTTTCAAGAGAAACCGCGGGAGGAGTACAGCAACAACAGGGGAATGCAAGTCAAACGTCTATAGCAGGTAGGTACTCGGTACCTATATCTCCTCTAGTTAATAATTATTTTAACTAATTGTTGAACTATAAATTTTGGTGCTTATTGATGAGGAAAAGAAAAGGGGAAAAGGAAAGGTTAAACGACGAGAAAATGAAAACAGAGAACTAGATTTAATTTATGGCTCATTTTAAAAAAAAAGGACAATAACAATAAACTTTAGGAATGACTGTTCCTTGAATTTGATTAGCCTGTCCTAGATACGAGAGGCTAATGGAGCCAAGTTGGTAACATCAGCATGACCGGTACGTGGGAGGAGGAATATATAACTTGATTAACTATTCGGGTTCAGAATAGTTAATGATATCGGCGGGTGACGTCGATATCGGCAAAATTTATGGGACTTGATTAGCTTTCTAAGGTGAAAGCTAATGATGTCAAGAATCCTTGACATTGGCATACCCGAGGACCTCCCAAGGTAACATGGAGCATTGATTAACTATTCTGGCCTGAAAATAGTTAATGACACCAATGATCGTGTTAGTGTCGGTATTTTCATAAATTTGATTAGTTGATCCCAATACGGGCAACTAAAGACACTAAAAGGGATCGTTAGTGTCAGCAGTAGTTTTCTCAATGTGGGGAGAAGTGGCAGGGTGGATACCCTCTATCAGAGCTTGGATTACCAAAAGAAAAGGAGGGATATAGTTAAAGGAAACAAATTTGTTAATCCTTAAAAGGGGTTAGTTATGGTGTATAGAAATGCATATGACTTAAGTAGGCAGATGTGTTGTATAATTTTTCTTCTATAAAATTGTTTGTATTTAATTTTTATTTTTTTAATTATATGAAAAATTTATGTTTTGCAGGTCCCTTCCATTCACATCAAGAGTAGAGTTTAGGTTATTTGATCCATTTTTGTATAAGTTAGGAACTTAGGGATTATTCATATAATTTTTGTTATGCAGTAAACATGTAACCTGAATATAATAGTATACTTCTTATATTATTTTGTGTTTGGAATATTAAATGTATCAATATATGCTTAGGATATTATAATGTGATATTATAATGTACTAGTTTATGTTTAGAATGCTAAATTGTGTTGTGTTTATATATGAAATTTCAGCGCTTGGATGGTTCCCTTAATTACTAATTTATGCATGTGATATGAGATGGAGATTGAGTATGACGATTTGTCCTGCGTATATTCTCAAATGAATTAAATGGTTGAATTGGACAAATTATGGATGTGTTTATGGGTGGGATGTGATTATAAATGTGTGCAGGGTAAATTCTCGATAACTTGGGACCTCCCGGTATAGGGAAGACTCTACCCAAATTTTGGTGAACTTAATGTAAAAAAAAACAAATATGCTCTATTTACCCTTTACGTGGAAGTTAAACGGATAAACTGATCTAAATATTGGGGTTATTACACCAAAACACACACACACACACACACACACATATATATATATATATATATATATATTTATTTTTGTAATCCTCTATAGATCAAGAATCAAGAGTTTATTTATGTTAATGATCAACAAAATCATATGATTTTACCAAAAAGGGGTTGCAGTTTGAAACCGAAACTTTAGGATTTAAATATATTAAAACCTGTTATTGATGCGAAAAAACGCTAGATTACTTATCAAAGATGATGGATGGACCTATCTAAACCAGAAACTAAACCAATCAAGCCCTGAAACTAGTACCTAAAGCAAGATTCAGCGGATGAATCTGTCTTAAGCCCATAAACAGGCTGCCTAAAAACCATAGATATGAAATGCACCTAAAAAGGCATATTTTGGCCTCTAAAGTGCATCCTCTTTATCCCTACCGACCATACTATTGATGAGGAACATGATTATGGCCAAAGAAACAACAAAACAACATAAAAACTCAAAATGTGAATTGATTTCCAATCCTAAAAGCTACCAACTCAAAACAATAATAAATCTTTAATAGAATGAGCTTCAAAATCTAACTATTCTCACTTCAAATGGCCAAACAAACTACCTAGAAGCATGGGCTATCCTTTCATTAACATAAAATGCCTTTACTGCCATCTTTGGCATCCCTTAAACCAAGGTTTCATGTAATAAAATGATAGAAAAGCAATCAAGAGCATATCAAGGCATTCAAGACTTCGTGTAATATCCCAATAATTAAAAAAAGCCGAAATCGATGGTAAATTTATTTATTTTTTCATTTTTTGTAAGCTATCATAATCTCGATGCTTCTCACAGTAGCATTCTGAAGGTTAATACATGGGTTCCATCCATTAGTATGGCACAATTCTCATATGATTACGTAAATCCAACATCTCTGTATAAGAAGCACTCAACACACCTACCACACAACATCATATTTACATATACATAGGTTTACATCATCATAATAACATATGCATAAGTTCGCATCCTTATTCGAATATTGTTATTGTTACTAGATTATATAAAAGTGTTGAAAGACAATTCTACAAGTAGTATATTCACTCCTACAAAATACATAATATCTAAACATGTGAACACATAGTTTTTTTCAAACATTTATGGACCTGTGGATCGGGATTACCTATGCACCTTATTTGTGTGATGTTCCTGTTACGAAAGCAAAATAGGTTCAAGAATTATAAATAATCTAAACATTATAATAAACAATTAGAAGAATGTTATCATTACTTCTTATTAGCAACTTAATAGGTACATTCCTTCTTTTATTTCTCATATGCATATTACAATCCTTATTATTTTATCCATTGTATTATCCTTACTCATATGCCCTAAGCTCTCCATAGGAGTTGTGGGGTCGGAGTGAAAATATTGGCCGAGGTTAATCACTTCACTTTAACCCGGTCATCCATCTTGGATGCTTTTAGCTGTAGCTAACACAATCTTGAAACTCGATCATCCATCTCGGATGCCATTATCCGAAGCTAATCACAATATCTAACTCGATCAACTTTTATGTTATTAGCCAAAGTCAATCATCATAATCAACACAGTTATCCATCTAGGATGTCATTAGCCAAACTTAATCATCATATTCAACTTGACCATCCATCTAGGATGTCATTAGTTGAAGCTAATCATCATATTCAACCTAGTCATCCATCTAGGATGCCATTAGTCGAAGCTAATCATCACAATCAACCTGACATCCATCTAGAATGTCATTAGCCAAAGCTAATCATTATACTCAATCAAGTATTCCATATTCGATTTATTATTCATCATAAGATAATACTAAATCATTCGTAATGAATTTAGAGAGTTTATATTATGCTAGGAGAGGGTGGAAACCACCTACTTGTTTCTCCTGTGGAGTGCCCTCATTCGGTCGAAGGTCCGCTCCTGGTCGTACCACATGACATATCAAATGATCATAATTAGTATACTCGTATCAAGCAACCATATAACCATCATCATACATATCCTAAAAATACAAAATACACATATTCACATTCAAGTGTTCCACACATTATACAATCATATAATGAACATCATCATATCAAGACTCTTCTTTTTATTTTAAACGTGGCCACTCATGGGCATCCTACTGTTTAATTATTGAGTTTTATAGTGACTTTGATCAAACTGATGATGAAATCATCATGAGCATTAAGTCATTTCTGATATGGAATTCATCAACGAAATAAGTTGTTGCTATCATAGAAAGTCGTCAACGAAAACTACTTTCACGATTGACGCCTGGAATCGTTAGTGAATACATTCATTGTCGATTCAGAAATTGTCAACGAAAACTGAGTCGCTGCGGACTTAGAAATCATCAATGAAACTACTTTCTCGGCTAATGCTTGGATTCATCAGTGCACATACTCACTATTGACTAAGAAATCATTGATGAAAATTGTTGTTGTTGACCCAGAAATCATCAATGCGATCTACTTCTACTGTTGGTGAATGAAATCATCAGTGCACATAATCTACTATTGACTCAAAAATTATTGATGAAAATTGCATCGTTGCCAAATGAGAAATTATCAACGTAATCAAATTTTATTGCTGGCCCATGAAATCGTTAGCACATATAATCTATTGTTGACTTAGAAATCATTGATAAAAATTATGTCGCAGCCGACCTAGAAATCATTAATGCGATTCAGTTCTCCTGCTGGCGCATAAAATTGTCAGCGCACATAATCTACTGTTGACTCACAAATCATTAACAAAAATTACATCGTTGTCCACCCATAAATCATTAATGTGATTCGATTTTACTACTGATGCATGAAAGCACACATAATTTACTATTGACTCAGAAATTGTTGACAAAAAGTGCATTGTTACCGACCCATAAATCATAAACACAATCCTTGTCACTGTCGATTCATAAATCGTCAGTGATGATTGAGTCACTTTTGGTTTTTACTCTTTCCCTTGGCTAAGCATAAGGTCTATGCTACCCTTTTATAATTCACCCCCAATCGAGTTTGAACATATTCCAAAATCAATCACATTTAAATTTTATCACAAAACCATCGATAATGCACAACCAAATCTCAACATGTATATTCTTCCAAAGAATCCCCTAATCATCACTTTAAGGCCGAAACCTAGACTTGTTTCCCCTAAGGTGTACATCATGACATATCCCTTCATGGTTCTCTCTTTTTCTATGGCCGAACATCGTTGTCCATTTCTCCCTAATTTGTATATATGCAATTCATCATTTTTTATCATAAGTATATTCACAACCACATGCTACAACCATACCTTTATTCACTTGGTTTATAACCATGCAATTTCATCAATCACATAGCAAAATCAAAGCATTAATATCAACATGAATTCTATTTCAACACAAGTGTGTTCCTAGGAGTTTAACAAAGTCACAATCCATGCATTCTATCATTTCATCTCACATTTCATACAAGTTCATTAATCACATGTGCAAGGTCAAGACATTAACTTCATCATAGATTTTATTTTAGTTTAAGCATAGTCTTAAGAGTTCAACAAGAACATAATTTAGGCATTTCATCATTTTATTCCACATTCCATTCATCCTTTCAATTTGGCCACCCCACTCTTAGGTTTACACACTCATATTCACATATATTTCTTTTGTAAGAGTCTTTCCTTGTGTTCTTCTATTCATTATTCTATTTAGAACTTCACATTTAATCATTCCTTAAATCATAAGTGCAAGAACCTTAAGCCTTCTACTTTGGGGTTTCATCCTCTTTTTATCCCGAAATCATGAGGTAGTAACCAGTTAAGGAAATGATATTCCTTATACCTCTTGTTTTTAACAACTCCAGGGAAGGTTTGATGATATTATTCTTCTCTTCCTCTTGATTTCTTCTCTTCTTTTCTTGTTGCAGTAGGCGTTCCTCTAGGCTCCCTTTTCTTTCATAGTTGCAGTTGCCTCTCTTCTCTCTAACTCTCCCTTCAATCAAAAACTCAAGTAAGACAACATGTAGCTAGGTTTGGTAAGGTTTTCTTTGGGGAAGAGAGACTATTATAGCTGGAGTTTCAGCTGGTTTTGGGGGATAGGAAGAGTCATCTCTTTCTCTCCCCCTTATATTTAAATCACTCATAAATGTGATAGGGTTTTTGAGAGGCTGGTTATTTATGTTATTATCCTTCTTTTGGGTTATCTTAGAGTTGGTTACTACCCTATAATTTCCACCTATGATAGGTAGGTTTGGTAAGGTTTTCTTTGGGGAAGAGAGACTGTTACAGCTGGAGTTTCAGCTGGTTTTGGGGGAAAGGAAGAGTCATCTCTTTCTCTCCCCCTTATATTTATATCACTCATAAATGTGATAGGGTTTCTGAGAGGCTGGTTATTTATGTTATTATCCCTCTTTTGGGTTATCTTAGAGCTGGTTACTACCCTATAATTTCCACCTATGATAGGTTGGTTTTCCTTACCCATTTTCCACCTATAGCATGCCAATTTGTTCTCATTAATTCTTGCTTAGCATAGGTTAGCCTTTTACTTAAATTTTTGTCGAGTTTTACATTCTCCCCCCTTAATATAAATTTCATCCTCGAAATTATAGAGGTTTCACATTCCATACCTGGTTGTTTAAAGAGTTTGGGGTATTTCTTTCTCATTTTGATGTCCCTCTCCCAAGTTTCCTCTTTTATTTGAGTGCTTCGCCATAAGATCTTAACAATAGGGATCCTTTTATTTCGTAGTTCTTTCACTTCCCATTCTAGAATTCTTATAGGCCTCACTTTGAGTGTTAAGTCTTCCTTGACTCCTACCAGAACTTGGGGCAGGACTCGAGTGGGATGCACATCGGCCTTTTATAGCAAAGAGACATGGAAAACATCGTGCACCTTGGCTAACTGCGAGGGGCAAGTTTACTTTATAGGCTACTAGCCTAATTCGCTGTAAAATTTTAAATTGTCTAATGAAGTAAGGAGCTAGCTTTCCTTTTAATCCAAATCTCAACATGTTCTTCCCTGAGGGTACCTTCAAGAACACTTGGTCCCCCACACTAAACTCGAAGGGTCTTCTCCTCACATCTACATACTACTTCTGTCTGTCCTGTGCGACTTTTATTCGATCCTTGATGGTTCTTACTTTCCTATGGTGACCTGAACCAATTTTGTACCATACAACTTCATGTCCTTAATTTCTTCCCAACATAAAGGAGTCCTACACCTTCTACCATACAAGGCATTGTATGGGGCCATCCCTATTGTGGTTTGGTGACTACTATTGTACATGAACTCTACTAATGCTATATGCTTTTTCCAGTTTCCTCCAAACTCTAACATACACGCCCTTAATAGGTCTTCCAGAACTTGGATGACTTTTTCTGATTGGCCATCGGTCTGGAGGTGAAATGCGGTGTTTATATCCAATCTTTTCCCTGAGACGTGTTGTATGATTGACCAAAGACGAGAAGTGAACCTTGGATCCCGATCTGAGATAATAGATACGGGAATCTCATAAAGCTGCACTACCTCATTTATATATATCTTGGCAAGTTTGTCTACTGAATCGGTCATCTTTATTGACAAGAATAACGCAGACTTTGTCAAGTGGTTTACAATGACCCATATTGCATCATTCCCTTTCTTTCCCTTAGGAAATCCCAACACAAAATCCATGGTGATCATCTCCCACTTCAATGCTGGGATTTATAGTGGCTATAATGGTCCTGCTGGCCTTTGATGTTCAACTTTAACTTGTTGATGTATACCGCACTTCAACACATATTCGACTATTTCTCTTATCATGTTAGGCCATCATTAGTGGAGTTTCAGGTCCTAGCACATCTTGGTGCTGCCAGGATGCATGGTGAATTTGGATTCGTGTGCTTCTCGTAGAATCATCTATTTAACCATTTCATTATCAGGTACATTATCCCATTATCAATGTTCCATCATCCGCTATTCGAAATGGAGTTTCTATCATGGCCTCCATTTTCTTCCTAATTGTGGACCCTTCAATGTCACTGGATTGAGCTTGCAATATATGCAATATATGTTCTCGATACATTGGTTACACTATCAGCTGAGCTAAGTTAATACCTAATTTTGCACCCATCTCTTTCAACTCTACTAGTTGTCCCCCCCCCCCAATATTGGCTTACTTAGAGTTGTTTTATTCTTGTGACTGAGAGCATTAGCCTTTTTAGGTTGGTATTTTATGGTGCAGTCATAGTCCTTAATGAGTTTTATCCACCTTCTTTGCCTCATATTTAACTCTTTTTGCGACATCAAATACGTCAAAATTTTGTGATCAGTAAAGATTTGGGTTTGAGACCCATATAGGCAATGTCTCTATATTCTCAAGGTGAATTCCACAGCGGATAATTCCATGCTGTGCACCAGATAATTCTTTTCATGAATCTTTAATTGTTTCGAGGCATTAACAATCACCTTCCCATATTGCATTAAAACACACTTTAACCCTTTCCTTGAGGTATCATTATAAACCACAAAACCTTTGGTTCCTAAGGGAAGTGTTAACACTAGGGCAGTGGTGAGCTCCTTTTTAACTCTTAGAAGTTGTCTTCACATTTTTTTCGACCATACCCACATTTGTCTTTCCTAGTTAACTGTGTCAAAATGGTTACAATCAGGAAAAACCCTTCAATGAATCTTCTGTAGTATCTTGCAAGTCCCAAGAAACTATGTTTTGTTGGTTACTAAAGTCGGTCCCTCCTACTTCAAGACTGTTTCAACCTTCTGGGGGTCTACAAAGACACCTTCGGCAGAAATGACATGTCCTAGAAACATTACTCTTTCCATCCAAAACTCACACTTGTTTAGTTTAGCATATAAATGGTGGTTTCTTAAAGTCTGTAGTACTTATCTTATATGTCTCATGTTCCTAAAAGGAATTTGAATAAACCAGGATGTCATCAATAAACACCACCACGTACTTATCAATGTATGGTTAAAAGACCCAATTCATCACATTCATGAAAAGGGTCGGAGCATTAGTCAACCCAAAGGTAACACTAAAAACTCATAATGCCTGTAACGAGTCTGAAATGTGGTCTTTGGTACATCTGATTCCTTAATCTTCATTTGATAGTATCCTGACCTCAAATCTATCTTTGAAAATACTCTAGCTCCCTTCAGTTGGTCAAATAGGTCATTTATCCATGGTAGTGAGGGCTTATTTTTTATTGTTATCTTGTTTAACTAACGATAGTCAATACAAAGTCTGTGAGTTCCATCCTTTTTCTTTACAAATAGGACCAGTGCCCCATATAAACCCCTTGTCTAACAATTCATGTAGTTAAGTCTTTAACTCATTCAATTTTATAGGAGCCATTCGATATGGCAGTTGGGTTATGGGCGGTTCCTCTGGGAAGGTGTTTATAGACACTTTTACCTCTCATTCTAGGGGCAGTCCCGACAGTTCTTTGGGAAACACGTCTGAAAATTCCTTTACTGTAGGAATATCCTTCAGCCGCGAAGTTTCTCCATTAGAGTTTAAGATGTATACGAGGTATCCCATACATCTTTTTCCCTTCTTGGTGTCATAACCTAATTCTAGGTTATTCCCCCAAAATCATCTTTTTTCAAAATAAAAATCAAAAAAATAAAATAAAGGTTGGCAATGTGGAGAAAGCATATTAAGAAGGACTAAAAAAATAGGAAAAATTCAAGTTGCAATTTTGGAGGAAATTCAAGGCCTAATTGTACCCCATTATGCCCAAAAATAGAGAAAAAAATGCAAATTCAAGGTTAAATTAAATGATTATTGGACGAATTTGCATAAAAATTAAGTCCAATGACATAATTAAATTTTTAATAGACCAATTTGATTTAATCATGAGCCAAATTAAATTTTAATTATGTTTAAGAATTAATTCGGGTCCAATTGAAGGATTTAATTAAGTGCAAGGACTTAATTATACTTTAAATTGATCAAATTAATTTTATTTGGGGCTTAATTGGTGAAAACTTAAGTTTGGGAGCCTCATTTTGGGCTTAATTGAGGAGATTGAAATTTTAAGAGACCAAATTTAATTTTTTTTCCAAGTTAATTGATTGAAATTAAGGGCCAAATTGCAAGAAAATTGAAGTTTTGGGGTCAATTAGGGGCTAAATTGAAGAAATTCGCAAACCATAGGTTCCTAGTGACCATAATACTAGGTGGCGACTTCTAAACATTAATCATAATTTTATGATTAAATCCAATAAAACCTTCCCAACACACCACACCCCTCATCAGGAGGCATGACACGAGCCTTCGCTGTCGCCAAACGATGTCGCGCCTCCCGCAACAGGATGGCGACTCCACTGGGGATAGCTTTGTCTGGTCGGACTAAGCTTTGATTGTTTGATTGTTTCCTTTTGTTGGTCTTTTAATTTTAGCTCGCATTTTTACTGATTTAGCATGCATTTTAGTTTTGCGAATAAAGCCCAATTCTAGGTTAGGTGGGGAGTAGCGGTCTGCCTCATGACTTTCAGTTGGGATTCAGATTTGTGAAACATCCAACTATGAGATGAATGTTTACTCGGTAATGGTGGTCACACTGTGCCCCAACCATTCCTTGTAAACCCCTATATTGCCTTCACGTGAGGTGGTCACTAGGTAGTTCGTAGACCCTTTTAAGATAAGGTAGAAAGCCTACCTATCATGTAATGACTTAGAACCTTCCTTTAGAGCATGAACTTCCTACGGAGTCGTTCTGCATGGGTTTTTGTCATTCATGTACATGCATTTGCATCCACACACATGCATCCATCCATTGTAAATAATATACATACTTCTATCAGGTTGAAATATAGGTCCCCAAAGAGCCTACAACACCCGACTCCGAGCAAGAAACATGGAAGATGAAGAGCGTGCTCACCGTGACGCCCATTTTCAAGAAGAGTTAGAGTCTCTGAAAGCAAGTGTGGCTCATCTCACTAGCTTACTCGAGCAAACACTTAGAAATACCTCTGGTGAAGGTCCTTCCAACCAGCCTGCTATTTTTGTTTAGCCTCCAACAACAGCTCAACCCGAAGAAACAATGAGTGAACATAGTCAAGAACCTCCATACAATCCAACATTTTTACACTCAACGCCATTGGTACCTGCCCCTGCAGTCATAAATCCATTTGCCAATGAGTCCCACAAGACCAAGTCATCCAATGGCATTAATCAAGATAAGATGATAGCATTGGAAGCCCGGATTAGAGCCATTGAAGGGACAGACTTGTACGATCAAGTACGGGCAGCAGAAATGTGTTTGGTCCCAAATGTGGTTGTCCTGAAGAAGTTTCGTGTTCCTGAATTCATCAAATATACCAGAACACAATGCCCCATAACTCATCTCAAATCCTATTATAACAAAATGGCAGAAGTAGTACATGATGAAAAACTATTGATGCACTTTCCAAAATAGTGTAAGTGGGGCGGCATTAAGCTGGTACATGAGATTGGACAACACCAAGATCTAAAAATGGAAAGACTTGGTGGATGCTTTTGTCAAGCAATACAAGTATAATATGGACATTGCTTCTGATAGAACCAGTTTGTCTAATCTAGAGAAAAGGGACAAGGAAATCATAAGAGAATATGCTCAAAGATGGAGAGACTTAGCTGCTCAAGTACATCCTCCAATCCTGGATAAAGAGATGGTCACTCTATTTGCCAACATGCTTAAAGACCCATACTACGAGCATGTGATGGGTAGTTCAGCCCAGCAATTTACTGATGTTATGGCAGTAGCTGAGTGTATAAAGCAAGGAGTCAAAAGTGGTATAATCTCTACACCTGTGGAAAAAAGAGGCTTCGAAAGTAAAAGAAAAAAGGTTGACCATGTTGAGGGTAGCTATAGGGGTAGGAAAAACCCATTTCAAAAATACTGCACTCCATCCCCTTCACCCCTAATTTCTAACATCAATCTCAACCCTACATTCCCCACAAGAAAACCTGAGGCTCAAACCAAACACGAAAGAGTCTAAGAACAACTACCTCCATTACCATTGCCCTTAAATGAGATGTACCAAAAGCTACTGAGCATCGGGCATATAACTCCAGAACCCTTGACACCTCTGCAACCACCTTACCCCAACTGGTACAAGCCTAACCTCACTTGCGAGTACCATGCTGATGCTGCGGGACACAACATTTATACCTGTAGTGCCTTCATAAAGAGGCTCATGCATTTGGTCAAAGCTGGGTGGATAACATTTGAAGGAACTCTAAACGTGAGTTTGAACCCTCTACCCAATCATGCTTTAGGTACTGGATCAGTGAATGCACTAGAGGCGGAATGCTCTGGAAACCTTAAAGCACCGATGGCAAGAGCAAAGTGTGAAGAAGGTAATGTGCACTCTCGAGGATAGAGGATAAAGTTCTTCTATAGAATGAGAAGATGGAGCTTACCCAATTATTTCCTTTTGTTTGATCACGCCTATTTTAACCTGTTTTAGTTGTCAATTTAGCTCAAAATGCCACAAGACTTTCTCTGTCAAATAAGCCTTTCCTGTTAATAAAATCATGTGTTTTCCTGTGTTCATGATGTGCCTTCATGTGAATAACATACTGAACACACCTTTTACTCACAAAACCACTGCACCAAGAATTCTTTGGTGTTTTCCCTTTTTTTCTCTCCAAAAAAAAAACAAGCATGACCCCATGTTTTCATAAGGAGTTTTGGGAAATCAAAGTTTTAATACAAAAACAAAAATTAAATTGGTGTTTGTTTTGATAAACAAGTTTTGAAAATTCAAGTGATATCCTAACACCTATAAAAAACCTGAAAGACAATCCAAACACCATGAGATAACTTCAAAGCCGAGTTTTGATTGCATGAATAGTGAGAAACCATTTTGCATATTCGCATGTGAGAAAGCAAAGCTTGCCGATTCTGAATGCATGCATTTGAAATGAAGAAAGGCCATCTTTGATAATCCTTTCACAAATTCTAAAAAAATCCCTTGAAGTCCCTTTTTGAGCCTAATGTATTTTTCTTGAAAAATAACCTTGGCTAGGATCACACCCTACACTGGGAGGCAAGTGCACAAAAATCCTTAATGACTAAAAGTTCCCAAACAACCCTGGGGGGCATGAAAGAAAATCTTCAATGATCAAAAGAGCCCAAACAAAGCTAGGGGCATGAAAGAGTTCCAAAAATATTTGAGTGTGCCATAAAAATCACTAATATAATGATGCTCAAAACCAAAAGAAGAAAAAGCCCAACATTGGGGGGCACCATGGACCATTTTGCAAATCAATTCCAAGGTCCAGAAATGTATGAACAAAAAAAGAGTTTGGGATATAAGCACTAGTGATCCTTAGTCTTAAAGTCCCTTAAACACCTTTTGAGCCTAAATATCCTTTTCTTTATAGCCAAGAGCCAAAGCCTACGTTACGTGCTTAATCAAGCCCTTTCTGATCAAAGGCAGGAATCTAGATCGGCAGGCTTTGCTTTCCCATGTGAAACAAGTCATTATTCATGCAAGCAAAATGAATGCTTTAAAAACTTGTTCTTTAAAACCCTTAGATTAGATCTTGAACCCTTTTAACCAATCGAAACATCACTTCATTTCACTAAAAGCAAAACAAAATTTTTCAACACTTGTGCAAACCTATCCATGAGAATAGCTTGAATTTTTCATAACAAGTTTGTTTTGAACAAACATCAAAATGATGTTTCGAAATAGCTTTAAAATTCCAAAAATTCTCCATGAAAGCAACTTCTTGTAAATAACCAAATCTTCTTCCATATAGCCTCATCCAAGGAAAACCCAAATTGAACACTTGGAGACATGATCAAACTGGGGGGCAGTCCACCAAAACATATAGGGATGGCTCCATGATTCCTCTTCTAAGAAAGCATGAGATATAGTGCATAGCTGGCAATCCTTCAGATAAAGGTTTGTGGACAAAAAAGTATGTTGATCCCCCTCAGAGGTCAAAATCACAAGATATGACTTGAGTAAGTAAGAGCGAAAAGAGTCATTAAAGCTTACTATCAGAGACAAACTTTTGAGAAAAGGAAAACACCATGAAGAAAAGGGGACCTATATTTCTCAGGTAAGTATACATGCATATTGATCATGATGCATTACTTTCACCCCTGACAGATCAGTGTCTCATTGTCACCTCTTTTTGAGCGGGCTGCCAAGTCTTTATCATGTAGATAGTGTGCTTTTAGCCATATCTACCTTCTTTTGAATGCGCCATAGAGCCCTCAACCCCTTCAGGTAGTGTGTTTTCTAACCCTACCTCCTTTTAAGTGCGTCTTAGAGCCCTTGACCACTTTAGGTAGTGCATTTTCTAACCTTATCTTTTTCCTAGTGCACCTTAGAACCCTCGACCACTTTAGGTAATGCGTTTTCTAACCTTACCTCTTTCTGAGTGTGCCTTAAAGCCCTTGACCACCTTAGGTAATGCGTTTTCTAACCTTACCTCTTTTTGAGTGCGCCTTCGAGCCCTCACCTCTTGGGTAGTGTGTTTTCTAACCCTACCTTCATTTGAGTGCACCATAGAGCCCTCGACCCCCTCAGGTAATTGTTTTCTAACTCTGCCTCCTTTTAAGTGCGCCTTCGAGCCCTCACCTCATGAGTAGTGCGTTTTCTAACCCTGCCTCATTTCGAGTACGTCTTTGAGCCCTCACCTCTCAGGTAGTGCATTTTTTAACCCAACCTCTTATCGAGTGTGCTTTTTCAGCCTTCGTTCCCCTTCGAGTCCTATCACTTTTTGAATGCTCCTTTGAGCTATTGTCTCTTGAATAACATGCCTTCGAGCCCTATCATGTCATTCCTTCAAGATATTTCATTTCACCTGGGTAGGTCACTCATCACAATCAAACCTCTTTAAAAACTCTTTTCATCTTCCTTTTGGGCCGCTTGCCCATTACAATGAAACCATTTTGAGAAATCCTCGTATTTCTCACCACCTCCAAATTTTTTTCATTTGGGCAGGTCGCCCATTACAACAAGACCACTTTGAAAAATCTTTGTATTTTTCACCACCTTGAAAAATCTTGGTATTTTTCACCTCTTTGAAAAATCTTCGCGTTTTTCACCAAGGCGGGTCGCCCATTATAACAAAACCACTTTGAAAAATCTCTATATTTTTCACCATTTTGAAATATATCTTTGAAAAATCTTTGCATTTTTCACCTGGGTAGGTCACCCATTACAATAAGACCACCTCAAAAAACTTTTTTTTCAATTTTCTCTGAATAGGTCACCCATGATAATTCAACCACTTCAAAATCTCTGAATTTTCAAAAAAAATCTTCCAGTTTTTACTCTGAGTGCACTTTCTAGCCCTCAAAAGGATTCATCCTTTCTCAATATGATGAGTCCATCATCTCTCATTCTTCTTTTTCTTCTTTACAACGCTTACTATCTAAAGTCTCTTACAAGAATTTCTATCGTAAGCCTTGTAAAGAGGGGGGCAACTGTCGTAACCCAATTCTGGGTTATTCCCCAAAATCATTTTTTTTCAAAATAAAAATCAAGGTTGGCAATGTGGAGAAAGTAGATCAAGAAGGACTAAAAAAATAGGGAAAAATCAAGCTGCAATTTTGGAGGAAATTCAAGGCCTAATTGTACCCCATTATACCTAAAAATAGAGAAAAAATACAAATTCAAGGTCAAATTAAATGATTATTGGACGAATTTGCATAAAAATTAAGTCCAATGACATAATTAAATTTTTAATAGGTCAATTTGATTTAATCATGGGCCAAATTAAATTTTAATTATGTTTAAAAATTAATTTGGGTCCAATTGAAGGATTTAATTAAGTGCAAGGACTTAATTATACTTTAAATTGGTCAAATTAATTTTATTTAGGGCTTAATTGGTGAAAACTTAAGTTTGGGGGCCTAATTTGGGCTTAATTGAGGAGATTGGAATTTTAAGAGACCAAATTTATTTTTTTTCCAAGTTAATTGATTGGAATTAGGGGCCAAATTGCAAGAAAATTGAAGTTTTAGGGTTAATTAGGGGCTAAATTGAAGAAATTCGCAAACCATAGGTTCCTAGTGACCATAATACTAGGTGGTGACTCCTAAACATTAATTATAATTTTATGATTAAATCCAAAAAACCTTCCCAACACACAACATGTAAACACCCAAGAGAAAATATATGTTTATATATATATATATATGAATTGATGACTCAGTTTTCGCTGCCGATTTTTGCATCGGCAGCGACGCAGCTTCTGTTTAAAAAAATAATAATAATAAAATTAATTAATTTAAGGAGCCGGGAGAGAGGGGTAAAACCGGTTTTAGATAAACCAAAACAAGGATAAGAACACATCTAAACCAACCCCCAAACAACCCACTTCATTTCATGGGGAGTATAAATACAAGAAGGAGAGAGAGAGGATGATCCATCCTCTTCCCAAAATAGCAGCTGCATGTCGTTCTTTCCTTCCTCTTTTACAGCAAAAACCTAAATCAAACTAGTAGAGAGAGCCTTATGAACGTGAGAGGGAAAGATGAGATCATGAGAGAAGATTGGACAGCTGTCTAGAGGAAAGGAAAAGAGGGCTGGAAAACATGAGAGGAAGAAGAAGGAGGAGAACCAGCAGGAGAAGAGAAAGAATAGTGTCAAACCTTCCTCAAACTTAGTTAGATTTGAAAGGCATGGGTCATGAAACTCCCTTCCTCTTCTCCTTAAGACCAGAAACGGAAATGAAGAAGAAAACCCTAAGGAAAGTGACCTAAGACCTAAGCTAGCTGTGAAGGAAACTGAAATTAACTAAGAGAATAAGGAAACATAAATGAAATGAAGCCAATTTCAAAACATCTAACAAAGAAAAAATGAATAAAATGGAAATAACAAGTCACGGTAGAGGGCTGACTTTAACTATGGGGTTGGCCAATATGCATGTGTGTGTTTGCTGGGATTTTGTTGAAGGATTTGGTGCTGTAATTGATGGTTTCAATGTGTGTGTTCTGCTGGAATTTATTGAAAGATTATATGTTGTAATTGATGGTTTTCAATGTGTGTGTTCTGCTGGAATTTATTGAAGGATTTGGTGTTGTAATTGATGGTTTCAATGTGTGTGTTCTGCTGGAATTTATTGAAAGATTATATGCTGTAATTGATGGTTTCAATGTATGTGTTCTGCTGGAATTTATTGAAAGATTAGGTGCTGAAATTGATGGTTTCAATGTGTTTGTTTTGCTGGAACTTAGTGACAGTGTATATGCTGGGGTTGTTACAGCATGTGTGGTGCGTGTTAATGCCAAAATGTCTGATTTGCTGCCGAATTGTGTGATGTGCAGCAAAACTCTGATTCACTGCCGAAACTGAGTTGTCTGCAGCGAATTTGTGATCCGCTGCCGAAACTGAGTCTTTTGCAGCGAAATAGTATTCGCTGTCGAATTGTGTGTTGTGCAGCGAAACTCTGATTCGCTGCCGAAACCGTGTCAGCTGCAGCAAATTAACATTTGCTGCCGAAACTGAGTTGTCTGCAGCGAATTTGTGATTCGCTGCTGAAACTGAGTCTTCTATAGCGAAATAGTATTCGCTGCCGAATTGTGTGTTGTGCAACGAAACTTTGATTCGCTGCCGAAACTGTGTCAGCTGCAGCAAATTAGCATTTGCTGCCGAAACTGAGTTGTCTGTAGCGAATTTGTGATCCGCTGCCGAAACTGAGTCTTCTGCAGCGAATTAGCATTCGCTGCCGAGTTGTGTGTTGTGCAGCGAAACTGTGATTCGCTGCCGAAACTGTGTCGGCTGCAGTGAATTAGCATTCGCTGTCGAATTGTGTGTTTTGCAGCGAATTGTGATTTGCTGCCGAAACTGTGTCGGCTGCAGCGCATTAACAATTCGCTGCCGAGTGGCGTGTTCTGCAGTGAACTTGCAATTCGCTGCCGAAGTTGAGTTGGCTGCAGCGAAATTGTGATTCACTGCCGAAACTGTGTCAGCTGCAGCGCATTAACAATTCGCTGCCGAGTGGCGTGTACCGAAGTTAAGTTGGCTGCAATGAAATTGTGATTCGCTGCCGAAACTGTGTCGGCTGCAGCGCATTAACAATTCGCTGCCGAGTGGCGTGTTCTACAGCGAACTTGCGATTCGCTGCCGAAGTTGAGTTGGCTGCAGTGAAATTGTGATTCGCTGCTGAACTGGCTGCCGACAGCGAAACAGTTGTCGTTGCCGATTTGGCTGCCTGCAGCGAACCAGTTCTCGCTGCCAAATTGGGCAGCCTGCAGCGAACCAGTTCTCGCTGCTGATTTCTACAATAAGCCTCCTAGGCAGAAATGACCTAAATACTAGTAACAATTTCATGGTATGATGGTGTAAAATGTGGAACCCTTGAATGCGAACATATGAACTCTTGAGATACGTGTGGTGGCGAATGTGATTCAAAAATACAAATGTACTGATTTATGACCATTGATGTCTTAAGTGGTGTGGTCGGGATTGGACCATCGTCAAGACAAGAACAACCCACAGGTGGAGCAAGTAGGTGACTTGTACCTTCCTTTTTCATACGTTGAATAATGAAATACTTTAACATGAATATTACCATATTGCGTTAGCACCGATATTAGATTGTCGAACGCTTAAATGTTGACAAATGAATGATTAGCTTCGGCTAATGGCATCCGAATGAATGGGCGGGAAAAATGAATGATTAGCTTCGGCTAATGGCATCCGAATGGATGGCCGGGAAAATGAATGATTAGCTTCGGCTAATGGCATCCGAGTGGATGGCCGGGACAAAAAATGATTAGCCGAATGGTTAGCTTCGGCTAATGACATCCGAAGAGGATGACCGAGGTGAGTGAACGGTTAACCTCAGCAAATGATGCCTTAAGGGGATAGCCGGGTTTAAGATTATGGTTAATTGCAAAAATTGGTGCATTTATATACACTACAAATTGTTTATACCAAGTACATAAAGAAATTATAAATGTTAATGCTTTATTTAACTGCCAGACCGTTTAGTTACCATTATTATTATTATTAAGTAATTACATTCTCTTAAATATTTTGTACTGCTGCAGGGACGTTACATCCACGAGATGTCTAGGGAACCCGATACACGGGAACCTACTTTTGCAAGGAATCATGTAGATGCATTCTAAATTCCAATGTATTTTGTATGAATCAATGTACTGAATGTATAACCTTTATTAGATCCTTTTGTTTAAATTTGTAATGGCTATTAGTAGGATAGGAATGCAAACTCATGTCTATGTATGTATATTTTTAATATGAACTTCTAATCATGCAACCATAATATTACGTGTTTATGTAAGATTTACTTTTAAATGAAATGTTAATTGTATGGATTGTATTTTGATGATGTGAGAGATCAGGTTCGCTGATTACCGGCACCATGTGTGTTAGGTATATATATATATAAAAAAAAAAATCGGGTTTTTACGCAACACCCCTCATCAGGAGGCACGACACGAGCCTCCGCCGTTGCCAGACGACGTCGCGCCCCTCGCGACACCTGGCAGTTACAATCGATACTAGGTTGATTGGGTTGGTAACCTTTTCTCCTTTGAAGACCATCCTCCTACCCTCAAATATTTGGAACGTAACAATTTTAGTATAATAGTTTATCAAGTTCTTATACTTACTCAGCCAATCCATGCCTAGGATTACATCAAAATCATATAATTCTAAGGGCATCATGTCTAATTCTGCTTGATACCCAGTTAGACTAACCCCCACCCCTACATATATACTATTTGTTTCTACCTTGTTTCCCATCGGAGTCCCAATTATGAACTCCTTTTCTACTACTTTCACTCCTTCTCTAATTTGATGACAATTCTCTTATCGATAAATGAGTGGGTGGCACCTGGATCAAAAAACACATGCATATTAAAGTTATTCATCAGTAGCATACCTACCATCACATCAGATACAACCATAACCTCTTCTTGTATCAAGTGAAAGACTCTTCCTAGGGCTTGGTCATTTTATGTCCTTAGCCTTCCTCGGCTAGAGTTTGCCCTTGATTGGGAAGATCTCACCAGCCTATTCACGGTGACTGATTGTTGGTGACCTTGACTTAACTGTCTAAAGCTTAGTGCCTATCCAGTGTTCCTGTTGGGGCATTCCTTCTTATAATGGTCTCTTTCGTCGAAGTAATGGCATCCTTGCCTTAGATACTGATAGTTTCTCCATCTGTAACCCTGTCCTCTGCATACAAAACATCGCCCCAGAGAAACAGAGTAGTCTCTAGGGTGCCTTTGATCACATTTCATATAGTGAGGGTAGTTCACATTATTTTGGTCACTAGTCCCTTATGAAAAGTTTGCCCTTGAGTGAGTTTGTCCACCCATCATTCTTCCACTTTGTTGTTGGTGGAATGACATCGTTAATTCTTCTTTTTTCCTGTATTGCTCAAACATTCCAATCTTTCCCTTCTTCAGAAATAGCGATCTGCTGGTAGAATAATCCTTATCTCTCTTTTAATTTGTTCCTTGATGCCCTTGTTGACCCTCTCCAATACAAGCTTCTAAAGCTTGTGTTACCTTAATCAACTCCCTCACTATTTTAAATTGTAAGGCAATCAATTCTTGCCTCAATTCCTACAGAAACTTATCTCTTAGCTTCTCAATCATGTGCTTTTTGGTCGGGACGTAGTGTGGGGCAAACAATAAGAGATCATGGAATGTCCTTTCATACTTCAACACTATCATCTCACCCTATCTCAACACTAGGAACTCTTACTCTTTCACTTTGCGATAGTACCTGGAATAGAATTGGTTCTCAAACTTCTATTTAAAGTCACTCCAAGTCAGTGTTTCAGTTGCACGCCTTAGTTGAACAATTTCTTACCATGTCAAGTCTCGATCAAATAATAATTGAATGGCATAGTTTACTTACAAGCCCTCAGGTATGTTAATCTGGATCATAGTCTTATCTACCTTCTTGATCCACCTCTTTGCTATTTTAGCATCTTGCTCCCACATAAATGGTTCATAACCCATTTTTCTCATACTTTTGATCAACCGCACAAGTAACACCACGTTATTCGTGGTCGTGACAATCCATGGGGTGGCCTGCGGAACCCGTGTGATTGGAATTGCCTAAGTTATAAAGCTAGCCATGCCTTCTACTATTGCCTTAACTATTTGGACCAAAAGTCCTGGATCTGCATAAGGCGGGGGCACTCCTATTGGAACGGTCGATGGGTGTGCCTCTGTTCTTTTTTGTTATCCCACCCCTATTAGGGTTACCTCTTCCATTTGATTTGGTACCCGTTCTTCCTCAGCTTTCACGGTGCTTCCACGAAAGGGCTCAGATGATCTCACTAGAGTATGAGAAGCAGTATCATCCAATGGATCCTCATCCTGTCAGTCTTAGGCGTTTCGGCCTCCACTCCTCCTTTCTATGAAAAGTGGCTCGATTTGCGTCCCTTGTCAAGTGTGCACCATCCTAAAATAAATCAAAACAACATCATCATCATAATCATCATCATCATCAATCTTCAGGATCCAAACCAGGTGTTCTAATACCAACTATAATATCCCAATAATTCAAAGCCAAAATTAATGGTAATTGTTTTTTTATAAGCCATCATATTCTCGATGCTTCTCACAGTAGCATTATGAGGGTTAGTACATGGGTTCCATCCATTAGCATGGCACAATACTCATATGATTGCATAAATCCAACACCTTTGTATAAGAAGCACTCAACACACCTACCACACAACATCATATTTACATATACATAGGTTTACATCATCATAATAACATATGCATAAGTTCGCATCCTTATTCGAATATTGTTATTGTTGCTAGATTATACAAAAGTGTTGAACGATAATTCTACAAGTAGTTCATTCACTCCTACAAAATACATAACACCTAAACATATGAATACATAGTTTTTTTTAAAAAAATTATGGACCCGTGAATCGGGATTTTCTATGCACCTTGATTGTTTGATGTCTCTATTACAAAAGCAAAATGAATACAAAAATTATAAATAATCTAAACATGATAATAAACAATTAGAAGAATGTTGTCGTTACTTTTCGAGCAACTTAGTGGATACATTCCTTCTTTTACTTCTCATATGCATAATACAATCCTTATTTTTTTGTCTATTATATTATCCTTACTCATGCGCCCTAACCTCATCATTGAACTTGTGGGGCTGGAGTTAAAACATCGGCCGAGGTTAATCACTTCACTTTAACCCAGTTATCCACCTTGGATGTTTTTAGCGGTAGCTAACACAATATTCAAATTCAGTCATTCGTTTAAGATGTTATTAGCCGAAGCTAATCACAATACCGATCATCTCTTCCAAATGTCATTAGCCAAAGTCAATCATCATTTAGAACTGTTGTTTTGAATAGGACTAAATCTTTCTAGTCAATTACATGAATTCTTTTTGTTGTAGTCAATCACTTTCTTTGATGAATCGTGACTGCTAACAAATTTCATTATCGATTTAAGCTTTTCCTTTCCTTATTTGGTTGTGAACAACCATTATTTTTATTTGAACGACATATAAATATTTATTTTTTATGTAAATACATATAGAGAATTTTGGTGGAAGAGTAGTAACAAGGAGATATTTTGTTAGATATGATGGGAAAGATTGAGAGAGAAATGATATTTAACCATGATCCTAAAAAATTTTCTTTAAAAATTAACATAGTGTTGGTTTCCTGAATGTCATACATGCAACGAAAAGAATAAAACAAAATTATTCAAAAGTCTCTAGGATCTTGTTAGATAGATTCTGAAGATATGATCTTCGACTTTGAATATTTTTTAAATGCTAGGTTGTCGCAAATCACAAATTATCCAATTATCCAGCTTCTAACGGTAATCCAACAAACTACTGGTGAAAAATCTTCTAAATTTCTATTTAGGAGAGAATGATTGTTATGCCTAGAGTGCTAGCTCTCTATTATATATGACTTATGTAGTTTTTCTATCTAACAGGCAACCTCGGTTGAAAAATAAGATGCATAACTTACTATTTATAGGAAAATCTGAAAAATCTATAAATTAGCAAAATATCAATTTACCCTTTAAATAATATTCATATATTATTTATGGATAATTTTATAAATTCAATGAATCAAGTCCCTACTTGATTATCCTAGGACTAAAATTATAATCCCAAAATTAGATATATTATAGTGCTTAATTTCTAAAATTATTTTCAATCAAGTCACACTTGATTAATTATCCCAGTTTGATTTTTGACCAATGGTTTTTAATATGTGTAACCCATTAGGTTCCTAATATGTTGACCCAAATATAAGTTATAATTATAATTAAATAAATTAAACAATTTAATTTATTATTAATTCAACAATTGATTAATTTATATTTGAAGACCAGGTGCATCGTCTAACAACGTGTCATAATCGCTCAAATATTAGAAAATTCATTAATGGTTTGACTTAACATTTTAGTGACTAGTTTCTCAATGTAATTAATATCCTTTCATCAATAATATTTCGATTTAACATTAAGCATGGAGTATGTCTGCCGTGTTAAATCATGTTTATTCTCTAGATAATAGTCATTGATTGTTTGAATAAGATTTGAAAAGAGTTTCAAATCTCATTTCATTTTGACCAAGGATTTCTCAGTTAATACTATTTGAGAATAGATGAAACATTTTCCCTAATTCATCTAAGATGATTCATCATCTCTTGATCAATCAAGTACGTTCATATAATTCATGTTATACCTAATGACTGCTTTTTTGTTACTTCGATTAAGATAACATGTAACGGGATCAAAACATAACATTTTTTTATATAAGATAACTTAGTAATCTCAAGTCTATAAATCGCTTACACAACCGTCATGTGAGCCTTTCCATAGACACAGGTGATCTCTCTATATGAAATTCTCATGCAGGTTAGTTTAGTGTACATGTTTTATGACAAGCACTTACATATTATTTCTAGACATCCCTTATACCTTAACTTATAAGAACAACCGCTTCCTTTCATAAAAGAAGAAACATAATATGTATTAGTCTTTATAGCTCTAATAAATTACCAACATTTAAGATAACATCAACCATGAACATTTTAGAAATAGTGTTTTGATGCAATAGACTTTATAATTTTCTTTAGGAAGTTTTTTTTTTCTCGTGGACTTTATCTTCACTCTAGATTCATAAATAAAATATTAGATTTATTAATTTAATATCATGTCAATATTAAAAATAAATTAAATTTTTATTAATAATATATATATAATAACACGTGTAAACATAACCATGTTTAATGGAGATTTGGGAATAGAGGATTTAATAGACAACGTGATAATTGTGATAAAGTGATGGAATATGCATGATTGTCGGCAGAGGAGACGAGGCAAATGGTTGAATTTAAATCGAGAGGGAGGTAAAAGAAGTTTTAATAAAAGATAAGATGAATGTTCAAAGTTGATTCTACAGTAGAGTACAATGGAGAGGGATATTTGTTCTCCATTGAAACTAAAAAGCATTGAGAAAAATAATTTTCAAGTTGGAAAAAATGTTTCGAAACATATTCTACCGATAACAAGAGAATTATCTCTATCTATCATGCTCATGTTGATGTAATTCCGCACGCCAAAGCAAAAGTCAGTATCACGGTATTCAAGAGGTCGAGTTTGGAAAGGCAGGCATAAATAATTGTGATCTTGTTCCTTTTAATTCACATGTCGGTATTCTTTGTAGAAATCGAGGAAGGTTCACTCAAAGAGCTTGCAAGTCATGAAGTCAAGGTCGACTATAAAGACTTGTTTGAATGTTCGAGCCCTAGTGAATGGCAAAACCCTGACTCTCTTGGTCTTGTACAGTTGGGTCCAAGTAAAAAAAGAATCCATGTCGAGGCAAATTGATCAAATAGCACAATTAATATACACTCACAGCTTTAGATCAGTGTTCTAACAAAGCTTTGGATAACCGATAGTTGTTGAGAATGCGGGGGGAGGCATAGTTACTTGCCATTTTAGAAGCATTTTCACGCAGGGGAACGTATCTTGGTCAGCGATGGGCTTTCTTAAATAATGGAGGGTTGTCAACGTTTTACCCCTTTATGCCCTATATATCATATAGGGTGAGGATTTTTCGACTTCTGGTAGCCCTTTAGGCTATTTCCCATGTCGACTCGACAATGCATTGCGTGGGCTACATGCCATTTCGAAGCCAATGCTAAAATGTTGGGCGGGTTCCTGTTCAATCCATTCTGTTGATGGGGCCTAGAGGCTCAATCCATATCTTCTTAAATTTTGAAAATTTGTGGGAGTGTTCAGTAACGGAGAAATACTTCATTTTCTCAGGAAAATAGAAAAATGAACATGGAAAATGTAATATTTTTACAAATTAGAAAATGAAAAGGTGATTTTCCATGATATAGCTTTGGTTTTTATGGAGGAAGGGCTTGGAGATATTGGGTTGTTGACAGTGTCTGAGGGTGAAAGGAAGATGATGGAGCCAGTAAAGGGGTCGTCGCATCGCATGATTTTGTTTAGTTATGGAAAATGGTGAGAGCTTGGTTTTGTGGTTTTTGTGTGACAGTGGGTGAGAAGACCATCATCCGGCAGAGAGGAAGTGAGGGATGAGAGGAGGAAACAGGTCTGTGTTGCTATTCTTGCTTATCATGAATTAATTCAATTGCTGGGATTAAGGAATTTGAATCATGAATTAATTAGGGACTAGATCGAATCAATTTGATTAAATCATTGGACTAAATTGGGCTGAATTAAATCAATTGGACTGAATTGGACTGAAATGATTGGAATGAAACAAACGGGACTCGAATGAAATTAACTAAAATCACTGAAAAAAACATATTTTTTAAAATTTATATTCCAAAAAAAATAAAATTGAGCATGATTTTCATTTTATTATTTTTTCTCGAAATGGAAAACTGAATAACATGAACACATTTTTCTGATTTTTTATTGGAGATGAAAAACAGTATATTAACCAGATAGAATATTTATATTTTGAACGTGGGAGAGAAGACAACGATGGATTGATAAATTTATCTTGTTCATCAAAGATCATAAACAGTTGTTAATTATTGTCACTGCCAGCAAATCGATGGCAGCCTGCATTTATTTTATATTGTTTAGGTAGGTGAAAAGATATATTTTCAGCCTCTTTTTTTTTTTTTTTTGAAGGAACGATCTCGAGGGCTATCACGAATTTATAAAATAAATATATTTAATATTATAATTTTGAATCAGTACTGGATAAATAATAAAAACTAAAAATATAATTAAACTAATATTTCATGACGAAAAAAAATTATGTTGGCGATAAAAAAACTTAGAGACTAAACAAAATAATTTCTAGTAATGCACAGTGTTTTTTAAGGAAAGATACAGTGCTTTCCCTACATGATTTAGCTTTTCTGTTAATAAAAAGCAAAAAAAAATTACAAAGCTAAATTTTCTACCAACTTAATATTAAAAAAACAATAAAAATAATTTTGGAAGGAAAAAAACCCACGAGGAAAAACATTGTAGCAATTGATAATGTTTTGTGAGGAAAACTACAGTACTTTCCTCAATAAAATTGACAAAGATAATTTTAGAAAAAATCATTAAAAAAAAACCATTTAGAGAAATATTGTATCAATCCACGGTGTTTTGTGAGGAAAACTACAACGTTTTCCCCATATGATTTAGCTTTATTTTAATTATAATTCTTAACCAATTCAATATTCAAAAAAATAAAATTAACAAAGATAATTTTGGAAAAAAATCATATGGAAAAACACTGCAGCAATTTACAGTATTTTAAAGAAAAAAAGTTACAAAACTAAATTCCCAATCAACTCAATATTAAAAATATAAAATCAACAGAGATAATTTTAGAAAAAAAAATATAACAAAAAAAAAGGGAAAAAAAAGAATGTTGGGAACACTGTAGCAATTCACAGTGTTTTGTGATGAAAGCTACAGTACTTCTCCACATGATTTAGCCTTATTTCTAATCACTTGTAATTCTAATTCTCAATCAGCTCAATATTAAAAAAATAAAATTGACAAAAATTTTTTTAAAAAAATCATAAGAAAAAAAAAACTATGTGGAGAGACACTGTAGCAATCCACGGTGTTTTGTGACGAAAGCTACAGTGTTTTCCTCACATGATTAAACTTTATTACAAAGTTAAATTCTAACCAATTCAATATTAAAAAAATAAAATCAATAAAGATAATTTTGGAAAAAAATATTACAAAAAAAACTAGAAAAAAACCACGCGAGGAAAAACTTTAGCAATCCATTGTGTTTTGTAAGCAAAGCTACAATGTTTTCTCCCACATGATTTAGCATTACTTGTATTTACTTGTAATTGTAATTCTTAACTAGCTCAATATTTAAAAAATAAAATTAGCAAACATAATTTTAGGAAAAAAACATTAAAAAAAAAAACCATGTGGGAAAAAACACTGTAGCAATCCATAGTAATTTGTGAGGAAAACTACAGTGCTTTTCCCATATATTGTAATTATTATTCTTAACCAGCTCAATATTAAAAAATAAAATTGACAAAGATAATTTTGAAAAAAACATAAAAAAAACAAAAAAACCATGTGAAAAAACACTATTACAATCAACAATGTTTTAAAGAAAAAAATTACAAAACTAAATTCTCAATCAGCTCAATATTAAAAAATAAAAAATCAACAAATATAATTTTAAAAAATAAAAATAAAATAAAATAGAAAAACCATGTAGGAAAACACCGTAGCAATCTACAGTATTTTAAAGAAAAAAAATCAAAGCTAAATTTTTAACCAGCTCAATATTAAAAAAAGTTAAATTGACAAAGATAATTTTAAGGAAAAAACAAAAAAAAAAGAAAAAAGAAAAAGGGGGAAAGTACTATAGGAAAAAAAAAAGTATTGTAGCAATCCATAGTAACATGTGAGGAAAGTTACAGTACTTTCTCCCATGTTTTAACTTTATGTATAATAAAATAGAAAAATCATGTGGGAAAACACCGTAGCAATCTACAATATTTTAAAAAAAATTACAAAGTTAAAAATTTTTAACCAAATCAATATTAAAAAAGTAGAATTGACAAAAATAATTTTGAAACAAAAAACGAAAAAAGGGAAAAGCACTGTAGCAATCCAAAATAACATGTGAGGAAAGCTACAATACCCACATGTTTTAACTTTATGTATAATGGTTTTTTTTTTTTTTGAAGCTATTGTTTTTAACTATATGGGATAAACGATAACAAAGTCAAGTTTAATTGAAAAGAAAACAATCCCACCAAACTTGTAAACCGGAACAATTTAGGTTACCATAGCAAATAGATAAACCATTTTAACCCTGTAAAAAGGCAAAATAAAAAGAAATAAATTACAGAACTTAATTTTCAATTACATCAATATTAAAAAAATAAACAAAAACAAATTTTAAAAAAAAAGTGAAAAAAAATGAAAAAAATAAAAAACTGCAAAAAAAATGAAAAAGTGACAAAAAAAAAAAGGAATGCATTGTAGTGCAAATGGGTGTGGGTAAACAATGAATTCCCCACACCCTTTAGCTTTATGTATAATGATCTTAAAAATATATATGATACACTCATAAATATTAATAAATTATAAGAATATTGATCTTAAAATTATACTTTTTATACTAAAAAAATTAGGATACAACGTATCTCTTTTATTGTTCATATAAACATTGAAGGAGATTCTTTCTTTTTAATTTTTGCATTTTCCCTTCTTTTTTATTCATTAATTTTTTTTTAATTTTATCTTTTAATATTTGTTTGGTTTAGAATTTATCTTCATAAATTATTTCAGTTTACTTTCTATGAATTTATTTCAGTATCAAATAAACATCCTGACATTCGATGTATGTTTGGTTTGTGCTTGATTTTATAAGCATATATTTTTATTATCATACAAGTAAGTAAAAAATAGTTTTAAAAAACAATGTTCTTAAACCCTATGGATTTCATAACCCGGACCATAGATTTTTAGCATGTGAAGCCGCAAAACCTAGATCAGTTCAATTTATAGTTGTCTTAATATTACAAAGAAAAAAGATCATCTTGAGTTTTTTTTATATCAAACAACATTTTTTTACTAATTGTCTGAGTTGTCTTTAGACTTGTCGACTAGGTGATGCGAAGCTCTTAATCACATGGTCAAACAACCCCCAACAAAGTAGATAACAATTCATAAAGCCAAAATTCAGGTTTGATAGAACCCTAACCTAGAGGTAATCTTGTACTTAAGAACCAAAGATATTGAAAAAAGGCTTCAACCTAGAGATAACATTGTATCTAAGAACCTTAAGTATGTGAATGACGCCACAAAGCCAATTAATTTTCAATAAGTCAAATTTGTTCTTTGTCCCAACAAAAAAAAACGTGTTGCATAACATAAAACACAACTTTCTTTCATAAATCCATGGTTGCTGAAGATTTTTTCTTACAAAACCTTATATAATAGCTCAACTAGTAACCCTAATGGATCATTTTTTAGGTTACAAGCTAATGGATCTAAACTAGTAATCAATTAGTCTAATAATTAAATAAATCCCTAAATAATATCTAATGGTCCAGAATAAAACCAAATAAATAAATAAAATAAGATGATAAAAACAAAGTCTTCATGCTAAAATTTCTTTATGTAGCTCAAATCTCCCATTTTCGACTTTCTTGGCAGATTATATGGTTGGGAAGCTTGAGATGTCTAGTTTTCATCTCAACTTTAATCGTAGCACAATTCCACTTATAGATCCATAAATATCTCAAACAGTACACAAAGATCTAGTTTGATAGATTTGACAAGATTCGTCTAGTAAGTTAGACCCTCTGAAATAATATGTTCTCAAACTCCATTTGACCTGAAAATTTATCACAATATAATTTCATGTGTCTATTATATCCTTGTAAAATTTCAACTTGATCTTGCAAAAGTAGTTAATGAATATTTTAAGGTTAAATTCGGGACTGACTTAGTTCATATCATCCTTCCCTTCTTTAAAAATAAATTGACTTCAAATATTTGTCAAGGAAAACATCTTCTAAGGTCAATAAATCAATACCAAGCTGAAAAATAGCATCATCATCAAAATCAAGAAGAACTTTGATATACAAGCTCTTTTTTTCAATCATCCTCCTCTTCTTCAATTTCAGTTGCTTTTCTTTGAACTTTTTTTCCTTATTTTTTTTTACTTTTAATATTATTGATATATTCTAAGACAACAACAAACTAAAATAACAATTTTTTTAAGGAACCCTGACGCAAACTTCTGAGTTATAGACATAAAATAATAAAATTCAAATTAAAAACAACTAAAGCTAAGAAAATCGAATAAAACAAGAAAAAAATAAATGACATAACTTAATTTAAGAGTTTAACTCAGATACCAACTAATACATGCATCTTGATCAGAAGAGTTTTCTCTAATGGCATGATCTGTCAAACTCTCAATTTCACATTGGTCAATTTCGTGCCCCATCAGATCACCGTACGTACTCCAGACAGAAAATCGCTCAACAAATGTACCTTTAGAATAAAGTGAAAGGAGAAAAAAATAAGAGGACAAGGGCAAACGAAAATTCAGCATGTCCAGCCCGACTACTTTTCCCGGCAATTCTTGGTCAATTGATGAAATAGACTCCACAAATAGCAAACCTCAAAGGAATTGGTTCGCA
>Ga0325404_1000455_pt1 | contig 40603 bp, 36 predicted proteins | sample PopdelMetagenome_18_FD_205664 | JGI IMG/M metagenome (GOLD analysis project Ga0325404, IMG submission 205664) | Populus deltoides microbial communities from Bellville, Georgia, United States - Xylem-Control-R1 | ecosystem: Host-associated > Plants > Phyllosphere > Stem > Wood/Secondary xylem...
AGAGACCCGAGACGTCATCCAGATACACATGAGTCCACACTACATGATTCTGGAAGTAAAACAGCATTTAATTCGAAAATCAAAAAAGGTTAGATGGTGTAATAACAGTCTTTTTGACGAGGAAGCATGTATGGCATTCCGGGCGTGGAGAAAAGGGTGCCCGTCGACAGGGACACCACCCTCTCCCCCCATTTGCAAGTTGATATAAAATATCTGCAAATATACGGTGGTGTTCACATTTCAACCTCACATGATCATCGTACAACGTCATAAATGACGGAGCAACTAGAAAAACGCTGCCTATAAAAATCCAATTTACAAGACAATTTGATTATAGCCGGCACCAGATGGCGAAGAAGCCCTATGACGGTGGTTTGCAGATTTTCCACCATGGGCGCACGTCATGGATCAGCTCAAAATACTTTTGTTTATGAATTCCTCTAATTATTTAGCAATCAATGTCGACAAAAAGATATATTAAAAAAATTAAATTAAATTAATTCAATCAACGTATGTACATTCTTTCAATTTTTATTACTAAGTGGGTATTTGGTCAGTTTGCATGCATCTCGATTAATCGCACGAGCTTTGAAGATAACAACTATGTAAGTCTCCAGTGATCCTGAGATTTATGGGACTCAAACTGGCGATTTGTAGGAAGCAAATCTAAAACCTGATCAGTTAAATTATACTCCTCAAACTTACATCCTCTCAATTTTTATATACTATTGAAGTGGAGTTTTTTTTTTCCAAATTAGCATGGCTAGCAAACTTATTTTTCAACTAGTATAGGTGACAAAATAGTTCTGCTGGGTATATAATACATGATTAATTTATAGGTCACGCATGTAATATTAGGATGACAAGTGGTTTCATATTTAGCATATGCACAATGTATTGGTCGCGCAAATTTATTTATGCACGACCTATATATTATGCATATGCTATATCTGTGGTTATTATTTGCATATATTATTAGTGTGATCAATGGTTGGGCATGTATTCCGGTGAAAATTATTATTTGAAGGTATTAATTTGGAAAATAAGTTTTAATAATCTTTTGGAGCGGGTGACATGATAACCATCGGACAAGTCTTGTATCAGTGAGAAAATGATGAACATGAAGTTGTCTGAGAATCAAGAACCAATTTAATAATCCTAATTCAGCTGGATTTGATATTTTTGTAGGATCCATCTTGTGCCCCTTCACATCCTTTGAAAGTTTACGAGATTCAAGGGTTACAGAAATGCGAGAATTTACAGGAAATTCAGCTACCTCGCTCGCTGCCAATCTTTCCATTTTCTCTTCTCCATGCTATTTAAAAACACAATTTCAACCATGGATTAAAAAAAAAAAAACTTCGGCATGGTTTGATAATGTGATTCAATTAAAAAATATTTTAAAAAATAACATTTACTATATTTCCAATCAAATATACACTTAATCGATTCCCCGTGTTTACCAAGCTAATTGACTATGCTATTGTTGTTCGAGGAATTATAATTTTAATCCCTTTTTTTTAGCTTAGTTTCTTCATCAATTCTATATTCTTTTCTCAATTTGTTTTATTTTGTAAAAATAAAAATAGAAAATAAATAAATAAGCAAGGTGATCAAAAGTTTAATTAGGAAAGAAGTATTAAGAAAAATATTAACCAAGAACGGTGTACACTAGTTTAATTAATTTTCTTACAATCTAGTTTTGATAAATAATAAAGATTGAATTATAGAAACAATTAGCACACCGATTTATTAATTTATCTATATCCGCTATTTAGTTAATAATCAAATTACGGCCAGATAGAGCTCAAGAGGAAGTCAAACTAATCCTCAACAATAAAGCATGTGTACACATTATTTAGTTGCCAAGACCAGCAGCAACCAGTTTTCAAAGAAATGGAATTAGTCATCTTGGTATCGTTTCTTTATCTCAAGAAAAATTATAAAAAATATAAATATAGTAACTTGTTTTTGAAGGGAAACGGAACCAAGAGCCGAAGGCTGTGGTCCTGTTTTGTGACCGGGTTCAAAGTTCATATTATAGTATTAAAACGTGGCTTGGCCTGACTGGTCGGGTAAGTAAAATTAGGGAAGGAAAAGAACTTAATTAATCTAGTTAAAAACTCAATTCGTTGACTTTTCTTATTTTTAATAAAAAAATATTGTTTTTATTAAAAAATAAGATCGATAATCCAATCAAAATCTGGGAACCGATTAAAGTTTGTGACTCGAATCTTGTGCTGAGTTCACTACCAGACTGGGTTTAAAATCTATAGTTAAAGCAACTCGGAAGGAATGTCATTTCCGTCAATAAAGACAATATTAGGGGCCTTTAACAAGCCACCAAGTACACTCCTAAAAAAGTCCTATATAAAGTGAACAAGTCGAATGGCTACTACACTCAAATAACGCCCCCGCACAAAAACCTTTTTTTAAAGTATTTCCTTGTAAGGAGACAAAAAATACACGATACATGTCTTCCTCCACGCAACCACCGTGTTCCTCCAGCACCGCAACAACCACCGTGGAACCCTCCACTGCTACCTCAATCTCCACCATCCACCCGGACATCCTCCAAGCCCACATCCTAAACCGACTAGACGGCCTCTCCTTGGTCTCCACCGCATGCACTTCCACCGAACTAAATTCACTAGCATCCCAACAAGACTTATGGACCAACATATGCCACTCCATTTGGCCTTCCACTAACACCCCACGTATACGCGAAATAATCTCCCGCTTACCCAGCGGCTGGCGCTCTCTCTTCTCTGAATCCTTCCCTCTCACCACAGGCCCCCGGGTAAATCCCCCACGAGACCACGACCATCCATCAGAACTGATCTCAGCCGTCGATATTCATTACAAAAATAAGCTGATTTTTTCCAAGGTTGTAGAAACAGAGACCTCAAGCTCGTGGTTTTTGTGCTCTCCCTTCAGAATCGACATGCTTGATCCGAAGGACACGTGTCCGACTCCCATACCGAATTCAGGTTCTGAGGAAACATGTCGCGATCTGGCTGGTGATTTGAGTTTGAGCTGGATATTGATTGACCCGACCCGTTTACGGTCGGTGAACCTATCGAGTCACAAACCGGTGTCGGTTCAGAGGCATTGGCTGAGCGGCGAAGTGCACGCGCGGTTTGCGACAGTGTTGGCGGCAGGAGAGAGAGGATCAGCATCAGATAGTGTGCAGTGTGGGATCGTGGTCACGTGCGGAGGGGGAGCCCAAGGAGGGGAGATGCAGGTGAGGGGAGTGAGCTTGCAAGTGGAGGATTTGGATGGTGTTTTCTTAAACGGGAAGGGTAGTTTGGGTGTTTTGAATACGGGGTTTGAGGGTAAAAAGGGAATGAGCGGGAGGAGGGAAATGGAGGGACGGAAAAGGTACGGGATGTTTTTGGAAATGAAGAGGGAGAGGAGGGAGAGGAGGTTGAAGAAGGAAGGGGCTTTGGACATGCTGTGTGTGTCTTTCGGGGTCATGGTTCTTGTCTCTCTTGGGTTATTTCATCTGCTGAGATGAACTTCAATCATAATTTTCCCAGGTTGTAAGAGTTGTAAAGGGGGAGGGTGGAGAGAGAGAGAGTTAAAAAAACACTCCTATCAAACAAGTGTACAGGCAATAGAATTGTTATTCTGTGACACTCGTCGGTGGAGCCAAGCAATTAATTAGACGGCAGAGGGGATGTGGAGATGCATGTTGTGCCTAGTTCTCATCTGCTAAACGCTGCGTTGCATGTATTAAAACTCATTTCAATAATATGGTCTGGAATTAAGTTCTTGTCAACAGGCCGGAGCAATTTCGCCGGCTCGAAGAGCATAGAAAATGACAGAAACGTGAGGAGTTTACGAGTATGGGAGCAGCACAAAGAATGCCAGATGCCAATGCCTCTGGTTGTTGATTCACGAGGAAATGCTTCCCTTAATTTTGTCATCCCTGAAAGAATAGGGGTACAGATGAAGAAAGTTCTTACAACAAAGTGTACCAAAAACATGATTGAAACAAAGAGGTTTTTTTTTTGTTTAAAAAGATCCCAATGATCAAACAGACAAGAAGTATCTTTTCAAATAAGCTCTGATATTCTTTCCTTGTAGACAAGTAATGGCGAGAGCTCAATTAAGCTCTTTTTTGCATGAATGCTCGTACCCACTGCAAATAGAAATGGAATTATAGAATTCTGTGCAATTTCTTTCAATAATTACCAAGTTAACGATGGAATTTGTGACGTAGATCGGTAATTACCGACACAATATAAAAGTTTCTCATCAGCGTGGCAAGTTGAATAAGTTATAATCATTTAGGAATTTCACATATAATGTGTAAAAAAAATATAATTTTCAAATCAATATAATTTTGATGTAAACTATAAATAAAATTTTTAATGCATGGTATGGTTTTGAATTGGAGCATACAAGAAATATAAGAAAAATTAGCTTATTCATATTGGAAGAAAAAATATCAAGGCCTTTACCTTAATTAATAATGGTAAAGTTTTTTTTTTTATTGCTATCAGAAATTCTTACCAAGTTATCATTAATATATAAACAATAAAAAAAACTTCTTGGAGGGTAAAGCTGAAGGAGATGTTGCACCACCACTACTATACTATTGAGTGAAAAATTAGATAATGTAGTTTTGTAGTATGAGAACATTGTATTTGTTTTTTTTTTTTTATTTTGGTAAAAAGAAGTTTACTAGTTTTGGTGTAACTCATAATTGGATAAAATAAAATATTTTTTAAGATTTTTTTTTATTAGAAGACTAATGTTATTCGATATAATTTGAATGGCATACATATCGAGAACAACACATTTAATAATATTTCTAATACAGTTATGAACATAGAATGGATTTAACTTTGTATTATAACCATTGGAATATAGAGCTTTTTAATAATATGTTATGTGTCGCAAAGCCCAAACCACATTTACCTTATATAAGAATGTATTGTTTCTTATTTACGAATAACTTAAGAGTCTGTGATTTCTTGATGAATGTGTTTCGATATAACAAGATTGATGAATTTAGAGAAATATATATTGTTTGAAATGAAGAGTCATGACTTTCATGTATTTATGGAAACACTTTATTCCAATTGCTTATAGATATTTATTGCAAAAAAAAAAAAACATATGGAATGTACTCACAAAAATTAGTTGTTTTTTTAGAGATATTTGCTAGAATAAGTTGTATACCCATCATATGAAGCAGCTTGATATAAACATCATTGAGACAATATACAAGCTTGAGATGATCTTCTCTCCTTTATATTTTTTAACTTAAAAGATCCCCTATTTATATATTTAACATATGAGGTAAAAAGTTAGAGGTCTTGTGCAATACAAATGAATATATCTACTCGAGAGGATAAGGATTACATGCATTTTAAGCAATTGTCTATTATCCTTTTATAAATATTCTATTGTTTAAACTCTATTTACTTCCTTAAAGATAATTGTTTAATCTTAAAAAAGGATAAAAAGAAACCACTTTGATACGTATAACATATATTATTGAAGAAATTAATATTTATTTTGTATTATTTTGATTCTTATTTAAAAACAAGAATCAACCATGTTTTCAAGATATGATAATGATAGTGAATTGTGTTTGAGGAAGAATCTTTCCATATTTTACCATTCTGGATAACCACTATCCAAGAATGAAACAAGGAAAAGATATTTGATTAGAAAAGCAAATACTTATGTGTTTTTCAACCCCGATGAATTAAAACTTTTTATTTGATAAATCAATTTTATAATTATATAATTTTAAATTATTTTCTCTTGTACTGAATCCATTAACTTTTTTAATGACAGTCATCAATTATTATTATCCAATCGGTGGATGCCGGTATACGTGTTGAAATAATGAAGCAGCTTTCTTAACTTGCAGATGTAAACGAGCGATCGAGTTTTCCTTGAACCTTTTTGTTTTTCGTTCGATTATACTCTCTCTCTCTCTCTCTCTCTCTCTCTCTCTCTATATATATATATATATATATATATATATATATATAAAGAATAAGTAACTTGTAAAGTTCACATAATATAGATCCGTGGTCAAACTATCATTATTCTTGAATTCAGCATCTGGTAGCTCACACGAACTTGTATTTGTAGCAAGGCAAATCTAATTCTACTCTCTTTTAGAAAGAACAGCCTATCCATTGGTTTCAGTGTGCAGGTATTTGATTCAGGTGTAGCATGTTGTCATGCATTTGGAATCGCCAAATAAATTTCATCACATGCACGAGAGAACGAAATGCCAAGATTTAACTGGGATAAAACTTGCAAGTAGCTAAATCTTCCTGCAAATGACATAAAATTATATCCTCGTAGTTCAACTCTCAGATGTTGTTGGTTCAGGAGGTCCTCTAGCAATTGGTATCCCACCACCAAAATTAGTTTTGAGCTTTGCATAATCCACATAGATGACTCGTCCATTCAGTGCCTGCAATACATTTTACTTGTTATTCCTGAGATTTTGAGTTCAATACAAAATGCAGAGAGGAATCCAAATTTACCTTCCCATTCATCTCATCCAGAGCTTTCTGAGCTTCATCTTCAGATGCATAAGTTACAAAACCAAAACCTTTTGATCTGTCCAAGGCTCGGTCCATCACAATTTTAGCTGGAAAAGGAAAAAGAATGTGAACTAGGACTGATCAAATAATCCATGCTTAGAGATTTTATCGCAGTGAACGTCAAAATACCTTCAACAACCTGACCATATTGAGAGAATGCTTCTGATAATCCATTCTCTGTGGTGTAAATTGACAAGCCTGCAACATAGCACATCGCAAGGAAGAAAAGAAAAATTCAATTAGTTTTGGAGAATTACAGCCATGCTAGATATCCATGGCCAACTAAGTTGCATATAGATATTTGCAGTTCATAAGTAAAATGACAGTTTTTGGCATGTTAAACTTGTGAAGAGATGATATTATAAACAACAAATACCATCCAAAACTCCGTTAGTCTTGGGCAGTTTCTTATTTAGTTTACCACAGAATACACATCCAAAACCAAACCCAAAGCCAGCCAACCCATCTTAGATTGGTCTGGTTGAATTTGTTTACCGGTTACACCCAAACAACTCGCATTCTAGACATTCTTAATTTACACTAGCCTTTTATAACAACCTACTTTCCCACTATATCAAAAAACATCTTACAATATACTTAAGTTTCGGCAGAGCTAGTCTGCTATATATATATACCTGCTTAGACTATGGGAAGAACTTAACTATCCCAGTCACGAAACTTCTTTAGTACTACATTCAACATTATGTTGCCATAGCAGCACATAAGAAGAAGTGTTTTTAATAAGAAAAGTTGCAAGTTTCCCTACCATCAACTCTGCTAGCTTATTGTTGAAAGACCGCTTACTTCCCCCACCACACAAAAACCATGAATCTGATTGTGCTATTACTTCAATTAAATCGATCGGGGAAATTGTTAAAAGTGTTTCTTGGCTGAAACAAAGCAATGAAGTGTCAGGATTGAAGCAGCCAAAAGATGAGCAAATTGTAAGATTTTTGTGGCGGGGATGGATGACAAGTTGATAACCCAACAACAAGTTTTTTTTTTTTAAAGGAAGAAAAATAGAACATAGAAATAAGCAGCTAAAATAATCCATCAAATTAAAAATTACGAAACATAGCCTTGAACACACTCCAAAGTCAAGTAGTTTTTTGGTTCAGACACTTTTACGAAACTGATGGATCAGACAAACAAATTCCTTAGAATCACTCTACTTATTCAATTTGATGTTTTCTTACATAGAAAGAAACGATAAATATCAAGTGTAAAAGTGTTATCGTCGTGTAGTAGAAGAGAAGAGAGTAGAGCAGAGTACCTCCAACAAAGAGTTTAGTGGTTATGCCTCGCTGCCAAATGAAAAGGGCAGTTGGAGCAGCAACAAGTTTAGCACGAATACTTGAAAGCATAAATCTTTTCTCTCCTGCGATTCTTCTAAGTGCGGCAGCCATTTACCAAATCCCTGCTTGTGTTTGTTTTTGATATTTTGGGGAGGAGAGGACGACTCCAGGTTGAGGCTGTTTCTGCGAGGAGGGTTCTGTTTATATATTATGCCCTTCTGGGCCGGGAGGACTTGCTAGTTACGAGCATGTTTTTGACAGCCCAGGTGGGTGTTTGTTTGTGTTGGACTTGGATCCTCTAGTCCACAGCCCTATTCCAATATCCATTCCTCGCCGCTAAGTCTCGTGTTATGTCACCACTCACCAGTTCGTTTGTTATTAGGGTGTAAATATTTTTTTATTTAAAAATATATTAAAATATTTTTTTTAATTTTAATATTAGCATATCAAGATAATTAAAAAAACACTAAAAAAACATCAATTTAATGTTTTTTTCAAAGTAAATATACTTTTAAAAAGCATCTAGAAATAAAAACTACCATATTCTCAAATGGATTTGTGTCTATTAATTATTAATTAATTAATATTAAAAGAAACTAAAAGTTTTAACTATAGCTCAATGTACAAAATAATGTGGAATTGGATTTGATGATTTCTTTCGGATATTAAATTTTTTTTTGATGTCGGGGAAAAACCTAGAGTATTAAATAAAGTTTTATTTTATTTATTTTCAACCCAAACTAAATGCTCAACCCCATGTTTTGTCACTTAACTTTTTTTCTTTCAACATGATCCTTTCACATATTGTTGAATGCGGAATTGAACTTGATGATCATTTTTTTTTTTATTGATTTTAGGTTATTATAATACCGTGAAAATTTTTTAAAGCTTAGTTAATACTTAATTTAACAAAATAAAATGTAATTTTATTAATTTAAAACAACTAAATATTTAGAGACTAGATTTGAAATTGAAATAAATATTCATTCCCATCCCCAGTAGAGAATTGATTGAAAAAGGAACAGTGTCAGCTTGTAAAAGATATCGTTGTAATACGGTGACGCTTGCAGCTTCCTCAAGATGTAAGAGTGGCCTTGCTTAGGGTCATTAAAATTGTCTCGACAAGGGCTTCCTTCCTCTTGAGAAGGTGCATGACAACAATGAAGATCTGATGTGGTTGTAGCAACCTATTTTTCTTCTCTCTCTCTCATCTCCTTGATTTTCAGACCTCACTCTTTCCAAATTATATTTACAGGACCATAAAAATAAAGACACCATTCTCTACTCGCAGGGATCAAACAACAATCTTCAAATAATTAGAAAGAAAAAACGAGATCGTGGAAGTCGAAAACTTCATTTCTCACAGCTTGTCCTTACTGGCTTACTACTACACATCAAGACATAACCAGTACAGTCCTACTAGAGAACCTAAAGAAACTGACATCACAAGCTCTTTGCTCAACCTCTGAGGCGTTTTCTATTCCTACTGTTACAACATTACATTGAACGAGAGAACCCATTCCTTTGGACCAACCCAGAGCTATACCCCCATTATTTCCAAGGACCAAGAGCTGTACAGAGAACTCATGTTACAACCATTCTGTATTTGCCACGTCTGTCAAAGGGAAGGTCATTGTGCATCTTCAATACCTCATGGATGGTGCACCTTCAGCAGTGCTTGATGAAACATGTCAATGAATTGATCATCCTAGCATAAGAACAAATCAACAAACAATAATTAGACAGATGCTCACTTCTCTCTTTTCTTACTTTCTTTTTTTTTCAAAAGGAAAAGGAGAAATCAATAATTCAAAAATCGCTTAGTATCCAAGCAAAGTAGTGGCTTTTAAAATTTAAACAAGAGAGAATAGGTGGTTCTTTTACCCTGCACAGATATTAAAAGTACAATCTTACATTAAATAAGCAAGCGAATGACATAAAGGGGAGATGTAAGGATAAGAAAAGGATCAAGCACCTGAATAAGCATCAGAAGTGCATCACGGACTTTGTCCCTGCTAATAAGAGGTGCAGTGGCAGTTGAACTAGGAGTAAGAGATGGTGGTGGTGTGGGAGGTGGGAAGGGTTGAAGCATTGGAGTGCCATATGGTCGTTGCAGATTTAGGGGAGGCTGAAGTGCAGGAGCACTAGTAAGTGGCGAGGAGATAGGGGGTGGCAGCAATACAGATGAGGAAGAAAGGGGTGCAAAAAATGAGGGCTTCACAAGATTAGTGACATGACTGCCACTGCTGATTGGATCAGGAGTGCCATGGATGGTTTTTGAGGTGGGTAAAGATGAAAGAGGAAGAGAAGGTATTTGTGGAACTAGTGGAGAGGGCATAACAACACTAGGTGGATGGGAGGTTAATGGAATGGTGGGAGAAGGCTGATATGGCTGTCTTGAATTTGCTACACTAGAAGCAGTACTTCCAATATTCATGGCTGTCTGCAAGAATAGTATTCAAAACTACTTAGGCATGTTAAAAAAAAAAAAACATTATGGTTAAAGTACAGAAAATATAGCGAAATCAGACGAGAAAAGCATAGAAAGCAAGCAATAATGGGATTGATGGTTAAATTAGTGCTGGATAATAATTATTACTATTACGCTGATAGCACTAGAAACTCAATCAACAAAAGGGGATCACAAATTAGGCATTTGACAATAATGCAAGTGTATATTCAGGCATGGGATTGATAGTTTTCAGTAGAAAACATGCAAGTTTGAAATGAAGCAACCATGTAAAGTATCAAACTGACAAATGGAATCCTAAATGGCACCATAGCAGAATTTACAAATATATTAATTGGCAAACAAAGTATAAAATCTAAAGAGCAGTTCTCCACATAGTGTGTACGTGAAAAATAACTCTTGAGAACAAGCAAAGAAGTAAGGCACTTACACTAAAGAAGTTCTCAAACGAAGAATCTTCAGTGCTATCGTTGGCAGCAGAGGCAGTTGATGATGGTTCCAAGGGACCTTCAAAGACTGACATATTTGGGACTGCTTCAAGCTCCTCATATTCACTAAGTGATATACAGTTTGTGCAAACAATAAGTTAGATGGCAAGCTAAACAGTCCATTTTCTCAATCAGCATAAATAAACAACAAATTGATGATTCAACATCAGCAATCACAGTTACATGTTTATATTGAGTTTTTAAAATTCCAGAGCAACATCCAAATGCACCATCAATTTTGAAGTCATGAAAGCTTGAGGACAAAACAAACTGATAATATTTGAGGGAAGCGATCATGGAGATGCAGTCTCATTTATGTTCATAGAAGAACAATTTCATCACATCCTAATTTTACCAACATAAAATGTTTCTTAATTATTTAAAAATCACTTAAACAATCCACGTTGATTCTTTTCATAATCAACTATGTTAAGATTCCCATATCCAATCCCAACCAATTCTTGGTTGAGCTGAATTAAAGGCTATATTCACATAGAAATATTCTAACAGCAGTAAACATATCATGTGTTAAATTTAAACACCATTCAAATCAACTATACAAGATATCCAATAACTAATTGCAGATGACTCAATTATTCGAGAACAAAATACCTTTTGCCTGAAGCTACTTTTGGCTTTGCAGGAACCTTTGAGTAAGCATTAAGGATCCTGTAAACAACAATAAAAATCTAATTAATAAATCCACCCAGCTACTAATAATGCAAACAGCACCTAATCATTCACTCAAAACCCAAGCTCTAAAATCTATTAGGGAATTTAGAATATTTAAGTAAACATCAAACAAAATCTAACTAAATAAGTTGTCAAAGTAGAATTAAATTGTATGTACCTAGTAAAGAGGTTGGCAACATCCTCACATTCACGCCGATTGTAAAACCAAATACCATTAACTTCTTGAGATTGATTCCGATACAACAAATACGGAGCTTGAACTTCATACTCAAAATCCCCCAATAAATTCTCCACTAAGTTTTCTGCTCACAAAATAAATAAATAAATAAATAAATTCAAAAACCCACCCAATTGATAACATACAAAAAAAGAAGAAAAAATAGAAACCTGTGTTTCGCCGGTTCATTACAATAAACTGAAACCGCGGTTGAGTATTCCTATAGAACAAAAAAAAATCAATATAATAATAATTACAAAACACAAAAGAGATAATTAATTCAGAGTACCTCTTGACTACAAAGAGAGATCCTTCAACATCCTTGCGGCTCTGAAATCAGAAACAATGAAATTAAGAAATCAAGAATGATAAAAATCAAACATCAGATTCGAATATAATTGAAAAAAAAGAAGTAAACAAGCACGCACGTACCCACTGATTGGTTTCGATATTGAAAGCGTAAAAAGTGACATGCGCAGCTGTGATTAAAATCTCTTCGATGAAAGGATCCATTCGCTGGAGTACAGTGAGATTCAGCACCTTAGTGCTCTGTTGATCCAGATTTGGCATCAATTTCCCTGTCTGTGACATTTCCTTCCAACCCTAACTCAAACGATCAGATTTTCCTTTCGATTTTCCCGGGAGAAGTTGTTCTAGTTTTCAGTAGTAAAAGAGAGCAAGAGCGAGAAGGAAGAGGGGAGACGCGTGTGGGGCTGGGCCGTGACTTATGAATTTTGACAGTGAAGAGACAATACACTCCACTCGACTCCACTCTATGTTTACTTTACTATTAATTATTATTATTATTAATTAAAAAAAAAAACTAAAAGGGCAGTGAAATTGCTATAGCGTTAAACACTATTCTTCCCGACAAATAATTATGGATTATAACAGTGTATTTTTTAATTTTTAATTTGATTTTCAAATTTTTATTTTATATAATTCAGTGGATCTAAATTAAAATCTAATTGCATTTTAAAAAAATTTAAATTAAAAAAATAGAAGACCGAAATAAAAAAAAACAAGCATAAAAGGTGATTACTTTAAAATTTGTTTGAAAACTTTGTATTTTTTATCTATTACATACTTCGTTTCTTTAATTTTTGTGCTAAACCTCACTTTTTTATTTTTTTGGTAGAAGAAAAGAAAAATACTCATCAGATTCCAGTGTAGAGAGCAAAATTATTTTTGGTGACGATTTTAACTACAAAAACAATTAATTTTTGTGTTAAATAATTTCATATGATGACATGAGTTCAAATTAAATTTTTTTTTTTAACTTTGAAAGTGCTTAAAAAACATATTTGAACTTGAAAAGATTTTTTATTTTAGGTTGATTTTGGATTTTGAGGTGGGTGTTTTGCATTTTCTGGAGATCATGGATTGATTTAACAAGGTCATTAAAGTGTTTTCTAGGTGATTTTGATCAAAAACAGGTTGAAAATGAGTTTTTAGATGAAAAAACAAGAATCTGATTTTTCCTACTACTACAATAGTCGAAATTTGAGGAATTCCAGACAATATGCAATCTATTATTTTTTTAAAAAAAAATTATTATCAGCCCTTTTAACTTATAAAAAATTAAAGGCCCCTACGTAAGCCTTTTCTTAATGGGCGCTTGGCCTGACTTACTAAGCCCCGCTACACCTGGTCTCATTTTTTTTTCTTTTTAATTTTGGTATTTATAATTAATACCTTTTTTATATGTTTTTTTAATAATTTTTAAGTTTATATTTTAATCAATACCCTTTCTATGTATTTTTTTTGTTTATTTAGTCTTTATTAAATATCGATCTTTTTTAATTATATTTGATGTGTTTAATTTTTGAAGAGGTTAGTATAACTCATCTGTAATTTTTTTTATATATTTTATATAGATTAAATTTATTTTAAAAAATAACAAATATTTATTTTTTATAATATTTTTAATATTTGCAACCTTGTATAATATTTTTTTCTTTTTATTTTATTAAATTAATTTTATATGTGTGCTGATTTCTATTACAAAATGGTTTAAATAAACAAATTTATTAAACACAACCAGGTAAATAACTTGTGTTGTGATATTAAATATCTTGATCTACATTTATCTCTTAATTTTTCTAATTTCATTTTTATTTATCATTAATAACTTTTTTTCATTTATTTATACAATGATTCTTAATTTATTTAATTAGATGCATACATACATTTTTTATTTACATTTAAGAATTTTTTATATAAAGAATTAGGTTAAAAAATTCTATATGTTCATCAATTTGTTTTATCATGTATTGATATTTTCAATTTGATTCTTATATTTTTATTTTCAATTTTTTTTCCTTCACCCTTTTATAAAAATTTTATTGTTTTTAATTTCACCCTTCAATCCAAGTTTATAGTGTATTTTTTTTTCTTCATTTTTGTCCTTATTCTTTTCATTTCTTTCCTTTTGTTAATGTTTATTTTTTTCAATTTAAAATTGAAAATTTATTGTTGTCCTTTAATTTATTTTTTATTTCGTTTTTAACCTCATTCTTTTAATTGTTATTTTTTATTTTGTATTTTTATGTGTGTTATATTTTTCGATTTCATCATTCAACGTTTCATTTCTTAGGGATTGAGCTTAATGATTTTTTCATGTATGGTGCTTCAAGTCTGATGACCAGAGTCACATGTTTAAAAAGTTAACAGGGGTTGACATCTTTTTTTTTTAATCTTATTTTCTTTTCCGATATCATTGTTTGATATTTTCTTTTCTAATTTTGGTAATTTAATTTTTATGCTTCATCATTCCCCTTCAAATCTTTTTAAAAATCATGCTTGAAAGATTTGACCAATAAAGTAGGAAAAAAATACTTACTATTTTATGCAGTTGATGTTACCTTTTTATGGCTTTTGTTAACATGCATACAAAAAAGATGAGTGTTCAATAAATTTATTTATTTCGCTTAAATTAGAGAACTTAGTTATTTAGAAAGCGAAGAATATTTTATGCGTAAGCAATGTTAAAGCATTTTGCAAGGAGATGTCGTATGGATGAGGATTTTTATTGGAGACATGAAGATTTTAATGGAGACATAAAGATCTCGTTGTGGATATTTTATTAGAGGCATAAAGATCTCGTTGTGAAGATTCTATTGGAGACATTGAGACTCGTTTAGAGACATAGAGAAATTGTTTGGAGACACAAAGATTTCAATAGACATGGTGAAACACTATTATTTTTATTAAAAAATTTAGAAGATTTTCTCATGCAAGTGGAGATGTAATTTTTAAAAATTATCTTATCTCAGGTAATGCATCTTAAAGTTCTTTTCTTATTTATTCGGGTTGCACTTCTTTCCTTACACACTATTGGATGTGATCTTTGATGATCAATCTTTCCATCTTATATTTTAGAGCATAACATTCCTTAATATCATGACCATGGTAAAATGGTAAAAAATTGTTATGGTATCTTGTATTCGTGCCACTCTTTATTGATGATAAGTGTTGCACAAATTCCTTTTTCTTAATGACAACCAATACCTCACCTCGTGTGACGGCTATAGGAGTAGTCATGAGCTCATGGAATATTAGATAACTATGAATGGATTATTTGATGCTTTTTTGGATGTCTTGGTAGAAGATTGATGGTGTTAGGAAAATTATACTATTTATGGATGAAAACAAAGGTGTTCTTGTTTGATCATGCTTATCTTATCTACTCATATGTGGTTTTCCATCACCTGTTTCACATTGAGAAGAGTTTGGCCAGGGAGAGTATATAGTCTTTCATATAAAGAGCAGTTATAGACACCACTAATTAAGGCTTTAGTAGTAATGAGTTTGATTAAATTCTCTACACTTACCATTTTCTTGTTAAATCTTTGGAGATATGCTCTGATATTCTTATTTTCTCATTGAGTGATGAAAAAAAAAGCTTAATATTGCTCTTTTTAGTTGGTATGTTAGTGTTGAAACAAAAGATCAGTTCAACGCAAAGATCATGAAGGATGAGGATGGAACTAAGCTCAAGGCTTTAATATCATACCTGAGTATATTCATAAAATGTTATTATAAGGATTTTGTATATAGCATCAATCTTTTGTATAACAAGCTCTAAAATATTTTTTATGTTTTATATGTGCTCTCTTAAGTCTATAAGGTCATCATAGTTGTCTATGTTGACCTTTATAGAGATGCAATATTTAGAGGGATGAGTATATAACACTTGAAGACAAAGTGAAGAACCTTTCAATTGGTGAAGGTGATGTTCATTCTTAAAGGCTCATGTAGTTACTGATTTTATCTCGCGTCTTTGTCTTTTTTAACAGAGAGCTCATAAGCGGGACTCAAAAAGAGATTGATGGTTGAAGTCATTTCTATTGCTAGGACTTGTTGAGGAGTGCTCTTCATAGCATGAGTGACTCATTTGGACAGTTAGAGTATGAATGTTCTCATGCCAACTAACTTTTATGTCTTTCTACCCTATTCCTTTTGGGAACATGAGTTATCATTATAAATTCAATGATGCATGCAATGGAGCTGCATGTTTTATTTCTTATTGAGAGAGTTGAAGAGTGAAATTATTGTTGTATGGTTAAAACAACATCGTTAAGCATTCTCACTTGATGGAAGAGTTGTTGGGGATTTGAAGGAGATGAAGTATTTGTTGTGGGGAGGTCAATTAATCTTTCATGTCCTCGAGTTTCCAAGTAGTTGGCCATGGAAATAATTTTTTAATGAGGGGTATGAAAAAGGAATGAACCAACTTTTGTTCAAGTTTCTACAAACGACACCACTGATGAAGTTGTGAAAGGTTTAGTATGGATTAGGTTTTTCATGACTACATTTTAAGCTAGAATATTATGCTTTTTAAGCTACAATATGATGGGCTTGAATTTATGCTTTTGTCATTAGTTTTGGTTGTTCTTGAAAGACAAGTTCTTTGTTGAAATAAGAGATCCTCTGCTATTTAAGTTAGTAAGATGTAGGAGAGAAAAATGTAAAAAAGAGAGTAAAGAAAGTGAGAAAAAATGTATATGTGAGTGTTGTTACATGAACTTAAATTGCCTCTCCTTGCTTGAATTTTTATATGATGACGAAGGTATTTATAGACGATGATCAAGTTAGCTTACCTCGTGGAGCTGTGGAAAGTGTGTTGCAGACCCCTCGGTATGTTAGTGTGTTGCAGAAGATGGTTTCTATGATCTGAATTCAATGCTTCAATACTGTGTAACAAGAGATCTACGGTAAAAAACTGCAATGTGGTATCTAAGTATCTAACAATGGTAAGCAGATATTAATCATTGTATTAACTAAAGATAATAAAAGATTGACGTACTGAAAAGTGGGAAGATCATCATAGCTAGCTTGGAATTGGAAGAACAGAGTGAAGAAGGGAAGGGTCTGATCACTAGTTCCCATTATGGCAGCGGCAGCTCGAGCTGCTATTACAGCACCTAGCCTCGAAACGAAGTCGAATATAGCAAGCCCCTTCTTGTATCCTCCATTTTCATGCGTGGAATCTCCTATTAGAGGCGCTGTTCCTTTAGCAACAGCACCTGTTTCAGCAGGAATAACAACTCTAGTTGACATTTTAGCTTAAAGGACAGAGAGAAGAAAGATTCCAATCACTTGTATATGGAGAACTAGAGGAGCTGGTTAAATCGAGTTTGTACTGAGGATTGCAATCTTAAACAGTTTTTTATTTATAGGAATAAGGGAGTTGTTGCTCACCATTTCCATTTTATTTAAAGCTTGCTCTTTTTTTTTTAATCACTTTTGATTAAAAGCCGAGAAGAAAGTTGTGAGAAGCAGAGGAACATAAATTAGCTGGTCCCCAGCTCAAGGCAGCAGCAAGTTGACCAGATATCATCAACTATTCAATTAGCACTTAGAAACTTTTGAGTTGTGCTATGTACCTTGCGGCTATATGATATACAGCTGATGAGCTCTATGTGCCTGATACAATGGCTCTAGAATTTCCTTTGATGCATGGCTAATTCTCAATTTAAAGATACTTAACAAGAATTTGAAAGTAGGTTAACATTTTAATTCCGAGGGAGGAATATTTACTGGGATTATGATCATCTCACCTTTGTAACTAATGTTCAACAACTCCTCCTTTGTCTTAAGCAAGGCAATTACATTTTGATTAAAAGTTTGTATCTAAGACTAGTTGTTGTTGTTGAGGAAATGGAGGTTAGCTATATAGGATTTTGAGTTTATCGTGGTAGATATTGTTTTTTAAAGTGTTTTTTATTTGAAAATTTATCAAAATAATATATATATATATTAAAAAATTTATTTTTAATATCAGCAGTTCAGCACATCAAAACATTCTGAAATCATCAAAAAAAATTTGAAGTAAGGAAAAAAATAAAAAAATTATTATTTTTTAAATATTTTTAAAACACAAAACAACTATAATTTTATATTTAGCATTTCTGTTTAGGCAAATATAGATAAGTCAATTTTGATACAATTTGTTGGATAGATATTAAAGTCATTTCTATTTGCTTTCTTTTGATCTCATGGTTTCGAGTTGTGAAATTATAATTTTATAATAAGCAATAATGTTTAAACTGCAAATCCAAGCATACTCACAAGCGACACAGCTATATATATATATATAAAACACTTCAATTTTCATTGTAATTATCTCTGACATTACTGTAAATCACACCATTACTCTCACCATTATACAATAAGAACACTGACAATAACAATGATAACAACATCATAAACACCAAACAAGTCCAGAGATAAAACAGAACAAGTTTTACTCTTTTTTTCTCTTAATGCCTTCGCAGAGCGAAAGCTGACAGCACAATCAAAAACACGAAGATGACAACAGTGATGAATGATGCCACCACAGCTCCACTGACTTTCTGGCAGAAATCACCATACTGTTGACAGATAGCAAGCCAGTTTGTGTTTGAGTTGCCATTGTGAGCCAAGTAGACTATGGCAGCAGCTGCAGCCCCAGCAGCAGTGTTTAGGGTAAGTGCAACCTGAAAAAAGAAAAGAAAAGAAAAGGGGGGGTGGGGGGGAATTGAGATTTTCTTGTTAAAATGAGTTAAGAATTTGGGATTTCACAGCGAGATGTTAATTATACAACATTTAGAGAGCTTACAGCGTCCAAAATAATCAGCAGGAGCCTTGGTCCAACTGCATGTGGGCGGACAATAGCTACTATGGAGAATGGAAGGGAAAGGACCAGGTAGCCACCAACTATTGCGATTGCAATGACGAAAAACCTGAAAACAGAGATGCCTTAGAATTTCTGTAGAAATCTCCATACCTTCTAAATAGGCTACTATGTTGATTTCACGCCACCAGCCTAAGACATTGTAACGTAACAAGTATTATCCCAAAAGGCGTGTTATTGTGTGTAAGAATTCAGTGCATATTATACTATCCCTAGCAACAGGTTAAAATCACATACTGGAAAGTGGGAAGATCATCATAGCTAGCTTGGAACTGGAAGAATTGAGTGAAGAATGGAAGGGTTTCATCACTAGTTCCCATGGCAGCAGCAGCAGCTAGAGCAGTCGCTATAGCAGCTAGCCTTAGAATCAAGTCAAATATGGCAATCCCCTTCCTGTATCCTCCCTTTTCATTCCTCGAAACAGCTATGAGAGGTGCTTTTCCTTTAGCAACAGAGCTGGACTCTGGGATATCAATTGCTGCTGATTCACTCTTCATTTTCGCTCTTTAGAGAGTGGAGACCTGAGGAAGCTTGTTCTATGAGGGTTAGCGAGCAAAGACTCAGAGTTGCTGTGACGTGATTGGCTGGATTGATGAACCTTATATAAGGAAACGAGCAAGAGTTGGCTAGAAAAAGTCTAAACCCGAGGCTAAGAGGAGTTGTTGCTAAATATTTTCAATTCCATCTGCTCAGGTTCTATAAGAAAGCAAGTAGAAAGGTGATGGCCATCAAGATTAGTTAGCCCTGCTTCAAAAAATGAAAGTCTAACAACTCCATTAAAAATCATTTGTGTTTGTCCAGGATCTTGAATTCTTGATAATCAGCGGTAGCCATTGTGCATGGAGATGATGTTATTGTGATATACCATGTAATATTCCTTGGCTTAGTTAGATTGAAAGATGAGAAGAGGAGGGGATCTATAAAAGAGCCTGGCGTAAATTTTAATTAATTACTTAATTTTCCATAACTAATAAGTACAGATCTTTGCCGCTCTCTCCAGATCTATACCCAGTTTTTTTTTTTTTTTAACTATTTTTTCTTGCTAGCATGTTTTCAAAAAAAAATATTAGTGAAATGACTCTATCTAAAAAAATAATAATATAATACCATATATATTAGGATTGAAAACAAAATATTTATAGGTTGTTAATATTTAAAAAATTATAAAATGGGTTGTTAAAAAAGAGAATAAAAAAAGAAAAAAAAAACACTGATTATTTTTTTATATAGTTTATCCTATTTCATTACTTAGATTGCGGATTTGACAGGTTGAATTAATTTCTTTTATGGTCGTTATTTTTTTAAAAAAATTTAATATCTTTTCTATTCTATCCTTCTACTTTAAATTATTTTAAAATTAAGTTTCATAATATTTCTTGATTTTCCTTCTATTTGGGTTATTTCACTCACACGATTTGGGACGCAGAGTTTAGTTGACTTGTTAGGTTTGCTTTGTGTTTTTTTTATATCCTTTTTTTGTATTGACCTCTTTTAAATTTTATTATTCTACTTTGGATTTGTTTTAAATTAAATTTTAGCTTTTTTTATGTGTTTGTTTTTTATTGACTCATCTCGGTTTCATGATCTAACTTCTTAATTTTATTGACTTATATCGGTCTTATAACCTAACTTACATATTTAACATGCTAACTCAAGTTAATTTAAGTTGTCGCACCCGACATCGCGGCGGCCTTAAAAATTAATGAGATTGCGGAAAAAGAACAGATTTCTGGCATCTTGTTCTTTTAGGGAAAAGGTCTTGTTTAAGGAGTCGCCACCTAGTATTATGGTCACTAGGAACCCTAACTGGTCAACTGAGATTCTATGGTACGGGACTGGTTACGTAAAAGGGAAGATATTATCACCCCTTAAACGTTCTGCCTGAGGCAGACTGCATTGCTGATTTTGTCTTAAATTGCTAAACATTTATTCACTTATGCTATGATGATTTGTTTATAATATTCCTGACTCTGGCGCCAGTGAATATTCGAGCTCGAATAATTCCAACTCTGGCGTTGGTAAAAATTCCACCATGAATAATTCCAACTCTGGCGTTGGTAAAAATTCGTAGCTATAAAAAATCAGTATATATTTTTTCCTATTCCTGATCCTGATATCAGTGAATAAATTGACAAAAATATATTTTTTCCAAGACATGCAAAATTTTTATTTCTACACTTTCTATTTTTTTTATTTTTTATTTTTTTTAATTTTTTTTTGGGTTGGGCTAGCCCGGCCCGGCATATATATTTTTTGGGGGCTGGGCCCAACTCAGCCCATATGGGCTGGGCTAAGCCCAGCCAGCCCGGCCTGGCCACTGGCCGAAACCAGTGGCCCGGCTGGACTGTGTCCAAGTGCACGCATGAAGTGAATTCATGCGTGCTTTAAACTGTGCGAAGGTAATTAAATTACCTTCGCACAGTATTCTTGCTACACGCACCCGATCTGAAGACACAAATCAAGAATGGAGAAATGGCGCACCTGCTTCTGGAGACGACGGAGATGGTTGCAACGCCAGTGAGGACTCTCGTCTACTACGACGCTGGGCGAAGCTCCTGTCTTCAACCTTCCTTCCTGCTCCTTGCTCTCTTTTTTCTGTTGTTCTGTTTCTCCCTCTCTTCCTCCTGCTCGTCGTCTCCTCCCCTGTTTTCCTTTGCGTCTGTCTGTTCGGGTGGAGGGGGGAATTTGGTGCAACCGGAGTCGCGGCTAGCACTGGTCTGGTCTACTGGAGGCGATGAAGACGATGGTGAAGCTCTTTCTGTGTGATCGGGTGACACTAGCCGGGCACCCGTTTCAACTTTCCCTTCGTTCCTCTAGCTTTATTCTTTCTGTTTCTGATGGTTCGGAGTGGTGAAGCTGGAGACGAATGCCCAGGCTGATCAATACTTGCAGTTTCTCTGTTTTCCCTTGTTCACTTTGCTTGCGTTCTGGGGACGAAGACAAAGCTGGGAACGCTGGCTTTTTGCTCTCTCCTCCTTTCTCTTTTTTTAGTCTGTCCTCCTTTGTTTCTCTGTTTCCGTTCGTGCTCTCTGTTTTTCTGTGTTGTTCTCTGCTTTTTTTTTTGTTCGTCTTTCTCTGGCACTCTCTGTCTATTCTTTCCCTCTTAGTGTTTCTCTGGTTCTCTCCCCCCGATCGTCGTCTCCTCTCCTCTCTGTTCTCTCTTTTTTCTTTATTCTTTGCTGTCCCTATCCTTTATAAGCCCCCAACCCCTTTACACCTCCTAGCATGCATTAATGGCACATCGTGGGCAAAAACCGTTACCCACGTTCTCTGCCGTTTCTCTTGAATTGGGATGGAGGAGATGAATAGTGGAGTGTTTATGGCGATTTTCATTTTGGTCCTTAAAGTTTTGGAAGTCTTGTGATTAAACCCCTAGTTAAAATGTAATTGGACCTCTGCATCTCGGCGCCTTTTACAAGTTAGTCCTTGGACTTTAATCTATTGCAATTGTGCCCCCAATTAAACCCACACTTTGGTATTGCTTTCAATTAAGTCCCTGATTTCATTAATTCAATTAAATCCAAAGTCCAATTAAGTCTAAAACTTATCAATTCTCCAATTAAAACCTTTATTGGATTAATTAAATTAATTTCAAGCTTAATTAAGCCTCAAACTTATCAATTCTCCAATTAAACCCTTAGTTAATTTAATTAGATTAATTTCAAAGTTTAATTAAACCCCAAAACTTCCAATCATGTTGCCCTTAACCCAAATTTTAATTCATTCTTCATTTATTTCATTTTACTTATTTTTCTACCATTATTATTATGTTTTTTTCATCATCAATTTTTTCATTAAATAAAATAATAATAATAATAGGTCAAAAATTGGGTTATGACATAAGTCATTTTTTTTTTCATTTACATGATTTTGCTGTAATCTTAACTTTATTATCTTTTTTGTTTTTTTTAATAATTTCTTTTGCAGGTTACCATAATTATTTTTTGTTTGAGTTGGGCTATTTATTTTTGTTATCTATATTTTTATTATCTAATTAATTTTGCAAGCATTTGTTGATCGATGGGGTATATGTCCCAAGCTATGGTTATATTTTTATACACGCTTGCATTAACCTAATGTTTTTTATTTTATTGATAAGTAAAAAAATTTTCTAACATGTGTCTTAGTGCGAGCCCACAAACCTTAGTATTTAATCAAATTAACTGAACGTTTGGTACTGCGTTTGTACCTGCGTTTCCTCCAAATTTGAATTTTTTTTTTTTGCTAAAATTGAGTGCGGTTTGTACTTTTTGGATCGTTTTGATGTGCTGATGTCAAAAATGATTTTTAAAAAATAAAAAAACATCATTGGCATGCATTTCGGCACGAAAAGCTATTTGAAAAGCACTCACAACCACACTGCCAAACACGCTCTAAAAGCGATGTCTTTATTGATTTATTTTTTTTTCCTTTTGGTGTTTTTAATTAACGCCTCATAATTCCAAACACGAAAGGCAATGCAAGAGGGCGTTGCGTAAAAAAAGTCCATAAACAAATACACTTAATATGTTTTGCTAAAATTCAATTTTTTTTAAAAAAAATTTAATATGTTTTATATGTTTTGGATCATTTTGATGTATTAATATCAAAAATAATTTTTTTTTTAAAAAAATATCATTAACATGTATTTCGGCACGAAAAATTATTTGAAAAGCTAATGTCAAAAAAAAATTAAAAATAAAATAAATCATTGACATATATTTCATCACAAAAAGTTATTTGAAAAGCAATCATAACCATCCTATTAAGGTTCCTTAGTTTAAATGTAGATGTAGATTAATTACATAAAATCCGATCTCAAAGATATTTAATATTAGAGGGTTTTAATCACCCTCTTAAACAACAAGAAGTCTGTAGATTACTTGGTGGAGACAAAATATGAGAACAGAATTTTCAGAATATTGAAGATGAGAAGTTCTTTAGATGGATACTACGGAGAAACACTGTTAAAGTGATCATTGTAGATGAGAAGTTCTCCACTTCTGGCGCTGATTGTTCAAATAACCAAGGCATGGAGAATTTAAAATACAATCTCCGTTCTTCTTTCTGCATGCAGGTGGTAGCATTTTGAATTCCCAAGCTGAAATTTAGAATCATTCAATCCTATCATAATTTGCTTGGTGACGAAGATAGCAATGTGTGGAGCATGTTCTAAGAATCCTCCCTAAAAGGTTCTCTACAAAACAACAATCTTTCCTTGCTGCTCTTGTAGTCTGCTCAAGAGGTTAAAAGGGTCACGCTCTCTTTGAATAGTAGTAAGGCCCCTGTTCTTTCAAGTCTGCCTGCGACCTAGTTAGCGATGCTCTAATATTGGATTCCTTCCGAGCTGATAAAATGTTGAAAGCCATCAATTCCACTACTATCACTCCTGTTCCTAAGGTTGCAAATGCGAGTAAAGTAGTGGGTTTTAGACCTATCTACTCCTGCACAACTCTCTGTAAATGCATATCCAAAATCTTGCAGATGAAAATTTGTCTTTATTTCATTCCTAGACAAAATCAACCAGCTTTTGTACAAGATACGAGAACTGGAGAGAATGTTTTTAGAGTTCGATATTCAATCTGTAAATTGGCTACATGCTTGTATCTCCACCACCAGCTTTTCAGTGATTATTAATGGCAGTCTTCGAGGTCATTTTAATGGCGAGAAGGGTTTGAGAAAAGGTGACCCGTTGAAATCTTATATATTTGTGGTCGTGATGGAAGTCCTATCATGTTCGTTGAATGTTGCTGCTGCTAAAGGAAGTCTCCCTTACCATCCAAGGTGTAAGAAAGTCTTTTTCAACTCATCTTTGTTTTGCTAGTGACCTCGTGTTTTTTGCTGCTGGAAATGTGAATGCTATTAACTCTGTGGTTACTATTTTTTATCAGTTCTACTCATTATATGGTCTAATATTCAATCCTTCAAATTGTGAGGTTTTTTTTTTGGTGCTGAAACTGTCGCACAAATAGACAATGTTGCAGGATTTAAAATTAGGAGATTGCCTGTAAAGTATCACAGGAAAACGTGTTTTGCATAGTGGTACTGTGTTTTTTAAAAAAATTTAATTGTTTTAGGTTTGAATTATTTTTTGTATTTTTTTATTATTTTAATGTGTTGGTTTCAAAATTAAATTTTTAAAAAACAAAAAAAATTATTTTAATATATTTTTAAATAAAAAATACTTTAAAAAATAACCTCTATCACATTTTCAAATAAGTATTAATTAAAAAAAAAATGAAAATGAGCATATGTAATGAAAAATCATGATATAATACATTATTTTTAAAATAATTAATTTTATTTATCTACATCTTACTCCTTACAAACCCAACACAACTTTATATATATATATATATATATATATATATATATATATATATATATATATATATATATATATGAAGAAAAACATAACAATACATAGTACAAAAAATAAAATTAACTAAGAAAAATATATATTTTTTTAAAAAAGCTCATGCATCAGTTTACTAGAATAAAAGAAATTCACCATAGAGTTTGAGTTCAAACTATTGTCCTCCACCATAAATATTCTTGTGTGTGGATTACTTTATCATAAGTTCTTAATACTTTTATACATGTCTTCCCGTCATGAATCCCTAATACAACATTTTTATATGTTGTTCCATCATGGATCCTACTACTAGGATTTTTTATAACAATTGACAAGGACAAAAATAACACATTAGATCCTGAACGTCTCTTTTATAAAAGAGAACCTCCTCATCCCCTCATGAACAAGCACATCCTGTTCTATAACTTTTTTTAATTATTGTTATTCAACAATTAACAACAATTATGGATTCATAATACAATACTTTTATAACGAGCATCTCATCCTCGATGTTTTATCATCATAATATTCAATAACAACAATTAACACAAAACAAAAATAATATACTAGTTCCTAGACGTCTCTTTCCTGAAAGGAAACCTCCTTATCATCTCCTGCACGAACATGTCCTATTCCACAATTTTTTTCAGTCATGATTATTTGACAACGCATAATAACTAACCATATAGAATTGTTGAGCCATGATACATGTCCTTTGGACTCCAACTATGGTGATTTTATAGCATAACAAAAATTATTAGAAATTATGGGGTTCTGATATCAACTGATCAAAATATAAGTAAAGAATAACGAGGTTTATTACAAGTGAAGCCCCACAACAACACCATAACTATAAAAAAACTCTCAAAAAATTTAATTTTATTCATCCACCCTCATTGCTAAAATATTATGACAAATCTTTATATAAAAAAAAGCTAGAAAACACTGACTAATAATACTAATATTGAATATAAAAAAATAAAAAACTATTATTTTCAAATAAAAAAATAAAATTAACTAAAAAAAATATTTATTTTTCCAAATCCACTCCACAAGGTTTTTCTTTTTGGCCGAATTTGGGTTCGAGTCATCTTATTAAAAATAGAAGTACATGGAGTCTAAATGCACATAATGACTGCTCTTGGAATGGGAGGAGGATGTTAAAGAGCTTGTATTTCTTTGGAAAGGATCTGTAGTGGCAATTTCTCTTACAGGTATAGCTTTATTGCCTGGCTTTGCGATCTTAACAGGTTGTCAGCAAAAGTCTGACAAGTGCAACGGGAAGAGACATGCATGCTACTTGTTCTTTATGTAATCGGGTCGCAGAAGATCAGATAATATGGTAGTGCATTATACAGAGGAGTGGAGTTCAAATGCAAGCAAGGGACTGGCAAACAGAGCTTGCTTGGGCTCTCTCTGTTTTTTGTTTTACGTACAGAAAGGGAGCTTGCTCTCAGTCTTTGCTTTTAGGCAGGTGTGGTGCTCCTAAATCTACAGTGTTTGGAATGAAAGGAACAAGAGGAGGGTCTATGGGAAGCTGACCTTAATTAAGTCGAGACTCTTTCAAAACAAGGCTTTTGCAAGAGGCTCAACTTAATACTAAATACTTTGATATTTGCAGAAAAATTAATATTAAAAAAATTTAGGTTAATATTGTATTTTCTTTTTTAATTAATATGTAAGATGTCTGAAAAAAGCTTTAAAAAGTATAAAAAAGAGAGTGCACACTTCCATTGCTACAATGGTAGCTGCCATATCAAAGAGTGATGGTACAAAAATGAAATGATTGAGGAGATAAGAGGGCAAAAGCAACACAAAAACAAACAAAAGGCAACAAGAGTCCACTCCTGTTTGTAATTTAACGAACACACCAACACCAAGCAGGTGGCTCTTCCTCTTTCTCTCTGGTTGTGGGACGCTTCTCTCTCGTTCTCTCGCTGTCGGAGACCGGAATTTAAAGAGAGAGTGCCGTGTCTCCGTTTCAACTTTCTAATAATAACCTCTTAAAATTAGTATAACTCTCTCTGAAAATTCTGTCTTTGGACACTCACTTACTCCGGCCAACCATAGCCTACACGTCTCTCTCTTCTTATCAGACGCCATTCCTTATTAAAAGTCTTTTGCTCTAGTGGGTTTTTGTTTTCTTGAATGTGAGTATCAAAATCCCTATTTTTTTAAACACTTTTTTTATCTTGTCTTCTTGAGTTTCTCGTTTCCTTTTTTTTCTGCGTATCGAATTGGGTAAAAATCCTTAATTTTTGTTTTCTACTTCTATATGGTTTTGCTGGGGTTTAATGATTCTTTCGTGATGTTTTAATATTTTTTTCGTCTTTTAGGGTTTTATTAAATGATCAGCTGGGGTTCAAGATGGTAGCTTTGCTAAATCAAGCAGTTTCTTGAATCAGTTTTGACCTTGTTAGGGTTTCCAATTGTGTGTTCAATGCAGTTATAATGATTTAAAAACACTTCTTTCTCTCTTTAACATTGAAAATCCTGGCTTTTGTTGTGCTTGTCATTCCATGTAGGCAAGGTGAAGTGGTTGTTTTAGTAATGTGAAGTTGAATTTCAGTGCAATTTAATGTCTCATAAAGCCTGAAACTCTATGCATTTGATCAATATTGGTGTTACTGTTACATTCCAGCTATATTTCCTTAAAAGTTCAAGCATTGGGTAAAGCCTTGCATTTGCGGTTTGTTTTTTTGACGTGCGGTGGTTGTGAATGAAAAGTTGATTACTTTCGTAGATACTCCTATAGGAAAGAGAGAATCTCGGTATACCCGGATGGCGTGGACAGAGAATGATGCTGTTAATGTGAGAGAGAAGGAACCAACTGGAGATAATGGTTTCTTGAAAGGATCACAGCCTTCACCTGACCCTAGTGGCTCTCGTGTTGGTTCGTCTCCAGCACAGAAGGGGTTTGAAGGGAAGGACGCACTCTCTTATGCCAACATTCTTCGATCCAGAAATAAATTTGCTGATGCTCTTGCTCTTTACGAGAGTGCCCTGGAGAATGATAGTGGAAATGTTGAGGCTTACATCGGAAAAGGAATATGCCTGCAGATGCAGAACATGGAAAGGCTTGCTTTTGATAGTTTTGCTGAAGCTATTAAGCTGGACCCAGAGAATGCGTGTGCCCTGACACATTGTGGTATATTGTACAAGGATGAGGGTCGTCTGTTAGAGGCTGCTGAAGTAAGCTCATGACCATCAATTCATCTTCATCACGTCAGTAAATAAGATGTTTGTTGTAATTAGAAGTCACAGTTTGCAAGTAAACTTGTATTGCAATTTTATTTACAGGTTGGATTTAATTGCTTGCTATTCGAATTGTTAAGTATGCTAGTGCAGATTAGAAGTCCCATTTCCCTTTTTCTTGTGATGCTTTACTAGCATTCCTACGCATATAGACTGGCTTGATCGTGCTTGTGGATCTTATGCATCTAAAAAAAAGGGGATCGGTGATTGGTGATTGCTGATACTGATAACTAGTTCCTACGTTCTTTGCATGAAAAATTGGAATTGAGAGAATTTGTAGTCGATATACTCATCGGGCAGCTGTCCATGCATGTGTATGGACTCGGATGCTTCATCCTGCATTTGTTGAAAATAAAGCTAAAAGTAAATATTGTTCAATTTCTTTTTCAAATATAACTTAGTGTTTTCACTTTTCCTTCTGGTAACAGTAGTTTTTAGCTCTCATTTTGAGCTTCTGTATTTGCTCGTAAGGAATGTTCTGGGTAGCTATGAAATTCTGTCTATCAATGTCAGCCTGATACCTGCTATGCATAAGGGCATGTTTACCACCTTTTGCTGTAATTTTTTTTGTGAATTGCATTCTACAATGTACTGAAACTATGTCATTGCTAATTATATATGTTTATATATGAGTTGATCATGCTTTGGGTTTTGGTTTTGCAACTATATATTATATGCAAAAGTTGATTTATAAGATTTTAGTGATTTTTTCTTGTGTAGTCGTATCACAAGGCTTTGAAAGCTGATCCTTCATACAAGCCAGCTTCGGAGTGCCTAGCCATTGTTTTAACAGATCTTGGAACCAGCTTAAAGCTCTCTGGTAATACACAAGAGGGAATTCAGAAGTATTATGATGCTCTTAAAGTAGATCCGCACTATGCGGTAATATTATTTTTTTCTCATTCCCACTACCAGAATCTTGTGTTTCTATGTTTGTTTTCCACTTTTCATTTGTAAATGGTCATACTTCTTATGTGCAGCCTGCATATTATAACCTTGGTGTTGTGTATTCTGAAATGATGCAATATGAGACTGCCCTTACTTGCTATGAGAAGGCTGCAATAGAGAGGCCTATGTATGCTGAAGCATACTGCAACATGGGTGTCATCTACAAAAACAGAGGTGACCTAGAATCAGCCATTGCCTGTTATGAGAGGTATGCCTGCCACTTATTTTACTTTTCTATTGGGCCCTGCGCATAAGGTGTATATACTTTCAATGTTGCTCTGCCTCTGCTGATGATTGTTCCTTAATTATATTATTCTTTCAGGTGTCTAGCTGTGTCACCCAACTTTGAGATTGCAAAGAATAATATGGCAATAGCATTGACAGATTTAGGAACAAAAGTGGGTTTTCCATCCTTCATGCTTAGTCTTATAATAGCTGTGAATTCACATTTGCAGAGTCGTTCCTTAGATTCTGTTTGTTTTACTTACTGTCAGTTGTGTTAATGAGATGCTCAAGTAGCTTGTCTTTTCATGAAAACTTTTAGTAGAATACCTTTTTTCTTGCACATGTTTGATTTTGGATTTAATCATTTGTGTATTCAGGTTAAACTTGAGGGAGATATCAATCAAGGTGTGACATATTACAAGAAGGCTTTGTATTATAACTGGCACTATGCTGATGCCATGTATAATCTTGGTGTTGCTTATGGTGAAATGCTGAAGTTTGAGATGGTGAGTGGTCTTTTAAGAATTTTACCTTGTTCTTGACCCACTATCCATTTGTACACTTGTGCCTCTAGAGCAATGAGGAATGACATTTATGGCAACATGCTAACAAAGTTGAGCTTGGAACTTATTTTTCATTGATGCCAAGTTATATATATAACTACACACATACACACAAGTTTTTAGCTAGTTTTATTTATTTCTTATTGCAATAATTTATCATCCATTGATTGAGTAAATCTATTCTATGTGAGCAGGCAATTGTGTTCTATGAACTTGCTTTCCACTTCAATCCTCACTGCGCAGAGGCATGCAACAATTTAGGTGTAATATACAAAGACCGAGACAACCTTGATAAAGCTGTGGAGTGTTATCAGGCAAGTTCAGATACTTGTACAGGTTTTAAGTTTTCATTCTTCAGTGATGGAAATCATGTTCATCATTATTTTTGTTTTGCAGTTAGCTTTATCAATCAAACCGAACTTCTCTCAGTCATTGAACAACCTTGGTGTTGTCTACACTGTCCAGGTCCTAAATGAAATCATACTCGATGCACATTATTTTAGTTGATTATATATCTGGCATGTTGCTGACCAGGTCCTTCCTATTTGCAGGGTAAAATGGATGCTGCTGCAAGCATGATTGAGAAAGCTATCATGGCAAATCCCACATATGCTGAAGCATATAATAACTTAGGTCTCTCTCTCTCGCACACACTCTTGTATCTGCCCTTAGATAAAAAAAAAAAAGGTCACATTGTGAACTCTGATGAGTTTGCTTTTCAGATGTTTCATTGATTCTGAAACTTAGATTTCATTTGCAGTGTGACAATTTTCCTTTATAAATTTGATTCCTGTTCTATATGGAAAAAACCCCCCCCCCCCCCCCCCCAACAAAAAAGAAAAGGCTAGTACCAATTTTTTCTTCTGCTAAATGTCATTTTATTTATCCTTTACTTGTAGGAGTTCTTTACAGAGATGTTGGCAATATAACTATGGCAATCAGTGCTTACGAGCAATGCCTGGAGATAGATCCTGATTCTCGCAATGCAGGCCAGGTGCTGTTACACTTTCAGTTACTTGAGTAAATGCCTAAGTGCTTGCCAAGTTCTGTCGGTTGTCATAAACATGCTCCTTTTAGTGCTCTAATGCTATAAGAGATTCTCAATATGTTTGAACTGGAATTTTTTTTAAGCTGGTCCGGTGGCATGAATGAACAGTTGAGTTTAAATATGAAAGGCTTTAACTATAACATTGGATGGGAAGGACATTGTTTCTTAGAGGCCATGGGAGTGGAGGTTATGTATTGGTTAATGATTGTTGTGAAAGGAGAAAACATACTTCTTATTTTGTTCACTTGGTTTTATTCTTAAATACAGATGCTTTGCATTCAGCAGAAGTAGTGCCACATGTGCTACTTTCCCCATTTTTCACTCTTTCTCTTGAATGGTAATTGGCTTCACAATTGGGGGAGGGGAGGTGGGTAGCTGCATGGAATGGTGATGGTTGTAGAAGAAAGAATTCTTCTTGGTTTTATTCTTTTACATGAATGCTTTTACATTCTTCAAGTGGCCTAACAGTAGAAGTGATGACCCAACTGCTACCTCCACTTTTTTTTTCTTCATAAAAAAGATGGAAATTTTTATCAAAGTATTGTACTGTTTGAATGTATTAAACATGGTCAGAGTTGATGCCAAGATCAAACAGCTCATATATTCATTGATTGTATGCCAGACATTGTTGTCTGTTTGATGGGTGTAGGATCCTCTTTGTTGTATCATTGCTTTCTCTTATCTATATCTATGAACTTTCTATGCCAGAATCGGTTGCTTGCAATGAACTACATAAACGAGGGACATGATGATAAGCTTTTTCAGGCTCACAGGTAGGGTTTAACTCCAATGGACTAGGCATTTTATTTTCATTGCAATTCTTTTAAGAATCTTCTAACGAGGTCATTGCCTTCTCCCAGTGAAGCCATTTAATATGGTACTTGGAAAATATTTCCTACACTGATTATGAGGGTGGAAGACTACAAGCAAACACCATCATGATATAAAATAATTTGTTTTTCAAATAAAAAATTTAAATGAGTTGAGAAATTTGAGGAAGAACATTATTAGCATTCAGTTTGTGAATATTCTTTTTTATGTCTGTTTTCTACTTTCTGTCCATTGTAGATTTTGGGATTGAATGATATATCTTCATTATTAAGCTACTACAATTGTCCTTCCATCAACTTCTTACATCAAAAGACTGAATTTTATTCTTTATGGGCTTTCAAAATGATTTTTCTTCAACCAAAAGTTTTGTATTTTCTTCGAACTCTATGGCTCATGCTATCATTTTTTGGTCATAGATGATTATATATAATTTGAAGATGATAATACCATTTTATGTTGTAAGCTCTTGACATTTTATAAGAGTGCCAATTTTATTATACTTTGTAACGTTTGGAAACTTTTAGATTGAGCTTGGTGAGCCTTATCTGAAGTGAAATGCTACATGCAGGGAATGGGGTAGGCGCTTTATGAGGTTGTATCCGCAGTACACTTCGTGGGACAACCCAAAAGTTCCAGAGAGACCACTTGTGATTGGATATGTATCTCCGGATTATTTTACTCATTCTGTATCTTATTTCATCGAGGCCCCTCTTGTCTATCATGACTATGCAAATTATATGGTGGTTGTCTATTCAGCAGTTGTGAAGGTATGCATGCCATGGTTTGTCTCTATTACATATTTGTTGATTTTTGAGTATTTACTGATGTATAATTTTATGGATGCTTTTTTATTGCAAATATGTCTAATCAGTGTTGTCATCTGAAATTCATTACATGTTTGCCTACATCAACCCACTCGGTTTATATTTTTTATAAAAAGAGTGTTTTTTAAATATAACTGATGGCGAGAGATGGTTAGTAGTAGTCTTTTTAGAATAAACCTCCTTTATATACCACAATTGCTCAGCAGTATTGCCAATCATTTTGCTTTATGTTCATTTTAATTTGCGACTCTGATGGTCAAGTTCACAATCCATGGCATCCACAGAACAAACAACTCTTTCCAGCACTTTGATGCTAATCACTGCCTTGATTCTATGTTTATACCATTCAATTATAGCATTCTGTAGTATGCTTACAAATCTGCAAGACATCCGTGAGCTACTTTGTTGATATTCTGGATTTTCTGTTCTATTGATTGCAGTCTGATGCAAAAACAAATAGGTTTAGGGAGAAAGTTTTAAAAAAGGGTGGGATGTGGAGGGATATATACGGGATTGATGAGAAGAAGGTTGCAAGCATGGTTAGAGAAGATAAAGTTGACATTTTGGTAGAACTCACTGGACATACAGCTAACAATAAGTTGGGAATGATGGCCTGCCGACCAGCACCTGTTCAGGTATGCCTTAGATTTTAGTTTCCTTTTCTTTTCTTTTTTTTGTGTGTGGTTCTTTCCTTGATGTTATCTTGTGAGTAGTCCATTCATAGTATATCTTGTTTAAGAAGTTGCGTATGCTCAAACTTTTTATGCAAACAATTAGTAGTATATCTTTCCTTATATGTTGTTTTGGATTTGTTGATGTCAGTAATTATCATGCTTTTGGCTTTGGTTTATTGATCATATTTTTGCCCACATATATGGCCACTTCTATGGATAACACATCGACTCATGGAGTCCATTTTTGCTGTCTATATATTAGCACTTTGCAGAGCTTGAAATGGCCAATGTTTTATACACTTCATACCTCTTTGTTGCAGCTATACTTCAATTTTATTTGACTCTGTAAAAGGCCCATATATACGTAACTCAATTTCCTGAACCTCCTGTATTGGGAATATTCATTTTCCATGTATGCTTTTGTACGAGGAACTTGTTAGATTTGTGCTTGTAGGTAGCGTGTGCATAGTTTCTTGAAGTAAGATTCTGGACCTGTTAAAATTTATGCCTCTGGGAGAATCATATTGTTTTGATTAGCTTTGGTAAACAATTTGAATAAACATCTTCATTGATCAAGGTTTTTGTTATTGCTGCCTGCATGAGAAAGAGTGCAACTTTCTTGGAGACTGCTGGCTCGCATATAGTTAATTAGGCTACAAAGTGGGACTGGACAGGACAATTTTTGTTGTCTAGGTGTTTGGGGTGAACTTGGGAATTTTCCGGTCCCATCTCTAAAAAATGAAATGCTGCATTGGCAGAGCATATCTGTGCATTAATCAAAGTGTTCATCAACTCTTTTTCCTTCCTTTTCCATATAATTGGATACCTTATTTTCTTATCCGAGGAGTCTTCAGGACAGGGCCTCATATTAGGTTTGGAGGGGCCAAATTAGAAAAAAAAATTATGAAAAGCCAAAAGTTAAAATCTACTAATTTTAGGATTAGAATTTAAAATTATTCAAGAGGGAGACAGGAAAATATTATTTGCCAAATCACACGTCCTATTTTGTACTGTTTGAAGCTGAATTAAATTTGTTAAATTATTGTGAAGCTCAAGAAATAATGTCACTCTCATCCTCCACAGACCTGTCATGTCACTGTGATTGAGCTGGCAACTTCTCTGGCCATTGAAGTCCGTTTTTGTACCAACAAAATGATTCTTATAACAACCCAAGTATGATTCATCCTCAAAAATCATTTCAATTCACGGTTTAAATACAGAAGATTTTGGGTGTATTTTTTGTGGTTTTTTTTTTTAAAATTTTTATTATGGTCTGTGTTTGATCTGGTTATCCTAGGATCAAAACCTTCATTTTGATCTCTTTATCTCCATGTTTACTGCCAAAAACATTGAACACCAGAAACTCACATCATTCAAGCTTCAAAACAAATTCTAATCATATATAAACAACGAAAAAAATCCATTTAACCTTTGATATGAACTTGTTTCGGACCAAACTTCCACTTTCCAGCCAAGGGAAGATTGGTGATGGGTGGCGGTCATTGGGACTCGAGGATGCATTCAAATCTCCTGCCAGTAATGGCATCAGAAGTATTTTGTTTTCCAGTATTTCTCACGTTGCACTTTTCAGCTTTGCTGGTGATGTACTGTTTTGCTGGGTGGTTTTTTACTACTGCCTTGGTAGGCTTTCCCCCCCTTTTGTTGAGGGTCTTGATAGTCCTTATGACCAATTAAGCAAATAATTATTGTGTGACATGAATATAATATTTGTTGCAATTTAAAAAATGTACTCCCACTAGTTTGTGATATGATTAAAATAATTGTTTGGTTAATTCAATTGCACATGAATTAAAATGAATTTAATTGTTCTCTTACATTAAAGTACCACAGATTAAAAGCAAAATAGGACAAGGGTATCGTTATTGTTATCATATGTTGTCCTGTCCTGTCCGGTATCTTGTCATCCATAAAACAGGGCAATTGTCCAGTCCACTCCAGTCCTCTGTGCACTGACCGAATAATGGAACAGCCATGTGTTGCGTCCTCTCCTGTCCTATGTATCGAACACAGCCTTACGGAATAAGCTTTCACCATTCTCAACCAGTGGCGAGTTGAAAAATGAAATTAAATCATATGATGCAGATCCTACCATTTCCTATTCGATCCTTTCCCAATCTCGGTCATATAATCTATTTAGTCAAGATCCTGGTTTGGATTGGTTCATGGTTAGCTTGTCTTCAGGATATGATCGAGGGTAAGGATTCTTTAAACCATTAAAAGTTAGCTAGAAAAAAAATATCTGGATGCTAAAAATGTTATAAAAATCCCTAAACAATGACAAAACTCATGAAGCATTAAAAAAATAGGCATAAATGCAGACAATATTTGCACATGTTAAAAAAGAAAAAGAAAATCCCCGTCTCTACTTATGTTTTACATCCTATTCCTATTTGCTCAACTTGGATTTTTTTTTTTCATTTGGAATGGATTGGTAATTTGTCTCTGACCTTGTTTTTTGACTTACCTTTATTTTAGGTGACTTGGATTGGTTACCCGAACACAACTGGCTTGCCTACCATTGATTACAGAATTACTGATTCATTCACTGACCCTCCTCATACTAAACAAAAGTAGGCCCACTTGTTACTTTCTTGAAGATATTGTTCTTAAATATAGCTCAGTAGGGATATTTATTTTATGTTATCCATGACCTTATATGCATATTCAATGACAGGCATGTTGAGGAGTTGGTTCGTTTACCAGAATGCTTCCTTTGTTACATACCTTCTCCAGAGGCTGGGCCTGTTACTCCAACTCCTGCTCTTTCTAATGGCTTTATCACATTTGGTAGCTTTAATAATCTGGCAAAGGTACTGGTTAGTTTTGTAATTAGACTATTAAACCACAATCTATAGTGGCAAAATTCTTCTGATTGCTTCCATGTTTTGTGTCCCTCTTTTTGGGCCTTTTATTATGTCTCCCCACAGATAACACCTAAGGTATTGCAAGTTTGGGCTAGGATACTCTGTGCAGTTCCGAACTCCCGCCTTGTGGTGAAATGCAAGCCATTTGGCTGTGATAGTGTTAGACAGAGATTCCTTACATTGTTGGAGCAGCTGGGGTTGGAACCACTGCGTGTCGATCTCCTGCCTCTAATTCTTCTTAATCATGATCACATGCAAGCATATTCTCTAATGGACATAAGGTAAGATCTTTAGTTATAATATATACTTGCAACCACCTTTGTTTCTTTCTGGAAACTGTTAATAAGCAAAATATGCTCTATATATGCTCAGTTGATACCTAACCTTCTATCAACCTATGCTGAGATTTGTTCACATTATTTAGACATACATACTTTTCCAGTGTGCTTCTGGCTTGTCATTTGAATCTTCTTCATGGCTTACTTTATATATTTGATGTAGCTTGGATACTTTTCCATATGCTGGTACAACAACAACATGTGAATCTTTGTACATGGGAGTTCCATGCATTACTATGGCTGGTGCTGTACATGCTCACAATGTTGGCGTGAGTCTTCTCAGCAAAGTTGGTGAGGACCTTTCATTTCTTCTTTTTGTTTCATTTCTATCTCAAATTACTCTCGGTTTGTATGCCTCATTGCATTCGTTGCTTACGAAGTGCCAGTTTGGCTTGACCTTGAGTTTACCAAAAGCAGGTTTCATGTAAAAAAAGCTGGTTTATGAGTGTTGGCAACCTTTTAAAACCGTGTTTTGGTAAACTCAATACACTTGAAGACATGGTGTTCATTTCTTCTTTTTGTTTCATTTCTATCTCAAATTACTCTCGGTTTGTATGCCCCATTGCATTCATTGCTTGCGAAGTGCCTGTTTGGCTTGACCTTGAGTATACCAAAAGCAGGTTCAAGTAAAAAAGGCTGGTTTATGAGTGTTGTTAGCCTTTTAAAACTATGATTTTGTAAACTCAATACACTTGAAGACATGGTTTTGAATGCTTTGTCAAAATCGTAGTTTTGAAAACTCAATCCCTAATAGAGCCAATAACAAGAAGGAAAAGAAAAAAACAGAGGTCATCTCATATGATGCCCTAGTAAAACGAAAAGGACGAACTCCATGCCTTAACCATAGAGGGTCTGGATGAAACATAGCTTTTTGGATTTATATGAAATTTTCCATGATATTATTCCAAATGATTAACTCTGCTGGAATGAGAATTTTATGTCACCTAACATTGTGGTGATCTAATGGTATGAACACTGTATATGCGCTGCTTTCATGTAATGTAATGTAATGTTTTTTTCTTCTTTAAAGTTTCCACCATTCACTTTCAAATTCAAATTTAATATATGCTGTTTTCTGATATTGAGACTCTCATGATTCGGATTGGAGCTATTCGGTTGGAATTTTTATTAGCTTTAAGAATCTGAAGCATTAATTATCCAGAATGAATCCATAATGTTTTTGTGCACATCTATGCTTTATGAGTCTTTTCTTTTAGCCTTATTAGCTTTGAATTTTGCTTGAGGATGTTCGGATTCTTCATAAATCACTGCGGACCTTCTGGCTGATTGTAATGCAGGGTTAGGACATTTGGTTGCCAAAAATGAAGAGGAATACGTTCAATTGGCACTACAACTGGCCTCAGACATTTCAGCTCTCTCAAACTTGAGGATGAGTCTCCGGGAACTTATGTCTAAGTCTCCAGTCTGCGATGGACCAAATTTTACTCTTGGTTTAGAGACAACATACCGGAACATGTGGCACAGATACTGTAAGGGTGATGTGCCATCTTTAAGGCGCATAGAACTGCTACAACAGCAGGGGATTCCTGAGGATGTACCTATCAAGAATTCTGATTCAACGACGATTACATCGTCAAGAGATGGTCCTCCTGAGTCAAGAGATGGCCTACCTGAGTCCGTCAAAGCAAATGGATTCAGTGCAGTCTCACCACCCACAGTCAATCATTCTTGTGGAGAAAACAGGAGTCAGGTAAATAATACTATAAACTCAGGCAAGCTGAGCTAAAAAAAAGGTGGTGTTCTGGTGAGACAGATGTCGAGACTGCTTGGTGTGTGCTTGATGGATAAAAACTCCAGCATGTATGATATCTGTAACTGTTATCTGCTGCTGGGATTTGAAGCTAGTATTGATTGCGGTGGCGATCCCATGTGACTTTGATCTGGATCAAATCTTTTGGGGGAAAGAACTGGCGATATCTGGCAGTTCTTTAAAGTTGGGCCAGAAAGAAATATAGTTAATTTGGAAGAGGTGATTATTAGGCATCTGTATCACATTTTTTTTACCTGAATCATAGAAATTAATGGTGGCGTGTAAATTGTAATCTTATTTTGTTTTACTTTTTTTTTTTAAGATTATGAAATGGTCTGGGGCAGATCAACATAGAAGAGGGATTTATAATTTAGTTCTAGCTATTATGTGTATGATTGTCAGTCTGATCTCTTACAGTGAACAAGATGAAATAGAGAAGAATATTGATACTGTGATTTTACTGACCCAAATGCTGCTTCCTGTTGCATTGAGATGCTCGGGAAGAGAGTGGTTCTAGACAGCTAGTTGTCTGAACCGTTAATTGGTGAGTTCCTTTACTCTGACTCATCCTTCTGGTGGAGGAATGTGGAGAGGCGATGCTCTCAGTACGAGTGAATATGGATGTGTGTTTGTGTGTGTGTGTGTGTGTGTCATACAAGTTAGTGATTTTTTAATTGGAGTCCGCTAATGAAGTTATAAGCTCAGTGGAGTAGTCTCTCAAGACTAAACTGTCCTTAACGTAAGAAACAACCCCCTTCCGTTCATCCAAGATAATTTTATATATATATATTTTTATTATTGAGGTTTAATGATTTTTTATATATATAAAGATAGACCTGTGGTTTCTTTTAGGAGCGTTTGGATACCTGACAGTTGGTTTTCATGCCCTGACCTCTAAAATCGATTCAATTTTTCGTTAGGTTTCAAACACAAAGAAAAGCGACTCCACGTGTATTATTTTTATTGGTCGTTGCTTTGACCACGCACCTGATCGTGGCAAGCGTTAGTGTCTCATTGGGTGCTGCCATGGGTCCACAAGCCACGCCACCATCCACCAAAAGCATGATGCTCTTGGTCACTCCCTTGCAGGTTTTTCAGCAAGTATTGGACTGTGTAATTCTTTTAAGGCTGAGTTATGCTGTATTAGGATTTGTCTGGAGTTTGCATGGAATATGCCGTTAGGCCTCTTTAACTGGAGGCTGATTCCCAGGTGGTGGCTTTGGCTATGTACAAAGACGGTGAACAAACAAGAGACAATATAACTATCCTCACCAAGCAGATTCGTGGTTTGCGGAATAGAGATTAAGCATGGATACAGAGGGAAGCTAATTTTTGTGCAGACAGATTTGCTATATAACTTTGGGATAGATTCAGGTAATAGTGTTGTCCTAGGTATGCTGCCGCGCAAAGGTTTCATGGATGGCAGTTGAATCCTAAAGCATGCTGACAGAGAGAAAGTAAATGTAGCTAAACTGCAAATAGAGTTAATTAGTCCAAGCTATTCATTGAACACATAATGAAAATGTAAAGATTATCTATTTTAAAGCCATCAATAATTTTGTGAGCGATTTAGGGGGCGAGTGGGGGAAGAAATGGCAAACAACCATGCTAGCAAAAGGAAAACTACATACACACAATTCCTAACTAGTGCAAATCAGGAAGCCAAGTAAAGTTAACAGAGAGGGGGGGAAACATGGAGAAATATAATAAAACTTTCATATGTAGCAGTGGCAAAATACAGAAGCAAACAGCTAATTATACTATACTCGTGGGAAAAACACTATGTTGGTTTTTTATGTATACATAATATTTGTATTATTTATGTATACATAATATTTGTATTATGAACCACACTGTAGACTGTAGACACAATTTTGAGCACCTGAAATTAAACAAGCACACGTGTACAAATATATGATTTTATTAAATATATGAATGGGTACAATCTCTACGTAATATATTCTTTAAAAAGAATATGACAATCCT
>Ga0325404_1000456_pt1 | contig 40599 bp, 17 predicted proteins | sample PopdelMetagenome_18_FD_205664 | JGI IMG/M metagenome (GOLD analysis project Ga0325404, IMG submission 205664) | Populus deltoides microbial communities from Bellville, Georgia, United States - Xylem-Control-R1 | ecosystem: Host-associated > Plants > Phyllosphere > Stem > Wood/Secondary xylem...
AGGAGAGAGGAGAGAGGAGAGAGGAGAGAGATAGGCCATCATCAAGGCAGGCAGGCAGGCAGCGTAGCCAGCAACACAAATCCAAGGACGAGCAGGCAGCGTCTACTGTTTGGGAAAATACAAAAACGAAAAATAAAAGCGAAGCACAGGCGCCCTTTATTGTTTTTCACGAGGCTTCATCTAAGAAATAGCTCCGAATTTAGTCAAGTTCTCCGTGGCAGCTTCTTTATTCTCCTTCTTTCTCTCTTTGAACAAGCTTTGTGACTGCAGTCTACAAATATGGCGTTTCTCTGTTGTACAACTACTAGCGGATTCTGAAAGAGAGAGTCTTTGTTTTCATTTTTACTTTTTCTTGCTTTACCTTTGGGTGGGTTCACTGTCTCTTCAGCTACTGGAAATACAGCAATGGCTGAGTATATCTGTTTATTAAACAAGGTGCCACCAAATTCTCTCTTTTTTCGCTCTCTTGCATGAGTTGAATACTGGGATTTCCTTAAAATGCTATTTGTTTTTCTCTTTTTCTACTGCAAAGTTAAAACTTTTTTTCTTTTTTAATTTGGTTATCTGGGAAGTCTTGAAGGATAATTTTTTTTTGTTCAATTAGTTTTAGTGGTAGTATATGCTGCAGAAAAGGCTATTTCATTTTTTAAATTGCTGTTTCAGTTTGAAGTTCATTGATCTGTGGGGGAACATGTTTGAAATGGGTTTGTGGAGTAATGCACGTTATGATCTGGGTCTGTTTCTGGGTTTTTTCTAGTTGTATATATTTCAATTTCTAAGTTTATTTTTCAGCTTACTATTATCAACCGACACTCCATTTGTTTTTCCTTCTATAAAGGTCCTTTCTGTTTTTTCCCTTTTTGTGGCTGTTATATGACCTTAAAGATTCCATGGTTGTGGTGCTTTCTATTGTTATTTGATGTGGCGAAACATTGCTGTTCTTTTGAATCATTTCTATCAGTTCTTCACATGCCTGGTTAAGATCAAGACTGGAATGACAATTGTTCTTTAATTTCAGATTTTTTTTATTAATTTCTTTCAAGCTAGTTTGCATGCTATGTCTCTCAATATTGACAAACTTAATTTTCTGTTTAGCAGGATACGATAGTCATAAAGCCTGCTAAGAAAACTCCAATTTTGTTAAGGATGATAGTCTTGATGTTTGCAATGGTTTGTGGAGTTTATATCTGCTCAGTTTGTTTAAAGCAGACAAGTATCCACAGTAAAATTAAATTTCAAGATATCCAAGTAGTTGAGAGGCTGTCTCCTGATGATGACAATGGAAATCTGCAAATTTCTAGTGTACATTATCCAAATCCCGAAACTTTTAGCAGGTAACTGGGCATTTCTGCCTTTTGTTTTTGAATTGGATTCATCAAAAGGTGTGTTTTAAGTTCTGTGTTGGTGTATTTCTAGGGCTGAATGTGCGCATAATCCTGTACGGTACTTTGCTATATTGTCGATGCAAAGATCAGGGAGTGGATGGTTTGAAACATTGTTAAACAGTCATGTTAATGTGAGCTCAAATGGAGAGATATTTTCTGTTCTTGATAGGAGGAGAAATATTTCATCAATTACACAAACTCTTGATAAAGTCTACAATTTGGACTGGTTCACTAGTGCATCAAAGAATGAATGCTCCGCAGCAGTTGGCTTCAAGTGGATGCTTAATCAGGTAATTGTGGTTGAAAAGTAGGTTAATGTTTAAATCCTTACTTCATTTGTTCGGCTAGTTGGCTACTAAAAGACTTATCTTTTCATACACTGTTGGCATAGTAATTGAAAGCGTCGAGCTGTCAACTACCACTCTACTCAAGTGGCTACCCAAGATAAACTAACAATCTATATATTAGCTTCAAAGAAACAGAAGGAAAATAACCGTATTTCTGATAAAAAAAATTTTCTTTCCTTGCCATACTCTTTAGAAGACATACTCCCAGTCAAATCCTTTAATGTTTAATAAACTTGCATTCATGTGTGACATTACCATAAGTTGGTATTGGCTTATCTCGTGATTATCCTGTCAGGGTATCATATTAGATCCAAATGCAACAATTAGGAACAAGCTATTCATCCAATCAGGATATATGGTACCCTATTAGAACAAATATAACGAGCAGCAACAATTGAAACTTAAAGATTTTAGCATTTCTAGTGAAAACCTTAAAGTTTTATGAATTCCTGCCAGATTTGTGAAAACCCCTATTTTGATTGAATCTAATCAAACCAGCTTCTTGTTTCATGTTACAAGTATCTGTACCTTAAGCAATGCAGATATAGAAATGGAAAGGTAGCATTATTCATACCATTTTTTATTTATTTATCTGGTGGATATTAGCTGATGCTCAGAAGGAATTGTGCACTGCTGTTTTAGGAATCCAGTTTCTCTGATGGTATAACATGGTGAATAAATAAATTGTGGCTGAGACTGCAATACTCTCTTAGAAGGCCCAAAAATCAAGTTTGTATGTTATTAATCCATACAAGCTGCTCCGGTAGGTTAAACCCAAACAAAACTGTGTTTAGATGTCAATAATGAAAAATTTCTTTTGTTGTCTGGTTTTTCATTGCCAGTTGCTGTAGGGCACCGTGAGAGCACTTTCTAATTTGGAAATAGAATGCAGTTTATGTTTTTGATTGTTAATAGACAGTTTAACTTGATGGTATTGCTTTTAGCAATTTTCACTTGGATAGCTTATAACAAAAATATTTAGTATTTTTCTTATAAACAAAAACAATAAAGGAACTTTAGGTTTCCATATTTTCTATGAAATTATGTACTTTTAGGACAGCATTTTTCATGGTTGAATGATGTTACAGAAGTAGCTTTTTTCATTCTTGTTCAGCGTTGTCAGTTCCTACTTAATTTCTCAACTATTTGCTAAAATAATATAAAGCAACCCTTCAGCTGAGCAAAACCTGAAGTAGGGATAACCTCATTTATCTATGGGGACTAGAGAAGGATGGTGTGTGCATTTCTCACTGAAAGTTTGTTTTAGGGAGGAAAATTATGAAGTAATAATTTAACCTATTATTAATTATGCAGGGAGTAATGCAGCATCATAAGGAAATATCAGACTACTTCAACCGCAGGGGTGTATTTGCAATATTTTTGTTTCGAAGAAATCTACTACGTCGCATGGTTTCAGTTCTTGCGAATTCCTATGATCGCCATGCTAAGCTATTGAATGGAACCCACAAGTCTCATGTTCATTCCACCGAAGAGGTCCCTCTTTCTCCCCCCCCCCTCCCACTAATTCTTAATTCTCTTTCATGGTATATGATAGTTTTGAGCTGTTAGCTGTAATTTCTTGTAGGCCAAAACACTTGCGAAGTACAAGCCTATGATAAATTCCACACTGTTGATTTCTGATCTGAAGGAGGTTGAGATCACAGCTGCCAAGGCTTTAGAATACTTCAATAGCACCAGGCACATTGTTCTGTACTATGAGGATCTCATAAAAAACCCTGCTGTAAGTTATCATGACAAGCTCTCAGGAAATCTTTGCCATGCAAAATTCAACTTGTTTTCTACATTTTCAAGTTCAACGAGTAATACGTTGATAATTGGAATAACACATGTTACCTAGCATTTCTGCGATTCAACCAACAGACCTTTCAAATTAATTTTAAGATTTTTTTTCTTTGTAAAATTTTATTAGCTTTTTTAAAATTTTGGAGAAATTTAATTCACATCTTGGGCTCCCTTGAATGATTCCTTTCTCAAGAAATCATTTCCTCTGGAAATAGTCGACCATTCGAATTGTCAGTTTGTGAACTTGATAGTTTTGTATTTGCTGACAGTACTGTAAATTGTGAGTCTCTCAAAGTGTGTTATTTATCATGCTTGTGCTGCAGAAACTTAAGGATGTTCAAGCGTTTCTTGGTCTTCCACTGATGGAGTTAATGAGCCGTCAGGTCAAGATACACAAAGGTCCATTGTCAGACCATGTTAAGAACTGGGAAGATGTCAACAAGACACTGAATGGAACTGCATATGAGAGTTTCCTCCAAGCTGATTATTAAAGCTGACATGTGAACGGTGTGAATACCAACTTCAACTAATTTTGTTAGAGCTGACAAGGTAGTGGTTCCCATAAAATTTTTGACAACGACCCAGGTGTGATGCTTCCAGGTTGTATCCTCCATCTTCACTCAATTCCTTGATCGTTGTGTTCAAGCTCTTGTATCACTCCGATAATCTTCTCGTTGATTGATTTTAAGCAATACCATGTAAAAATGTCAGCTAATCAGTTTTAAGAAAATGCAAGCAATTGTTCAGTAGGCTGATTGTGTATTATGCTCTCCCGACTCAATTTTGTTTTAGTTTGGACCCGCTATCCTGTCCTAGTGTCATTCCTCCACACCTAGTTTCTGTAGAGTACATTTATTTCCCACGGATTTTAGGAAATTCTGAAAGGTTTTGGTTCGGTTGCAAGTGCTTAACTTGAATCCAACTTGTTAGGTAATCAGATTGAGTCGTGTCAAAGTTATGGTACACCAAATTTATTTAATTTTACCTATTTTTCTAATTTGGTTGAACTGTTGCCAAGTTTTTTCCAGAAGATTGTTTCTTTCACCTGGTGTTTTGCTTCACTGCTTCCTCACATTGAATTGTTTTGCGCATCTTGTTTTCAAGCATACGCCAGATTTTCTCATGTTCAATGGCACCTCGGTTCTGGAACACGAGACTACAATTATATTGAATGCTTAATGCGAAAGACAAGGGCAGCATGGCTAAGCAAGCCTTAAGTACCCTTGCTGTAGACTAGGCTGGACGGTAGAAAAGGAATGCTAGCAAATTCTTCTCGTTCCAAGCCATGTCAATTCCTTGGTCATCTTCTTTTAGCAAGAAGCTGAAATCCCATTCCGATCGACCTCACACTGGCCAGTATAGGACGAAGGCTAGAACCTAGAACAACTGGGCTCTGTCTAGATTAAAGCAAGGATACTGACATGGTCTTGCTCCTGCAAGTGCCATGTCCCGTATGGACCAGGAAGTATTTTCTTTCTTTAGATGCAGCCATCAACTTCACGTGTAGATGGGGCTTTGTCTGAATTGTCATCTGGGTTGGCGGTCTTCTCTGAAAGCCCTGTTTAGGAGGAAAAAAGGAAAGGAAAAAAAGGGGAGTTTTTCTAACAAGGGTACAAATTAATTGATACAAACGGGATGATTTTCCACACTCAGCAATATAGAATTACGGGTTAGGATTTTGGAAATAAATTGATTAATTTTAACGTGTGAGACTTTCCAATAATATCAAGTATGTTAGAAAAACCCAAGAAACAAAAAAAAAAAACCCTGGAATACTACCTATTTATAGGAAGGTACAATTTGGACGCGTATAAGGGAGGGGTCAAATTTTCGTTGTATTGGGCTGAGCTGAAGATGGACAGTGCAAGATAATTTTTTTGTTTACTTTTTTCTATCACCTCTTTTTTTTTTTAAAAACTTTTTTTTTCCTTCATTATTATTATTATTATTATTATTATTATTATTCAACGAAGAGATGTTTTCGGGCAATCTTGTAAGTTGATATAAACTACTTTCTCTTTTCTTTCCGGATTATTTGAAAGGTGCGTCCTTCACATTTTGACTTGATGCATTTAGAGTTTTAAAAAATTAGTTTAATAAAAAAATTTATTAGGTGAGGATATAAAAATAATTTTATATTATTTTTTAGAATAATTATTTAAGTAAAAGCTATTTAAATTTAAAATTTATACAAGCCCATCACTATATTATGCTTAATTTTATTAGAGAAACTAAGATGAGTTCTTGACCGCATAGTTATTAACACTTTTATACTTTATCAAAATTTCTTCACGATTAAAAAATTTAAATTATTAAGTAAGCTACCAATAATACTTATATATTATTTTTTAACATAGAGAAATTTAATAAATTCTTTTGGATGCTAGCTGTAAGATTTGAATTTAAGAAGTCAAGAAAAAAGAACAAACCTCTTCAACTACTCAACCAATCTCCAAGGGTTATTTATGTTAGTGAATATGTCCTGTAATCAATTGATTTGTTACATGCAACACTATTTTTATTCATGTAAAACATATTTATTATTAATAAAGATTTTTTTTACCTTTAATATTCATTTATATTTTATTAATGAATCTAAATTTGATGAATGAGTTTAGAGTAAAGATAAAGCTCATGAGACAAAAATGTTTTGTATAGAAAATTATAAAGTTGTTATAATTATGAGATTTTTATTGCATTAAAACATTTTTTTTTTCTAAATATTCATGGTCAATGTTCTATTAAGATTGAACATTAATTAGAGCTAATGAGATCAATATATTTTATGTTCATTTCTTTATGAAAAGAAACAATTGCTCTCATAAACTGAAGTATGATAGATATTTGAAGTTAATATGTAGATACTTGTTAGACGACATGTATACTAAACTGACTCGCATGAAAATTACATATCAAGGATAATAAATGAGCAGGTATTAGATTTAACATAAACTATATTAAGATATTTGAGTAATTAAAAGAAGATTTAAAACCCTAGGTGAATTAGGAATAATGTTCAATTTGTTCTCAAATAATATTGATTTTGAAATTATTAGTTAAGGTGGAATGAAATTTGAAAAGAGTTTCAAATCTTATTCAAAGAATCAATGACTATAGTGTCGAGAACAAAAATAATTTAACAAAGCAGATATACTCCATACTATAATGTCTATATCAAAACATTCTTGATGAATGGATAATAATTATACTGAGAAACTAGTCACTAAAATATTAAGTTAAGCTATTTATGACTTTTCTACTATTTGGGAGATCATGACAAGTTGCTAGACGTTGTATTTGATCTTCAAATATAAATCAATCAATTATTGAATTAATAAGAAATTAAATTGTTTAATTTATTTAATCCTATTTTGTTTGGATTATGATTTATATTTGTGTTAACTTATTAGAGAACTTAATGAGTTACACACATAAGAATCATTCTTCAAAAACTAAAATGGAATGATTAATAAAGTATCACTTGATTGTAAATAAGTTTTAAAAATTAAAAAATAGAATGTAATTAATACATGAATTACAATTTTAGATCTAAAAATTAATATTATCCTAAAATAATATATGTAATATTATTTAAGGAAAAAATTGATATTTTACCATTTATAGAATTTTCAGGTTTTCTTATAATTAGAATACCATGCTTCTTATTTTGTGTACATACAGAAAAACTACGTTAGTTATAGAAACACTTGAAATACAAAAGAAAATAGTTAGCATTCAAAGGTATAATAATCCCTTTCTTCTAAAAGGATTTAAGAGATTTTTCATTGATGGCTCATGTAGATTATCATTAGAAGCTGGACACTTGGACGACTTGTGGTTTGCGACAACCCAACCTTAAAGCAATTATTCAAAGCTAAGAAAAATATATGATGTTCATGTAATTATATATCTTCGTATAAACTTTGAATGAATCTAGATCCATCTAACGAGATTTTTGGAATTCCAAAAAAAAATTTAAATTTATACGTTACTAATATATAAAAGTTGTAGATTTTGTATTTATGTGATTTAAGATTTATTAAATTAGGAAAAAGATTAATTAAGATGAATGATTGTCTTGGTGCATCAGAAGACCCACTAAATTGAGGGATATAGAATTGAAAGAGAGGGTTATCTTTTTTGTATATGTTATGATACAATGATATTTATTGGAAAATAACTCAATTTATCTTTATATAATCCCACAATTTTTCAATACATATCTACGTTTCTAATTGTGCTATTATGTTCTGGTATAACATCTAATTCTTCAATACGTCGATCTTTAGTCAGGTTATTCATTTGAATAGCTAAAGTTATATTTTTTATTCTAAAATTAAATTCGAGTAATATAAGGATATTCTAGAAAGATTTTTCGAAATTGATAAAATTTTTCAAAATTAGTTCACCATTAAAATTTCATTTTTTTTAAAACATTGTTATGAAAAATTAAAATTATATTTTTATATAACTCAAGGACAATTCCAAAAAAAAAAAAAGCAGAGATGACAATTTAATATGAATGGATACCGACCCGACCTGACCTGACCTGATCTGACATGAATAAATAAATAATTTTTGAATAGTTATTTTATTGAAAGAGTAAAGAGTAAGGTATTAATATTGTCAAAAAAATATACCCAAACCTAATTCAAAATATATATTTAGATTATATTAATATATTTATAGAATATTTAAATTATTTTTTCTATTTAGTTTATAATTTTTTTAAATTTTTTTTCAGCTTTATTTTTGATATTTTTACCAGTATATAAGAGATGTAGAAAAGCTGCAATATTCAGGAGAAAATCTTGAGTAATAAAAATATGAATTAGGATTCTTGTAGTTTAGTTCTTAATTTTTCAATAAAATTTTATCTTTTTTTTATACCTGCTGTATTTCTTGTATTGATTCCATCTGTATTTGCAAATCACCCCGCAAGATTCACTCTATGCATATTTTTCCCACATAGTAAACAAACCAGCTAGACAGTAGAGTCATATTCCAAAGCATATAGCATATACCTGGAAATCTTAATTTAGCGATCGGAGGAATGGCAAATCAGACGGGAGTCCATAAATTATAGAATATTAGTGCCTACTATAACGCTTAAAAGCCAAAGTAACTTTCCGAGGAGCTGTGGTTTTGGCCGCTAAGAACTCTGGGGGTTAACATAGCCATAACATGCATTAAAAAAGCTGCACGCTAGCACTCTCAAGGCTTCTGGTTGGAAAGCTGATCACCTTGTCTGTTGACATTTTATTATGGCATGCCTGTATGGCCTCACGACAAAAAAACGCCACCTTTTCTGTATTATAGCTATCAGAATAATAAGAAAGAACCACAAGCAACCAGAAACAAAAGTATCGATTAATGAAAATGTGGGCCTTGGGCACATATATCGTACACCAACTTGTCCTCCACAAAAGTTTTGTTCATCCTACATGTGATGATTACAGATTTGAATTAGACTGGACGGTAAGATAATACTGTAGAGACATATCAATCGTGATTCTCCACAATCCACGATGTTTGTCTTCCGATCTCTCCTATAAATTATGATCTTCTCCTCGTATCTCTCCTGCAACAGCTGTTGATTTCTTCTTATTTTAAGCATACGTTACTGTAAATAACATTGACAGTAGGACTCTGTCACAACTATATAGTTTTCATTCTTATCTCTTGTCCAACTACATACCACTGTTTTTGTATCCTGTAAACTCTATGTAAATGAAATACAAGCCATGCATAAGGCATGCCAGTTTTAACTCATTTTTACGTGGTATCAGAGCTTTACACGAGAGGACCTTCGTCAAACATGTCTTCCTCCTCGACTTTCTCTCAGATTCCTTCTGTGGATGAGCAGGCCCGTTCGATTTGTACTCTTTCAAAACTCATCTACCAGACATTTTAATTAAATTAGCCTCTACAAATTACCTCTCATGGAAAGCACAAGTTGTTCCCATTTTACGTAGATATGGGCTCCTGGGCTACGTCACGAATGAATTTCCTTGTACAGCTGCAGCTGTTGCTTCCACTGATAGTACTGTAACTTGGAACCCCGCTGTAGTAAAATGGTTACGCATTGATTAATTGATCCTTGGATGGATCAATAACTTTCTGTCCTATGCTCCTGTCTCTCATGTGATCAATAATTACTACCATAAAAATTAGCAAATATAAACGGAAATACTGATAGAATTTTTCTGTCGGTATATTACGGTGATATTTACTGACTAAAATTTCCATTGCTAAATCTATTGGTAAACACCAACATAAATATTCCCATGGTATGTACAAAGGGAATTGCAGTGGAAAAATAAAGAATAAAAAAATCAAACAATACAATGACGTGTAAGTTTTAGAGACAACATTACTAACATAATTAATCCGACGATAAAATTCATCTGTGAATATGTCGATGGAAAACTTCCGTCGGTATATATCGATGACATTACGAAGGGTATTGTAGTGAGATTCAAGAAGAAAAATAATACGGTGACGTGACATTTCTACCGACAGAATTGTAGACGGCGTTACCATCAGAATAATTTCATCGGTCAATCCGTCGGTTAGTCCATTGATAATATTTAATTTAAGCTTTAATACCAATTATTAAAAACACTGAAACACAAAGTATGTAAGCTTCTAAGCTTTATTTATTAATATTCAACACTCTTCAATTCTTTCTCTCTTTTAATTCATAGTACATTAACCCTTATATTTATATATTTATAGGGAGATTACAACCTCTAACAATCATAATCTAATAAAAATTCTAACTATCTAATTTAACAAGGATTCTACTTAACTAGTGTAACACAATTTTTTTTTTGTCAAGGACTTCGACTTAGACTAAATTACTGAATAATCAAGTTTCTAGTTAGACAACAATATGATACAAATTTAATAACACTGCTTGCAAAACCATAATTCTGCAGTGTACAAACGAAATATTTCATTAATAGCTAGATACTGATTTTGTCGGCATGATTTTTACTGACAGGATCACAGATGGTTATTATTCATTAAAAAACTTATCGTTGGTGATTTCTATTCTGTCCACATTCCATCGGTAATATAATCACCGATTGATTTACAAAAAAAAAAAACATGCCAAACAAAAATTTTTTTGGCATCATTCCATCAGGATTCCTATCGATGAATATAGCATACCACCAGCAAAAAGTTTGTTTGTAATTCCATTGGGGATTTCTGTCTAAATTATTGAAGGATGAATTATGTCGGTGATTAAATAGTGTCAGTGGAATTTTCAGCAAGTATTTTCCAACTATCTGAAATATACCAACGGACCTATTCCATCTAAAAGCCCTTCAGTAAGTTGTTTATATATATATATATATATATATATATATATATATATATATTTAAAAATCTAGTAAACAACGTAGAAAAAAATTAAAAGAAATAAAAATAAAATAAAAAATCAAATATTTATTACATATTTAAAAATTTATCAGTTTAAATACAATTCATCTAGAATAGAGGAGTTGGAGAATGAGAGGAGGTGGGTCTTTGTTGGGATTGAGCGGCGATAAGGGGGAGCACATATACCACCCATGTATGATTTCACCTCCATGTAAAATCGTTGGACTTTGACCATTTCGGCAGTAAGTTGTTCTGTCTTAGCAGCAAGGTAGGCCGTCTGATCTTTAACTTGTTGGTTTAAAATCACTTGGGACTCTGGAGATTGAGTGGTTGGAACCGATTAAGAGCATCCAACAATTGAAACACTTCGGGCCGTCCATAACTCCTTGGCCGTAGTGTTTGATATAGCGTAAACCTGATTTCTATCGGGTCCATCGGTCGATCTTGCCTACAACCACAAATCCAAATTGATTTTTTGATGGATCAAATGATTGTCCCTATATCTCTACTGCAATTCAGTGTTATATGTTTCTTGAAAAAAAGTGAACAAATTAAAAAAATAATAACTCAAAAACAAACCGTTGAAATTTAACATTCCACGAACTTCCGAGCTCAACTATCCATCCATTTTCCAACGGTCATCATTTTACATGTGAGTTTCTACAAAAAAACTCCATTAGTCTTGGTTCGCGTCCAAGAACCGTAGCTTATAAGAGAAAACTGTTGTTAGTTAAATATATTAATAATAAAACATCATTTTTTTAAATAGATCTAATAAAAAAGAATTTTTTCATCCACTTTGCATGCAAAACAAACATAATGGATTCACTATTATACATGGTAATAGAATTGTGAATCCTCAAGTTTAGGTTTTTCGTATCGGATTGTGACCACCCTATGAAACACTTGAATGTATTCTTCTCATGTAGCCTCAAAGATGTGCGGAAGTCTAAAATCCCTCCAAACTGTCATATATCTCTAGCCTGGAAGATCTCTTTCTTTAGCATATTTTTGGGCTTTTTTTATGCCTCATATAAAAAATCACACAACCTATATAGTAAAATGAATTATCAGTTAATAAATTAAAAATAAAAATTTAACATTTAAATAAAAAAATATAACATTGAGTATTCAATTTTACCTAGTTGCGTTATGATTCTCTCAAACCGTTCTGGCAACAACATTGTTAGCCTTATCCTAGTCAAATTTATAAAAGAATTAGTTCATTAAAATTAATAAACTAATTGAATTAACATAATAAAAAACTATTTAATTATATACTAACCCTGAAATTTCTGAATCATGCACCAATCATGAGTTTCTATTCAAGATTCTTGGAAACCTGACTGACTGACTATCAAAATAATGGCACTTCCATCGATAATTTCATTGCTGATGTTATCACGCGGGTAACCTTAATATTTATAAACCTGAAATTGCATTCGTTAATTGAAATTAAGTTTTCAAAAATTATTAACTATTCATTATTTTTTAATAGTGTATGAAAGAAAAATAAATTTACATTGAGTGGTCAGGCTCTACTGGGCAATGTACTTCTTAGTAAATAATTCCCACTCTGAACAAACCCCTTCTCTGCATTGTGCCATTGCACTTGATGAGCCTGCATCAAGAGAGACTGTCTGTGTCTTAGGTGCCTATTTATTAAGAATTGACATAAACAACTAAATTAATTTTTTAAAAATAAATTAAACTTAATAGAAAGCTTATTTTGATTAATGTTTAACATTTTCTCAATAAATACACCACACAAATTCATTATAATATAACATTTCTCAAGAAACACACCATACAAATTTGAAACTATGAAAAATATTTAATAGGCATTTAACATTTATTATCCAACATGAAATAACCTTAACAACATAACATTAAATTAACCAAACCTCATAAAACAAAAATATCCAAATAAAAAATGCAAAAATTTAAGTCTAAAAACCCTAAACCCAAAACTATTGAAGTAAAAACATCAAAACCCAACACACAACAACCAACAAAGTAGTTGTTAATAATACAAATTGATATGGTATTAAGAATCAAAACCCAAAGGCAATTGGTACCATTTCAAACAAGAACCAAAACTCAGAAATAATTTCTATCAAAACAATATAGATTTTGTTTCGACAAATAAAAGGAAGAAGAAAGGATATTTACTTGGTTGAAGACCTTGCTGGCTGAGATTGAGAGGGGAAGCTATCGAGAGAGAAAAAAAAGCAATTAGTTAACCCATCAATTCACCAACCTAGCAATAAAAAAGTAAAGCAAGGGTTAGAGATTTTACCTGGCATAGAGTAAAAGAGGAAGAAAATAAGAGTGATGAATGAGAGAACTTGATAGAGAGAGAAGAAATGAAGAAAACATAAAGAGAGGAAGAAATTGTAGAGAGGAAGAGAATGAGAAAGGAAGAAGATGAACTTTTGTTATGAAATTAGGGATTCTAATATTTTAATTAGGGATTTTCTTACAAATAAAATTCTTGATGGATAATTAAAAAATTATTTTTTTTTTACTTTGCATTAGTAATTTTGTATGTGTTAAAAAAATTAAAATTTTAATTAAACCTGAAATTTTACAGAGACCCCCCAAAACATCATTGATAAAATTTCAGTCTATTGATTATTTCATCTGTAATAGCTAATGACATGGGAGTGTAATGTTTTTTTCAATTCTCTAGAATATACCAATAAATTTAATTTGTTGGTGATACCTTCTGTATGTTATAGTGGCAATAGAGTGTAATTTTTTTCAAATTCTTTGGAATATACCAACAAACTTAATCCATTGATGATTCCATTTGTATGTTCTAGTGGCATGGAGTGTAATTTTTTTTCCAACTCTCTGGAATATACCAATGGATTTTATTTGTCAATGATTTTATTTGTATGTCTTAATGACAATGTATGCAATTTTTTCTTACTGGAATTTTCTGATGAACTTAGTTCGTCAGTAATTCCATCGGTATAAAACAATTTCTTTGTTCAAATTATATTTGTATTTCTTTTCTATTCATTTGCAAACACACCAAAATCATAGCACAATAATACCAATTCTATGTATAACAAAAAAATCACAAAAATATTACATTCCTTGTCATGTAATAATAAATTCACGTCATTGTGAAGGAACATCCAGAAATATTACATTATAGTTAATTTCATTACACATTAATAATTTACAAATTAATCAGAATTGTCTTCTTCTTCATCAATTTCATCATCGTTATCTCCATCATAATTTTCTACATTGATTTCATTATTATCATCATCTTCATTGACTCATGTATGTCTGTTGGTTCTTAAAATATCATTAAGTCCTTAACATCAACATCAATAAAAGTATTCTCAGTGATGCAAAAATTTGAATTTTCTTTTAAGTTGATAGACGGAGCAACTTGATATGGATTAATTAACTCATCAAGTTTAAAGATATCATCTCCTACAATTACTTCAATTAACTCTCGAATGATCATTTAAAAAAGAAAGAGTATATATGTAATAAACTTGCTGACATTGCTTTGTGAAAATAAAGACATCGTCAACGTAATGAAGTCTAGCCTTTTTATTAATTTCGACTAAACCATGATGGAGATCTACTATGATTCCTCTGTCGGTGGTATTATACCAAGAACATTTGAATAAAAAACTCTATTTTGCTCACTATGATATTTCAATTCAATGACCTCTTCTAACTTCCCATAATAACCAACTTCAAACTCTTTAGAAGTCGATCCCTTAACACGAACTCCACTTTTATACGTCTTTCTATCTTAACCATACTCTTTAATATGGAAAACATGTCCATTGATAAAATGCTTGTTATAACACTTGACCTTTCTTTTAGGACCTAGACTTAGTAAATTCAAAGTAACACTAGCATTCCCTTTTAATTGATAAACCTCGTACAAGAATTATAACCATTGATAGTTAACAAGAAATACATAATTAAAATTAAGTACTTTAAGAGATAAGAATAATTAAATAATTTTTACATGTTTTTTGAACCATGTGAAAAATTGTTCATTTTGTAATAAAAAGATTTGAAATTCAGTTAGCTGTGATTTTTTGGATAGTAAAAATTAATAATATTGTATACGAAGAATTATTTAATCTATCAGTTTATGATATTATAAGAGAAATGTTTTTTGAAAATTGTTAATTATTATACTTACTAAATAAAATATCTTAGTTCATCTCAATTAAATAACACAGAATTACATACATGTTTGAATTCAATTTCTATTAAGTATCTTCCCCTCACAATATTTTATGGTATAGGTCATCCAGGATGAGAAACTATTGACAAGTTTCTACTCGAAAGCACTTCCCCACTATCATCATGACTCGTAACACAGTTGTTTTTTGCTCTCAAGTGAGACTCGAAATAATACGAGATAAATATTGAGATCTCTTTAATAATGGAAGACTCGTATACTGAAGCCTCAACATACGCCTTATTTTTTAATTTTCTCTTATAGTTGAATAAGTATTTGCATAAAATTAAATGAAGGTTTTGAATTAAAAAAAGACAATAGAAATTTAATTAGGATACATGTGTAATCCCTATTTTCTCAAATGGATACATTCATCTATAATGTACAAGGCCTTTAACGTTGACCTCAAACTGTAAATATATAAGCAGATGCTCTATTGAGTCTAAGAACAATGGATAGAATATCATCTCAGGTTTAAATATTGTTTAGATGATATTCATTTTATGCCTCTCCATGTGTTGGGTATATAATTTGTTAAAACATACATCTCTAAAGAGTTGACTGATCTCTGTTAGTGTTTCTTATATACCTTTTGACAATAAATTTCGGTAAGCAAGTGGAATGAATGTTTGCATAAACACATGACAATCATAAGTCTTTATTCCATGTAATCTGCAATCCTTCAAATCCACCAATCTAGATATGTTCAAAGCATGTCCATAAGGAAAACAAATGCTCTCAAGCCATTGGTAAGCAAGTAACTATGCATTCTTGTTTAAAGTGAAATTGGCTTTGGCTTTGGGCTTTGCGACTTGTGAGCCATCATAAACCAACTCCATATTTTTACGATGACAAAACAAAGGTATATCCATTCTAGCCTTTAATTTTTTCCTTTGTCATCCCTTTCATGTTCATAACCGTTTTAAAGATGTTTTCAAACATGTTCTTTTCAATATGCATGACATTAAGATTATAGCAGATGTGATTAGTCTTCTAATAAGAAAGCTCTTAGAAAACACTTTATTTTCTCAAATTCTAAGTTGCACCAAAACTAGGAAACTTCTGCTTACTAGAATGACAACCAAACACAATATCATAGTACTGCAATACCACATCATACAATTCTTCACTCGATGGTATTGGCGGTGAAACATCTCTTTTCACTCTATTAGAAAAAAAGTCTTTTATGTTCTTTCTACACTACTGATCCATTGGTAAGAATCGCCAATGACAATAAAAAAAAATGCTTTGCCACTATTTATTAAGGTGAAGACCTTGTTATTTTCCATATAGTATGGATATACTAATTTTCCATACGAGCTCTAATCATAAACCATTCCATACACAAGAAAATTATTGATAGTCCACTTCAAAGCTGCCTTCACCTAAACAGTCTATTTCCTCGAGACATCATAACTCAAAGTCCTAGAGGACTATAATTGCTTCAACTCATCAATCAATGCTCAAAGAAAAATATCTATATTCTCATCCGGACTATTAGGGTCGACATGACCATAGATAAGAATATGAACTCCGGTCTTATATACATCCTTGATGGTAACTTTTAAACTATGAGTATCATTGGCCATCAAGAATAAGGAGCAATAAATGACCCAAATAGATTGAATCCATTTATACATAACCAAAGACATACGTTCTTTGATTTCATTAAAAATTAAGGATACACCCTATTAAAATGTTTTCAGTCTTCATCATCAAAAGGGTGCGCACCATAACCCCATTAATTGCATCATATGAATGATGACATGTCATGTTTTCAGTAGTCTTTGAAGACATGAATAACCTTTGCAGTCTAAGAGTGATGGAGAAGTATCTAAGTTTTCTATATACAACAAGAGTACTTTCCCTACCAATTCTAAGTTTTATAATGAGCATGCCCACATGTTCTGCACTCGGTCAAATCTGCATTTTCAAGATAATACAACATGCAAAAATTTAGACATGTCTATTTTCTGGTATCATGGGCCAAGGGGTTTCATCATGAATTTAGCAGCATATAAGTTCTCTTTTAGCCTATTCCCTTAAGGTAAAATGTTTCTCGTCCATTTGAAAATCTTGTTGTAACCAGCCTTACTCACCCAATAATCTGACTTGATGATGAACACCTCTGCAACAATAAGTAATTTACTATAATTTGGGCACTTATCCTATAATGGTTTGTTAAAATCTTTCAAAAGATCAAAACACCTGGTTATGTCTCCATTTGGTTCTTCATCTATAATTGAACATTCACTTGTATAACCCTGATTCATTCTCATAACATCTATAACCATATTCCTATAAGAATTACTATTGTCATCTACAACTCCATGCATGTTGCTAGAACTAGAAGTTGAACCAACCATCTTTTTTACCATGGTCTCATATGGAACATATGGTTCTCTATGTGCAAACCAAAGCAAGTATTTCTCCAAATACCTTTTTTGGTAAAAAAATGCATCGTTACAACATCTGGATCGATAGACTTTTAATTTTTACACATCTTTCATGAACATCTAATACCATTTTTACTAATATTTCTTGGGTTAGATAGTGTGTAATTAATAAAACCCTTAATCCTATTACAATATTTCATCCTCTGCAACCTTTTAGATGAAACTTTATAAATCCATGAACGATTATCCATTACTTATATCAAACCTATATAGAATATTAATGACAACATGTAATAATAAATTATGTGAACTAAATAAATTATCTAACATTGGTTTAACTCAAACTTATTCAATTTATTTTAATAGTGCTTTTATATCATTATCAATTATTTACATTGATTCAAACTCCTCCACGTTTACCAAAGTTTTAAACTCAACAATAAAATTGATAAAATATAAAATGTTCCCATTAAATAAGCTATTATTTTCATTACAAAACATCTATGTTACAAAATCGAAATCAATTTCATCAAATTACAAACATATATAATTTTTGAAAATCTCAAACAAACCCTAACATGTACAAATCATACATTCATATAATAAATTTCTATGAAAAATAACTATAAAACAAATAAACACACAAACAAACTACATATACTACAAAAATATGCAATAAAAATTAACATTTTAAAATTGAGTTTAAACAAAAAATCAGTATTTTTGCTTACTTGATGTGGGGAATCCTAAGAAAATATTGAATCAAATAAAGATGTTGAAAGAGTGAGTGTTGGGGTGACTAGATTTGTGGTGATGAGAGTTTGATTTTTGATAAAATAAGGTAGAGGGGGTTTGCTGTTTTTTGTAGAGAAAAATAAAGGAAGAAAATGTAATGGGCGAGGGGGAGAGGGGGGTCGCTCGCCGAGTTATAAGCTTTATTTCGTCAGTAATATCATCTGTCAAAATAACACGACATCATAGCTTTTTACTTTTTTTTTTAATTCCTGTTTTTTCAATATAATTCTCTGAATATACATTGACGGAAATAATATTTACCGAGGGACATAGCAAAGAACTATTTTGTTAGTAAAGTGCACTATAATTTACTGACTGAATTTTAATTATTAGTACTTTTATTTATATTTACTAATTTTCTGATAGTATTGTAACCTATTATCCCGATATCATTTTATGATATTAGATATGGGATTTTAACCCTTTTTTTTCAACCATTAAACCTAGCGGCCGGTTAGGACACCTAGAATCCCACCAGATCTATATTCAAACCTAGAACATGCTATTGCATAAAATATGTTACATTCACTCTACCTCAACGCGGCAGTGTACAATAAGGATTTCTGATATTTACACACACACGCCCCTTTCACAGATGGTTGAAATTACAGGATAGAATCATTAACTGCAAGTTTCGAAATTAGCAATTTACTTCTGTAAGGCTCACATGATAGCCTCCTCCTGTATATTTTACTCAAAGAAAGTACATTAGCTAGCACATGCTTTGTTCTCTTAATTTTCTCTATAAATACCAACGTCAAGGAAAGTGTTTAGCATGCAAGTTGCTACCTAGCTAGTTTATGCAATTTGTTTGCTCTCTTCTTCAACTGAGAGAATTGCATTAGACTTTCTGTCTTTGCCACGACCTCCTTCCCGTTGTTCTTGCAACATGGCCCAAATGAAGTTGCTCTGTGCCTTTGTTTTCCTCGTGCTCTTCTTCTCCCAAGAGCTTAAGTTCATTGAGGGAAGGCATTTGAAGACCAGAGCCTCTAACAAGTTCCTTCAAAAGGAACTTGTTGAGAACAATAGTAAGTCACATGTTAATGAAAAGTCCGATAAAACAGTCAATGCTACTCCAATGTCTCCACCTTCACCCCCATCTCCGGTTGTTAGCGAGCCCCATCCATCTCCACCAGGCCATGTTGATGACTTCAGACCTACTGCCCCAGGCCACAGCCCTGGTGTTGGGCATTCCCTACAGAACTAGGGGAACTTTAATGGCTTGAAAGTCGCACATGTCTTCAATGGGATGGTGAGATTCGATTGGACTTCTTACTGCTTGGTACTAAGCTCTACCACCATGTTAAAATTTTAGCTGTACTTTTGGATTCTCTTACTTCGTGTACGTATTTTTATTTGGTTGTATTCTTTTCATGTCACGATATATAAATAAAAATTGGATCGCTTTTTCCCTTTAGATTCTTTTTGTACGTGTACATTTTTCTCTTTTTCAGGCTAGCATTTGCAAAAGCCATTACTGCTTTCTTTTGTAGTATATGGCTTTATAAACGGTTGACTTCTGCTGTAGTAGAATATACAAATGCATTAAACGATCACTAGCTACTTATTTGTCCAAAACAAAAAGCTGGGAAATGAGTTCTTATGCTGTGCACATAGTTTCGATTCATTAGTGAAGTTTCAACTGCCTTTTAATGCATAAACAGTACTACTGTTGCATATTAGGACCTGCATGTCTTGCTCAATGAAGTTGAATTATAGTAAATTTAGTATATTAAGTTTTCTCCCATCTTTTTTTTTAATTTTAATATTGTTGTTGTTTGGAAAACTGCAACAAGACACAGACGATTGGCCTGCCTTCAACCATATTCTTGAATTTGAACAAAATCTCTAACATATTTGTTTCTTAGAGTTTTTGCTTCTAAAATTAAAGTAGGTTTTGTGGGTGTTTCTTCTAAAATGAATGTTGAGCTCTTGGCTGCTCGATATGGTTGAAAATGGCTTCGGACATGGGGCTTCCAACTTGGTAAGATAGTAATACGTACGTATTCGAATTTTGTATGATGTTAATTGGTTTAGCATCCGTCGTCAAAATTCTTAATTGTTCTAGTGAGGTCCAAGGGTGGCTGTGAGGGCATCATGGTCCCCAAAAGTTTTCAACTTTACATTATGATCCTTAAATTTTAGTTTATTAAAGGACGTAAGCAACGGCTAGACTTGAATCGAAAATGTTAGGTCGAAGGAGTTTATTTTTTCCTTGTCTTCTGAAACAATGATATTAAAATATGAGTATCTAATAACCCATAATTAATTACTATGGATCACTTCTCCATAGAATAACGTCAATTAATATGTTGTATGTTCAAGGATCAAAATTTTTTCATCAAGATAAATTTTCATTGCAAAATAAAGCTAACATGTACATTCAATAGTAGAAATAAATATGTATAATAAGATATTTAATTTCATGACACGTATAGCTTTTTAATTTTTTTATTTAATTATATAATAATGACAAATTAATATTTCTCAAGTCTAAAATTAATTTCTTATTAATGTATTTTTTATTTATCTTAGTGAATGCAATACGTTAAACTATAATAACTGTTTGTGTTAAAAATAAATTTATGGTTATTAAAGAAAAAAATATCAAAATATTATGTTTATATTTTATATGCGATTGAAAGCTAAGAAAATAATAAATATCTTAAAATCATGTCAAAATCTATTTTGAAAAAATTGAATCGAGTTTTCATGAATAATTTATTATTAGTATTATTATTTTCGTATTAGATATATATATAATAATTGAAAAATAAATTATTAAAATTCAAATAAAAATTTATGATATTATTTAAAAACCATGTAAAATCTAAAGAGTAAGTGAATCAACAAGGTAATTTTCTTTAGTGCAAAATAAGAAGACATAAAAAAGCCAGACCTAGTGCATTGCCAACCCCTAGTAGTAGGCTAGGTGTGTGTGGGTTTGGAGGCTAGCCCCATATCTCTAGCCTTGTTTTTTTTTTTTATTATTATTAAATGGGTGGACATGTTTTTTTTTAAAAAAAATTAAAGTGAATGACATATCGTTTGTTGAGGTAGATCATTCACTTGCCTAGTTTCTGGCAGAAACTTTCCTTTTATTTTTTGGACCAAACAACTCAATTTTCAACCAAATCTTTGTCTAAAACACATGAAAAATAACATACACAACTCAATAAATTCACTTGTGCCTTTAGAGTGTTGCCAAAAAGCACTCAAACAATGAAAAATCAACCTAATATCACAAATCTTTCCAAGTTCTAATCTAATTTTCTCTCGCAATTTGAATGTCAATAATTACCACCATTCAATTTTTCCAGTTGAATGAGACATTTGAGTACCAAATATGATTAATTTTTTAGTTGTAATTGCAACAACTAACCACTTTTTCTCTATCGTTGTTTTTCAACATGTCTTTCTTTTATTGAGGGACTAAAAAAAGAAATAAAATAAACTTATGGATTAAAATAAATATTACTAAAGATTGCAGATCAAACTTATTTTTCTTTGTGTTTTACAGTTTACTTCCTTTTATTTTGATATAGCACATCTATAATAATTTTAATACTAATTCCATGTAATTATGCCATTGAAAGATGTAATTGAAAAGAAAAAAAAAGTTTTAAGATGAAAAGAAGAAGAAGAAAGAGTATTCATAAGGAATCTTAGTTCTTTTACATTTATAATATAATATACTGTTGGAATATTTCTTTATATGCTAGAATAGAATTAATAATATTTTCACGCATTACTTCAAATGAATCTAATCTAGGCAAAGACAAGGGTCATAGTTAACCACCATCTTGGACAGTTGGGATTCGAAAGGAACGTGGGAGATTCCTGATGTTGCCAAAAAACTTTGCACGTTTCTTATAATTTTATAACCATCACGATGGAAAGTGCACTCCAACCTAGCAAAGGGAGAATAACTTTTTTTTTTCCGTCTAATTCAGTATAATAATTAATTGCTTATCCTATTTTTTTAATTTCAAAGATTCAGTAAGTGGAGGCTGGGTGGAGAGTTCCCCAATTGGAGGAGCCAACGAGAAAGATCCTTTTGCAATGTTCTTTATAGGTATTACTAATTCCAATGTATATGGAGGGAGGAAGCTGGCAGGGGGCGGCGCTCATCATTTGTTTCATTTGGCTTGTTCGATCAAGACAATTGAAAGTAGGTCCCGATGGAGCTGGTGGCTGCTTGGTGGATTTGACTGAAAATTCGACTCTTGACCACGATATTTTCCATTAACTTACGGTCGCTGATTACGTGAAAGAATTTTACACAGAAAATGAGTTTTTTTCATGGGTTATCATCCAATGCAAAGATATTTGAGTTTGGTTATGGGTTTGATATTTAGGCTTTGTTATGAGCTTGGTTGTTTTTGAAAAACCAAGTTTTTTGAGAAGTACTTTATCTAGTCACCCAATATCTTTGTTGAATTAGGATACATCAGTTCATATGAAGATTAATTGAATAACAATGATTGATGAAAATATTAGTATTTATCATTGATCGAAGTGTCTAACCTTTTATTGGTAAATAGTGGATGATCATCACTCAAGCATTGACAATAAATAATCATTGGTTGAAAAAAAAAATATTTGATTTGCATATAATGTGGTGTGTGTTTGCTTTATTGACCATTAGTTAAAAAAAATGATGTTAACCTTGCTTAAAAGGGTGTAATTGCAAAGACTATATTGAAGAATATTTTAGTAAATCATAAAAAAATTTGTGCGCTGTAGTGCGTTACGCCGTGTTCTGACTCCCTGTAACTTGAAAAAAGTACATTGAGTATGTGCTAATAGCTAGGGAATTTTTGTTGTGGTTGGTCTAGGCTCGAATAATTTTTTAAGGTTAAAATGGGAGGAAAATAAGATGCAGACTATTTAGGCTAATAGCTCGTTTGGGCTACTTCCCAAATAACCTATCAACATAAGCCGTTGCTGCCAAAATGGGCTACTCTTCTCTCTTCCTTTTGTTCTGTAAAAATATACATCATCATTTACCCTCCAAGTGGTTTAAGAAAACATGTTTGAAATACTTAACTAGCAGAATTAGAGGAATAAAATATTTAGAGTATAAATGTTATCTATTGTGGCTACAAGAATGTTACTGTTGTTAGGTGTTTGAATGTCTGCCTTTTTATATCTTGTGAAATGTTTGCATAAGGGTGCTTTTCATGTAAATTTTAGTCAATATTTATGGAGAAGGTTCCTTGATCTTTTTGGAGACAAGTGGTCATAAAGACCTAGGGAAGGATAGTTGATCCTTTTAGAATCAAGCGGTCACCGAGACTTGAAGGATCCCTAATATTTTAGGAATATTGGAAACATGTATGGAGACTCAATGAAGATATATTTAGAGCCATGCAGATCTTATTGTGGAGACATGAAGATCTCATCGTTGAGATTTTCATGGAGATAATTTTGAGATTTTAATGAAGATTTTTTGTTGGAGACATTAGAGATATGAATAAAAACTACTACTTTTATTAAAAAGTTCAAAGATGGAGATATAATTCCTAAAGATTATATAGATTTTTTTTTTATTGCAAGTAGATCATCAAGTGTGCAAATTTCATTTATTTCATGCTCAAGTTGTCTTTTTTATTCATTAATCGGTGAAGGTAACCTCTGGCAATCAATTTTTCTATCTCTTTTTTAAGGATATGGAATTCCTCTATCTCATATCTATAGTCAGAATAAAAAAAGTATAACTTATTAGAGTTCATTGTGTTCATGCCATTTCATGCCCTTTTTCACGGGAGAAGGATATTGCACAAATTCTTTTCTTTTAATAACACTAGCACCTCAGTCTGTGGTGGTCAAGAGCTCGAGGAATGTCTAGTGATCATGAATGTGTCATTTGGAGCTCTTTTTAAATGCTCTAGTTAGATACTAATGACATTAAGAAGGCTCTACTAGGTGAAAACATTGGTGACTATGTTTTATCACATTAACTTCTTCCAACCTAATATAATTTCTTATGGCCTATTTAACACTAAAGAGATTTCTATCTTGAAAAGTGTACAACCTTTCCTCAAAGGAATAGTTATAGACTCTATTAATCAAATATTATATGGTAATGGGTTAAAAAATTTTTCCATATTGAGGATTTCTTTGTTAAACCTTTGGAGATAGATATTGGTGCTCTAATCTTCTTGCTGTGTGGTGGTGAAGAGCTCAATAGTCTTCTTCTTATTTGGAATGATTGTGCTCAAATGAGAGATTAATTTAGAGTTTAGATATCGAAAATGAAAGATAGAGTCAGACTCTAAACTATGGTACTATGCATGTACAAATCCACAAAGCGTTGTTGGAAGAACTTTCCACATAACATCACTATCTTGTGTGACCACCTCTAGGATGCTTATTACATTTTTTATATTTTTTCAGAGGTTTATGATTCCCTTATCGTTTTCTATGTTTGCTTTCATAGAGACATAATCTTTAAAGAGTCAAGTGTGTAGTATTTTATGACAAAATAGAGATTCTCATACTTGGTGGGGGGTTGTGTTCAGGAGCTTGTAGAGTCATGGATCTCACTTCATGCTTGGGTTTTTTTTTATGAAAGGTGTATGAGTAAGATTTAAATGGAGATTGATAGCATATGAATTCTTGTTTTGAGTATCTCATATAAGAAAAATGAATGTAGCTTTTTTTTTTTTAAGTATAGAAGTATGAGTGTTATTCATTTGCATGTCATTCTGTCATGTATATTCAAGGAACTGAAGTTGTCGTTGCGTATATAACGATTAAGAATGACAATAGATACCTATAGGTTGAGTTTGACATTATCTATACTCGAACCCAAACCTAAAATTACTATCCATACCCAACTCGAAACTTGACATGTATAGATTTTTTATACCCGAAGCTGACTTGGTCAGGTTTGGGGTATTTATAAGATATTCTTAATCCAAGTACAACCTGACCCAACCCAAAATATATCTTTCCATAAGTATAAAGCACTATTTCTAAGCATAAACCCTTTACCAGGGTATTCCTTATATATCTTTATCATTTCTAGCCTCTAAAGTAGATGTATCACTATGTGGTTTTCTTTACAACAACATCACTCACCATCAATCCTTCATTTTATACATCAAAAATTAAAAAAAATATACTAATTCAAAATCATCTTCAAATTAGGATTTCATAACATCATCCAAATAAGTTCAAATTTTATAGAGGCAACAACAATAATACTCTAATAGTTAGAATGTAATTGATGAAAGATAAAATCATTAAATTCAATAGAATATAAAGGTTTCTATGCGGCATCAAGTTCATTAAGAGGGATTTCCTTTAACATAAATATTGATAGATGGTCATTATTATTGTAGCTATTGCTTTCTAACAGATTTTCTGCTGGTTGGAGAAGAAAATGAGAGAAGGGAAAGTGATGGCTATAAAGAGAGGTATAAAAACATAAATTTTCTTTTTATATATAGCTTGATATAAATATAGATTATGTAAACTTTAAGGTTCTTAATGCATTTTAGGCAGGGTTTAGGTGAGGGTAGAGTAGTATCCAAATCTAACCCAAAACTAATTTTTTTACCTTTTAATTTTACATGAACTCGATCATGTTAAGGTTTTTTTTTCTACCTATTTAGATTGAGTAAAATGAATTTCCATCGAGTTTTAATGAAATTTCCATCCTTACTAGCAGTGCATGAATGAGAGCTTGTTGTTTTGCATGAGAAAAATGAAAAAATACAGTTGCATCACTGCAATAACATCATTAAACACCTGTACTTTATAGGATAATTGTTGGAGACATAAAGGAAATGAAGTCCTTATGATATGAAGATTGGTCTCTCTCTCTCTCTCTCTCTCTCTCTCTCTCTATTTGTCAGCCATGGAAAGAGTTTTGGTGAATAGTAAAAGAGAATGAAATAGCTATAATCCTATAGACGACGCCACTAATAAAATCATGAAATAACTTTACATAGAAAATGAGCTTTCCATAGGCTATAATCCTAGACTAAGAATCATGGGCTTGATTGTTTCTAAAAAAATAAGTTCCTCATAAAATGATGAACTCTTTGATGTAAATTAGTTGGTGAGTGAGACAAATAATACATGAGAAAATTGAGAGAAAATATTTAGAAAAAAATATATAGTGAATTTGAAAATGTTCAATCTAAGAATATATTTGTTTACCTAGTTATCCAAGGTGTTTATAGACATAGGTCACATCAGCTCCCCTCGGGGCATGGAGATCTAAATGATAATTGATTGGTAGAAATATCAATGCCTATAATTTGTTGTAGTGTCTGGCCCAGAAATATTTGAGAAGTTGGTGATTGTTGGTGATACGTTTACTATAAATAATCATTTGTCGAGAAAGAAGGTGCTTGATTTATATAATATATGGTATATATTTACTAAGTCAACCATTGATTAGAAAAGATAGTGTTAAACTTACATAAAAGAGTGTATTTACAAATAATATATTGGAAAATATTAATCATTCATGAAATTTTTTTTGCATAGTAGTATATTTTGAATCCTTGTAATTCAAAATAATTACATTGAGATGCATGCCAGTAGTTAGAAATTTTTCATGGTACTAGGTGGAGGCCTAAATAAGTTTTTAGGGTTAAAACGAGAGGAAAATGAGGAGTAGTCGATTTAGGTTGCCACCCCAAAGATCCTGCCAAGACAATTTAAACTATTTCCCAAATGACATGCTAAGGTAGTCTGTTTGGCATGCTGCCCAAAAGGGCTGCTCATATTTTATATATATATATATATATATATATATATATATATATATATATATATGATACAATACCATTAGCCTCCCTTACAAAAAATTATTTTGTAAGCAATTCTACTTCCTTGAAAATTCATGGCGGAATAACATGTAAGCGAGTAACGCTCACACTTCTACACTAAAAAATAGTTAAACCCATTATTCTAACAAGAGATGCTCCAAAAGATCCATTCATCATCTATCTCCATCTGAATCTTATTAACACACCCCTTATAAAAAAGACCTAGATGTGAAACGAGATCCATGATTCTATAAGCTCCTAAACATAACATTCACCAAGTGGTAGAATCTCCACTTCGTCATAAAATACTACACACTTTACTCTATAAAACTATGTCTTTATAAAATCCAATTTAAACAAATTTGAGGGAATAACACACCCTTGAGAGCATATACAAAATGTAAAAAACATCTTAGAGTTAGTCACACAATATAGTTATGCTATGTGCAAAGTTCTTTCAACAACGCTTTAATGGATCTATACATGTATGGTACCACACTTTAGAGCCTAGCTTTATCTTTTATTTTTATGATCTCAACTCTAAACTAATTCACTCCAGCACAAGTCAGTACAAGATTTCACAGTTTTACCGACGACAATATTCCGTCGGTATGTGATTAAGATTTCGTCGGTAATTTATTTACCGACGTTCTCATCGACGAAATACATCCTTCGGCTTTCCTTTCATCGGTAATACCAAAGTCCATCGTTATATCTGTCGGAAAAATAAAAAAAAAATTTGCCAATGGTTTTACAGACGAAATTGCGTGAAAAAAAAAAGTTTTCCGCTTGAAATATACCGACGGATTTAGCCCGTCGATGATTAGTGTGACATACCGACAGATTAAAACCATCGGTAAAATTATCGGTGAATGTTTGGAATACCGACCAAAGATATCCGTCTATAAATTCGTCGGTCATTGTGGCAAGCATTGTAAAATACCGACGGATTACGTCCATCGGTAACGTTGTCGGTGAGTGTATAATACCGATCGAATATATCCGTCTGTAAATTCATCGGTGACTGTGGCAGCTATTGTCAAATGCCGACGAATATATTTCGTCGGTAAAACCCTCTGTGATTATTTTTAAATATGTTTTTAAAAAATTATTTAGAATACATAATATAAAATTATATAAATTAATGGTAATAAAAACAAATTATACAAATAAAAGTTTTATTAAACATCAAAAACAAAAGAAATAAAGTTAAATAATATCCATTACAAACTGAATGTGTTTAAAAAAATATTAAATTAACTATTAAAGTTAAATAATATTCATTACAAATTAACATAATGGTGGAGCTGTAGGAGGAGGAGGAGGAGGCTGGTTGTTATATGGCCAAAAAGGAGGAGGCGCACATGTATCACCACTCTGTAATGCCATGTTCATGACAAATTCGCGAAGCTGGTCATGCTCTGCCTTTTGTTGTGCATTCTCTGCTTTGAGTTGTGCATACACCGCTGATAGGTGGTCGTATTTTTTGGTGAGCTGAGCTATGTGTTGCTGCAAGGCTACAAACTCCTTAGATTGGGTGCTCGATACTGATTGAGAGCTCCCAACGATTGAAACATTACGGGCCGCCTGCAAGTTCTCGGCTGTAGTGTTGGAGAGCCCGTAAACCTGATTTTTATCGAGTCCACCAAACGATCCAACCTCCATCCACAAATCCGGATTTAATTCCGGATGGGTCAAATGATTGTCCCCATATCTCTCCCTCAATCGGCTATTATAGATATCCTGAAAATAAAAAAAGTAATCATCATATTCAACTCAATAAAAATAATAACCTACAAAATAAAATGGTTAAAATATAGCACGAAGTGTTGAGCACGGTTGTCAACGAATTGTTGTGCCCCTTTTTGGCGGTCTTGACTCCGCACATGCGTCTCCACAAACAGCTCCTCGTGCTCGGCTCACGTCCAAGAGACGTAGCCTATAATAAAAAAGGATTAATTAACAACAAATTAATTTAACAATATATTTCATTTCAATTAATCTTACCATCCATTTCGCATGTGCAGCAAACAGAATGGAGTCGCCGGTGTGCGATGTCACTGAGCCATGAATTGGCCGATTTCGGTTGCCAGCACCGGACTGTGAGTGTCGTGTGAACCGCTCAGATGTCACGTGCTCAAGATAACGCGGCCATATATCTTCATGTATATCGGTTTGAAATCCCTCCAAACCGCCATGTTGTTCCAGCCTTAGAGACCCCTATCTCTTGCGGTTTTTTTTTGCTTTCTTTGTGCTTCATATCAAAAATCACGCAACCTACTTCCATAGCGAGAAATTAGTAGTTGAAACATAAATTTGTTTCTAAAAAACTCTTGTATTGTTTTTGATGTTACCTAGTTGCCGCGTGATTTTCCTACACCCTCCTCACAACTTTGTCATGCGACCCGTCCTAGGCGAATTTGTGCTGTGTATAAATAATTAGATAAATAAAAATGATAATTTATTTACAATTATATTAATAAATTATTAGAAATAAGCTGGAAATTAGAAATTAATACCAACCTCAAATCTGTTAAACCATGCATCGATTTGAGTTATCCATTCAGGATGTCTGGATACCTGACTCTATTGAAATAATGGAATCTCCATCGACGATTTAAACGCTGATGATATTACTCGGGCGGCCTTAATGTTTGTGAAACTGAAAATAAATTAAATTCAAGAAATATTGATTAGTTGTTCATAAATTATGTTATAATTTAAAAGAAAAAACTAAAACCTTAACAAACGTACATTGAAAGGTCGTCCTTCCACTGTGCCTCGTACTTGCGGGTGAACTAATTCTGCTGCAAAGGCACGCCACCTCTGCCCTGTGAACCCGCGTTGGAAGAGGCAACATCGGTTGACGGTGCAGGTGGCGTAGGTGCCTCTTCTTGAGAGGCACCTAAGGATACGTCATCCTCGCTACTAGAAGAACTAGCTGCGACTATATGTGAGCGACCAGCTCTGGTTTTCGTTCTACGCATCTACATAATTGTATACGAATAATTATATAATTAAATTTGAATGTTAAAAAAAAATTAACAGCACCTCCCCTATACTGGATACTACCTAAATCCACAAACCTGCAAATATTAACAAAAACCACAACCAATTGACTCCATCTATACTAATATTGTATATAACATAACATCTATACATATAACATTCATACTAATTACAAGGTAAATTCAACATTAACAACATATTCAATCATTATATAAATAAAAAAATAAAAAAATATTCAATAAATTCAAAAAAAAACTCTAGACTAATAATTAAAATTAATGTAAATAATTAAACATAAATCATGCAATAATGTAGTAAAATTACTAATTATTCCAACATATTTAATTACTTATTCTAAGGTAAATTCAACATTAACAATTACAATTCAACAAATTATTCAATCATTATATAAATACAAACAATAAAAAATATTCAATAATTTAAAAAAAAAAACTCTAGACTAACAATTAAATTTAATGCAAATAATTAAACATAAATCATGCAATAATGTAGTAAAATTACTAATTATTCCAACATATTCAATTACTAATTCTAAGGTAAATTCAATATTAACAATTACAATTCAACAAATTATTGACTTTCAAGGTATACTCACACCTTCCTAGCATGTCTCAAATTAAAGAGAAAATGATGAGAAAGAAATTTTTAAAAGCAAAATTGTTATTTTTCTCACTCACATACTCATATCTTGATTGGTCAACAAAAAAGATATGCATTTATAATTTAAGCTTGACTAAGAAGGTGCATATCTCTTTTTAAAAATATTCTTGTGAGTAGTTTTAGGCTAGAAAATTGGGTTACTTTATATAGGTCCATATCTCTGCCTAAGTGTATAATTAGTTATGCTTTGTGAGAAAAATATGAGAAAATGATGTGGCCTAACTGATTTCTGAAATAAAAGAAGAAATGGTTAGTCTAAGGAGTATATCCTTTTCATAACACTAATGTGTCATTTTAAGAGAGACTATAGGAACATATCATGATGCTTGATGTGAGCGGGAATAAGAGAAAAATTTTTTTTTTAGAAATTGATTTAATGGTGTTGTTCATCAAAAGACACAACCATCTTTATCTCTTTTTTTTCTTGTTTTAAGGCATTCATCTCATAACTTTCCAAATAAATCTCTTATAATAGAATAATTGCAAGCATTATCAAACAAGTTTGATAGTTTTACTGATAAATGGGAATATAAGATTGATGTAGTTGATAAGTTGCTAATAGAAATGTAACAAGATATTGTGCAGGTTAATGACAAACTTGTTCAGTTCGGCTTGGACATCAAACAAGTGCTTTAGTATGTTGTTAGTGATGATAAGGAATATAATTGGTGCTAAACCAAAAGAGAGACAAGGATGTGTGTAAGGAAGATGAAGCCATCCAGCAAGCAAGCCAACAAGACAACCAACTGTCAGAAAATTTTTATTTGTTGTTTTGAAATTTTACTGATTTTGTTTATCAGTAATGGATATTAAATATTGAATATTCTAGTCTGTAATAACTAGGATGTTTTTTTTTTATAACTTAAGAACCTCTATATTGAATACTTGATGCACTTTGAACTTGACGCATGTAGTTGCATAACAATATCTAAAGTATGATAGTTGCACATTAAGCATATTATGAACTGCTAGGATGCAACATATTGTATGAAGTATTCTTTGAATATGTTATGAACTGATTGCATGAAATATTTTAGGATCTATTAGGATGTTATTGCATAAATATTATTAATTGTTCTCATGCTACATATCACTGTTTCAATTGTACTTGTAGGAATACTTTAATGAAGTATCTGTTTATGATCAGACTATTTAAACTACTTGTATGATAATTCATTCTTATTATGTTTTGTCAAAATTAGCCAAAGAGAAAGATTGTAAATGTCAAAATGATTGGCTTTGATTAATGAATGATAATTTGCGTTGTTAAAGATGCATTTGTTTAGATTGTTAGTTTATTCAAAATTAGATAAAGAATTAGTCAATTTATCTTTTAGGATATAACATGATTATTCCTGTAATTATCTAATTTGTTTAGATAAATTATATAGGAAGTTAAAATAGAAGATAAATACAAGTTATCTGAAGATGTCAGAGAAGTGTTTTTATGAGACACAAATAGCAATTTGTTAAGAACATAACAAACTATAAAGCTTAAAGATAATATTTTTATCTTTATCATATTAGATTATACATGGATTTGGTTGGCAACCTAATGAATAAGTTCATTACATATGGTTCCATGCATCCTTTAACAATAACATTCTTCATTAACTATTTTTCTTATTCAACATCTTTAAATAATGGTTCCTGAATTATTCATATGAGATAATCAGATTTTCCTTGACTACAAACAAAAGTTTTAACAATTTAAGAACATAAAGAATAACTTTTTACATTCAATTTAATACCATATGGAATAACAATAGGTTTTAATGCATATCCATAAGGTGAGCACCAAACATTGTGTTTGATTCATACGTATTGAAAAGCTGATTGTGTGATTTTAGTTTGTGGTGTAAGTTAGCCTTTCAATATTGATGAACCTGTCGAATAACATAATTTATTCAAAAGAAATTTACTAACCAATTAAGCTACTTAAAAACTCTCAACTTGGTTGGTGTAAGAAGCCTTCTCGATTTCAACAACTTCTTTTCTTCTTTGATGAACCCTAAATTTTAATACCGATAAATTGTGAACTTCTTATAAAATTTTATCTTGGTTTGTTCCCACTTTAGTCTTTCTTACTTCACTATTGTGATAAAGTCAAGGAAAAAGATAAATAGCAGAACCCAAGATAGTCAAATAAAAAAAAGACAACAACAAAGAAGCAACAAAGATCTTACATCAACAAATATTAATAATTAGGACAACAATAACCGAAGGAAGCTAACAACAATATACAATAACAATCTAAATAACCGAAGGAGGTAAAAACAATGACAATTTAAAAAAAAAACAATTTAAAGGGAAGAAAAAACAGCATAGAACTGAACATAAGGCAAAACAAAGCACAACAACGCTAAGAGAGGTGCAACAATAATGACAATCTAGATAGCAATAAGGTGGTGACATAATCTTGCTCTAATATCGAGTTAACAAGTATTTTTAAGGTATAAAATTTCTCAAAATTGTATATTCTCTTCATATTTACAACAATAGGAAATTACAAATAGAAAATAATTTTCCTAACATTAATTCCTTTTTTCACAAGAAAACTAAATAAACACAAAGACTCATGCCAATAAGGTGTGTTGCCCTCTAAGCCCTTGTCCGAGATGGCTTGCATCCCTACAACACGAGAAGGGATGTTATTGCTAATTAAGTCTCCATATATAAAAAATGATCAACTTGCTCTGATAGCAAAAATATATAACTAGGATTTTCAAGCCACAAAGCTACAACTCTGAACTACAAAGAAAAATATTGAGAAAACTCTGATATATTATAAAAATAACATATCATTTATATATATATAAATATATATGAGAAAAAACGAACCGAAACTAAAAATTAAAAATTAACATCTTCTAAACCTAATTTGAGAACTTTCTAAACCATGACTAGTTATAGCAAGCAAGCTCCATATTGAAGTTGACCTTTATTTTCTAGTAAAATTTAAGGACGATTAAATAGCCAAATTAAAAGTTATGGTTATTTTTTTCAGGCTGATTGTTTAGTGCATCTAGACTTCTTCTTAAATTTTGTCTTGTCTAACTATTCCATAAATACATCTACAAAACACTCCACATCATCTATTTAGTTTAGTGAAGCTTACCAAACTCAGTGCACTGTTAAGAACATTATCTAGCCTCCAGGGCCTATCACGTCGCTCCTTTTGAATCGAGCTGAATGCATTCATAAAATCTGATTTGAAAATCTAGTGGACTTGATGGACAAGAAGATGAGATACACTTAGTTCAAGATCTCTCTTAACGGCAAAGACTTCTGCTTCTTTGGAATTGCTTACAGCTGTTGGAGTCGAAAAAATGCTTAGAAAACTTTCCTTGATAATCTCTCAGCACTGCACCAATGCCAGAAATATCTGGCTTTCCTACAGATGAACCGTCAACATTCTACTTGAAGGACCCAATTTCCAGCCCTTTCGAATCTATTACTTGTCTAGTTCTGAAAGTATTGGACCACCTATGAACGCCTTCTGAGCTGTATAGAAAGTCATTTCCTGAATAAGCAAATTTTTCATCAACAGATTATGTCCAATAAGCAGTCCTACCTAAGTTGACAATTAGAGCTGAGACGTTCAATTTTTAGCCATGTTTTAGTTCTAAACTGACAAAATACAATAATTTTGTCACATTAAATTTAAGGTGTCAAATGGGGTTTTACTAGTCATAATATCTCCAGACTAACTTACAGTAATTGACGCGTGGGAGAGGCTATTCTTGATCTTTTCTGTAAGGAATTAATGGTTATCTTTCATAAAATATGCAAGTAAAGATCGAAAATCATCTTATGCTCACACGTTTTTAATTACATGTTCCAAAAACCATAATATTTAGTCACCGATAAGCATATTCTATTGTTTCTTACTGCGTATGCCTCGTAATGATGGTGAAAGATACTGTAAGTTGTGTTTTGTTTCCCCTAAGAAATTACTGCTATATATATGGACCATCAAATATAATAAGAACATATATAGTGGAGAGATCGTAGTTCACCATTACCGACACTTTATGATTTATGACGAAAGAACATGTTGTCGGCGACTCCACAGAAGAGTCGAACCTTTAAATACTTAATAATCTAAAGTACCAGAGATGCAGTGGTCAACAAGTTGCGCTTATTAAAATCTCAGAACGCAAAAAGTCATGTCAATGTTACTCATGAACCATCAGTCATGGCGAAGATCTTCAGTCAAATTTCGGCAGACATATAAACCATCCATTACTAATTAGTCATTCACCTTTTCCATCATCAGTGGTGGTTATTTATGTCCAGCAACTCAATTCGATATCCATCGTTTTCTCAAATTTCTTAATATTGCATATAGTGGTTTTACTGTTGGATAGAAAATTCGCAAGATACTCCATTGGAAGAATAAACTGCCTCAAAGGAAAAAGCAAACAACCATAAGTAACACAAAATCTAGAACTAGCTCTACCTTTATGACTAAACTACACATACCATCATTTTTCATTAAAGGCTTAAAAAAGAGAATCAGCCCATGGTATATTGATCCTAATGCGAAACTGGTGATTATATGATAATACAACCAACAACAAGATTGACAATAAATTTTGAAAAGCCAAAATAACTCTAATAAGAGTTTGACACAATGAAAATCTGTCTTAAGATACCAATACTATTAGAATAAGAACCCTCATCCAACAAATATCAATTCAAGAACAAAAAATATAAGAAAAACATCATGAACTCAAATAATCTTTGATAAGTTAATGTAGTTCGTTAAAAAACTAAAGAATACAAAAATCTCTCTCACATAAGCTAAATAAATTCAACAATAATAGTATTTATACTCTTGAAAATAAAATCTAAGGGATCTACCCTTGTGGCCTAAATTGATCAACTCACAAAACTGACCCAAAATAATTGATTAAACCCGAAATCCTAAAGAAACTATGAAGGCTTAACAAGCTTTAGGTTGTAGTTAAAAAAAATTAAAACCAAACAGAAGTTAAGCCTAAATAAGCATTGGGTTGTAGCTAAAACAACTACGACCTATTAAGCCCATAAAATAACAATGCAATGTTTAAACAACTACACATACTAAGATAAAAAAAACAAGACTATCATGACTTTGGTAAGGCCAAAAAAATATTTAAATCCCAAACAAAATATTTATATGGGTTGTAAAATTATAAAGAACAAAAAAGAAGTAAGAACAATTATGATCCCCTGCTTATTGTTCCTCACTTTAATTTTCACTACCCTTGTCTTTGTGTTCCCCTTTTAATATTATTTGATCATTATACATTTGTTTGGATGTAAGAGATACAAAAATGATGGTTTTACTATCTTTTATAATAGTATACCTATTTCTAACCCCATCATGCATGCGTTGTCTTCCTATTGATTTACCATGGTCTCTCTAGCAAAATGTTACTTGCATGTATTTGAGCCACATCACATAGAACCTCATTAACATACTACTTAATCAAAAATAGAACCAAGACCTGCTTAGTCATTTTCACCTGCCACAATCATTTAACTATTGCAATTTATAAGGTCTATAATGCTTAATAGTACATAAGTTCAATTTACTAACAAGGATAGTACTAGTTATATTAGCATAACTTATACTATTTATAATCAAACTACACATCTTGTTTTGTACATGGCAACATTTATGGAAGATGTTCTCTCATTGCTAATCAATATCATCTTCCTTGACTTAAACCTTAAATGTATGCCTTATAATCAAGGCCTTACCTTTAATGGGGTATGCAATCTTCTCATTAATACAATCCTTCAATAGTGGCATGTTTTCATAATCAGATTTATCACTTTCATACTTCATGTCTCTATTATCTCTAATAACCATTATTCTCTTGTTTGGACACTCTAAAGCTTATTGCCCAAGCCCTTGACACCTAAAATATTTAACATCATGAGTATGTTGAGGTCGAGTATCATGTTTACCTTTAGAACTTGTAAAGACATCAACCTTGGCTTTGAGAGGTTTGACTTTGGGTCTAGTGAATGGTTTTGATTTGGCAGCCCCCTCTCTCCTGAAATTCAATTTCCATAATGAAAAAGAACCTGAATTATAAGTTGTCTATACATTCCCCTTCCTTTTAAGTTGCATCTCCACTCTATAGCCATATGAACCATGTCCTCTAACTTCACATAGTGTAGTAGCTCAATAAAACAAGTTATCTCTCTATTCATATCATTAAGAAACCTAGCCATATTTGTTTCTCTATCTTCAACCATGTCAACCTTAATAATTACAATTTTCATCTCCTTATGGTAATTTTCCAAACTTTTTGACCTTTGATGTAAACTTTATCATTTTTAAAAGAGATCTTTATAATAAAAGTTAGGAACAAATTGTTTTCTCATTATAGCTTTCATGTCATCCCATGAATTAATAAGCTTTTCTCCATTCCTTTTTCTACTCAAAACAAGTTGATCCCACCATATTACTGTATAATTTGTAAACTCAATGACAATGGGTTTTAACTTTTTTTGTTCTATACAGTGATGACAGTCAAAGATTCATTCAACCTTCTTTACCCACTCTAGGTATCTCTCTGTATTATTATTTCCTTGGAAAACATTATTTTTAACTTAATGGTTCCTAACTCTCCACCTGAATCATCATGATGCCTAAAATCCCAAGAATTCTGCCTTCAGCATAATGTTCCACCTTTGCCAAGACTAACATGCCTTCTAACCCTATTCAGCCTAACATAATTCTCTTAGCCCACAAATTCAAATTCATAATCATCATCATCTACATCTGCATTTTCATCTACATCTACATGCCTAAAATCCCAAGAATTCTGCCTCTAGCAGAATGTTCCACCTTTTCCAAGACTAACATGCCTTGTAGCCCTATTCAGCCCAACATTATTCTCTTAACCCACAAATTAAAATTCATAATCATCATCATTTACATCTGCATTTTCATCAACAAAATTAGTTTTAACATTCCGAACGACCTTTTGAATAGTGTTTCCTCTCTGATCAAATCTCATCCTCAAGCCATCCATCCCTCTATTTTTTATCTCATCAAAGTCATCTCATCTTTTAGATCCTTCATCATATTAGTCAACATCTCCAGTTGCTGGGCAAAAATTTGCATCTGAAATGTATCATCCGCTTTCGGTGTCATAGACTCGTTATTTTTAGACATCTTTGAATCTGTAAAAAATATTAGTAACAATAAGATATATCCTCACAACTCCCGTGTTTCACACAATTAAAGGCTTTTCACCCAATTGTTTCCAATAAGCATTTAACCTCTCGGCTCACCTTCTTGCAGTTCTTTCAGAATTAGAAATCATCGAAACAAAGTCAATGAATATCATATTGCTATCCAGTTATATATAAAGTGGCTCAAGAATCAATAGGATATTGAAAGCAAGCAAAATGTAACTACAATTATGATTCTGTGAGTAGAAAACAAATTCGTACAAAACATGGACGATATGAAGACTCAAAATAAAACAAAAGTAAAAATTAATGAAAACACTTATTTGGCTCACCTTTTTGCAGTTCTTTCAGAATTAGAAATCATCGAAACAAAGTCAATGAATATCATATTGCTATCCAGTTATATATAAAGTGGCTCAAGAATCAATAGGATATTGAAAGCAAGCAAAATGTAACTACAATTATGATACTGTGAGTAGCAAACAAATTCGTACAAAATATGGAAGATATGAAGACTCGAAATAAAACAAAAGTAAAAATTAATGAAAACACTTATTTGACTCCTAAATAACCCAAATATAATAAAAGTAAATTTATTAGGTCAAAACAAATAGTAGTTAACACGTTTTTGTAACTTGATGTAAATTTGATCCATTGCCCAATTTTAAGCACTTTAATTGAAACCCAGACCAAACAATGTTGGAATAACATAAAATTTAATATGTATTACCCTTGTACCCAATAAACAATATATCTTAGTTTGTAGGTCATTGTCTAGGTATAAAAAATCCATGTATAATTAGTTTGCGGTAAAATTTAACTCATAATTGAACCCTAACCAAAGGACACAAAAAAGGTCCCAAATTTAATATTTAATGTATTTGCACCCCTAAATAACCATCAAAATAAGTTTTGAAGTAATTTCAAGATGGTTTGACTCGATTTCTCAATTGTTTGTGTTTTCACAGTAAAATTGAAACAAACTTGAATAATGTCTCTTCTTCCTTCTTTGTTTTTGTTTTTTTTTTACTTTTTATGTTATTGATATGTTTAAGGAAAATAACTAAATGAAATAACTCTTTTTTTGTACTTAGATGCCGAAAACACAAAGAAAAGAAAAGGACTGAAAAACACAGTTAAACTTATGGAACATAAAGAAAACAAAATTTTTGAAAAGATAGAACCTAATTTTAGAGTCTAGCTCCGATATACAAATTAATATGAACCTTATTATCACGTGGTCATCCAATTCACAACAAGATAAACAACAATTACTAGAAGACCGAAACAAATCTGAAAGGAGAGTGATACAATGAGAACTTATTTCAAGGCATCAAAACTATTAGAATAAGAACCCCTAACCTAGAAATATGAAGTAGAAGTGTTATCATACCCAATACAATGGCATTTTAGGTATGATTATGGTAAAGTACATATATTTAAGAATTAAGGAAAAAAAAAAAGAAGGGGATATTGTTGTATAGAAGAAGGAAATTAGTGCTATTGGTTTTCGGAGTTTGACTTGAATAAGGTTCTGTAGTTCCAATGACCACCTGGCGAGGACAAATATAAATTCAATTGTTTTCATAATGGCAATTAGCATTTCTATTCCGTGGTGTATGAGCCAATTAGAAACCTTTCAGTGTATATGTTCAGAAATTAATGCTTGAGAATCAATAATAATGATCAGAAGAGCGATCAAGGAAAGATTTTCTTCTGTGGTCACCACTCAAAAAGAATCTCTAACTTTTAGCAGCCTATAATCATTCCAAACCCGTTGAAAGTTTGCAAGTACCATAAACAATTAAGTTCAAATAAGCAGACTGAGGACAGATGTGTTTCACTTGAACTTGTCGAGGAAAATTAGTTGTAAGCTTTGTATATAAACCATCAACATTTAATATATACATCTTTAAGTGGAGAGTAAATGTATAATCCCTATCATTTTGGAGTGTCTTGGTGGTGAAGGATGGCACTTTGCTATGGACCCAATGTCAGTCCGAGCTGTCAAAAATATTGATTAAATAGATGGCCTCCCTCAGTATCGTATTCAAACAATAAACCAACATTTCAGCACTCTGAAAGGTCAAGGATCAAGTTTCAAGCGTTGCATAGGTGGAAGCTGTGTTACTGGAATTCAAGATTTATATACACATGGATGTGTGTTTGATATGCATATGTATCCGACTCACGGAGTCATTTTATAGTATCTAAATAATAACCGGTGATATCTAACTAGTTACTTTATAAGATTCATTATAAAAAAAATAAAAATATAAAACTAGAAGAGAGAAATAATAAGTGATAATATTCTTATAATTTTTTTTGTGGATGATAGATTTTATATTATTTTTTGTTTTTGTATATATTTTTTCTTTAAAATAAACCATAAAAAATAACTAATAAAATATTACTAATTACTCACTAAAATAGCATAAAAGTTTTCCCAATTCGGTAGTTTTAGCTTTCAACTTTACCATTTTATGGCTTAATAAGAACATTTTAAAAGAACTTTATTGCCCATTAGTTTCCTACTCTAACCAAGCTTAGATTTTGCTTGATTGTTAGTCTATTTTG
>Ga0325404_1000457_pt1 | contig 40594 bp, 15 predicted proteins | sample PopdelMetagenome_18_FD_205664 | JGI IMG/M metagenome (GOLD analysis project Ga0325404, IMG submission 205664) | Populus deltoides microbial communities from Bellville, Georgia, United States - Xylem-Control-R1 | ecosystem: Host-associated > Plants > Phyllosphere > Stem > Wood/Secondary xylem...
AGAGAGAGAGAGAGAGAGAGAGAGAGAGAGAGAGAGAGAGAGAGGATAGGTTCCCCCTTTTATAACTAAATGGTCCACACCTTCTCAGAAAAATCATAGAACTTAATATCCAAGGAGAAAATCAAAATGCAAAGTCATCAAGAACACTCCCAAGAGCATAAAGATATGGGGGCACGAACTATCAGTTATCCACGATCACAAGACTACGGGAGTAACCACATCTGACTTCTCTAAATTGAATAACAGCAGGTGCTGTTGTTTTAGTAAGGAACATAACGCTAGATTTCTTACCTGAAAAGAAAGAATGGACACCAGGAAGAAGGACATAAAGTTTAAATGGGAGTACAAATTGATATTTTTATCAACCCAACTAAGTCTTTAACTAGTTTGGTCAGCTGCATGGAACCATCTCTTGTATTCAGCTTTGTTTATTTGGGTTAAGTAACTTGAGAAGTACATTGAAAAGTGAGAAGGGTATATCGCTTCCATTGGCTTTTTGTGAAGAAAAAAAAACGAGGGTGGTCAGAAATAGGTCCCAGGTTTGAGCAGCTGTACCATGTTATTGAAACGTAAGGATTTGCCTCTGGATTTGTGAATATATCTACCAAAACAATAGAAATAAAGAAGAAGAAAAGAATGACCGCCTCATTTTGATTATTTAAATTGTGGGAAGAATGATAAGAAATGAACCAACCTTCAAAAGAGCACGGGTTCCTTCTTCTTTTGCTATGGTCCTGGCACAATCAAAAATCCCTTTGTACTGGTTAGCAGATCCCTGAAAGATTTGAACAGACAACAAGATCGAAGAAGATTCAATAGTAATTTTCCACTAAAGAGGAAGAAGAAAACTGATAATCAAGCCGTGCAAAAGTTCAAAAGATACGGAAGATTTATGAAATGCATTGAAAGAGAACTTATACAGATTATCTCTACCTGGACCATTAATCTGGTTTTCACTACATCGAGTGGAGTAGTCATGGCTCCAGTTATTGCACCTGCACGTGAACTAGATTAGCTGAGAGATTCTCATGAAAGGAGAGATTTATATACAAATGCAACTAACACAGTTATTGTAGGACACATAATAGAGGATTAATGAGGATTAGGCATGAATTTTTTATCACCCCTTCCATATAGATGGAATATCAAATAAAATTCTGAAAAGAAATAAGGAACATCAAAGAAGAAAATTATATCCTTAAATGAAAGGAATGAGTAACATAAGACTAGTAGGTCATATCAAGAATCAGTGCTTGAAGATGGCAAAAACTGCAGCTCAGAATAGCTAGCACATCATTTATAACAAGCCAAGGACAAAAATAGTTTATGTAAGGACAACAGTAGGGGTGCAAGTACCAAAAACTCCAGAGAGTAAGGTGAACTTAAGCTTCTGAGAATGCTTCATTACCAGCAAAAGCACCAACTATAGCGATCTCCGCATCCTTCGGATCTCTCTTTGCCTAAAGAAAAACACAATAAAATAGTCATTTCTCCACAATTTCTTAATAAATTCACCCGCAGCATGTAGAACAGTCACATGAGATTCATTAGTTTCCTCTTAACATGATGTAAAGAAAATAATAAGATCCACAATAGCCAGGTAAAAGAATTGTTAAAAACACATGCAAATAAATTTAAGGGCCTCTAGCTCCGGTGAGTAAAAGAAAGCTTACCGCTAACTTATATCCCATTAGCATTTGCTCATAGATGCAAAACTGAATTGCATCAAATGGCAAGTCTCTCAATAAAAAGGATCCATACCCCTGAAAGTTTAAAATAAACAACAAAGTTCATGAGATATGCTTTTTCACATGCATAATGGCAAGCAAGGCAGGGGGTAAATCAAGCAGCACTGTATAGAAATGGTGCACCAAATGACATGTAGGTAGATCTGGAAAAAATGATGCTTGTCAGAACTATTACACTATCAGAACCTAGTCTCATGCAGGTAAGCCCATAATAAACTTGGAAGTGCTAAATCAAATTTAAAATTTGAAGTGTTGCATACCGCATAGAGACCTTTAAAACCCTCCTTAGAGACAATAAGACGGATGGCATCAGGGGCTGAAGCAAATTGCCCAGTTTGCATCCTTTGCTTAACAACCTGACAAATGTCCGGGGAGAAAAGACCTGATAAGAACCAAAGATAGGATGGAGAACAAAGAAGTATAATTAATTACCTCTGTTGGCACACGAACAAGAGAAGAAGCAGCACCTCCAATGGCACCTGCAGTCTGAATGAAGTCACGTACCCTATTAAATCACCAAAGAGAGGCTCTATACAGTAGATGGAACCTAAAGACTCTCTACATTGCAGAAAAAGAAAGAAAAAAAGAAGGTGCACAATATGCAACTCAGAGCATGAAAGTGAAGGACGTGACTTTTCTATAGGTTATTTTTCAAACAAGTTTCAACATAGTTTAGTTGACGATGCACAGGGCTGAATTTGGACCCTTCTTACTAGTGTGTCAAGCAAATTTAAAAATGCCAAAGTGATAGAAAGGACTTTCAGGGGAAAATATTTAAAGACTGGTAGCACATAAAAACACTGCTGGATTAAATAGCATTCTTCATGAGAATTAGTTTACCAACTTGTAGTGCATTAGGCAGGCATCTTACCAGCTGGGCTAAGGCACTGAGGTTTTCGGGCAAAGATTTTAGCAATTTCTGCTTTGTGGGTTCATATATGCCAACAAATATAGCAGAAGCCCTGCAAAACAAAAGAGATACATCCATAAACTGCATGCCACCAAACACAAAAATAGTTAATAATCAAGATGACACTAAGTGCTAATTAAATTCAAATTATGAAAAAAGGAAACATACAAACAATCTACAGATAAGAGCAGCAATACAGAACATAGATACAAAAGTACACCATATTTTCACCTATCCAACAATACACCAAATGATTGTCTATCTGCATGCTCAAGTATGTACTGGATAGGTGAATATACTTTGAAACCAAATACTCACGGTAAGACACCAGCAAGATTTCCAGCCAATCCAGAATAAAGACCCTTCAAATTGATTTTCCCTCCACCATGAACAGCCTAACATGAAAACCATGTACAATTGATTATCATCATAACTCAAATAATAAAAAGTTTTATAACTTGTATAACATGTGCAAAATTTGGGATTCTTTTTGTTTAAGTCTTTTCTTTTGACTCAATAGAATTCTTTTGCACATCCACTGTCATGTATAGTCGCAATTCACATGCCACAGTTTGAAAAGTCCTCCTCCCTACCAAATATATGAAACTTGCTTTGAAAGAAGTGTGTCAAAATATTTAGAATCGCCAAGAAAACATAACATTTGGACATAGAGCAACCGTGTAGGATAACTTCGAATGATCAAGCAGCCACTGTGTAGCATAACTTCGAATTATGATCAAGCAGCTAGATATAGTAAAAAGAGTAATTGCACTCGAGTAACCACAATTTTACCAAGAAAATCCAGCACAATCAAAATATGATGGCATCTTGCAACCATGAAACAGGGGTGGTGAAGAAAAAGGAAATTGCATTTCTGTCAGAACTAAGCTCAGTATAGCACAATACATGGAATTTCTTTTCAAACTTGAAGCTAGTCTGTAACATTCTGGTATTGGGATGCAATGCGGAGCAAAAACTAAAGCAAATTGAGATAGAATAAGCCCACTTGCCTGCAATCGAGTTTTAATTGTATCAATAGGGTATAAAACTGCTTCTGCAATAACACCTGCAGCACCTCCAGCTATGATGCCCTCTGTAAAACCCATAACAAAAATTTAGGAAGCCTACTGTAGAAAAGCTAGAGGTTGAGTTTCCATTCTTGCTATTTTATTAACAAAACACAAAATCTCAAGGCTAGCCAACAGAACAGCGAGTCCTCAAATTTGCAAAAATCATGCAGCCAAGATCCTGAATACCATCTATATTGATTCCCAGATATAAGCTGCAACAGTTGGGTACATGGACATGCTTTTGGCATTCAGAAAAATCAAAGAGATTTTCATTTTAGCAACAGTTATCACTTTAAGGGGAAAAAATGGTGGCCAGGCCACTGAATATCTAACCTAATATAGATACCAATATTACACATTGGACTTGTCAGAGACATTAGAAACGTTTCATGGCATGAAGGCGTATATATTTACACACACACACACACAATGAAAATGTGAATTTGCAACTGAAAAGGAGAAAAAAAGAAGAAGAACGAGAGATCAGATCTCATGTTAGAACTAGAGTTAAAACTCCCACCAAAGTATATGTGTGAAGATAAATGCGATAAACTAATCAGCCCTTGTAAATTGATGAAATGTACTGCCACCATTTTTCTCTCCAAAAAAGACTTATTCATAAGATCATGCACATAAGTTTATTGTAGATCCAATTTGATACAAACTTACCATACACCGCATGTAAGAAATAAAATGGTTTGTTCTCAGCTGCACTGACTGATGCGAAAAATCTACACGGTGGCTCCATTAGAGAATTACACCTCTTATACTCTAATGCACCTGTAATTTCATTTCATTACATTGCTGAAAACAACAATAGCATGAGAAGACATTAAGTCTGGTAAAGAAATCAACTTCGGAAAACAAATAGCAATGCAAACACTCATCAAGTCCTCACAGAACCAAGCCGTCATCATTGATTCATGTGGATGCCAGACACCCATTATCAAATAGAATACCAATGCTAATACAAGCCAATCCTTCAGCGAAGATTAAGGAAGCCAAGCAAAAGCAATACACGGATATAAAATGGCATAAGGGAAATTCACAATTTTACTACCAACAGTTACTAAGAAAAATTAAAGCGAGTTCCAACTTACCAAGAGAGATTTTTTGAAAAGCTGGTACATCCATTGATAGATAGATAGACAGGCACAGCAACACAAAAATGAGCAGCAGCAGCAGCAGCAGCAGCGGCTACAATCAATTAATTACTTAAGAAAATCATTAATCTAGTAATAAAATGCAGTTGCCGGAAGAAGAGAGGCACTGGTATAAAAATTCACGGAGATCCTATACTACTAATCTTCTTATCCTGTTTAACTATTTGAATTTTCTGGTACTGTGAGCAGTGATGAAACCGAGGACTCTGTTGTGTTTCTACTGCAAGTAGTGATTTACCGGGATACCCCTTGCCGTCCCCGCCTCTGCCAACCTACTTGGCCCCGTTTGGGAGTGTAGCATGTATAGTTTTAAGGCAGGTACGGATCAAGGTATGGATTTTGGGTTTTAATTAAATTATTAGATTAGTTTTTTTTTAAAATTAAAATAATATTATTTAAAAAAAAAATAAATAAAATAAAATGCAACGGGTTTGTAATTGGGTTTTTTCGGGTCAACCCGCTGAGTTTTTTCTTTTCTAATTTTTTTTTTAATCTGGCCCTGTTTCAATTCTGGGTTGGCCGGATCACGGATTAACCCGCCGAACTGTGTTGAATTTCAAAACTACAGTAGCATGTTAAAATTTTTTTTTTATGTTTTAAAATTATTTTGTTATGCTAAAAGTTAAAAAAAATATTATTTTAAAATAAAAAATACTTTTAAATACTGCTTTGATAACCGGTAGACGCTATTATGAGATTGGGCCTGGGCATGGGGCTTCTTCTGGGCAATACTGCTAAATACTTCTTTTAGTGGAGGGAGATTTATTTTTTATTTTTTATTTTTTACAATAGAAAGAAAGGAAAAAAAAGAAACCGAAAACAACACCCCTTGAAATTCAAATAGGGGCCTTGAGCCTGCGTTTCCTTATCAAGATGGCCGTTTCTTTATGTAGTTATTTCTACGTTTGAAGCAATTACAGTAAATATTATATTTAATTGTATAAAAAATACAATTTATTTATGATGAGGTCCAGATAATTCATGTTTTGCACGTGATTTTGACGAAGCAGCTCTTGACTTCTTTTCTCCATTAGCGTCTCGGGGAACAGTGCAAGTGAATTGCACTGTTCACTCAAAAAAATAAACATTGCAATTCACTTGCACTGTTCACTTGAACAAGTTTTTTTTTTCAGTGTGTTTATTTTTTGTATAATTTTTTTTAAAAAAAAACTAGTTTAGAGTGAATTAAATTCACTCGTATTGTCATGTAAACAATATTTTTTTCCAGAAAAACTAGTGTAGAGTAAATTAAATTCACTCGCACTGTAATATTAAATCAATTTTATTCCTGATAATATTTTATCTAATTTTATTGCATACTCAAAAAATTATAAAAACTGTAGTTCTTACTGGATGAATTTTGTACGTAATAGAATTGTAGATGGTTTAATGGATTAATAAAAAATATTTTATATAAAGTATTATTTATTTCATGATGTTATAGCAATAATTAAATCTATAATATTTAAATTAAAAATCATCAATATTAATATATTTTTTAAAATTATTTTATAACTTCAATTTCAAAAGCATTCTTAACCAAACACATTAAACTACTTTTTGTTCAACCTTAATTTTAACCACAGTTTTAACCAAACACCTATTTTTTCAAACCAACCGCAACTAAAATTATTTTTTATAAAAACAACTTTTTTCAAACCACAACCACAACAGCTACCGCAATACCAAACACACTCATGTTTAGATTGGGCTGTGTCCAGTTTTTAAGTTATGGATAAAACAAACACCCGATCTTAAATGAATATAAGATTAGGTGATTATTTGGAAACACAGATCAATCCATGGTTTTAAAAAATTAAAATTTTTTTTGCTAAAAATTATTTTTTTTAGGTTTTGAATTGTTTTGATGTGTTGATTTTAAAAAATAAAAAAAAAATATTATTTTGATGCATTTCAGAATGAAAAACACTTTGAAAAATAACCGCAACTATATTACCAAGCATGCCTTTAAGATCATGGGAGACTTCAAGTTTACCTGAAATTTCTAGGAATGAGAACACACACATATACACACTAGTAGTTATGGATGAAAAAAATCTGAAAAAAAAAATAATTTACAAAAAGAAAAAAAAATTAAAAAAATAAGATCATATCTGAAAAAAAAATAAGACTATTTGCAATTTTTTAATTAAAAAATAAAATTGAAAAAAAATGTAAATTTTAGAAAAGGACTAAGTGCAAGAATTTAACATAAAAAAATAAGAACTAAATTTTAAATGACAATATAGTGAGGGATAACTCTGGAATTTGGAATGGCTAACGTGAATTTTATGGAGGGGAAGAAAGAGAAAAGCGAAAAAAGAAAGAGAGAAAGAAAAGACGGCTAGCAACAAACCATCATGAATCAATCAATATACACATGTCACTTCATGTGGAAGAGAATGACACGCTGCATTGAGCACCAAAATTTTTTTTTATTCTGTGAGACCCCTATATCCAAGCAAACAAAATAAATAATTAAGTCATTTAAGAAAAACTAACTTGAGAGGATACAATTAGAAGAAAAAAAAAGAACATCCACCAAAAAAAAAAAAACAAAAATATTTTTCCTGACCGTGCAACCTAGACCCATATGTATAAAATTAAAGTGAATTAATAGTTATCAGTGCCTCAAACTTTGATCATCAAAATTTTAATGTTATAAATCAATAAAATTAAATTTTATTTTGTAAAATCAAATATTAACGGAACATTAAAATATTTTCTCAATACTTTGAGGTCTTTATTCATAGACAAATAAAACAACCCGCAAAGCTCATAGGCCCCATACCCATATAATTGCAATGTTAGAGGGTCAACCAAAGAAAAGAAATTAAAGGATCATAAAGTAAAAAACTGAAGGTTAAAAAAACAGACAACTATTTTGGATTACCATCGTTAATCCATCATGTTTATTGAGGAGTATATTAATTTCTTTTTAGTTTTAATTTTTTTTAAAAAAATATAAATAACAATTATAATCACATTTTCTTTGTTTCTAATATTATAATCAAATGTTTAATTAGGAGATCTTTCCTTTTCTTTTGTTATAGATACTTAGCTTCAACGACCTTTGGATTACTTTCATTTCTTTCTACTTTCTTGGACCTCATCTCTACCTTTTTTTTTCAATTTTTTTTATTAAAGTGTATTTTCTAATAAAAAAATAAATTAAACATTTTAATTTGATTCTAATCTAATCAGAAAAAATAATTTTATAACTAATTTGATCTGTGCTTTTAATCTTTATATAAAATCATAATTTTATATGTAAAGATAGAATCATAATTATGCTAAAAAATATCATTTTGTAATAAGATATAAGCTTCATTAGCATAATCTTAATTCTACTCTAAAAACCCTAATAATTCTACTCTAAAAACCCTAAATTAGATGTCAGGGTAAAATCATATTTTAACCTCATCTTTCTTTGTCGTCCAAAGTGGGCTCATTGCTCACCACCAGCAACAACCTCATCAGTGGCAACCTTGGCTGCCATCGAACTGCATCACCACTAGCATAAAGAGTAGCCTCATGGCGACATTGATGTATGACTTGGCCTTGTGCACATAAATTTAATCTTTTATTAATGTTAATAATAATTAAAACATGTAACTACAAACTCTAATATCATTAATGGGTTTTTCAAAATACTTAGACACAACAAACACAATAATTTTTTACTAGATTCCCAAGTATCTTGATAGATAATTTAGGATCATCTATGATCTGATCAAATATTACTTGAAGATTAATTCTTTTTTCTAATATTTGATCAACTTCAGTTCCCACAAATAATAAATTGTTTAAGTATTTAATTTCAAACAGTAATGCATATGAACCATTAGTGAGAATCTTCTAAAATCCTTTTAATTGATCCCTGAATAATATTACATATTTTATTTCAAGATAATTTTATAAATTTATTTAATCAAGTTCCTGTATGATTTTTTTAGATTTATACTTGTAATTCTATTATTAATTATATTTTAACATTTAATTTTTAAAATCTATTTATAATTAAATCACACATTATCATCGTAATTTAATTTTTGATTAATATTTTTAATGTCTAATTCATTTTGTGCTATTTATGTTTTTGGCTGCAATTCTGGAAGTGAATCATTTTTTTTTAATTTTTTTTTAATATTTGTTTAGCAGAGATTGAGTTCTTTGACGATTGGGGAGCGGGTCTGTGCCGCATGTATACCATTTGCGGCGATCATTGAGATTTTCATTCTTGCTGATGGTAATTGCTTTGAGTGTCGGCCAAGTGTTAACAGAAATCGATATGGTTTCCAAGATCTAGCTCGCCTTGCCGATGGATCTCGATGTACTGCCCCTCTCTCTCAGTTTTGGTGATGTTTTGTTTCCTGGTGGTCATTGAATAATGATCAGGGGGCTGATTGGTTTCTGAGAAAAGCAAAGAAAATAATTTAATAGCCTCTTGCATTAGCTTAATTTCAGTGAACGGGCCGGCATGTTGTTTTTACATTTTAAAAATATTTTTTTAAAATTTTTTATTTTAAATTAATTTTTTTGATGTTTTTAAATTATTTTAATGTATTAATATTAAAAATAATTTTTAAAAAATATAAAAAATATTATTTTAATATATTTTTAAATAAAATATACTTTAAAATACAACCACATCAATAAAAAAAAAAACATGCTGTTAAATTTTTATTTGTTTTAATAATCAAAAAGTGAATTGTGTGGTTGAGTTTTTTAATGGAGATGACGTGGTATTTACTGTTAATGTATGAAGTGGAGAGCAGTGTACGAGCTGTATATGAAGTTGAGTAATTCGATAATCAAAGATGGCCTTGGAAAAACATTGTTGATACGGACATGGTGGTAATATTTACTAAAACAATATAACGATGGTTTTGCTTTTCTTTTCTTTTTTTTTTTTTTATAAAACTGACTATTAGATTTTTTTTCCTAATTTATTAGTTATTATCAAATTAAATATGAATAAATAATTTTTTTATTTTAAAATCACAATTAAATAACCAAAATATACTTGAAAGCAAAAAATTATAAATTTGCATTCAAAAACTCTTTTATATTTCCAATCTGGTTTTTTTTTTTTCTAATTATCATATTATTGAAAGAAAATTTGATTTTTTAATAAATAAAAAATAAAAATAGTTGGCATGTAGGAGGGACATGTCTGTGCTCTTCGAGCGAGGCTTATAGTGCCTCCCAATAGCCAAAACAACTATCATCGTGTTGTTAGAATCGTCGCGACATCCTTTTATTTTTTTAAGATGGCACATAATAACCTTGAATGGCAGTTCGATGCCGATGGTTTTTTTTTCCTCCTACTTCTCTCTCTCCTCCCCTTAAAAATCGCATTGGTCATTCTAAATTTCAGAGTTATCTTTTTATTTATAGAGATGCCAATTACGGTCCATCTTATTTTGATTTCTAATTTATGTTCTTGATCTTTTTGTAAAATTTTGATTTGTTTTCAATTTTATCATTCAATTTCAATTTGTGATGTCATTTTTTTTTTCAATTTATTCCTTATTCTTTTGATTTTTTTAATGTTTTTGATCCTTTTGTTAAATTGATTTTTTTTTCAATTCACCCTTCAATCAATTTTTTTTTGTAATTTTTTATTTCAATTTTTATTTTCATTCTTTTGATCATTTTTTTATCCTTTTGCTAAAATTGATTTTTATTTTTTATTTCAATTTTTATTATCTTTCTTTTATTTTTATTTTTTGTTTTGGATCCTTTTGTATAATCGAAGTTTTTTTTTTCAATTTTTTTTTTCAATATTTGATTGGTTGAGAATTGAACTTTATGATTTTTCTAAATATAATGTTTTTGGTCTAATGACACGGATCATGGGTTTGAGAAGTTAACAATGGTTGCCATTGTTTTTTTCTAGCTATATTCATTGGACATTGTTTTTTTTTTTCCCCTAAGAAAATGGGCTTTGTGATTTTTTTTATTAGATTATCTCAATCTTATGATTCAGGATGTAAGTTTAACAAGTTAACCTGAGTTAACTCAATTTTATTACACAATTTACAGGTTTGTCATACTATTTTGGGTTGACTTAGATTGAGGTTGTTTCTGTTTTGTTTTACTCATTTTTTTTATATATTTAATAAGATGAGAATTAAGTTATATTGTTTATTTTTTTTATGAAAAATATATTTTTTTAAGATGCCCCTGATCATTTTTTTAATTCATCCATATAATATCATTGCTTATTTTTTTTTTATCATTTAATTAGATAAAAGCAATTTATTTTACGGTAGCTGAACGTTATTTTTAAGGAAAAAAAGCACAAATCGAACGTAGAATTTGTTGTGCAATTTCACCCGAACGCAGAACAAAAGTAAATCAAAGGCAAGTGAAATCTACCAGCATTATAATGTACTTAATTCACAATAAAAGAAATTACAAATTAAAAAAATTCCTAATAGATCCTTCTCAATCATACAACCAAAAAAACTCCTACCCATTACCTCATGCATTTAAAGGACTTGAAAAACTTTATGGAGCTTCATTTATAATATCAACAATGATTTTATATATATATATATATATATATATATAATTGAGACTTTTTTTTTTAATTTAGTTTTATTTTTTTTAATTTTATCTTTTTGACTTTTATTTTAACAATAATTTGGGTTGTCTTTAAACCAGTCAAATCAACTAAATTATATCAGGAGAACTCCCACATGATTTTATTTTTAACCCATTACAAACAAAGAGTCGAGCCACTATGTATTTTTTGTTAATTTTTTTTTTCAATTTTATCCTCTAATTTTTTAATTAGTCAATCAAGTTGTCTTCAAAATGGTCAAGTCGAATGGGTCATGTTAGGGTAACTTTTATATGAGTTAATTTTAAACTCGAGCCAAGCAATAAGTTATATCAGAAGTTTGTTAGGTCAATTTCATCCTTTTTTTTTCAATTTCATTCTTAAATTTTTTTTTTATTGATATGTTGGGTTGCATTTGAATAAACTGAGTCCAGTCATTTAGATTATATCGAATCAAATTCTACATAGTTTAATTTTGAATTTAAACTAAGTAAAGAGTTAGATGGAAAATTTTCTAGATTAACATGTTGTTAAATTTAAAAACAATGCAATAGCTTTCTATAATTTAAATATTTTTTGTTTTGTTCTAGTAAAATTTTAATCCGAATTTGTAACGTAATGGATTCCTGTAAACTAGTAAATCCTAAAACAATAACAAAATCCCAGAAAAAACAACAACAACGACACTCTTTCAACGTTCCTAGCCGCTATAAATAATTGAGTATATTTTTTTAGTGAATTTAAAACTTCATAGATGAACCTGCTAGAAAAATCATCTTAAAGAAGGAACAAACAGTCTGACCAGGACAAGTCTCTTACAAGTTTGTTAAAATTAATAAATGATTAAGGCAAGCAACTGCAGGCTTAATAACTAAAGGCCTCCTGTTATTAAGGATTCTAAATGGAAAAAGGCAAGCAAACCCAAATCTTAAAAGCGTGTTTGGTAGTATGGTTGTGGGTGTTTTTCAAATAATTTTTCGTGTTAAAATGCATGTCAATGATGTTTTTTTATTTTTTAAAAATTATTTTTGACATCAGCACATTAAAATGATTTAAAACATATAAATCATATTAAATTTTAGCAAAAAAAAAAAATTTAAATTTTTTAGAAACACAACCGCATTTCCAAACGTGCCCTAATCAGGAATCTACAAAATATTAAACTTCGTTTAAGACATTAAATTACATGTACTAACTAATTAAACTTCTTAGTACATGATATAGACGGCAGCACAATAAAAATAAAAATAGCAACTAGCGCAAAAAAAGTCGAAATGAATATTCCTAAATCATAGAATGCTCGTAATCTTCGGTTTCTACGGCTACATCACTATGTAGCATGATAACGTTTCCGTTTGAATTAACGTCTACAATGACAGAACGTCCCTCCTCTACAAATCCTTTCAAGATCCCTTCAGCAATGCTATCCTCCAAAAGCCTCACAACGGCCCTCTTCAATGGCCTTGCTCCATAGCTAAGGTTGTTCCCTTCTTCAATTATCTTCCTTTTTAATCCATCTGTTACTCGTATAATGATGTTCTTTGCCTTTAGCCTTCCGTAAACTTCCGCAAGCATCAAGTCTGCAATCTCGTTTAGCTGTGCGTTTTTCAATTTTCTGAACACGATAACTTCATCTATTCGATTCAAGAACTCTGGGCTGAATTCTTTCTTCAGTTCCTCAGCTACTATAAGCTTGACGGTGTTGAATCGTATCTCATCTTCCTCGTCTTCCTGGGCAATCAAGCTATTACCAATATTTGAAGTCATTATAATGATTGTGTTTTTGAAGTCCACCTTACGTCCTTTACCATCAGTCAACGTACCATCATCTAAAATCTGAAGAAACACCCTGTGAACATCTTGGTGAGCCTTCTCAATCTCATCAAAGAGAACCACGGTATGGGCTCTGCGACGAACAGCTTCAGTAAACTGACCACCGTCATCATACCCTATATAGCCAGGAGGTGATCCAAAAAGCTTTGATACAGTATGTTTTTCCTTGTATTCAGACATATCAATCCTGACGACGGCTTCTTTGGAGCCAAAATACTCAACAGCCAATGCCTTGGCAAGTTCTGTTTTCCCTACGCCAGTCGGACCGGTGAATAAAAAGCTCGCAATTGGTTTGTTGGGGTCTTTTGTGCCGACTCGTGCTCGGCGAATAGCATGACTAACTGCCTTCACAGCTTCTTCCTGGCCTACAATGTACTTGTGCAGTTCTGCCTCCATGTTTAAGAGTCGACGAGATTCTTTATCGGTGACTTTATCAAGAGGAATTCCCGTCACCATCGAGACAACAGCTTGTATATCCTCTTCAGTCACAACAAGTTTCTCTGAAGCTGATCGCGCTTGACGCAGCTGAACTCTGGCACCAGCTTCATCGATCAAGTCTATGGCCTTATCCGGTAGAAAGAGACCGCTGAAACATATATAAAAGTACATATGTTGTTGTGTATTCAAGATCTAACTAAACATGAATAACATTTAAATAAATTCCAAAGTGTTGAGAAAGGGATTAATTGAAAACATAAAATGCTATCTGATATCTGATAGGTTACAAGGTAAGTAAACGTAAATTTCGACCTTATGTATTGGTTTGATAAACGAACTGCTGCAACCAAAGCCTCATCTGCGCATTTGACATCATGATGAGCTTCGTATTTTCCTTGTATTCCTTTCAGTATCTCTACCGCCTCATCAACAGATGGCTCTGGCACATCCACATGCAGAAAACGCCTTTTGAGTGCTCCATCTTTTTCAATGTACCTTCGATATTCATCAATTGTTGTGGCTCCAATACACTGCACAAGAGGGAACAGACAATGATAAGAAATTGTAAATCGGAACATCAGATTACGACTAGACTACACAAGTACGGACTAATTTACCTTTAGCTCGCCTCTTGCAAGAGCTGGCTTTAGTATATTAGCAGCATCTAGTGTCTGGCCATTGCCAACAAGGGTATGCAATTCATCAATGAAAAGAACTATATTTCCATCACTTTGTTTAACTTCATCAACAATCCCTGTTAATCTTTCTTCAAAATCTCCGTGAAATTTGGTGCCAGCAACTAGACGCGCCATATCCAAAGCAAAAATCTAAAGAACACATCACAATTTGAGGTGTACAGGTACGAATTACTGGTGTAGAATTATTAATTATTAATATCAAATGTGATGGTTTTTGGTAAACAAGTTGTAGGACTACCTTCTTTCCCTCGAGTTTTGAAGGAACAGTGCCTTTAACGATGTTTGCTGCCAGGCCCTCAACAATGACAGTTTTTCCGACTCCAGGATCACCTACAAGACAAGGGTTATTCTTTCTTCTTTTGCAAAGTATTTGCGTGACACGCTCGATCTGTTTTCGCCTTCCTACTACCTGGTCCAGCTTGCCCTGTAAAATGCCATTTAAAGAAGCCAAAGTCAGTGTAATCGTTGCTAGTTCAGATGTCACTGGTTCCGCAAGAACGTGTGAGAAAGAGAAATCGGGTTTTACCTCTTGTGCCATTTTTGTTAAATCAGTTCCATACTTGTTTAGCATATCTGCCTTAAAATGTTGCTTCTCGAGCCTCTCCATTAATGTGAATTCAAACTAAGATGACAGATGTTCTTTCTGCTACAAGCAAAACACCATATGCTTGATCATATATGTATATCAGAACCCTTAATTAATGATCCCAATGCAGCATTACCTGCCGAACCACTTCCCAAAGCAGTCGCTTGCCCTTCTTCCCTTGACACTTGCTCCTGTTAGTTATCAAATCACTAACTACAAGGGTACAGCTTCCCAAGAGCCCAATTCATGCATGGTGTTTTTAATTTAGGTACTGGTGGTGTTTAATTTCCATTTCAGGTGCATGTCATGCCCCCTGGGTTCCTTCTACGTGCTGCAGTCGCGTATTCTCATAGGACTGGCCCTAACTTAGATATGCTAAACCATCTGTTTCACATGAAAATCCGTACAATTTCTTCTTTCTGGACCAATATTATCTGACCAATTTCTCTACTTTTTCTTACCCCTCCCTGCCGAAACAAAGAACATCTCGTAAACAGGGATTGGAGATAAAGCCCAGGATAGATGAGTATCAGCAAACTGCCAAGAGTAATATAATTATTATTTTATCTTTCTTGAAAAAAATCAATAGTAAGGTAATTCGATCTTTTCACATGGCTTATCACATATTATAAGATTTATAGAGGGCAGAAATATCTTTTTCTATCCTTCTCAAAAATATCAATAGTCTTAGTAATAGGGGTAATTTGATCTTTTTCACATGACACGTTACTTATTATAAGATTGATTGAGGGTAAATATATTTTTTTTCTTTTGAAGCACAATAAAATAATTAAGCTACTCTTAAAAACTAAAATTAAAAAAAAAACAACTTATAGAAGCCTTTTTATCTTTATATTTTTTTAAGAAACGTAGAATAATTAATTTATCCTTAAAATAAAAAAATTTAAAACTTGCATCTATGTACTTTTTTAAATCTTTTTAAATTGGTTTTTTTGTATTATTATCAAGTTGAGTAAAGACAATTTAATTTTTTAATAAACACAAAATATTATTTAAATAAAAAATTGGTAGACGTGTGAGAGGTAAGTGCGGCATCTCCTAGTGAATAAAAATCTCTTTTTGCCATATCATTGGAATCATCATAGTGTCTTCTTCCTGATGGGACGAAGTGTGGCAGTGGTAGTTGAATGGTTTGTCGCCAATGACTTTTCCCTTCTTTTCTCTCTCTTCCCCTCAAAATTTGGGTTGGCCATTCAAGATTTCAAAGTTATCCTTTTATTTACTAATACTTCAACTCTGGTCCTTATTCCTTTTTTTTTAATTTTTGTTCTTGTTTCTTTTTTAAAATTTTGATTTAATTTTTCCTTCAATCTTAATTTGTCATATTTTATTTTTTTCTAGTTCGATTCTTTGACTTCTTTTTTGTTATTTTGTTAAATTAATTTTTCTTTTTAATTTCACCATTCAATCAAAATTTGAAATTGTCCTCTAAATTATTGTCTATTTCAATTTTGATTATCATTCTCTTAATCACTACCTTTTGTTTTGGATCTTTTTGTATAATTGATTTTAAAAAAAATTTTATAATCCAACATTTGATTGGTTGAGAATTGAGTTTCTTGGATTTTCTAAATAGGATGCTTCCAGTCTAATGACTCGAGTCACATGTTTAAAAAGCTTATGCGGTTTGACTTCACAATTTTTTATTTAACTTATTTTCTTTTCCAATTTCATCATTAATCATTTTTTTTAAAAAAAATTACTTTGTGGTTTTCTTTATTTTCTTTTCTGTCGGTTATCCCAATCTCTTGACCTGGATCACGCGTTAACCTACTTATGCCTGCATGTTTATATGAATATATGTTCTATCATTGGTAATGTATCTTTGTAAACAAAGCAAAAACCATCTTCAATCAAAATTATTTTTTCATCAATAATTGCAAAAGCCAATAGGAATATCTCATTATTTGCATCAAAAGCAACTATAATCAATAACTTTCTATCATATCGCTCATACAAATGTGTGCCATCAACATTGATAAGTGGTATACATTACTCAAAACCTTTAATTAAAGGTCTAAATGACAAACAAAAACTCTTTAAAAAATCATTATACTATCATCAAGATTTCTTTTATATGTCCAATCAACAACTATTTCAGGATTTGATTCATTTATTGCCAACAACAACATAGGTGATTTTTTAAAAGACTCTTCATGTGAACAAAAAGATGCTCAAATACCTTTTGTTTTGCAACCCATGTTTTATCATATGATATTTTGTACTTGTAATGCAATTTTATTTCATCATGTATGCTTGCAACCTTCATTGAAAAATATTCATAACAAAGGTTGATATGGTATTAGCAATAAAATTTGTATAAAGCTGATGATGGTTTTTTTGGACAAAAGTCGAAACACATATGTATGACCCTTTTAACTTTGTTATCTCAAATGAGTTTGATTTTTTATGATATCCTTCATGCAAATACACTTATATTCAGGTAGTTGCACATATTGTAATTGAACAATTATAGAATTCGAATCAGACTCTTGGATTTAGTATTCAATTGAATGTATCATGTGTCACCGTTTAACTGCATTAACCAATTTATTTTTACTATTAAATGTTTATCCAACCTACAAATCAGACCCTTCTGGCATACATCTATAACTAAGTACCCAATCATAAGAAATAACAAAACTAAACCTAGAAGCATCTACAAATTCAGGACATGAGATATCATTTCTTCATCAATATCATCATTATCAACATTTACTGTCATATTTGGGTTTAATGTCTCATCATATTTATTGTTACTGGACTTAGAATAGTCAAATTGATGTTGATTAGCAAATGAATTGTCAAATATTGTATCATCTATTGTTTGCAGCAAATTATCTGACAATAAACTATTTTTTCCTTTACTAACTAACTTTGAAAGACCAGAAAGAAGTTGGAACAAACACATTTTTTGGTCAACTACTCACATACAATACAATCATGTTCAAACCACTTTGGATTAAAGATTCATTCAAGGTCTTAAAACTATCATAACACATAACCAGAACAAGAAAATACTGGTGTTCACGAATTCAACACCTCTAGGTTATTTCAACATCGACATCATTATAATTCCATCTAAGTCCATGAAAAATAATTTCTTTCATTTCTGCATATGACATGCCTAAATTACCATTTAACAACAAATTACTCTCGCCATTGTATGTGATATTATTGTTCACATTAGAAACAATAGTGCCACCATAATGATATAACATAAATATGTTACAAGACATTATGTAAGAAAAAACAAATCAGATTCTAGTCAACTAGACCTAATTTTAACAATAAGTGCATGTCATAGTAGATTCAATCAAACTATCAAAATTTAACATAAAAACAAATTAACTTGACCAAAATTTAACATAATTTATGGTATTAAATCTAATTGATATTTTCATGCTCAATTGCATTAAATCAAATCCAAATTCATAGCAAATTAAAATAATTCAAAAACAAATACCAAATTTATCAACTTATTAACAATTCAATGCAACATGTAATTCATCATAATTATATTGCATTTATGCTCTATTGCACGAAATCATTAAGCATAAATAATTACATTATTAGTTAATTCAAACGATTCACATAAAATTCCTCATTCGACAACTTATCCAAAATTAAACGCAACACATAATTAATTAAAATAATTAATTTAACTTATTTTCATGTTCATATATATCAAATCAACCTTAATTGATAGTATTTATAACTAATTTATCATTAATTCAATAAACCCTAAAATTCAACGCAAACCCTAAAGTCAACCTAAACAATTATTCATTTCAATTAAACCAAACACAAATTCATAGCAATATAGTATGCTTACTTTACTTGTAAAACTAGAAAAAGGCTGAGGCAGTAATGGCAACAACAATGAATTTTGATTAAAAAAATATTATTTTTTATTTATTTGAAGAGACATTTAAATTTCACGACATGTCATATTTCAGAACGTGACAGGTTTAAATATTATTTTTAAAATATCTTATCATATTTAAAAATAATAATATTTAATAAAAATCATTACAAGAAAAAAAGTACTATTTCACAATTTTTTTTTTTTGAAGTATGTTATTCTAGCAAAACAACAAGGGCGACGTTGGACTTTGCATCCTCCTCCAATCCAACCACGCGGATATTTTCTTTCTACCTAGAAAATTCCACAAAAAAGGACTCTTTAAATAATCTTGAATAAGGCCTGTAAAACAGCCAAACAAGTAACACGTGTCATCTTTTCTTAGATAAATTATTTGACCTCTGGGATCGGTTAAGGACCGACATCTAGTGTTTTTCTGACTTTGAACATTTTCTGCTGTCCCTAACAATCACACAAAGTCTCCGTGTTGCTGTAAAAATCGGCAGCAAAGATTCCGCTCTGTTATACACACGTGTCAGATCATGATTCGTCTGTTTAACTGGTCCGAGCCTCCGTGTGTGACTGTCTCACAGAATCTCACACGCAATCCCATCAGATTCTACTCGCGACGTTCTTTTATCATCAGCAAGGAGGAAACGGTAACCGTAGGTTAATATATAAATAAATACAATTATAATCACATTTCCTTTGTTTCTAATATCCTAACGCAATATTTAATTGGCTGGTCTTTCTTTTGGGTGTTATAAATTCTTAGCTTCAACGATCTTAGATTGCTTTCATTTCTCGGACCTTGTCTCTGTTTCTTGGGGTGTGTTTTCCTACGTCACTTTTTTCTCTTTTTTTTTGTTGGGAATTGCTTGGCTTTTGTGTTTCTTGAAGGTTTTGTTTAAGTTCTTGTTTTTGTTTTTAATGGTTTGTTTTGGACTTTGATTGATTATCTATAAGTTAAAAGGACTGGAGTTGATTCCAATTATCATACTTTCTTGCAGCTAAAACTTTGTCACAACAAGCTTTGTCTTACAAAGATGGTGATGAAAACAAATGGATTCGTCGACGGTAGTTTACCAGATGAGTTGAAGAAAGTCCTTAGATCAGTAGGATCGGAGTGGGGAGATGTGGTTGATGACATGGAATCATTGCAGGTGATAGCTTTGAAGGGGGCTATGACTAATGAGGTTTTCCAGATAAACTGGCCTACAAAGTGTGGTAATCTTGATCGAAAATTAGTGGTTCGGATTTATGGTGAAGGTGTTGAAGCTTTTTTCAGCAGGGATGATGAGATTAGGACTTTTGAGTGCATGTCAAAGCATGGACAAGGTCCTAGGCTTCTTGGCCGGTTTGCTGATGGAAGGGTTGAAGAGTTCATTCATGCTAGAGTAAGCGAAATTTGAACCTCTTCCTTAAGTTAATGGTGATTTTGAAGTTTAATTATATCCATCATTTTATTACCAGTTGACAAATATAAAGTATCTCCTTCATAATCTTACATGTTCAAGTTTGTTGAAGTATATTTCTGCTCCCATTATGTTGGGACTAAATCAGAGGACACAAATTGAGTTAAAGAGCCCCAGGGCTGTGGAATATTGACCTTCTTTCGCAAAAGTAAACAGTTGGATTAGAAGTTAAAACCAGGCGCTTATGTATGTACAGTTCTGTTGGTGCATAGTTTTTTCATCATGCATGAATTTGGGGATTTTCCCTTTTTTTACTTGTACTTTTTGCAGCAAACATTTCACATTCCCAGGATGGGATCAGAGTCAAATGGATACTGCTGCAGCAGTATTTATTGTAGCTCGATTGAATTTGGGAGCTATAGCTATGTGTTACTGGGTTTAATAAAAAAAAACTCTGCCAGTTGACAAGCAAATTGAATAATTGGTTTTTACATAATGATTTGTGAAAAGCTTATCTTTAGCTTGATAGATTGAACCATGGCTAGGAATCTCACATTGACCTCCTTAGATCAGATTTTATCCGAGGAAACCAGCGCTGAGGGAGAAGGTATCAGTACTTGTTATGAATCAACTAATCTTCTCTTTCATTTTCCTCCTTTTCTTGGGTGGATGTCCAGACACTATCAGCTGCTGATCTTCGTGACCATGAAATATCTGCTCTGGTGGCTGCGAAGATGAGAGAGTTCCACAATCTTGAGATGCCCGGTCCTAGGACTGTACTCCTCTGGAACAGGATGAGGTATTGATATGATAATGAAGTTAAAGGTCTTTCTTTTATCATTGAAAATATTCTGATGCCTTTCTTCTGATCTTCCTAGGGACTGGCTGGTTGAAGCCAAAAGCATGTGCTCTGCCAAATGTGTGAAAGAATTTCGTTTGGATAGTCTAGAAGATGAGATCAGTATGCTAGAGAAGGAGCTGTCCCATGACTATCTAGATGTTGGGTTTTGTCACAATGACCTGCAGTATGGCAACATAATGCTCGATGAAGAGACAAGATCAATCACCTTAATCGTAAGTTTCCTTGTTTTGTTAACTATACTATATAACTATATACAAGATCATTGCTTTTGGAGCTCAATGGCATGATATATCCCAATTCCATGAAAACATACAGTGGTAACATCTGGTTTAGTTTGAAATTCTTATAGCAAGAAACTGCAAATGATGTTTGCATGGTGACAGTGCATTCTACTGTTATCTAATCGCAGCAGAAGTTTTAACTGCACAAATGATATAAAAGAAAAAAAAAATGACAAATAAGAAGTGGACAGGTCCGCCTTTTTTTGAGGTATTACTTGTCTTCCTTCAAATGATATCTAATGATATTCACAAGGCTGTTTTCTATTTGCATGGCTGAATTCTTCTATGTTAACATACAGTTTTGTCGTTGCATTTCAAGTTATGAACTTGAAAATAGTAGCCATCCAATCCCTTAATTAAAAATGCACTTCGTAATTTGTTTAGGATTTCCAGTTGCCAAACTTCAACCGGATTTTCATAAAGTGCCCTGTTCCTCCCTTTTTACACTTGCATTCTATCAATACCTTGAAGCATTCTATGCTATTCTGTATATGCCTTGTTTGTTAGGGTTATTCTCTGCTCAGTATCGTGATTAATGAAATGCAATTGTAAGAAAATATGCCTAGGACTAACTTTGTTGATAAAAGGCATTCCTTTCCTTATAAATAGCTCGTTCATTTATAGGATTACGAGTATGCAAGTTTCAATCCTGTTGCGTATGACCTTGCAAATCACTTCTGCGAAATGGTAGCGAATTATCATTCGGAAACGCCACATATCTTGGACTATAATAAATACCCAGGTGTGCAACTTCTCGTATTTCTTTTTATCCTTCAATTCTGCTGTCTCCATATTTTACCCTTTCTCCATTTCAATGTTTTGTGATCTAGATTATACTTTATCCCTCTGAACTAATTAGTTTGCTTTCCTTTATTGCATCTGCAAACAGGACTTGAGGAGCGCCGCAGATTTGTTGACACATATCTAAGTTCTGCAGGTTAGTTTATAGATTTCTTGTGCATTTAAATTGAAGCTTATGAGACAAGAAGTTCAACTGTTAAGTGTATGATTGATCTATTTATTGTTGAAAATGAAAGTAAAGAGAAAAACAAAAAGAAAACAAGTTCCACGAACTGTGTTTTCTTCTAGTCTTAGGTTTGCAAAAGCTTACTGCTGATGTTAATGGCGCTTTGACCATGGGTATTCCATTTTGACCTTGAAACAATAAATTATCGATCGGTAATGGAATGGAACAGGTCAGGTCTACACTGATGTCATCAAGACGTGCCATTAACAGACATGCTTGACTACCTCTGGTAATGTGACTTTTAGATCAACAATGCTCATTCAAACACGGAAGTTCAATTTTCCTGTACGCCTAGGTGTCTTTGGACTTGTGACTAGATAAGATATGTTGAAAAATGGAGCTCAATGACTTTGGTAGCAACATGACTAGTAAAATTCGTCATTTTGTTGGGTCTCTTTTTATGAAATACTACTGAGTAATTGAATTATAAGGAGAAAGAACAATGCTGCTGTCTTCATGTTTTATGGTGTTGCAAATTATACGAGAATTCTCATTTTATTTTACATGGAAAATTCCTGTTGTTCATACAGGGAAGCAGCCCAGTGAAGATGAAGCGGTGCTACTACTTAATGAGGTGGAAAGGTACACTCTAGCCAGCCATCTCTTTTGGGGATTATGGGGAATAATCTCGGTAAGCATTCAGCATCTTGCTTTATCCTTGTTCTTCACAATTGCATGCGTGAGTGATTTCATGTAACGAGTTTCTACTGGTTGCAGGGGTATGTAAACAAAATAGACTTCGACTATATGGAGTATGCTAGGCAAAGGTTTCGGCAGTATTGGCTGAGAAAGAAAAGACTCCTGGGATCCCCCGATAACTATGTAAATGGATATGTAGGGTACAGTACGGAATCGGGGTAATTCCTTGGTCAAATCTAAGTAGGAATGCAGCACTGGGCTGTTTTGTGTAGGGCACAGGCTGATCCACATCTTCTGTAATTGTGTCATGGTATATGCTTGACTAGATGTTATTTTTCAAACAAAAGGAGTAATTCTATAGCAAAATGATTTCGTTATCCATATAAAAAGATGCAAATAGATTAACGTGTTGCAATTATAAAAACAGAAAATACACCGAGACATCGGAACCACCATAGCAATTAGCTGTGAATACACGAGCAGAATTACTTAAACCACCACTCCAACTGAAGCTATCATCACTTTCAAATTTAACTTTAAACAAAAAATCTAAAAACAAAAGTTCATTATAAGCATTGACCGGTGCATTTAATTCAAGAAGAAAGTCTGGACATGGAACGAAGATCCTCGACAATGTTGTTTATCAATGAATGAGAGCCTCTAGTAGCAGAAAACATCAGGTGCTTGGGAGCCTCAGCTCTATCGAAATAAAAAGCACCTGGTGTCAGCTTTTCTTTGGGTTGTAAAGCCAGCCAAATAACAGTGTCTGCCCCTTCCTCGCTTGTTCTTAGCTTTCCTGATAATCTAGAATACGTACAATTCAAAGTAAGAATACATGTGCAGGTGAGTGGAATAAATTGGAGTTATTGCAATCATAATAAACAGAAAAGTTTCTTACGATTTATTGAAATCAGGTAAACTATTAGCAACTCCTGGTGTCGCAGCCCAACCCGGGTGCATTGAATAGAACGAGATCCCTTTGTCCTTGTACATTTCAGCCCAGTTCTCAGTCAATGCCACCTAACGAAGAAAGGCAGTTATCATAAAATACTAGAAGAAAATCATAATTAATTTTCAGAGTGGTATATAAACGATTGCATGCACACCCTTATTCAATGCAGCCTAAATTTGTTCTAAAAACATAGGGCAGAAAGAAGGTATGAACCAATATAAGCCCATGCATTAAATGAAACAAATGAGAATATTGAGTTGGAAGTACAAAAGTTGAGGGAAAACAGAAAATGATAGAACTAGAAATTTTTCTATCCGCACCACCATCTGGTTTATATGGATTTTCAATACATGTTACCCGAGCCAACACGATTCAATTCAGTTAATGCATCACCATCTTTCATGCATTTTCACACCATGAGTTGATAGCAAAATATATCATCATAATGAACAGGATGAAATCAATTTCTAACCCTATATTTGGAAACCAATTTAAAAAAAACATATCAAAAGGCAACAAAAGAAGAGAATATGTGCATCAAGAATGCAGGAGAGCATAAAACAAGAATCAGAGCTAAAATATAAATCCAAAACATTCTATCCTTTTCACCATATAAATGAAACCAACTCAGCTGAAGGAGGGAAAGCAAGTGCAAGGTGATATCCACAAAATCACAACATCCAAGCAATTTATGACTGAAGAAGATATGCAAGCTCTAGCATGCAAAAATAGCAAACCTGAACTCGCTTGTTTCGAGCATACTGTTCAACACCGTTGAATTTTCCTTTGCTAAACTGCATTGAGAAAAATTAGTTGTGAGTTCCATAAGTATCCAGCTGTAAAAATTACAGTAAAGAATTTCACAACAAAAGTTACCTGTAGATCTGTGGTCAAGGGAGCTGTGTACATTCCACCAGAGGAAACTGTGATGACTCGAGCATCAGGTGCAGCATTCTCCAACAAAGGCATCATCAATTCAGTCATGGAATAAGTGCCCAGCACATTCACAGCAAAATTCTGTTCAAATCTGCAGAAAAAGAGAATTAAAGCAATGAATTAATTTCTCTATATGGGAAACAATGAGACTTCAATGTGTTAAAAATTTGGCTTTTGATGTAAAATATCAATAAGTGACAATTCACCCTTCAGATGTGGTCATTTGTTCATTCTCAAGAAAACCAGCGTTGTTAACCTAAAGGCAGAAAAGTATACTCACATCAGACTTCCATCAATCCATAGGAAGTTACAAAAATATCAGTCTAAATAATTCCAAACTAAGTTCCATAAGATTGTCACATGACCAGAATCACAAAAATGAACCACATAATTTTCTTCAATGGATTTGCAAAATATAGTTTCAGAATCATGAAAGTAAGAAGCATGTTCCATAACCACAATACGTACAGCCAGTCAGCCAGCTAGTTACAGACCTTGTACACCATAGAAATGCAAATATAACACTCTCTTTCATAGGGATTGTGTCAAAAGATGTATAACTTTACCAAAACATGAACTGGCACATTCTTTGAAGAAAACCTGGATGCGAAAGACTTGATGTCACTGACAGATGAAAGATCACAAACCTGCAAGAGTTAAAAGTAGCAAGGCATTCAACATCAGAACAAAGTTCTTAAAAATTGTTATCCATGCACCATGTTAACAACCATAAATACAATACAATTCCCACTTTTTTTTAATTCACCAAAAGCTTTCAAATAGAAGTTCTTGAGCATAGAGAGATTCACTAACAGTTAAAAAGGAACAAAATCATATACTGCCGGAGTGGTCAGCATCATACCTCCAAATGGACCTTTTGGTTTCCTGTTGTAGATTGAATTTGAGAAAGAGCAGCCTCCCCTCTCTCCTTGCTACGACATACCATATACACTGTTGCCCCACTGAATAACATTATTGACAAAATATACAGCTATGATAAATATTTAATTTCAAGAAAGTTCTTAAAGATCTTAAATTCAAGAAGAAAAGAAAGCACTATATATGATATGAAGTAAAGAGGAAAAAAGGATGATAACCGTGAGGCAAGACCCTCGGCAGTTGCATAACCAATGCCAGAATTAGCCCCTGTTACTACACAATTCTTCCCATCAATCCTCGCCTGCGTATCTTCCGGATTGAATTTCTTGGAGTGTTCCCTGTAAATAATCATGGGAAATTCGTATTTTTCAAGAACGAAAAGAAAACATGGACAACACGACGTCAGAGATAAAACAGAGGCCAAGAAGAAAAAAGAGAAAACAAAAACATGGAAGTTTACTTACATGAAAGCGGATTTGGTGAAATTGAGGTACCCATAAACACCAAATGCAGTAGCTCTCCATGTCTAATACCAAAGGGCAGACACAATAATTCCACTTTATTTAAAAAAAAAAAAAAGAGGAAAAGAGGACAGAAATAAAAGAGAGAGGGAGGGATTGAAGGGGTACCTTGAGAAGGAACATCGAGCGTGATCTAACAGAATGGACGTGGATTTCGAAATGCAGTGTTGCGGTTACCATATAATAATATATGCTCGTTTTGTCATTCGTGTACTCTTCAAAGTTCGAACTCCTTTCTTTTCCTTTTTTGGTTTAATGAAGTTTTTCAATTCTTGAAATTTCTCGATTGGATGATTCCAAATGGATTTCTCTTTATATTTGGGTATCAATATTCTTTTCTTTATTTTTTTTGTTATTATTAGGAATTGGACAGGGCGTGTTTATCATTATTTTTTAAAATGTTTTTTATTAATAAATATATTAAAATAATATCTTCTAAATTTTTAATTTTTTTAATATCAAAATAATTCAAAAATGAATTAAAAAAAACAATTAATTTTTATATAAAAATAAATAAATTCTTGAAAAACACATTTTGTCCGACGCTATTAGTACGCTGCCAATCCTGATAAACATTTTTCTACTACTCCAAGATCCAAACACTGTGCTACTGGTCAAACATCTTATCATTCAATTTAGTACATAATTAATCACAATCAAAGAGTTAAGATACTTGGTCGGGAAAAAAGAGAGGTTGGAATACAAATTAAAGAAAATCCATACGCTTGTGTAAAATTGCGCCACGTAGTGGAGAAGCCGACCACAACTTTAACGATAAAAAGATGATTACGAGTGTCTTTGGTATTGCGGTAGTTCTTATGGTTGTGGTTTGAAAAAAATTATTTTATAAAAATTATTTTTAATTGAGATTGGTTTGAAAAAATAGGTATTTGGCTAAAACTGTGGTTGAAATTGAGGTTGAATAAAAAATAATTTAATGTGTTTGGTTAAGAATACTTTTAAAATTAAAGTTATAAAATAATTTTAAAATATATATATTAAAATTGATGGTTTTTAATTTAAATGTTGTAGATTTAACTATTGTTATTACTTCATGAAATAAATAATACTTTATATAAAATATTTTTTATTATGACATTAAATCATGTACAATTTCATTATGTACAAAATTCATTCGACAAGAATTACAGTTTCTATTATTTTTTGAGCGTGTAATAAAATTAGATAAAATATTATCAGGAATAAAATTAATTTGATATTACAGTGCCAGTAAATTTAATTCACTCTACACTAGTTTTTAGAAAAAAAATATTATTTACATGACAATGCGAGTAAATTTAATTCATTATAAACTAGTTTTTTTTTTTAAATACAAAAACTAAACACACTGAAAAAAAAAAAGTTCACGTGAACAGTGCAAGTGAATTGCACTGTGCACGTAAACACAGAATTTTGCAAAGCAGCTATGAGCTGCTTTGCAAAATTCACGTCCAAAAACGTGACAATGCATGGGACCCACTAACATTAAATTGCGTTTTTAGTGGAACCAAACATTATGTTTGTTGTGGTTGCTTTAAACGCAGAAGCAACCACGCAAACAAACGGCCTCTAAGAGGAAGTTTGTTTTTTTATTTTAAAAGAATTCAAAAAATATTAATTTTTTAAATAAAAATAAGTTTGTTTTTGTATTTTCAAAAAATATTATTTTTTTATTTTTTATTTCTTGTTTTTATATTATTGAACTGATATTAAAAATAATTTTTTTAAAATAAAAAATATTATATATTTTAAAAAAATTATCTAACTAAGATAATTAATTCCAGTACACAGAGAATAGAGCAAAGCAGAGTCAAATCAGCCAACTTGCTATTGCTTGGTGTGAAGAAATTTCTCTACGTAGGAGAGAGCAACATGCTCACAACAAGGATACGCTCTTCATTCGTCAGTTTAAACAAGGTGAAGTAGTAAACACACGTATACATAGCAGCAGCAACTGGCAAAAACATTAACTGTTCTTTTTTTTACAACATTAAAAACCTTCATAAACCCCGTGGATTGATCTCTGATACATATAACATTCTTACATACATCATGGCACATGTATACGCCATCCCGCATTCTAACTAATATTGCTACCAAACTTACAGTTAAAGACTCCTATGTTTTCTCTCTGAAGAAAAAAAAAAGACCCCTACTATGAACACATTAACACAGGAAGCTCAATGCACAATATCATGCAAAATATAACAAAATCAATGAATGAATCTAAGGTAGGGTAGTAATAGCATAGTTGTCAGGATGCCACTCTCAGCCTTTATAAAAGGGTAGTCCTCCTCAACGCTACCAAAAAGTGATATCCTGTAAAAGTTGTGGTCAAAATGATACATTAAGTCAATATAGAACCAAAATAGCCGGACAGAATAAACTATTTGATACACTCATGGCCACTCAAGGGCCTATAAATGGTTGCCCTCAAATAATCTATAAATGAAACTCTTCCTCTTCTTGTTAACTTTTATGCTTTCTTTTCATTCTTTTGATGCTAAAATATACTGAGTACGTAAACATTTGAATTGCTTCCACAGGGGTATAAGTATTTTATAGCGATAATCCCTTGCAACCATTTCAAGCAAAAATTCCAAGGAAGAATTCCAGGATTCTGTTTTGGCTGGGCAACAATTGAATAAATGATATTTCAAGATATGAGGGATCATAAAGGATCAAAAAAGTGCTTTCTTCAATCAAGCTTTCTTCAGCATTTTGAAATTAAGCATCGTGTGATCATGTGATGGGCACACAAACTTAGGCCTGGTATATTTTTTAGACATACAAAATACCAAGTTCAAGGCTAATCATAACTAAACGCGATATCTAAATCTGAGCAAAGGAACCACTCACTGTATACACTAGATACTAGATCTTAAATTCCTGATACAACTATTTCTATCTCTATTTGAGAACAACACAATTCAAGTAAGTAGTTGATGGGTTAACTAGTCAAAATCTTGCTCACGGCCTGTGAAATCTAGCTGAGGTTTTAAAGCATAAAACTGGTACTGATTCAAGATCAGATTATTACCATTTAAACCTTGCCCGGCCTCGACAGGAAACCAAATAGAAGTCAAGCTCACCAAAGTGCGCCCATTCATGCACCACTCAGATTTTAGAGGCCACAACCCAGTCCCAAAGTCATCTAAAATTCCAATAGTTATGCCTAAACCTGCCCCAGTGACTCATGTCATCTAAAATGATTGCTTGACTAGCCTGCTATCACCAGGCCCTAGATAATGAAAGGTATGAAATGATAATTGAATTCGCACATTAACTTCTATTAGAAATTGCAAGGAACAGAATTTATACTTTAATCTAAATTATGAAAAAATAATAGTTTTCAGAGTGTGACAACTTCAATAAAACACACCACCATTGCTAAAAGATGTATAACACTGCAGTGAAATGAGTTCATAGAATGTCTTCCAGCAGCATAAGGGCTTTAAACAGGGGCATTATGATGACCAAGAAAACAGCCCTGACTGTTTTCAATCAGAATCAGCAGTTGTATGCAAAGAAGAAGCTACAGCATTTCTCATTTAAGGTCTTTTTACGTGTAAGAGCAAGGTTTAAAAACTCTAGATTCCTTTCCCTGTATACTTCACTCCTAGAAATGCTATATACTGCACCCTTTAAGACCTAACATAGAATCAACCAGTTAACATTTATGCAGTTCACAAACATAACTTAGTGCTCACCTGCTCCAATCTCAACTGGCTCATTCCGACATCAATTCCCAAGTCTGCCACAACTTCCTCATTTTCAATCTCTGCATCTGTTAATGTGAGTGCCTTCTGTAGCTTCCTAGGAGAAAACACCTCAACCTCAGCCATAAATGTGGCGGTCACAGGTCGATGATCTGAAAGTTTTAGCTCTGTCCTCCTGTAGTTCAGTAGCCTCATTCCCTTTCCATATGAAAGGATGCGATCGCACCTGAAATATTAGTGCACACATTGGTGTATATTCATAGAAGATACTGATAATCACACAATAATGCAACCATGCTATTAAGCAAAAAGTTGAAAGTTGAAGAATTTACGCAAAGAATATAAAATTTTACTTGAATAATATTCTAAAATCCACCATGTTCAATTTTCTCTGGGGGTTTCAGGAAAAATGGTGGCTGTGACAGCGAGCACATTAGTGGTAGAAAAGTAGAGGGTGAAAGAGGAAGTGAATGTAACAAGGGAGAAAGGATGCAGGGAAGGGCTGGTGATATTTTTGCCATTCAAGGTTAAGTAATTCGCAACTTATTTTGTCTTGATACGATAGTCATTCCTATACATGGTCATCTTCCAGCATCTTTACCAGAATGATAGACAAAAGACAGATTCTGGGACTGCCACCAAACACCACCAGTTGGGCACTGCAGTTTCACCCATTTGGAATGCTTGTGTATCAGTTGGTATGTTTTCATAAAGCTAATACGGATATGGTAACCTAAAAGGAATTAAGAAAATACTAGTGAATGAAACTTTGAATCTTAAGAGGATTCAAAATAAACCTTAGCCTCAGAAAGTAAAAATAAAATGAATGGTATACGAAGAGAAAAATCTAACATGATACCACAACATACCCCAGACACAAGTGTAAGGATGGTACGCATCATTTCTAAAAGATAATGTGAACAGCCAACTAGCAACAAAAGCCACATTACCTATGATAATCCTAGATACTGAATGCAACTAACAAACATACGGAGGGAAAAAACCGTCTAAACCTCGTAGCAGTAAATACAAAGTCATGAATAGGGTTCATTTCAACAGAGAATATAATCCTAAAACAACACAATAAAACAATAAAATATACAGTTGCAGGAGATGAACTAATAAACATGAACTAAGCAGATAAGTGGAAACACTATTATAACTACTTGAATCATGCAGAAGCATACCATGCAGGAATACGCCTTCCAGCCTTTGGATCTTCTCCATAGTATTTATCTGAATTCATCTCATATTTATATGTTGGTGCAAAATTCAATGTACCCTCCGACCATCCATCGAATGCACGGCCTTTTCTTAGTTCTCGTACAAGCTGCCATGGTAACATGTCAAGGAAAATTTACATGTAGGTGGCATCCTAGCAACTAAGTTAACTGAGTCTTGTAGAAACCCACAAATATGCAGTCCCGTAGTTTTCAAATATTTAAAAAATAGCCAAAATAACAATGCTATTAAAATGAAATTCATAGTTCAGACAATTCACCTTAGGAGGTGTGAACATGCACGCACACACATATGAAATCACCCACAAGGGAAAATACTTTGATGTCTTATAACATAATTTTCTTTAAGAAATTAACAATCACTTAGGTACCTGGTCCTTCTCCACTAACTGGGACCACTCCTTTCTAGAGATGAGTTCGTGTGTTTTGTCATATGATAAGTTGATGCGGTAATTCAAATCACCCAACCAGATAATTCTTCTGCAGAAGTGATACAGATTAGTATTATGGTATATAGTCTTCTACTGAAGTGAAAAATGTGCAAACAACCAGCAACAAGAAGCTTCCCGAAGGCTGAAAAGAACAATTTCAAAAGCATGAAGGATGTCTAATATGGGGCCAAAACAAGACATGTTGCATTTGTATTTAGATGCCATATACTCACTCATGATCATAGATGTTTTTAGGAAGCCCAACACTGGAAAGGGGACGAAATTGAGTTCTTCTATGTATTTCATGAACATCAGCATTTCTTTTGCGTTCATCCCCGTCCTTTTCACCTGATGTGAGATGCGTGCATACAAAGCAGAAAGATGTCTGATATATAGACATGCTGACTGATATTGATCCCTGAAAGATTGAAGAACTGTCATACTATGTGAAGGATTACCTTAAATGAAAAAGGATTTGATGCAGTGCATATTTGCATTTCAAAACAAAAATGACGAAAATATTTTCACCCATTTCTAGGCATGATAACAATTACAAGACATCAGAAGCAAGAATTAAGCATTTAGCTTTCCTGAAACAAGATTTCACATAACATTTTCTAATAAAGTTTCTCTAAAATGAGATTTGCAATCTCCTAACAATGTTAAGACAGTGAAAATTTTCAGAGAGCATGACAAGCTTTCGCATTCTATTAACCTATACATGCTCAACCATGAAAGCAAATTCAGGTGGTATTTGACATTGTGATAGCGATTGCTTTTCAAAGTACTTTTTGCAAGGAAATGCATCAAAATAATATTTTTTTCATTTTTTAAGATTTATTTTTGACATCGGCACATCAAAACAATCCAAAAAAACCAAAAAAATAATTATAAGCAAAAACAAATTCAAATTTTTTGAAAAGCATTGCGTGGCCACAAAGACAAACAGGGCCTTAATCTAAATATGAAAGGAACTCTCACTTGTCACAGTGTGTGATATGAGAACCATCACACTGGTAGCATAAGAAAAAATATGACTAAAATGCAAGTAAAATTAGGTTAGGAAACAGACCTTGTTACCAATATAGCCCATAACACCGACACCAACAGTGGACACTTTTACGTTCTGGATAAGCTTACGCAAGCTCCTACGAACCCAAATAGTGAGAAAACTTCCAACCATCTGCTTGCTCACTATCCTTACATATGATGGTCTTCTTTTCCGTTTCATTAGAGCTTCAAAGTCAAGCTCGGCAAACAAAGCCAATCCTGATTGTGTTTCATTTGAGATGGACTTAAAAGAACTATATCCTCCAAAAGACTTGGTTGCTTTAAATGATTTAACTGATTTGAAGGAATTTGGTCTTGGCAAAACATGCTGAGATACCAAGTTTAAAGGGGGCTCTGGCCAGCTCAAGCCAAGCCTTTCAGAACCACTAAGAATTTTAGTTAATTTTCGAGGAGCTGCCGATGCTTCTACATCTCCTGCAGAATCTTCTGTCCGCAAGCAATTTAATCTATCTAATTTTTTTGGAGAAGAAAATTGCTTCTGTAAATCCCACTCTACTTGCTCACGTAATTTTTCGCTATCAGTACCGTCTGGAACTCCAGAATTCACGCTCATGTCACCTGTGATTGATATATCATTGAGTTCATCAAAACCTTTGAATTCTTCATCCAAGGGATGAATTTCTTCACCAATATCACTATCACTTTCAAGTAAAATCTCCTCTTCTATGGTGGGCACATCCTCAGATGGCATGAATTTTGATGGGGATGGAGGATCACTGTAGCATTTAACCTTAGTCCTTGCTGGTCGAATTCTGTTCAGTGTTTCACGAATAATGTTTTCCCACTTTGGAACTGGGCGGCTATCTTCAGCACCAAGGATATTCCCAGGATTTAAGGGTACAATCTCCTGGAGCCTGTAAAAATGAAGCATTTGTCATATTTCTCAAGTGAAATCACTTGGATATAACAGAGAAAAACAAAGAACCAGTTTGAGACCACAATTGACATATCTAGGAAGACAAATTATGCATTTCTTGAGAAAGAACAAACAACACACACAGCAAGTTGAGGCAATAAGTAAATTAAATTGCTGGAGTTATGTCAAGTGGATATGAAACCACATCATTCACATACAATTATGTTTAGGTCTTAGATAAGAACACATACAATTATGGGTGGAAATTTCAGTTTCCATCAAGGCAGAATTAGAGGTTCATACTTAATGCTCTCTCTTTGTCTGTTATCAATAACGCTGTTTGATTTATATAGGGTTCTCTTGAAATTGATCATATTCTTTCTTAGCTAGAGTAAGGCTTAACTGTATCAATGAAGATTGATATTTAATTGTATTGATGTTAGGTCTTAGATAAGATTAACGTTGACTGTGTGGCAGAGAACATATTACCTTTTTCAGGTCTTAAATAGCAGATTACCTTTAAATAAACTAAGTTCAACATTGGAAGAGGTGCAGGGAAAAACATACCCAAACACATAGATGTCGGCAGGATCATCAGTATCAATCCAGTCATCGATATCCAGGTCATCATGTGGAAGTTTTCCTCCAACATTCCATGTCCCGACACATATTCTGACAAAGAATTTTGTCAAAATTCAATTTACTTAGTTACCAGTAGGTGAAACAGAATTTTTTCCAATAAAAAAGAAAGCATCAAGTATCGCAATGTGATTACCAAAAAACAAAACAACAATCTTCAGCATCAGTGTAACTAGAGTTTACTCTTAAGTTATCAAGATATAAGGGAAGGGTATAGGACCTGATTTCGTTTATGTTTATATACTGTGCTCTAAATGTCTCTGACTTTCGTCTCCTTATCCTTGGAATAGCATCTGGAGTTTAAAATATTTGTCCAGGAAATAAGTCAAAAAAAAAAAAGCAATACAGTATAAAGAAACTTCTCAACAATGCTGACTCAAGTTTGAAGCAGCCATAACTGATTCACTTCCAAAACAGGGAAATAGCTGACTTCATTTTTTATGTACTTTTTTAATAACATTTGGAAAACAAGGCCCGTGCATCTAAGTAGAATCAGGAAAATATATATATATTGACTCATTCTGATGCCATGATGGAATATTGTCATGCAGGCACCTCAAGCGTGTACCAAAATCTGAATCAAGCATAAAATTGAAAAGAAAAGCAAGAAAACCAAAAGGACCACCACAAGATACCATCAGGATCCATGGTTTGAAGATTTCTTCAAATACCTAAATAAAGTAATAGCAAATGCATTCGTGCCTACCTACATTTAACCATGAGTCAAAATATAGCGGGCGTCATCGCCCATTTTCAATTACATATGCCAGCTTTTATAGGAGAAAGTAAGCATAAGGAGTCATTATGGAATTCACTAAGCTACATGCCAAAATTGAATTCTAAAATCCCCAAAACCATAAAATATAATCCCAGCAAACTACAAAAACAAAAATATTTCTACATTCCAAAATCAATAAAATTCTATACAGAATAAAAGGCACAGTTTATACTATCTTCAAGAATCAAATGCTTCTATGAACAGCTTGTAACCATTTCAAGATTAAATCATGAATCAAAATACCCACTAATTTAAAATTTAAAATTATATCTTTAATCGAAATACCCACTAATTTAAACTCAAAGTGCCAGAAATCAAGATTCCAGCTGCGAATTCGAAACTTAAAAAAGAAAAGGAGAAGGAGTAATAAAAAGCAAATAAAGTTGAGATCACCTTGAACATCCTCTCCTCTGTTACCTCCAAATCGCGATTCTCTCTGGCATTGAACAAACTCTGCACCAAGTCACAAGCAAAATTCCTTCAAAAACCAGGACAAAAAAAACTCCATAATTCTTTCTCACATTTAGAGAGTTCGGAATTTTGGCGTTACCATTGGTGTCGGAAGCAGAATCAGAAGAAGCGTAATCGTCTTCAGAGTCGGCGCTGTAATCGGAGTCTTTGGAGCTGATATTTAGCCATTTACGAACCACCACTCTTGGCCAAAAGAGCTGTATGCACCAATAACCCAAAGAACAACACGTTTCAGCTCTACTTATCTGCCCCAAATTCACTCTCAGTTTCCATTTAAATTTAACCAAATCAAAATATTGGAAAAAGGAAACGAGAGAATTACCTCTGGTCGTTGCTTCGTCTGAGAATTCATGGTCTGTGGATTTTTATGTTAGAAACCATAAAAAAAAAAGGCTAAGTATTCAAGGAGTTTAGAAAGAGAGATCGAAGTAGATCACAGTGGCTAAAGAGAAATGGAGGGAGAGGGAGTCTGCGCAGGTTAAGTTAAAGAGCTAACCACTAACCACCTATTTCGTTCCGAATAACGGTAGCGGGATTAATTTACTTAATTAAATAATCGAGTGCTTGATTAACCCAATTATGGAGCTTAATTGCTTAACTGGAGGCAATACTCGGAAAAAATAAATTTTAATTAAAGCACGCCAGCTCCACGCCTCCTCTTATGGTTACAAATTCACGTGGCATTTTAATTTAAACAAGACAACGCTTGGAATTTAAGCCATGAAAGCGTGTTTTAGGCTCCGGTTCATGGGTGACCTGTATGTGTCCCCACGGTAGGATGGTCCCGGTGAAAACAAAATGTCGATGATAATCTTTGTGCGGAAAAATTTAAGCCATGAATGTGTTCTTTTTTATACGAAGAAAACCCTAGCCATCCAATTGGGACGGGGTACCCTTAGCACGGCGGCGTCAAACCAATCACGTCCCACGGGGGGACGACGGCGTCAAAGGTGCGTCGCTAACCAATCACGTCCCACGGGGGTTCTTATGTAAGCTTCCCACCCAAAGAGTGGAAACCATCAATGAATTGAAAATTACCATTTTTTATGTTATAATGTAGATTAACTTCGTGGAAAACACTAATTGATCACCTCAAACTTCTTACGCTTTATTGTAGAGTGTTTTTGTTTTTCGTTCAAAAGATAATTTAAGGATTTTTTAATTTTTAAAAAATTAAATGTTTATAATTTTAGATTTTTTAGGGTAATGATATTAAAAATAAATTTTAAAAAATAAAAATATATTATTTTAATTATATTTTCAAATAAAAAAAATATTTTAAAAAATTAGAATCTAAATATTGCTGTGCTAGTTTTTCAAGCGAGTTTGTGGGTCAAAAACAAAACTATTTATAAATAATTTATTTGATAGAGGGATCATGATCATGATCATGATCATTGAGCAGGACATGATTAAAATAAAAAAGGATCCCTGTTATAATAATAATAATTAAAAAAAAAAAAAAAGGATCCCTAGGAATCCTAGCATTGCCTTAGTGACTAAAGATATAGTATAAAAGTTGCAAATGAGCCTTCTATGATGTTGTCACTTTACACGAAACTTTTTGGTTGTATTAACAACAGCCCACTTGCAAAAAGGCTGTCGCGCGTGTAAATATTTTCATTGCTAATTTTCCACGCTCTCTAATCCGCCGTGAGGCGTGAGCTTTTTCCTTTTTGTTTTATATTGAATAAAGCCACAGAGTCCCAGGCAGGGCAAATCTCGTGGAACAGTGTGTTTATTAAAGATGTGAATGTTGATTTTTAATTAAAAATATATCTTTTAAAATTTTTTATTTTTAACACGAAAACATCATCATAATTAAAAAAAAATTAAAAAAATTAATTTTATATTTTTTAAATAAAAAACACTTTAAAAATCAATTTCAATCACCCGCATGATTTTATAATTATGAATCGCGAAGTTATGTGGCATTTGGTTATTTATGAAGGTGTCAAGATGAAAGGTTCTAAAATAACTATTTAATAGGTGATCCAGTGGTAAGAGTTTGAGATCCTTGTGGTTGTTAATATAATGGTCATTGAAGGTTTACATGATCGTTAACTTTAGGACTTGTGGGATTAATCAAAGTACGTACAAGCTGGCCCTGACACTTACGTTAATAAAAAAAATCCTAAAATGAAAACAAATTAACATGATTTTTAAAAGACAGCATCAAAAGAAAATACATTTTCTACGAGACAACATAATTAACAAATATTTCTATATAATTTATATTTTGTATATCTTTTCCAGAACACATTAAAAAATATCATTAAAAAAAATATTTTTATCTTTTAATAGGATTAAAAAGTCTTTTCCCGGTAGGTAGTGTATGATATTAGTAAAATATTTTTCAGCATAATTATAGCAACCAAAAGAAAAGAAAATTCAGCCAAAGATGATGTTATCAAATTTAATAATAAATAAATAAATATTAAATTAATGTTTTGGCCTGGTAGTTGGGTCGTTGGAAAGCAAAATCTATTTTAGCAATTTAGTTACTTCATGAAGGATAGTTCCTATAACTTGTTGGTGTCCGACAATGCCAATAACAAAAGACAAAATCCTATTTTATTCAAAAAAGCGAGTAACTATTAAAAGACAGAACATGTGGAGACACATGATATACAAGTTGGTCGTCCAAGGAAGAAGAATCACAAAGGATATTTTATTCTGACCTCTAACAATCAAGTTCCCATGCCTCGAGCCAGGGGAGACAGTAGTCTTTAATAAGGAAAGCTAAAATTAATATTACAAAATAATTAAAAAGTTTATTTATTTTATAAAAAAAAATATTATATTATTTCATATTTAAATACTAAATAATATAAAAAAAATTAAATTTTTTACAGACCGGCCCCTGCTTGACTCCCCTTAGTTCCACCCCTGCCTTGAGGGACAACACCTTCTTAAGTAGTGTTATCACTCACGTATTAATAAAGGCACAGTAATAGCTATTTTTTTAATAATTTTAAAAAATTACATCAAAATAATATTTTGTAGTTTTTTTAAAATCTATTTTTAATGTAAATAATCTAAAAATATCAAAAAATATTAAAATAATAATAATAATAATATCATCACAAAAACATTCATTTATAATTGACGGAGAACATCAAAGGATGTATGGAAATAGTAGAATATATATATGTTGTCCAAAATAGCCTCAATAAAAGTTTTGGAAGGATACTGTACTCTTTGAATTTCTCTGGACCGGCTGGAAACCATGTGAGCACAGTATGGATGTTTACCCGACAACAAAAGGCAATTATTGTCAAAATACGGGTGTTTGCTTACGACACCGTTTTTAAATGATCCACCAAGGGTCCCCTAATAAAAAGTACTCTACTGGCACCTGATTTTGCTTATTCCCAGGAGTGGCCACTATTTTGGTTTTTGTTATATTTATACTCTATTAAAAAAAAATTATATTTATATTTTATCTATAAAATTTTAAATATTTATCATCCGAATATTATTTATTATTTAACATAAAATAAAAATGATATGAAAAAGTCAGGATTCACGACAGGTGCATGTAACTGGCAATGGATTTGCGACCGATTTTCTGTTGCAGATTATCAGAATTTAGCCGAACGTATTCATTCGGGGACTACTTAATTAATTTTTCTAAATTATAGGGACTAAGTTAGGGTTAACTCCCTTAACCCATGCATGATCCGCTTTTTTAATTACATGAATGGGCTCCAGTAATGAAGATGTTTTTGACTTTTTGTAATAATTCATGTTGCTTTTACTATAACGTAAATTTGCGGTCACGTCCATACCTGACTTAATTAGTGCATTCGGGGCTATGATCGAGCGAGGAAAAAAACATAGTATTAATTTCAATTAGGTTTCTTCCCTTGTCATTTCATTTGTCTTCTTCAAAAATCCAATCAAATATCAACTTCTCTCTTCACGTTACCCAAGGTAAAAGATAATTTTTCTTTTAATTCTTTTTTTTTTCAGTTTGATAAGATAAGAATCTTTGAAAATAATTTGCAAGCTTTCTAGCCTAGCTAAAAGGTTCAAATATATCATTTGTATTAAAGATTATAAGAAATAAATTATTTTTTTCTTTTTAAAACATGGTTTGCATTAAAATAAAGAAAAAAATATGAAATAATTTAGAAATTAGAAAAAGATTAAATTATAAAGACATTAGAGAATTAAAATCATAAAATATTTCTGCTGATTTATAATTGTATTTTAATTTTAAAAAAATTAAAATTAAATTACCTTAAATCAACACTCTGAATATGTACCTCATAACCTAGATCACATGCCGAGTTAATCCCTCATCGGTATTACAAGGGTGAGGTATCCTTTCCCTTGCCATGCCCCCGGAATCGATTTTCTCGGACATTAATTGACATATTTAAGTTCAATTAAATCATGAAAATATCCATCCCTTTTCCAGGGCACCATTATTCCTATTATTTTTGCCATGAATGGAGAGGGAGGGAGGGAGGGAGGGAGGGAGGGAGGGAGAATGAAAAGAAAAAAGAGGGACTTTTGACATGAATTCCTAAAATCGTATCCAGTAAATTAATCTCACCCGAGTCAATATCGTACCATGAAGTCATCGAAATTATAGTTATAAAACCCGGTTTTGTTTGATAAATCAAGTCGGTGAGCCACCGCCTCGAGAAGACGGTCTTACTTCGAACTGATATCATTTTATCTAGCATCAAGGGCACTTTGTTTTTGACCCACATACCAGCGAGTCAACCCGGCTGGGTCGAACCCTCGTGTCTTATAACTATGAAGAAAACAAGCAAACTATACCCCTATACCCAGATCATAAACAAAACTTGCAGTTTGCACGTATAAAAAAAAATAAAAATGAAGGGTTGCAAATCAAGAAAGTTTTTGAAGTACCGAAGGAATTACATATATAAGAAATGTAACAGACCATACATACCTGATCGGCTGATAGCCTCTCCTGGAGCTCTTCACTATGGGTG
>Ga0325404_1000461_pt1 | contig 40374 bp, 23 predicted proteins | sample PopdelMetagenome_18_FD_205664 | JGI IMG/M metagenome (GOLD analysis project Ga0325404, IMG submission 205664) | Populus deltoides microbial communities from Bellville, Georgia, United States - Xylem-Control-R1 | ecosystem: Host-associated > Plants > Phyllosphere > Stem > Wood/Secondary xylem...
AAAATGAAAGAAAACCCATCACTTGACCAACACTATTACTAAGTGCAAGTTGGGTATTGTGGGTGAGTTACTTTTTGCTATTGTGATTAAAAAAGCATTTGTGAAAAATAAAAACCAGAATAAAGAAGTGTTTGATTATAATTGTTGTTGAACGAAAAATTACTTGGTTAAAATTGTTATGAAAGTGTTAGTTGCAAGTAAAATAACATAAAAATACATGGATTACAAAAAAAAAAAAACTATTTGTTTAAATATGAAAAAAAAAAAGAATACAATAAGAGAAATAAAGAAAACAATCCTTAATAATTTTTTTAAATTAACAAATTCTCACTTTCTAATTTTTTTAAGTGAAAAGTTTTTTTTTTTTATCTATCAATCATAATCACAAACCAAAAAAAATAATTAGGTATTAGAAATGTCCAAGTCTAATATTCACCAAATAATTGAAAATATCGATATCTTTGATTAGTTTACATGTATGTATGGAGACAAGGTTGCTCACTCATTGTGAATGTATATACATGAGTCATAACACTAGTGTGTACAAACACTCATGATGGACGACAAATAAAAACGAAATCATAAGAATGTAAGTAACACACCTTAAAAACAAGTGAACTACAAAGGGGTTATTTGTTAAAATTTAATCCACAATGGATTTTCATGTCACTAGATCCTTTTCCAAGTACATGAACCCATAATAATCACTATTTGGGTAGGAATGGGGCATACGATCTTCATTGATTCAACAAATAATACGAGTGAATCTTAGGTGCTATAAAAACAATGCATTATCTGTAAATATTTTTTAGGATCTAGGCTGGGTTAAATCCACTCAATAATTCAGTAACATGGCTTGATAAACTATTAATAGTCATGGGTATATGGAATAAGTAAGCATAAAAATGTCAATTCATCAAAAAAATTAGAAGTGACAAAAATAATCAGAATCTTAGAACAGATAAGCATGAAGCCTACCCCAAGTTTAAGTCATTGTAGTAGATCCACGTAGATAAACCACAAATAAAAATATGCACAAAATACTATTAGGAATAAAAGACAATTAGCAATGTAACTTACCTTGAGTAAAATGCTTTAACGTAATATTATCTTTCTTTTAGCATAACCAATTCCTTTCTCAAGAACTCCAAGAACTAGATAATATTTTTTAGTAATCATAATATTAGGGGACGACTCCTCTTTCTATATTTACCCTAAACATAAACAAGATTTGTATGATAGTCATTTTAACATTCTGTATTTGTGATAATCTAATTATAGAACATTAATTTTATTTTATTTTATTTAAATTAAAAATTATCATGAAAAAATTATATTATTAACTAAAAAAAATTATATTAGATTTACAATAAAAATTAAATTTATAACACTAACTAAATATGAAAATAAAAAAAACTACATATTTAAGAACAAAATAGACAAATTGAATAAGTAAATGAGTTGTCTATTTAATATCCTAATTTTTTTTTAAATCGGAGTAAAAAACATAAGAAAACTAAGACTTTTTGTTCAAATACAATATTTCTCAATCTAAAAGAACTAGTTAAGCTCTCATCAAATTATCTTATTGATAAAGGGAACATATTAAGCAAATTAAAGGAGTAAATGAGTCTGTGGTTTCAGGTTCGAGTCCTGTGATTGCTAATATGATAGTCACTTAAGGTTTATATGATCATTAACTTCAGGGCTCGTGAGATTCGTCGAAGTGCACGCAAGCTGGACAAACACTCATGTTAATCAAAATAATAAAAAAAGAAAAAGTAGATGAGTTGTTTAGACTACAATAATACTCTAAGTTTCTAAAAAAACTAAAGTGATAAAAAGAAAAGGAAAAACTTTTTATTCAAATGTAATATTTCCCTGTCTAAAAAACTTGAAACTAATATTTTTTTATTTTTTTGAAATTTATACTATATTTGAAAAACATATTTTAGATTTTTTTACACTTTTTCAATACAATTTTTTCATTATTTTTAAAATGAAGAAAAAACATGTACAATATAATTTTTCTTTTATATAAGATTTTTTTAGAAAATTTTTATTTTAATTTTAAATACAATATAAATATTTCTTTGAGTTAATAATATAACTATTTTATGGTAAGTTTTAATTTAATTTAAATTAATATTTATAATTACATTGTCATGAATATAAAATATTTATTATAAACTTGATTTTTATTTTTTATAAAAACATATTTATAATCTTAATATTTTTTTTATTTTTCTCTGTGAAAAAAGTTATTTTTATTTATAATAAATGAATAATTTTTTTAATTGAAAAAGAAAAAAAATAAAATGAAGAAGGAGAAGGAAAATAGTTTTCTCAGTGAACACACCAACGATTCTTTTGTTGAAAAGAAAATAAAAGGAGAAAGAGAAAGACTCAAAACATGCACAGAGAATTAAGCAATTTATTATAAAACAGTTCAGGGATTGTAATAAAAACCTGTTTATTTTTTAGTTTTGAATGTTTTTTTTTTTGAAATAAAATAATTTTTTTTGATATTTTTATATTTTTTTAATATACTAATATTAAAAATTTCAAAAACATTATTTTAATATATTTTTAAATAAAAAATATTTTTAAAAACAATAATTAAGACAATAACTAACGGCCGGTAAGCAGTTAAAAAAAAATTCACACTACTTCCTTCTCAGCGACTGCTCTCTCTGTCTCTGTCGCTCAGAATCTTTTAAAAGCTACCAAAACCCTCTCCTCTCTAACTATGGAAGTGGTAGCAGAGAGACCCTCAGTTCGTGTCACAAACATCCCGCAAACAATCACAGCTAAAGAAATCTTACAGTACCTCGTAGCCCAACTCGGCAAAGATTCAGTCTTTGCCATAGAAATCTCCACGGTAAGGAAAAACTGGAACTCCCGTGGCTTTGGCCGAGTCCAATTTTCTTCCCTCGAGGTTAAACACGAGGCACTCTCTCTCTCTCTAAAGAACAAACTCGTCTTAAAATCCCAGAATCTCCAGTTATCAGAAACCTATGATGACATCATTCCCAGGCCCGTCAAGTACCAAAATAGAATGGAAAATGGGGTTTTGTATGTGGGTTTTATGAAAAAAGAGACTACATTGTGTGTACTTGAGTATTGGGAAGGTGTGAGAGGGTGGTTTATGCCTGAGAGGCGGAGGATTGAGTTTTGGATTCGGGTGGGGCAGGAGTTCCGTTATAAGTTAGTGGTGGAGTTTGAGGATATCTTGGAGGCTGTTGGGTACCCTTTGGATGGTGACAAGGTTAACGCTGTTGTTTTAAAGGTATGGTTTTTTATGGGTTTTGTTTGGATTAGGAGAGAAATTAATATGGTAATGCCATTTTACATGGAGTATGATGTTGATTTGCATTTGCATGTTGAATTTTTTTACATTATTATCTTTGTGGAGTTCCTCGCACAATTGTTGAATAGAAGTCTTGGTGTAGAATTTAAATGAAACAATAGGTTGTCATTTAGGAAGATTAGATGGGCATGTAAGACATGCTGTATTGAGCGCAATTTTTGTTGAAAGACTGGGTATTCTATCTACACAACCTTCACTAATCGAAGTAGATAGGTTGAATGATTTTGAGTATTGTAGGGAGTATTGTAGGGTTGATACACTTACAGAAAGTGGCATAATGCTCTCATCGATACCTTTTACTTGTTTCTGCAAAATATGGATTTGAATATGGAAGTGTACAAAAAACAATTCAAGCTTTCAGGTGGTGTTAGATTAGATTCTGACTAAAGATTCAAGCTTTATCAAAATTTACTTTGTTGGAATGGGGTTATGAGGAAAAGAGAGTGGCCTGTGCTTTTACAAATGCTATGGCCCTATATGGAACCAGCATAAAGTTTCTCCACCCATCTTCTAATAGTAGGATGATGTTTCCGAGTCAAATGGATGCGAGTTAATGCCACCAATTTTGTGCAACCTATTGTAAATGCAAGATAATCATAGCAGCAAAATGTCAATTTGAACGCATGCTTACCTAAACTCCAAAAGTGAACACTCCTTGTCTTAGACTTCGAATTGAGGTTTTGGAATTGGGCCTCGGTGAATTTCCAGTTTACCAGAATTGTATGCTATACTGAATGGTCATTGCATATTAGATTGCATGAAGCTGTGCTCAACCAAGAGATGAAGATTTTTATTTCTCTGTAAACCCAAGATATTTTTCAATTCTTCTCCTTCTTTTTGCTCTTATATTTTCCTCTTATTTCAAATATGCTCAGATATGCCCAAACATTTGTGAAGTGTGACAGGAAAAGAAATACTCCTCTCCTGTGCAGAAATATTCCTCCCTGCTCTCTGTTCTGGTTTAACTAGTTTTTCTTATTGGAAATCTGACTTTTTATCAGTTACTCTTCTTCTGTTTATTGTGTTACTTGGGTGATGTCTTAACCTAGATTGTATGTTTTCAGCTCAGGTATGGACCAAGGATCTATCAAAAAATCTCTGGACCTGGCATAGCTTCGAAATTTAGTACTAATCGGTATTTTTACTGCAAGGAAGACTTTGACTTTCTTTGGGTTCGAACAACAGACATTTCTGCCATAAAATCAATTGGACAGTCAACGTCATTTTGTTGGGAAATCGGAGAAGGATTAGAGGCTTCAGATACTTTTAGAAATTTCCCATATTATCAAGAAGATATGAACAGACTTGATTTGGAGGATGGGGAAGAATTTTGTTCTGCTTCTGAAACAGTTCCACTCATAAGATGTGGATCAGATAAGTTAGCATATGAGGTCCTTTTCCAGCTGAATTCTCTTGTTCATACTCAAAAAATTAGTCTTGCTGCAGTGGACAGTGATCTGATTAAGATCCTTCGCAATCTGACTGTAAACACTGCTATTATAATTCTTCAGAAATTGCACAAGTTAAAGATGACCAGTTACGATCCCTTGTCTTTTGTAAAACAAAGCCTTAGAGAATCTCTCTCATCACCACCCAAAAGCTTAACAGAGAATAATATAATGAGTTGTCATAGGGCCTTAATTACACCATCAAAGATTTTTTGTTTGGGTCCTGAGTATGAAACCTCCAACTATGTTGTGAAACACTTTGCTCAATATGCTTCAGACTTTATAAGAGTTACTTTTGTTGAAGAAGATTGGAGTAAACTTCCTGCGAATGCAATTTCAACGAGTATCCAGCGAGGTATTTTTGCAAAACCTTTCAGAACTGGAATATATCATAGAATATTGTCCATTCTTCGAGATGGGTTTGTGATTGGAGCTAAAAGGTTTGAGTTTCTGGCTTTTTCTGCTAGTCAATTGCGATCCAATTCTGTTTGGATGTTTGCTTCTAACAATGATGTGAAAGCAGAAGATATTAGAAAATGGATGGGTTGCTTTGACAAGATACGCAGTGTGTCCAAATGTGCTGCCAGGATGGGTCAGTTGTTCAGTTCTTCTTTGCAAACATTTGTTGTTCCTGTGCAAGAAGTAGAGATTATTCCTGACATTGAAGTCACTACTGATGGCATTGACTACTGCTTTTCTGATGGAATTGGCAAAATTTCTCTTTCTTTCGCCAAGCAAGTTGCTCACAAGTGTGGATTGAGTCATACTCCATCAGCATTTCAAATTCGGTATGGTGGCTATAAGGGGGTGGTTGCTGTTGACCGTAATTCCTTCCGGAAGCTATCTTTGCGTAGTAGTATGCTAAAATTTGACTCAGAAAACAGGATGCTCAATGTCACTAAATGGAGCGAGTCCATGCCTTGCTATTTGAATCGAGAGATCATTTCTCTCTTGTCTACATTGGGAGTGGCGGATGAAACATTTCAGGCTTTGCAACAGAAACAGTTGTATCGGCTCAGAAAAATGCTAACTAATAAAGAATCAGCTTTAGATGTCTTAGAGAATTTGGCGTGGGCTGATTCCAAGAATATTCTTGTACAAATGTTGCTTCAAGGCTATGAGCCCAATGTGGAACCTTACCTCACAATGATGCTTCAAGCCTATCATGAAAATTCATTGATGGAATTAAGAAGCCGATGTCGAATATTTGTCCCAAAGGGTCGCATCCTGATTGGCTGCCTGGATGAAAGTGGTATTTTAGACTATGGACAAGTTTATGTTCGCATAACCATGACAAAAGCAGAGCTGCAATGTTGCGACCAGAGCTTCTTTCGGAAGGTAGATGAGTCAACATCCACTATAATAGGGGAAGTGGCTGTCACCAAAAATCCTTGTCTTCACCCAGGAGACATTAGAGTCCTTGAAGCAGTCTATGATGTGGAACTGGAGGAGAAGGGCTTGGTGGATTGCATTATCTTCCCTCAGAATGGAGGAAGGTATGTTTAGATCTATTGAGGTGCCATCTATTAATATTTTAGTCCAGTGCTTTCATTTGTGATATGTTTAATGGTCATTTATCAGATACCACTGCTCATCAGGCATTGCAAAAATGTTTAATATTTTCATGAATTTATCTTTTGGTCACATTGTTGTGTTAGCAGTTGTACAACTTTAGGTCTTGAGATGATGAGGAACACTGGTTCAGGTCCATGCTCTGTGGACTCCATGAATAGGCACATCCTTGATTTTGAGGTTAGAAGGGTTAATGTTTCACTTTTTTAGAGGAAAAAATACAAAAAACATATAAAGGTAGGAGATGCTGGATGCCAAGGAACAGTTTATTTTTTTTAAAAAAAATTTGGTATCCTCTTCCTTCTTGGTCTGCCTATTGTAACCATCAGTAGTTAACCTGACTTGTATGGGGAAACTTTTCCAAAATTAAAGTCTATGTAATCATGTTTTTCATGAACCTTTCCCCCCTGACTCTGGTTTTTATGTCAATAAAGATGCTCCAATATCTGCACATATATTTGTTTTCTGACAGAAGCAGCTTCGTTTCTACTCAACAGCATCCTCATGAACTCTTTCTAGTAAAAGGGAAAAGGATTTCTACTTAAACTCTGTTTTATCATGCATCATCATTGAGCATTTTTCATTTGCAATGCAATAATATGGAACTTCTGTTGTCTAGAGGTGTTTAAAGTAATTTGTAAATAGGGAGGAAGTGGCAGTGGATTCTTTTAGTAAATGGATAGTTTACTAAAAGAAATTGTACACAGGCCTCATCCAAATGAATGCTCTGGTGGTGATCTTGATGGGGATCAATTTTTCATAAGCTGGGATGAAGGTCTTCTCCCTTGTCATACTGAAGCCCCAATGGACTACGTTGGAGGGAGACAACGAATAATGGATCACAATGTGACTTTAGAGGTACTTCAACTTGCATTATGAAATTGGTAATAAACTGACATTCTCTATACTCTTAATTCTTTCAATGATTCTTAAACCGACAAAATGTTTTTCCTGCATTGCTGACTTTTCAGGAAATTCAGAGATTTTTCGTGGATTATATGATCAATGACACTTTGGGTGCCATCTCTACTGCCCATTTAGTGCATGCTGACTGTGAACCAGATAAAGCCCGAAGTGAAAAATGTCTGCAGTTGGCAACCCTCCACTCCATGGCAGTTGACTTTGCAAAGACCGGAGCGCCAGCTGAGATGCCCCTGTATTTGAAGCCGAGGGAATTTCCAGATTTCATGGAGAGAGCAGAAAAGCAAATGTACATATCTGATGGGGTATTGGGAAAACTCTATCGAGACATCCATGATTCAACAAGACAAGAAAGGTCAAACTTTATGTGGTCAAAAAAGATTGCTGAAGCAACTTATGATCAGGATCTTGAAGTGAAAGGTTTTGAGGATTTCCTTGGAATTGCATCAATCTATAAGGAGAAGTATATGGAGAAAATGAGCACATTGATGGATTATTATGGGGCTAAAACTGAGGATGAGATACTGACAGGTAATTTGCGACACCGGCCAACGTATTTGCAACGTGACAACAGAAAATACGGAGATGTGAAGGATAGAATTCTAGTGTCGCTGAAGAACCTGAAGAAGGAAGCTAAAGAATGGTTTGAGAGCAGCTGCAACCCTACTGAACACCAGTGCATGGCCTCAGCATGGTATCACGTTACTTACCATCCTTCTTATTTCCATGAAAGGATGAATTGCTTGAGCTTTCCATGGATTGTAGGTGACATTTTGTTGAACATAAAGTCTTTGAATAGCAGAAATGCCTGAACGTGTTCACAGGTTCTTGATTGTAATGTTTCGTTTAGATGCCTTTCCGTACAGGTCCATGATTGTCCAACTGGGGCCATTTTGGTAAGTTGTTGGCTTTGGCTTTTGGCTGTGGCTGTGGTGGTTAGGATTAGCAGTAACTGTAGCTGTATGGATATGCAAATGTGAATATATTTGTAGAGAATTAATGGTTACATTTTCTAATTCTATTGTCAAAAAATACTGGTCAGGAACTCCATTTTGGCTCTGTCCAGAGCAAAGTCTTGGACTAGAAAAGAAGTCAGTTAAAAATTAATCAATGGTGATTGAAAGAGTTCAAAGGATTAAAATTTTGGAGAAAATTATTTATTTATTCAAAATCCTAATTTCTTAATTATGCATTTTGTTCATGTTTTGACAAATTTTTTATTATTAATAATGTGTCTTTTGATTGCAAACACCAAAATTTCAACTTATAATAATAAGAAAATATATAAAAAAACGTTGGGAATAATAATCTCATTCCCAATCTTAAAATAGCCTTTAACCAGTATTGGATTAAAAAAAAAACCTTAACAACCCTGATCTACAAGGAAAAATATTAGCTTTTTGTAGCTGTAATGTGGCTAGCCAAAATCCTTTTCCCTTTTCTCTCTTTCTAGTGATTTTTTTTCTCCTTTCTCATTATTTAAGGACCAAAACACAAGGAAAATAAAGTTATTAGACTGATACTAGGTAACAACTCCCTCTAATCATAACTTTATGATTAAATCCAAAACTCCTTTAATTTAAAAAAACAGGTTCGTCATTCGATATCATACATGTCATAACATACATAATAAAACTCCTTTCAGAATGTTAAAAGTTTCTCCATACGAATTATGAAAGAAAAGAAAATCAAATTTAAATTATCTTAGAATTTAGGGTTATCTTATCTTTTATAAAGTTTCAGATTCTAAAATGATGAAATTAGGATCTAGAGCTTTAAAAAGTAATTTTGTTGATTATGCTGAAAATTCAAAAACATTAGAATACTGGATTTAATTTCTAATACAATTATGGAATCTAAAGATGTTGAGTTTATTGAAAATAAATTTCAAATTGATTCTAACTCAATTAGTGAGCAAATCAATAACTCTAAAATTGAAATAGAATCAACAAATAATACAGGTTTTTATCCAAGCTCTAGAAATAAAAGAATTCAAATGGATTATCCTATTAAACTTAGAAGAAGCCATCTACTAAAAAAGAAAAGATTTTACATTCATTTATATATCTTCACAAACCATTGTTTTCTTAGTTTAAAGCAATAAGAAAGATGTTCTTAATAATATATTAATCTTATTAATAGTAGAAGCTAATCTTAAAACATATAAAGAAACAATAATGTCTCGAGATATTACTTTTAGAAAAAAAGACAATTAATAATGAGATGGATTCATTATTATATAACAATACTTGGGTTATTGATGATTTGCCTTCAAATTCCAAGGCAATTAGATGTAAATGGGTTTTCATAAGAAAATATAATAATGATGGGTCAATTCAAACTTTTCAAGCAAGGATAGTAGTCAAGGGATTTAGACAAAAAAAAAAAAAACTATTTTGATACATTTATTAGAGTACTTTTAGATTTATTATCAATTTATAATTTGTATGTATATCAAATGATTGTCAAGACAACTTTCTTGAATGGTGAATTACATGAGGATGTCTATATGAAACAACTAGAGGGCTTTACTCTACCAGGAAATGAGCATAAAATTTGCAAATTGATTAATATTTATATGAATTAAAACAAGCTCCTAAGCAATGGCATGAGAAATTTGATTATGTAATTTTAGAATATGGTTTTAAACATGCTAGTGTTGATAAATGTATTATTCTAAACTTATAAATGATTTTGGTGTGATAATATATCTTTATATGGATATCATCCTTATTATTAGTACTAACATGAATGATGTCAATGATACGAAGAAATATCTAACCTCAAAGTTCAAAATGAAGAGCTTAAATTAGGTAAATACAATTTTAGGTACCAAAGTAAGAAAAACAATGAGGGTTTTCCTCCTTTTCAATCTCATTATATTGTGAAAGTATTAAATAAATTTAATCATTTGAATATCAAAGAAGCAAATACTCTATATGATGTTTTCTTTAAATTGATAGAAAATATTGATAGATTAATTGCTCAAATTGAATATGCTAATGTAATTGATAGCTTAATGTATGTCATACACTATACCATACTTGATATTGCTTTCACAAGCTCAAATTGAATATGCTAATGCAATTGGTACTTAATGTATGTCATGCACTGTATTATACCTGATTTTACTTTCACAATATGCAAATTATCCAGATACACAAGTAATCCTAGTATGGATCACTAGAAAGAAATTGCAAGAGTACTTGGTTACTTGAAAAGAACTATAAATTTTGGATTATTTTATAATAATTTTTCAGTTGTACTTAAATATTATATTGATGCTAATTAGATAATTAGTGTAAATGATAATAAGTCAACTTTGGATGAATATTTATTCTAGAAGGTCGTGTTATTTCTTGGGTTTCAAGGAAATAAACATGCATAACTCAGTTTCCAATGAAATCTGAATTCATAGTTTTAGCAGCTGTTGCCAATAAGGAAGTAAAATCGTTGAGAAATATGTTATTGAATATTAAGTTGTGACCATAACCGATGTTATCTATCTCCTTACATTGTGATAGTTAAACAATTATGTCTAGGGCATTTAGTGGCTGTTTGGTATTATGGCTGCGGGTGAAATTTTTCCTGTTTGGTAACATTCCCGCCACAATTTTTTAATGGTGGGTCCCATCATTAACTATGGTGCAACCACAAGTTACAAGAAGTAGCTCTCGACTGCTTCTTGTAATTGGAAAATGGATGAATACTGTTCATCCATTTTCTTCTAACAGTAGAGCCATGCTCCACTGCTCACATGAACAGTGGAGCATGGCTCCAGTGTTCATCCATATTTTCTTCGAACAGTGGAGCTCATCTATTTTCTTTTATGAATAGTGAAATTGGTCCGATTCAAAACTAAAAATGTATTAAACTGGGTCCGATCCAACAAAATAATTTTTTTATTTTTAATTGTGTTTTATTCAAAAAAATTAGCGTTAAACATTATTCAATGACTACATAAATTAGACAGAGATCGCTTGATGACGCTGCATTTATAGAATTTGATCGCAATCTCAATTTCATACGTGATGGAATTGTAGGTAGTTTAATGGAACAATAAAAAATATTTTAAATAAAGTATTATTTATTTCATGATGTAATAGCAATAATTAAATCTACAATATTTAAATTAAAAATCATTAATATTAATATATATATTTTTAAATTATTTTATAACTTCAATTTCAAAAGCATTCTTAACCATACACATTAAACTACTTTTTGTTCAACCTCAATTTCAACCACAGTTTTAACTAAACACTTATTTTTTCAAACCAACCTCAACTAAAAGTACTTTTTATAAAACAATTTTTTTCAAACCACAACTACAAAAGCTACCACAATACCAAACACGCTCTTAGTAAAATTTATAATGAAAAATCTAGATATATCAGCCTGAGATATGACTACATAAGATAATTAATTTTTGACGGGATAATTATCATTGTGTATGTCAAATCTTATAATAATCTAGCAAATTCTTTTATTAAAGGTCTCTCAAGAGATTTAGTTAGAAGTACTTCTACTAATATGAGCTTAAGACCATTTAATTAAACTTACCAATAAAATAAACCTAACTTTTACTAGTATTTTTGCTAGTTATGAGTTTTATGGATAATAACAAATTATTAGTAAGAGTGATGTGTACTAATTTATTTATGAAATCAAGATTTACAAAATTAGTATTTAAATTAAATGGGAGGACAAATGATTAAAACTCTTAATGAAATCTTTATGTATAAAAAAACTTCACCTACGTGAACATAGAAAGTGATGCTGCTTCAATAAAAGTTTGGAAAACTTTGTAAATGTTCATGCATTCAAAAAGTAGCACAATGCCATATTATAGCTAAAATAATGGTAAACTTTTGTTTTGGATTAATTGGATCGTGTGTATAGTATTTTCAATTCTATTGAATAAAATTCTGATTTAAGTTTTTTTGCCATCATAATTTATTTAGAGTTTTGAAATGCTTATATTAAGAAGAGGTTTATTTTGAAAGATACCTTTTTTTTTTATGCATGAAACATGTTACGATTCAATATTACAAGTTAAGTGGAGGATTGTTATAAAAAGCTTGTGCATTAAGTAGATAAACAAAGAGAACTTTATCCTATATTGAAAAGGTAAGGTAAGAAGTTGTGTTGTAATTAAGTAGATAAACAAAGAGAACTTTATCCTATATTGAAAAGGTAAGGTAAGAAGTTGTGTTGTACCTTATAATGTGAGGGACACCAAGTCAATATATTTGGATGTTGGTGGGAAAACCAAATATATATATATATATATATATATATATATATATATATATAGAAATCAATTAGAAAATAATATTTTTTTTCTTTACAGATTCTCTGTTTATGTTTATCACAAGCAAAACATAAATTCTTAAAAAACTTATAGAAATTATTTTTTATAAATTAAAAATTATTCCATCCAAAAAATATATTGCTATAACTCTATAATAAATATATTAGGTACAATTAATACCTTAAAGATAATATTTTTTGCGTCTCAAATAAAATCTATTTGTTATACTGAAATAGCTGCTACAAGCATGTTGACATGGAGGTGATGTGCGAACTCTTTTTTTAATTGACATGGATATTCGGGTTAACTTGTATGTACCTCAATTAATTTTACGGGTCTTGAAATTAACAACCATGTAAGTCTTCAATAACTCTAAAAAGATTTGAACATGTAACTATTAAAAAAATAAATCAAGACCTAATCAGTTAATAACATGATGTGGGAACTCTTGTTCCATACACATGGGCATTCATCTACACATGATGGCACTATGGATTAGTCACCATATATACGCGCAAGTGTCATATTTAGAATATTCAGAACATCACGTGGAATTTATTTTGTAAAAATATTATAAATCTCATTTTCAAAATTTTAATTTTAATTTGAAAATTAAGTTTATAAGTTTTTTCGGACGTTCTCTAGGATCATTAGCAAGAATATAATTCTTAATTTGTAATTGTTTATTATTAAGAAGGGTTAACTGGTTTTTTAATAAATAAATAAAATATGATATTACACCAGAATATGTGCTCTCTTCTTCTACAAACTCTATATATTTTATTTGTACCACGCTTTTTTGAAAACAAAAACTCAATAATTTGTGCTTAAAGTCAAAAGGCATTGAGAAATTTATTATGTCTATCGATCCACTCAAACCAGCAGATTTGTTTCTTTTTGGTCAGTGGTTCCATCATTTCCTTCAAATTTGAAGCAAATATTTCTAATGAAATAACAACAACAACGAGATGACATGTCCGCACGCTGCTGTGAGATTATAAAATAAATATACTTGATAATATTATAATTGTGAATCAACACTAGATAAGTAATAGAAATTAAAGATATAATGAAGCAAATATTTCATGACGGAAAAAAAAGGTTGTGTTGGTGATAAAAAACTTAGAGACTAAACAAAATGATTTGTAGCAATCCACAGTGTTTTGTGAGAAAAGATACAGTGTTTTTGCCACATCATTTAACTTTTATGTTAATAAAAAGTAAAATAAATTACAAAGCTAAATTCTCTACCAACTTAATATTAAAAAAAACCAACAAAGATAATTTTAGAAGAAAAAAAACCCATGAGAAAAAACATTGTAGTAATTAACAATATTTTGTGAGGAAAACTACAGTGTTTTTCCCTATAAAATAAAATAAAAAAACCATTTAAAGAAATACTGTAGCAATCCGCAGTGTTTTGTGAAAAAAAACTACAACGCTTTCCCCATATAATTTAACTTTATTGTAATTATAATTCTTAACCAACTCAATATTAAAAAAAAATCGACAAAGATAATTTTGGAAAAAATCATATGGAAAAACACCGCAACAATTTACAGTGTTTTAAAGAAAAAAATTACAAAGCTAATTTCTTAATCAGCTAAATATTAAAAAAAAATCAACAGATATAATTTTAGAAAAAAAAATAACACAAAAAAACGAGGAAAAAATCATGCTGGAAATACTGTAGTAATTCCCAGTGTTTTGTGATGAAAGCTACACTACTTCCCCACATGTGTAATTGTAATTCTCAAACAGCTCAATATTAAAAAATAAAATTGACAAAGATAATTTTGAAAAAATTACAAGGAAAAAAAAACTCATGTGGAGAGCCACTGTAGCAATCCACAATGTTTTGTAAGGAAAGTTACAATGTTTTCTCTACATGATTAAGTTTTATTACAAAGTTAAATTCTAACCAACTCAATATTAAAAAATTAAAATCGACGAAGATAATTTTGAAAAAAAAATATTACAAAAAAAAACACAAAAGAAACTGGAAAAAAACCCTATGAGGAAAAACTGTATCAATCTATAGTGTTTTGTGTGGAAAAACTTGTATTTACTTGTAATTGCAATTCTTAACCAACTTAATATTTAAAAAATAAAATTGACAAAGATAATTTTAGAAAAAAAAATATAACAAAACAGGAAAAAAAATCATGTGGGGAAAAAACACTGTAGCAATCCATAGTAATTTGCGAGGAAAGTTACAGTGTTTTTCTTACATATTGTAACTGTAAATTTTAACAAGCTAAATATTAAAAAATAAAAAAAAAAGATAATTTCGGAGAAAATCATAAAAAAAACAAAAAAAAACCATGCAGAGAAACACTGTAGCAATCAACAATGTTTTAAAGAAAAAAATTACCAAACTAAATTCTCAATCAGCTCAATATTAAAAAAAATCAACAAATATAATTTTGAAAAATAAAAAAATAAAATAGAAAAACTATGTGGAAAAACACCGTAGAAATCCATAGTATTTTAAAGGGAAAATATTACAAAGCGAAATTTTTAACCAACTTAATATTTAAAAAGTAAAATCAACAAAAATAATTTGGAAAAAAATAAATGAAAAAAAAGGAAAGTTGAAAAAAAAGGGAAAGTAATTTTGGAAAAAAAATGAAAAAAGGGGAAAGTTGGAAAAAAAATAAAAAAATACAAAAAAAAAGAGGAATACAATGTAGATTACTGTTGTAATTCACAATGCTTTTAGGTATGGCAAAATAATGATTTTTTTCAAATCATTTTGACGTATGTATAATAAAAAAAAGTTAGAGTGTGTTTGACAGTGTGGTAGCGGTTGCTTTTCAAATAGCTTTTCGTGCCGAAATACATGCCAATGATGTTTTTTTATTTTTTAAAAATCATTTTTGATATCAGCACATCAAAACGATCCAAAAAGTACAAACCGCACTCAATTTTAGCAAAAAAAAAATTCAAAATTTAATAAAATACAGTTACAAACACAATACCGAACGACCTCTTAGAGTCCTTTTAATGATAGAATATGACATCACTTTATGGAAACTTTTTAAGCAACTATCATCATCAGCACATGGGATATATATATATATATATATATATATATATATATATATAACACAAATACATAAGGTCCAATATGAATATAAATCTTATTTAATGCTCCATTAAAATTTAACATGATTGTATTAGCATTACTGGTTTTTACAAATCCTTTTATTTCAAAATTTTATTTTTTACTATATATGTGACAAATATTAAAGGTATAGAAATAAATTAAAAATCCATTCTTCTTTTTGACTAACTAGTCTTTTTTTTTAATATTAGTGTAACAAAAATTCTTTAAATAAGAGTTTATCCAAAAAAAAATTTCTTTTTACAATATGTGAAAAATATTAAAGATATAAAAAAATATAGGTATGAACAAAAGTTTTATGAATTGCTTTATTTAGAAGAGTCTCTTCTTTTAATATTATTAAGGATGGTAAAAAAAAATAACACAAGTTTTATAAATCTTTCTTCTAAAGAAGTAGAATATAATGCAAAAACAAAGTATCTCTTTTTAATAAATTTTGATAAGTTTTTATTAATTCTCAGCTTTTAATTTTTGGTTTTTAGCAATTTATTTTAATTATTTTTATAGTTTTAATGATAATTTTTAGATTCGATCCGGTTCAAGTCTTGAATTTTAGGTTTTGATGGTACACATACCCTATTTTCTTAGAAAAATATTTTAAAATTTTTTTAATGGATAAATTAATTTTCATTAATAGTTGTGTAGAAAATAATGTTAAATAAAAAGGGAGAAGTGGAGGGGTAATAATGACAATGGTGTGATAAGTTGTGATTACGATAGTGACAAGACAATTTTTTTTTTATTTTTCAATAGAGGGTCAATCAATTATTTAAAATTCATAATCTACAAGTTTACAAGTAAATTCATTCGAAAATTCATTTTAAAAAATAAATAAAATAAAATCGAAAGTCAATAACTTAAAATTTAAAATTGATGACCCTCAAGAAAGGCCAATCAATGTATCATTAACAAATTCATAAAAAGTTTGGGTACAAATCATTCTCCTAAAATATCTTTGTTTTGATTTAAAGAATGTATTTATTAATATACACACAAATGTTACAAGACAAAGCCCTACCCAATTTATATATATATATAAAAAAAATACATGCATAAAAAGCAAACTGGCCATTTTCCTGACACGTGTTTCCTTGTCATTGCCACCCCTACCGTATCACATTTATTTAATTAACCAAAAAAAGGTAATAAAACTCTATCTATAGATTCTATACAGCTATAAGCTATAATGATACTATAGAGGAACGCGCCGGCACATTGCGTCACCAAGTCAACAAACACTCGATCGTTATCCTGCACAGCCCGGCGCAAATTAGCATCCATTGTGCCCTCACTATGCTCACAGCTCCTCCTCTCTCTCAAGCCATAACCACAACGTCTTTCTCCGAGGCATCCATAGCCACCTGCTGACCAGAGGCCGACACGGAGGCGTAACGGGAGGAGAAATCGCGAAACCCACCGTAATCATCCAATTCATCGAAATCCCCCTTCTGTCCTCCCGGCCCTTCATCGAAATTCAGCGAGTAACTTAAAGGATCATACTGGAAGTTCCCATGGCGCCTTCCGCTACCACTGCCACTGCTTTTACTTCGATTGAATCTTCGAATGAAAGTTTTCCATTTAGGACCCGCAACGATCTCTGACCACTCTCTGATCTTCTTCAACGCTCTTATCCCCTTGAACCACCATTGATTTTGATGGGGATCATAGCCGTGTGACTGTGATGATGATTGGATTCGTTCCCAGAAGGATAATCCGACGGTGGAGGATCGTCGGGAAGAAAAACAGGGAAAACAGAAGCAGCAGCGCGTGTTTGTTAAGAGAGAATTCGACGTCGTTTCTTCTGGGATCGGTTCTGCCCCTTTAAAGGCCATTTGGATGGATCCAGTTCTCTCCTTCTCTCTCTCTCTCTCTCTCTCTCTCTCTCTCATTGTTTTTTCAGGAAAAGAGAGGTTTTTAAATGCGAGAGGAAAGGTGAAGAAGGTAACGGAAAGATACCGGGAACTGACAGGTGCCAGTTAAGGAAGATTTCATTTTTTTAATATAATTTTTATTTAGGAGAATTTAAAGTTTCACAAATTTGTACGAGGTTTAAATCTAGTCTTCAAAGCTCGAAGTTTAGAAGATGACTGTTATATATAAGACTATAAAAAACTATCAAGTGATTTTAGATAAAATATTAGATTTTAATCAATTTCATCTCTATAAAAAAATTACCCGTATGTATAATCAGGCAACAATAACAACATAAAAAAATAAAACATCATATTTTAATCAATTTCATCTCTATAAAAAATTACCGGTATGTTTAATTATGGCAACAATAACAACATAAAAAAAATAAAACATTATATTTTAATCAATTTCATCCTTATAAAAAATTACTAGTATGTTTAATCATGACAACAATAACAACATAAAAATAATAAATTATTATATTTTAATCAATTTTATTTTTTTACTATCGGTATGTTTAATCATAAATAATAACAACACTAACAACATCAATAATAAAATTACATTTAATAATTTTATCATACTCTTTAAAAGGTGTTTTATACAAAAATCATGTCACCAAATAGGATTTGATTTTGGCATTAGATGTAAAGTGAATAAAAGTTTCATGTTGTCCATAGTAACACCAATTCCATCAACTAAATACATTATCATCTAGTTAAGCAAGTAGTTTAAGAACAACTAATTAAAGAACTAAGCTTATATATTAGATATTTGGTTAATTTATTGGTTTCAACAATCTGATTTATTTTTTATATTCAATGTGGTTAGTGTTTTGTGTCTAATAAGTCAAGATAGTCGATGACTAGTACCTACAAAATGTTTTCTTTAATGGATTTCAGAACTTTTTGATACTTAAATAAATATATTTTTTTTCTAAAATTAAGGTCACGAGGCTTAGGTTTTTCTTTTAAACTAAGCTTGTGGGTGGTTTTGCCAAGATAAGTTATCCGAGATCATGAGTTTTTGGGTATTTAAGATGTTTTAGACCCGTTAAACATTTTTTCGGAGACAAAATTCAGTAGTTTTTAATAATTGTAGAGCAATAGTACTTGGTTTTTGAACTCTGGGGACCTGGCTGTGGTCCAGCTACATGATTGTAGGGTTGCCTTTCCTTTTCTTTGCAGGGTTGTTTGAGGGAATGGTGGGTAACGATTCCTTTCCAAATATATTTTTTTAATTTTTTAAAATTATTTTTAATGTCAGCATATAAAAATAATATAATTATATTAATAAATATTAATTTAAAATAAAAATAAAAAAATTAAATATTTTCAAAATCATTTTTAAGACATAGTGGGCGTGCAGTGTGAGTAAGATATTATGGAGAGATAAGGGAGGATATGAGCATTATAATCCATGTGATAATTAATCACACTGCTTAATGGTTGCGTGTGGGCATGGGCTACTTGCTACTGGGTGCGGAAGGATTATTCGGGAAGAGCCGTTGTGGAGTGAGTCTTTGTGGTAATCAGGTCCTTTGCGAAGCACAATAGGTGCGTGGGGTCCAGATGAGGTGTCATGACGAGGAATGTTGATTGGAAAGGAAATAATGGAAGTGTGAGTGAGCAACAAGAGTCCAATTGATTTATCATGGCGGACCCACCACTGCATCTGCCAGCTTTATCATCACCAGGACAGGACAATGGGATTATACCGCTCTTTATCAACCTTGTCTAATCCTCTTTTGTTGACAAGAATTCTTTCTGTAAAATCAACGACTTTATAAACAAAAAAACTCATTTTTTCTATAGTATTGACGGCCCACGGACTAAATCTTTTTAAAAGGAAAAAAATATTTCTAATCATTACTAATATATTTTTCTAGTAAATAAAATTTAAACAGTGTAAAGAATTTATTTGATGTAATTTTGTAATTTTGATGGGTCTAAAAAAACCTTAAAGACAAGTAAAAATATAATTTGAGTGAAAATAAATATTTAATATGATATGTTTTTAATAAACATTAAAACGATAATATATTGAATTGATTCAAGTTAACTCAAAATAACTTGTTAATCCGCATACCAAGTTAAGAGATCATGATAACTTTATAAAAAAATCATAAAAAATTAAAAAACTTAATTTTCAATAAACCTACTATTGAATGATGAAACATAAAAAAAATCAATTAAAATGACAAAAAAAATAACTTAATTCAACCTGAATTAACTTGTCAAACCTGCAACCCGGGTTATGAGATCAGGATAACTCAATAGAATTCAAATTGAAATAAATTATGAAACTCAATTCTCTATCAACCTAGTGTTTAAAGATAAAATTAAAAAAAATCAATTAAAAAATACAAAAAAAACTCGAGTAAACCCGGGTTAACCAGTCGAACTCGTGATTCAAGTCATGAGAAAGGGGATAACCTCATAAAAAAAACCGAAACAAACCACGAAGTCATTATAATTCTCAATCAACTTAATATTGAAATATAAAATTGAGAAAAAAAATTCAATTAGGAAATGGAAGAAAAAACTCGAGTCAATCGAGTTAACTTGTTAAACCCGCGGTCCAGATCATGAGTATGAGATAATCTCATTAAAAGTAAATTGAAAAAAAAAATTTCAATTCTCAATAAATCTAATGTTGAAGGATAAGATTGAAATTGAAAAAAAAAAACATAAATTAGAAAAAGAAAGAAAGAAACACTATTATAGTGAATAATGTTATGTGACGAGGGATATAATGAAAAACCCTCCTCCTTTAGTTTATTGTTATTTTTTTTAATGAAGAAATTTTTTATAGTTTTCACTAGATCATTGGCACGAGCTACGCTGCGGATCGGATAAAAAAATTAACAAAAAAAAATATCTAAACATTGCTAATGTTTTTTTCTAGTAGAAAGAAATTATAAACTGTGTGGAGATTGACATGATATGACCCAGTCAACTTGGTGAGTCCAAAAGCAACCCAGATAACTGGTAAAAACATAATTTGACTCAAAATAAATATTCAAGATGATATTTTTATATAAATATTAAAATTATAATATATTTGATTGATTCAGGTCAACCCGAATTAACCTTCCAATTCGTATTCGAGGTCACGAGACTATGATAATTTTATAGAAAGTAAATCAAAATAAATTATAAAACATAATTTCTAATAAATATAATATTGAATGATGAAATTGAAGAAAAAAAACCAAATAAAAAAGGATAAAAAATGATTTTAGTCAATCCGGTATAACCTGACAAACTCGCGACCTTGGTCATGAAACCAGGATAACCTAATAGATTATGAAATCCAATTCCCAATCAACACATTTTTGAAAGATGAAATTAAAAAAAAATAAATAAATGACTCGAGTCAACCCAGGTTAATCCATCAATTTGTATTTGAGGTTATGAGACTATGATAACTTCATAGAAAACAAATCAAAATAAATTATGAAATATAATTTTCAATAAATCTAATGTTAAAGGATGAAATTGAAGAAAAAACCAAATAAAAAAAGATAAAAAAAATGATTTGAGTCAATCTGACTTAATTGACAAACTAGCGACCTTGGTCATGAGACCGAGGCAACCTAATAGATTATGAAATTCAATTCTCAATCAACACAGTTTTGAAAGATGGAATTAAAAAAAGATAAAGAAATGCCTCGAGTCAACCCAAGTTAATCCATCAATTTGAATTTGAGGTTATGAGACTATGATAACTTTATAGAAAACAAATCAAAATAAATTATGAAACATAATTTCTAATAAACCCAATGTTAAAGGATGAAATTGAAGAAAAAACCAAATAGAAAAGGATAAAAAAATGATTTGAGTCAACCTGACTTAACCTTACAAACTTGTGACCTTAGTCATGAGACCGAGACAACTTAATAGAAAGTAAATTAAAAAATGACTCGAGTCAACTCGGGTTAATCCATCAAATCTATGACTCAATTCATGAGATGGGGATAATCTTAAAAAAATCAAAATGAAACAAATCATGAATCTTAATCTCTAATTAACTGAATATTGAATGTTGAAATTGAAAAATATTAAAAAAAAACACCTCTCCAATCATAAATCACATCAAGTGCTTCTGGATGATGACAATGTTGTCAATCTCTTTTCCAAAGCTATAATGGAAAAAATAGTTAAACACCCCTACAAATTGGCCGTATTTAGAACTTGGTGTTATATACTTACCAATAACTATTAGAAGTCACATACTCCAACAAAAATTCATGGTGATTAAAATGAAATTACCTTACAACGCTATCCTTATAAAACCTTTTCTCCATAAAATAAATATTGTTATTACTACCAAGTATTTAGCTAAGAAATTTCCCTACTCATAAAAGAATCTCCATAGTAAAAGGAAACCAAATGATATCGAAAGAATGCAACTCCATTTATCTCATAAAGAAGAACTCACTGCAACTCCTAGAATCAGGTACAATCCTAAACAAGAGGAAAACTTTACAAACTTCCCAACATCTAAAAGAAAGACTTTGTCTCTTATATGACGATCCTTTATTATTTTGGATACTAATCTCCAAATTCAGGTAAACATGTGATCTCATTGGTGGCCATGTATATAAATATCTTAGTTACCCCACACCATAGGGAACTATCTCCACAACTAACAGATCAAAAATATTTTCTCTACAAAACCCTAGTCATTGTATTATTATTTTTTATATCCATCCTTTTTTTTCGTTGCATTAACTTAAACATTAGAGGGTTCCTTACAAACACATAAGAAACTCATTTTGTAGATGTTTTAAGCCCATTTAGATCAACCTTTTCTTCATTAGCCCATCATTAATAGTGAGAAGCTCAATCCTTTATAAAGTTTTATACAGCCTCGCCACTTATGAATTTCTATTATTCATACTAATACTAAATTACTCTAACTTACCATGAAATATAGATGAGAATAAGGATAGTTCTTTTACCTATTGGAATGGAGCTTGTTAAAAAGAAGTAATCAACTATTAGAATAATTCTACATCAATAAAGCAAAAGGATAAGCCATGTGGAATCCAAAGATCATAGAGTAATAATTTGTGCTCATCACTGAGGTTTGTAGATTATTCTCACATTGCATGGATTTTTTTTTAATATCAACCGCAAAACTAGAAAAGAAAAATTAACTAGTTTTAATTTGGTTTTATTTATTTATTTATTTATTTTTATAATACAAGTAGCTGAGGCTTTAGAATAAGTACTTAAAGAAAGCCTTATAATATTTTTTGCTTACCCCATAACAATAATTTCAATACAAGTCTTTTTTTTTTAAAAAAAATCTACTTTCACAAGTTCATTATTTTAACCTTATGCTTTATCCTTGTTTAGATTTTTATTATTATTATTATTTTCTTCACATGCTTTATTTACAAACTTTAATTATATCTACTACTTTTTTTATCATGCAATTTAATGTATTTTTTCATTTATTATAAAGAAACTAAATCAAAATAGTGTCTCGTTGTTTCTTTTATTGTGGTCATAAAGACAATTTATCTATAGACTGTTACAATTCGATTGTTTTTGTCCTGTGTTTATTTTCATAGAAATTTATTCATTTACCATCACTGAAATTTTTTCTTTTCAATTTTATCCTCCCATATTATGTTGACATGGTTTTAAGTTGTATAATTAGTTTTGATTTGCATGTTATAAACATATTCATGGTTACAAGAAACTTCTCAATATTAAACTAAAGGTAAATATTATAGAATAGAATTTAAGTTGATAATCTTAAACAATTGAAATAACAATAACCAAAGTTAACACTAAAAAAAGCTTTTTTCACTATTTATAAGGCACCTAAAAACTATAGTTTAGTCCCTAAAGTTTTTTATTCTTATGTTTGACCCCCCTATAATTTTAGGATTTTATGTATCAGCCATAAACTTTATTTATTTACTTATTCAGTCTTTTGATGCTAAGAGAGAAGAGAGAAAGCCGCCAAAAAAAGAGCATAGAGAAAGTATCTAGCTGGCCACATTTTGACTATAAAAAAAGCAAATCCGATGTGAACGGGTTTGACTTGGAGAGGTGTTCAATAAAGATTTTTTTTTTAACATGCCATAAAAAATAAATCAAGATTCACAAAATTGTTTTTTATTTGGTTAGGTTTTGGTTTTTTAGAGTGATTATAGGTTTGTTTGGGTTGCGAATAAGTACATTGAGGTTTCTATAATGTATTTTTTTAAGGATAATTTAGGTAAAATTATGTTGAAGATTAGTTTTTGAAGTTTCAAAACTTGGATCCAACTTTTGGTTGCTAGAATTTCAACAAAAGACGATGTGTTATTCTTCCAATTAGGATGACATGTCTCCCACAATCTTATGTTTGTTCCATATCAAAATTGCTCCTCTGTTTTTGTCAATTCGAACAAATAAGCTCATATAAAAATACAATTAAACTAAATTGCAATATATTGTAAGATAACTAGCAATTAAAACTTTGGACAAGCTTATAATACAAATCCAAAGAAAAAGACATTTTTAAAAAAAAATAAAACAAAAATTCCAGGATTAAAAAATATTTTTAAGAAAAAAAATAATACGTTATATATATAGTGAATATTATAGATTGAAACTCAAGAAAATAACATTTATTATTATTATTATTATTATTCTCTTTGGATCTTCTTAATAATCATTGTCCTAATTTTTTTGCTTAAGCTCCAACGTGGGGTCGCTTAAGGTGGATTGAAGCTCACACACGCCTCCTCTCCTCTGACATATACCAACATTTCTCGCCTACCCTCTTGCGTCAACCTGACAATCATATCATTGATATACAATAATATTCAATTCAAGATACGTGATGAAATAAGTATAAGAAAATAATAGCACGAGAGAAAGATTTAAAGGTGTTTGGGAGTGAGGTTGTGGTTGTTTTTTAAAGTGTTTTTTTATTTAAAAATGTATTAAAATAATTTTTTTTATTTTTTAAAATTTATTTTTGACATCAGATCAAAATGATCTAAAAATACTAAAAAATATTAATTTAAAGTAAAGAAAAAAATATAAAAAAATTTAAAAACATTTTTGAAATACAAAAATACTCAGTAGCTTAAAAAAGAAAAAGTTAAGAAATAATGACCAAAAGCATTGCTAAAAAGGCAACTTGAATGGATACTAATATTTCTATTTATCTCCTCTCATTCATGCATGACATGTTAAATATTATTTGTTAAAAATTTAATAATTTTTTAATTTTTTTAAAATTATTTTAATGTGTTAATATTAAAAGTAAAATTTAAAAATAAAAAAATATTAAAAATAATTATTATTATAATATTAATTTTTTAATGGCACAATGCTCTTCCTAATGTGATGTTCTTATATAGTGAGGGCTACGTGACCCGTGATAGGGAACATGCTAGTGGATTACATAGTTTTTAATATAAGCAAGCCAATCAGATATGCCAGAAGTGAAGACGCCGACAACTGAGGAGGCTGCAAGGCTTAATAAACCTCTTGTCGGAGGACAATCCCGGAGCAGGTGCAGATTAATTTCAGTAGATTGGACACGACCAAGACAAACAAACCACATAAGATATTTCACCCTTTGCTGGAGCTTGTACACGCCAAACCCAGTTAATGAAAGAGCTGTGGGCTAGCCATTTTGGAAGAGCTGTGGGCTAGCCATTTGTAAGCTGATTTAGAAGAAAAAACCGGTCCAGGACAAAACAGAATCGAGATCAAGGACAAGCACGAATGGTGTAAATTGAGGAATAGGAGTTCGAAGAACTCTCAAATCCCAATTATGAGAAGCAGAGATCAAATCAGAAACATTAAAATAAGCATCACTGCCATGGAGATGAGGTAACATGCACAGCTTATCAAACCATAGTAAAATCTCGTTACCATTCCCAGCCCACCAGATATATCCATCCCCCAACTCCAGAAAGCTCTTGTGAATGAACTCTTCCAGGTATAAGGAGAAGCAAAAGAGAACCGAAAATAAATAAATTTACAAGTCCTATGCTTGTATTGCTATAGAATCCAGAAATAACTCTCTCTTTACAAGTGGCAAGATTCAGAAGACGTCTCTGACATATGCAAACATCTGATATCAGTACTTGACGTAGTTTCTATGTGGAAAGCCATTTTCCGATTCACTGGATGCAGAAAAGGGTTTGCATCCTAATGCTGAAGGCCATCTAACCCTAAATTAAGAATACTTCTTATCAATGGAGCCAGATGTCAAGGTCTATGGCATCATGGCGATACACGCAGTGTCAGGGCCAGAAAAACATCACCAGAAAAAAACTGATTATTGCATGACGAGAAATACAGTTTTTTTTTTTTTGGTTACTGTGATTTGGACCCTTCAAAGTTTGGTATATAACATCAATTAGGTTATTAGTTGGGAAACAAGTAGATAGACTCATCACCTAGGCAAAAAACGAACGCCTATAACCCAGTGAAACGTGTTGAACTACAACAAAATATGCTTATAGCCCCTTCTAATAGAAGTTGTTCGATACGCTCCTATCTATCATCTAGCTTGCCTTGCCATGTAAAATCCTGACGATGACAAGCCTCGGGCGTGAGGAGAAAATTTCACTTCTATGACGCAGATGCAAGATAATTCCAACACAATTTAGATCAAGGCTCACGCATTCAAATTTTCTATATCTAGTACAGGCAGGTAGACGCCAAATCAAATACACAAAATAATCTTTGTTTTCGAAATTCTGGCACACAATCCAATCGATACTTTCAAAATCCATAAAGGGAACTCTTTAAACAGCATGGTCAGAACACCATGTCATTATGATTTTCATAATCTGGGACTCTAGCTCATAATTCCTCTTTATGCTACGCGACAAGAGAAATCTAACTACACATGATGGTTGGAATGCAAGTCAGGATCCACAATAAGGCAGGCTAATCGGTACATTAGACTCAACAGACTAAACTATTTGCTTCACATCTGCCCATAGACGGTGTTAAGAGTGAAAGTATAAAAAAGACAAGTATCTGCTGCTCGGCGTTTGTATTCTAGATGAATGATAGGACAAGCAGGCATCACTTTTAACAACTTCACTGGTTAGAAAGTATACTTTTACATGCACAGGGCACAATGTTGCATACATTTCCCAATAAACATAGCTGAAACAAGGTTCCCGAAACCTAGTTAATGTCACATGAGTGAGAATGCAAAACCAAATCAAAGGGTATTCTGTGTACAAAAATATTACTTCTCCGACATAAACATACATATTTCAACCAAATTCAGAGTCAGGGGAACCAAATATTAGTTACATAACCATATTAACAGTCAACCTAATGTAGAGTCCCCTACCGAGGCAAACACCACTTCGCGTACATTTTCTATGAACAATGATAAGAGAAAGCTCACTTACATAACCATAGCTTTTCCAACCTCACGACCGTGAACCTTCCAAAACACAATGCCAGCATCATCAGCCTTCTTAGTATCAATAGCAATAGCCCCAAATAACGCCCTGAAAGCACTGCAAACCACTAAGGGAGTCGTCGAATTAGTTTTGGGGGAAACCCTAACCACCCTGTGCAACCCCAATCTCATCCCATCGACAGCACATGAAGTGTCCACTTTAGAGTTATCTGCTATCCGGCGGTTAAGGTCTTTCGAGGAGATCTCAGCGTCCTTTCCAAGGTAATACAGAGACAGATGTGTCAATCACATTTGATCCCAGAATGCTCAACGCCTTATTGTTCTCCTCGGAGAATGATGAGTGTGTCATCGCTCGGCGAAGATAACCAATGTTCTTTAAGGCATAGCTGCAAATTTAAGAAGCAAAGCAATGATAAATCTTTCGGTCCACCAGGAAATTAAATACATCCAATCACTATGATAAAAAATGAAATATGTAAACCAGTATGGCAACTAGCTATACATTTAGCACAAGTTATGGCTTTTTTTTCTAACTTAATCTTTTGGGTCCAATACAATAGCAAATATATTTCATTTGAAGATCCCAATTTTACAGTTGATTTTCCTGCTTTTTCTTGGCAACCAAATACAGTTCTATGATAGAGAAGGCAAAAAGGAAAGGGAACCCAAAAAACTTACCCGGTCTGATTCTGCAGCGTGTCCAGTGCAGACTCAAATGGCGATGATTTGAGCTTGTTTGCAGCTCCAACCTGCATAGTAAATGATATCTTTCCAGTTTCATTCCTTCTCTTCTACATTATAACAACAGAAACCAAGCAAAACATTTTGGGGTTTCTAACAATAGGGTTTCGCCCAAATAAATATACCTGTGAGAGGGAGAAGATGGAAAAGACGGCTAGCGTAAAGACAGTGAAGCGAGAAGAAGCCATTGTTTACTTTTGCGATCTTTTGAGGTTGGTTGTTTTAAAGACTTCATTCTAGGGCTAATGGTTGAACTGGGATGTCAGATGTCAGATGTCAGATGTCAGATTGTTGTCTATGGGCCCTTCCTAATGTTTTGGTATGGCCTTTGCATGGGCCCATTATAAATTTAGTCAACAGATGGTGAAATCCTAGGATGCCTAGAAAAATGCAAATCCAAAATGAATGAAGAATGCCACGCGCCATGCAACGACCGTTTTTTCAAATCCCTGCAAATAAATCGACATAAGCCAGCCAAGTTTTGGATCCTCCTATGTTTTTAGGCAAACATTTTAATCATGTTTTATATCTCATTATTAATCTTCAATAAAATGTTCTAAATAAGGTGAGAGAAAATAAATTCTAAGGAACCTAAATAGGGCGTTTCTTATACTATGCACATTTTGAGCGGTGATTTGTTTTTTTTTTTTTTCAAAATTAATAGCTAATAAGTTTTGATTTATTGAAAAAAGAAAACAAAGAGCTAGGGTGAAAAACATGAGAAACTAGGTGGCAATTCTAAATTTGATGCATAAAATTCACTTTAGTTCTCTTAATTTTTAATATATTTTTCAGTTTTTAAATATTTGATTTTAATAAAAAATTTCGTTATTTTTCTTCTAAAGTTTCTGGTTTAGAGAAAAAAAAAGAAAGTATCTGAATTCTAATTAGAGAGAGAAATCATTCGTTAGCACTGATTTCAGCCATGAAAAAAATTGTTCTACACGGGTTCCATTCGATAAGATGAGTTTCAATAAGGTATTTTTTTTATCTTTATCTTGCCTGAAAGAGTAAATTTGAGCTCAAAAGTTATTCGGGTTTATTCTTAGTCCTTTAACCCATTTTTTGGTTATTCAAAGTCATGCATGGGTTTATTTAGGTTTCTAGGATGACTTCTAGGTGTTTTTGAGGAAAAAAAATGATTAAGAAATGGATTTTTGGATCCAAAATACCTCCCCCGAGGATTGTGTGTATCTTTTTTTTTCAATTTCACCCTTTAACCTTTAATTTTTCTTGATTTATTTTATAGAATTTTTAATTTTTTTCAATTTTATCCTTCTATATTTGGTTGATTTTAAATTGATCTTCACAATCTATTTTGATTTAATTTTTTAAAATTTATTGTAATCTCAGACAAATATCCTAATATTTGATTGATGTTTAAATTTATACGTGTCTATTTTTATTTTTATATAACTAAATGAAAGATGATTTTAATAGCCCATAACTTTTTTTTTTAATTAAACATTTTTCAATTTCATACTTCAATATTGTATAAGTTTCACAACCCGAGTTATAAATTTAACATGTTAACATATTAACCCATCTATGTCAATATTTATAAAAAATCTTGTAAAATATTCATCAGATTATGAATTCATAATCAATTTTTTTTAATCATGTACATTGAATGTTAAATTTTAATTTAACAGTTCGGACTTAACTGAACATGATGGCACATAATAAGAAGAAAAAAGCATCAAAGAATCTCCTTGCTAAAAACAAGATAGATAAGTATGGCCTCCTAAAGAATGCCTTTCTTTTATAATAAAAAACATGTATACAAAAAACCTAAATAGTTCTCTTATCAGTAAACACTACCTATGATGATGAACATCTGAACCTGTGAACTACACAGTATCTACCCCCCCTCCAAGCCAGAAAATTCACACACCAGCCCTCATTTCCCTGCATTTTTTAGGGTAAAAAAGATAAAATGTATTAGTCATGCTTGATTGAGACCACAAATTCTTCATCATCCCATCTTGCATTATGCAAGGCACCAGCATCGATCCCCACACGGCATGCAACAGATGAGTTAATATCAGAAACCAGCTTCAGGAGAAACCTACTGTATAAAAACTAAGGATTATCAAAACAAGCACCCTTCTTGCACCCAACCATACAGACACCAAGGTGCTTGTTCAGCCTGTCATTGCATGGAAAGGGCAGAATCACAGTTCCTTTCGTACAGCATTATCGAAAGAAACTTGTGTTTCTGTGCTACTCAAGTTTGAACTTGAAGCATCAGCCAAGCATTGAAGCAAAGCTAATACATCAACAGTATCATCTAGATAGTATCTAGCTTTGCTTGGCTTTTGGCCAACAGTGCATGCAAAAATCGCTGGAGCTGAAGGGAGTGATGAGCTATATGGTGTTTTTGATATGCTTTCAAACATGTCTTCATCAGATCTGTCATCCCCGATGCACAACACAAAGCCAGGGGGTTTCCCACTAGCGATCATTTTGGAAAGAACCTTCTCTGCAACAAACCCTTTAGTTACTCCCTGCACATTTTTAAGGTCAATGTTAGACCACTTTCAAAACAAAAGGGAAAAAAAATCAGGAACACAGGAACAAACCATAAACAAAAAGCACGCATACCTGCGGTTTTACTTCAACAATATTCTGGCCCCTCTTAACAGCTACTGGATCATTTGCAAGGACATTTTCCAGATGATCTAACAGTTCCTTGGCCTGGCAAGATCCAAAATCTGGATCAGCATCTTGGTGGTGCCATACCAAGGCACTCTCCTTAACCTCTATATAGGAACCATCAGTTGCCTCTGTGTACAATTTCATGACAGGTTCGGCAATATTTTTCCAATCAAAATCCACAGCCAAGGAACTCGTTTCCCAGTCAGACATCCCACTCCACCTACAAGAAGAAAAGGCAACATCTTACAAAAAGGGATCCTACCAAATCAATAGAAAACCACTAACTTCATTTACTATTGCAGCCACCTAAGAAGTAGAGAAGTCAACTTTCCTTGAATGATTTCTGTGTTTGAACCTTACAAGCTCTCCATTTAATAGACAAAAAGTTTGCCTTGCTAGCAAAATTAGTAAAGCTAGACATTCAATATTTTAATAACTATTAAAATACCTGAAGAAGTATCCATGCTCAGCTGCTATACCCAGATTTTCACATTGAACAAACCAATCACTCAGGGACTTTTTTCCTCTGCCACTAACTATAAACACACTGTTCATGGGATCAGCGCAAAGATTGTTTAGAACAGAGATGACTTCAGGAGTGGGGGTTTTAGCAAGAGAAGTATGAGGCACCATTGTTCCATCATAGTCCAAGAATATTGCCCTTTTAGATGTTCTCTTGTATGCTGAGATGATATAGTCATTGGAAAGCTTCCTAAAGCTAGGAGAGAGTGCTAAAATTCTGAAATTCAGACCAAAGCCAATACCCCAGCAACGTTTGCTATAATGATCTTTGCACGCTCGCTTCAAATCCTGCATAAAACTGCGGGCCCAATAAGCTACATCATGGGAACTAACATAGCAATAGTGCTTTCCATGCCGCAACTGCTTCTCTAAATCAGGCATGTTAATGGCAGTATTCACTGCATTGGCTACAGCTTCAATATCCCATGGATTTACTCTTATTGCTCCACTTAATGATGGTGAGCAGCCTGTAAACTCTGATACAACAAGCGAGCTTGTATGACGTGACCCAGAGGCAACTCCTAAAGCTTCATCCATCTTCGGCGTCCCCTGCCTGCATACAATGTACTTGTATGGGATCAGGTTCATTCCATCCCTCACTGCATTCACAATGCAGCATTCAGCCAAGGCATAGTAGGCAGTTTTCTCACAAAAGGGAACATGACGATCAATCAGAACCACTGGTTCATAGCCTGGAAAACCAAAAGTATTGTTTATCCTTTTGGTAATTGAATATATCTCCATTTTTGCTTCTTGCACATCTTTCCCTGAGCTCCTTGCAGGATTAACAATTTGAACCAGGACTAATTTTCCCCGCAACTCTGAATTCTGCAGCAAAAGATGCTCTACAGCTAATAACTTCAGACTAATGCCCTTGAAAATGTCCATATCATCAACTCCAATGACAAGCCTTTTCCCCTTAAACTGTTCTTGGATCTCTTTGACCTTAATGGAAGAAGAGGGGTGATTTAGAGCAGATTCAACTCGACCCATATGAATCCCCACAGGCAAAATTTTTATGTACACTGTCCTGCCAAAATACTCAAGAACAATATGACCACGTTTCGGTTCATAGTCTAGGCCCAACATCCGGCTGCAACAGGATAGAAAATGTCGAGCATAATCAAATGTATGAAAACCAATCAAATCAGCATTCAGCAGCGCTTTCAGAATTTCATCTCTAACCAGCAGAGTCCGGTAAATTTCTGATGAGGGGAACGGGCTGTGCAGGAAGAAGCCAAGCTTAATACGATTGAAACGCTTCCTCAAAAAAGTAGGGAGAACCATCAGATGATAATCATGGACCCAAACATAATCTTCTTCTGTATTATTAATCACTTCCGTGACCTTATCTGCAAATATCTTATTAGCAGAGACATAGGCCTGCCACAGCAATCTATCAAAGCGATTGCCATGATCCGGACACAGAGGTAACATGTAATGAAAAAGGGGCCACAGATGGTGCTTACAGAAACCATGGTAAAATTTTTTATAAATATCAGGAGGAATAAATGTGGGTACACAGTTAAATTCCTCCAGCAGTTTTTGTGAAACTTCTTCTTGTTCACTTGAATCAACATCGACCCTGAGAGACCCCACATAAACAACCTCAGGAATGGCTGAGAAGCCATCCTTCATCTGTAACAGAAGCGAGTCCTCATCAAAACTGAATGACCATTTGCCAGAGTTTAAATCCTTCTGAGCATTCAGAGGGAGAAAATTTGACACTATAATCATTTTTGCACCGCTTCCAGTTGATGGAGCATCAGAAATGCCATCATTAATTCCATCAACATCCACGTCAGATATTATTCCTGGAACAGTCATTATCCTTGGAAGGGATCTAGGAGACTGACTGAAATTCATCATGTTCCCTGATGCAAAGTCTAATAAACTTATGCAAGATCTCGACACCATTGTTGTACGATAATAGTATTCTTGTTCCTGGATATTGAGTTAGAAGAACAGAGATGGTGCAGAATCAACACCTTCCTGCCAAAAATATCTTGAAGGAGTAGTGCAATTATTAAAGAACTAAAGACCTGCAGGGAAAGGGGGAAAATATATTCAACTACCATGTGATGAGATGAGCAATGCTCAGCCTTGTAACAACCAAACAGAACACAAAGCGAATAAAAAGATAAATCCGTGGACCATAAATCATTCATTCTGATGCCCTGTATATGCATAAATATTATATGCAGTTGCCAACAAATAAAGGTCCACCGTTTGCAATAGATCTTTACACCTATCACAAGGTAAAAATCAGGAAAAAGCAAAGGCCTGGGATTTTGAAGCCACATGACATATCTAGCTCCTCTGGACATCTCTTGACTACCGTGCTTATAATCACAGGCATTATTAACTTGAAAGTGACAGAGGGAAAAGGAAAGGTCCTAGAGTGTGTACATCACTCAGCAAAACTTTCAAGATCTTGGCCAAGATCTTGATCATTCGTATGAGTGTGATACTGTATTCAGTGTCCCAAGAAATATCCTTTGATTCTTTTCTGTCAGCCAAAGTCCTCAAAAACTTTAATGGAGAATAAACATTTATAATCAGATGATCAAATAGAAGATTAGAGCTAAGATTCTAATAAAGATAAACCGGTAAGCAAATAGAAAGATGTGTATCATCATAAAAAGAGAGTAAAGTGACCGTAGTTTCATAGTGAACTAAAAAGGTAATTAAGTTGTCATAGAGAAACTGCTTGTTTATATATTTTTGTCTATTTATGCAAAACTATTATTGACTACTGACCTAATCTTAGCATTTATTAAACAAAAAGAAAGATTAAAATTATTTAAATGTATATAGTCTTATTACAATTATCATCCTTTCATGTATCAAGAAAAATTAAAAGAGAGACAATTGTTCACTGTTAAATCTACGAAACAATTAAAAAACAACTGGATGGTCAATCGCTGGAAAAAGGTGACAGACTGGTTGAATGTATCCAAAAGGGAGTTAGGCCATACATTCAAACTCAATCTCAAAGATTTAAAGTCTAGCCAACAAGTAAATAAATTCATGATGTTGATGAATTGATTGAAGGAAATAAACAAGTTATCTAGCCATGCATACAGAAAAGTCATAAACTCAACCGAATGATTTATATACATACCTAGATTCAGTGGTTCAAACGCAGGCAACAGATTGTTCTCCTATAATTTTCTTATTCCTAGCCTTATGCAACTCACTGGAAATTGCTTCTTAAGAATTCATGGTTGAACACAAATTTATGACGCTGATAAAATGAGAAGGAGGGATATGTTTTGAAATGATAAGGATATCACAGCAGTTTTATGAATGCAATATAGCCTTCCTGTACATGCCTTTATTATACTTGGTTCCAGCAAAACAATTAAACTCACAGAATCTGTCCTCCAAATCAAAATCTCGGACTGGGATTACATTTTTATGAGTTGGATTGGCCAAATAAATTCATCCATATCTCCTCTTGCATCGAAATCTTCGCACAAGCCGACAAAAAATCCAGAAAGAAGAAGAGAAACGTGGACGTACTTGATTCATGGAACAAATGTTCGTTCTCTAATTAAATATTCCAATTATTTCAACATAAAAATCAATACTAAACACCATAATCTGTTAATTAAATTAATTTATCCAAGCACCAATAATTCAAAGTATAAGATTACACCCAGCTATTCATGGCAAATATATAGAAAAAGAAACACAATGCTAGTTGCAATTAATTGATATATATTACTTCATTTTCCAAAGTCTACAGTTGGGCTTTATCTGCAGCAGGTAGAAATGATTTCGCCTTCAAGGACCACAACTCAACTTCAAATACACAAGCATAAACCATGTAAATTTCTCTTATCCTGAAATTTCACTATTCTTTTATCGGAAACTATCTTGACTAAAAAATGGTAATAAAAAAGACTGTGATAACAAGAGAAATCATAAATAGTGGCCTGCATACACAGATTGCAATCATTCCTTGTTCCCTACCAATCATTTTAATTTTTAAGAGCTTGAGAGCCTAAAATGTCATTACACCTTATAGGTACACAAGGCAGAGAAGAGTAAAGACAGTCTTGAAAAACTGTCTTGAACAGTAAAACCCGGAAACAAAGAGAGACAAATTATATTTTAGAAAAAAAATTTGATGCAATAAGAATTGGCCTTTCTAAGAAGGAAAAAGAAAAAAAGAACGGAAGAAGTCATGAACGATTCAAAATAAGAGGAAATGCACATCAAGACGCAGAAAAAAGGGAGAGAGGTGATCAAAGTTCCTGGGAAAGAATAAGTTTTAGATTTAGAAAAGGAGTTCAAAGGCCACACCTATAGATCTCACCGTTCCTATTTAAATACATAATCCAAAAGGAGCAAAAGTTACCTGAAAGCAAGGAAACTGAATCAACAAAAAGAGCTTCCTGCCAGCACTAAGAACCTAGAGTTACCCTGCCACCAAAATCAATATCATCAAAGAGTTTAAAAAGAACAAACTCTATTTAGTTGCCGAGAAAGAAGACAATCTACTCACTGAAGTAAACCCAGAGAAACAGCACAACATGCTAAAGAAAACCCAAAAATTAAAAAACGTAAAATATAAAACTTAATATAACCCATCATTTCTCTCGCACCTTTGATAGCATGCAACAAAGCTTACAAATCAAAACATAAAAGAAACCCAGAAACATTTGGATAATGTGAAGTGCTTACTTACAAGAAATGAAGTATATGTTGTCAGAGAGAGAATACTAACAGTTTATTAACAGAACAAAGATGTAAAGAAGGTGAGAGAGAGAGAGAGAGAGAGAGAGAGAGAGGTGCAAAACTGGTAAGATTTCAGAGAGGAGAGTTTCATTTATTGGGTATGAAACCGACAAGGCAATGAAAAAATAGAAAGTTCTAAACTAAACGAATAGAGAATTGGAGGAAAAAGAAGAGAAGATTGAAGCTTTATTACAGTTTTTGGGTTTGGCGTTTGGTGATTCAACATAGGAAGCTGGAATGGATTAAAACGTAGAAAACATGTAAGTCAAAAACAAACAATGGATTAGATTAGAAAGAGACTCTGTACAGTCTGATTGCAACTCTGGTTGGTCTTACGTTATAGTCCTCCCTACTTGTCTCTGCTCTCTTGCCCTTGTCTCTCCCTTCTTCTTTTTTCCCACTATCACCCTCCTAATTTTCTAACTATAAATCAACTGACATTTTTTTATATATTTCATTGATTTTCCATCCTACCATCAGAAACATTTTTTTTTTGTTTTATTAAAAAGGTTTATTTTTCCTGTCAAAAATTAAATGGGTCAATCGAGAGTATGCTACACCTTCTTATCTGAGTTTGCATCATCTCATGTTGGATGAAATTCTTTTTTATTTGTATATTAAAATAATACTATAAAAATTAATTTTAAATAAAAAAAATAGATTTTAAACAAATAATATTTTAACCGCACTACTAAACATTCTTCCAAGTAAATAAAATATTAAAATCGATTACAAACATATTATTATAGATAAATATATTTTATACGTTGTATTCAACTTTATTGGCATACACATTATACTAGCAAGATGTACATACCACCACTCAAAAAAGAAAAAGAAAAACCTTTAAAAAATATTAAATATTTATGAATGCTAATAGCTATCAATGTTGAGGTGTAAATCACATTAGAGATCGTATTTTAAAATAATTTTTTAAAAAATATATTAAAATAATATTTTTTTATATTAATATATAAAAATAATCTAAAAACATTAAAAAATTAATTAAAAATTAAAAATCTTCGACTTTTGTTTTGAGAGATTATCTTAAATCCATATTTATTTTCATTTATTGTCAGTTAAAATGTCAAAGTTAAAGAAATGAAAAATATAAATTATTCTCAAAGTCAATATCACGTGACACCCTTGAAGATGTGTTCCACAAGGCATACATATATATATATATATATATATACACGTGTCAAATTAAGATAGAGATTCCAGATATTTATAAATATTGGGTAAGACCTACTTCTTTTGATTAATTAACAACATTATCCTTCAACAGTGCAGTCTTTACGAAGTTCCAGATTTGTGCAATGGAATTCTTTCCTGCCTGCCTGCCTTAGGATAAACATAGACTTTGCCTCGTCGTCTCTTCCACGGTGCTGCTTTGTTTTTTAAAATAATATTTTTTTATTTTTTAAATTTTATTTTTATTATTAACATGTCACAACAATTTAAAAATATTTAAACAATTAATTTAAAAAAAATCCCTTGCACCGACATGTAGAATATTTAACTACTTGAACATAAATGCACTGCATCTTTAAAAATCTGGTGCAAAATAAGCTTCATTCTAGCACATGAGCCAAGCTCACTGGACTTCTCGAAGAGATTTATTGAGAGAATATTGTATCATCAAATCTTTGCTAGCAGAAGCACTGGTCAAAATAATTATTATATAGTATATAATATATCCTACGTACCAATTAATGATTAATTTACTTGCATGTTTTACATAGGCTAAATTCTCCTTCCATGGCGTGCAGGTGCAGGCAGAACAGAACCCCATTTGGAGGAAGAAGAAGAACAATGTTCGAGTTCAAAATGCAAGTGACGAAGAAAAAATAATTTATTTTTATATTAACAAATAAAAAAAATCTAAAGATACTAAAAAATAAAGAAAAAACATAGTTAAACCAAAATTACAAACATTAAAAAATGTAACTCAACTATTCAGACTCTGGGTTTGTTTTTTAATAGTCATCAGTTTGAGTGTTACAAATCTTAAGGTCACTGGAAGCTTATATAGTCGTTAACTTCAGAGTTTTAGGAGATTAATCGAAATGCATGTAAGTTGACTCAAACACCAAAATTAAAAATAAAAAAAAATAAAAAGAAGAAATTGTTTCATGCAAGTCAAGAATATGAGCTGGGGTACGATAATATAATAATAATGACTAACAGCTAGGTGCAGCTCAGCTCGGCACAGCTGGGGGTAAAATGAAACAAACCAGCACTCTTGACGCCCTCGTTTTTCTTGTTTTTTTTAGAATTTATTTAGATAACAGATTGACAGGGACAAGGGCGGGGAGGGAGACTGTGAGTCTGTGAGTGGTCCGACATCGCACGCGGCTGCCTGACCTCGCCGTTTTCATATCCGGCATCCATTTTGGAAAAGAGTGCCCAATTTTTACTACTAGGTTTTCACCCGCTTCTTCTTTTTACCAACTTACCCTTTTCTCACTTCTCTTTCTTTTTCTCCTTTTGCTTCTATTACAAGAAACGATTCTTTTTCTTTCTTCTTGTTTTGTTTTGTGGACAAGGCCAGAATATTGTACTCTTTTTCTTTTTCTTTTTTTTTTAATTTCTGATTTGAGAATAAAGATACTTTCAAACTAATTCTCTTGATTAAATCTTTAACTTGGTATTTAGTTTTATGCTCATCATCCTCGCACATGTCACTATTTATAAACACTTTAGCATTGCCAGATTTTTTCTCGGTCCATCAAGTTTTTTTTTTGTTTTCATATACGAGTTGTGGTTTTTTATTTAAATTTATTCCTCAAATTATTATTTTTTTTATCAATGATTCTTTTTACTTTTATATTTCCACCCACTTATTTTCTCTTTCCCAACTCCCTCTTCTTCTCCTTCTCTTTCCTTTTCTCCTTTTGCTTATATTACAAGAAATGATTCTTTTCTTTTCTTTTAGTTTTGTTTCATCAACATGGCTAAGATTTTGTACTGTTTTTTTTTTTTTTTTTACTTAAGAATAAACATACTTTCAAACTAATTTTCAAGATTAAATTTAAGGCATTTACCAATAAATTATGTTCATCTTTTCTTTACAAAAAATTGAACTATTGATAATATGAAATATTGAACATTCACTAATCATATAACCTCAATTGATAGAATTTGTAAATTATAATACTTTTATTAAAAAAAATTAAGATTTTTTGAAAAGAATGTATGCTTGTCATGGATTGAAGCAACATTATTGTTATTATTATTGTATGCTGAAATTTATGTGAAAATTGTAAGGAAGTAAAATAGAAGTGAAAAAGATATCCAAGTGAGAGTAGAAATTAAATTTTGGTTGTGATGATATTCCAAATAATCACTTTAGAGACTTTTATAAAATTGACTAGATTTTATAGGCTCCGAAATGAGATTTATTTATTGTTTGAATAGTAAATAATCACACATTCATTTTAATATTCTCTTCTCTAGAGTTCATAAAATTGATGTTAGTGATAAAATGTTTGACACCTATAAAATAATCACTTTTAATGGAATTTAGGGACTTTTTGATAATAAAATCAAAGACTTTTTAATAAAAAAAATTACAATAAATGAGATAATAAACTTTTAATTATAAAAACAAAAGTGTTTGTTTTTAGTTATGTATTATAAATGCTCTAAAACAAGAGTATAAATATTTTAGAGAATAGAAAATGTGTGTAACTTTACTGGGCTGGTTTAGATGATATATATAGCCTCTGAACTTTGTAATGTTGCTTAAATAGAGAGGTTGAAGTATTATCTCCTCCTAGTAGCATCAATGAGCGATAAATATCCTTATATAATATTAATATTAATGGAAATATAGTAGGCCCTTAAGAGACTTTTATGCGTCTAACGATATTGATAGATAATCATTGTTAGCTTTTAACATTTTAAGTTAAGAGACATAAGAATAAACAAACAAATTCTCACAATTCAATATGGAGTATAAAAAGATTATCAACCCTATATGTATTTCAACCTCAAATGATTCTAAACACAAGGATGTTAGGTTTGGCTTTGTCGAACTCATATGCACTTAGACGCAGTGCATAGCTGAACCCAAAAATACTACATCTGGCATTTTGTTAGACTCATGTCATCTAGGTTTGGTATTCTACCAAGTCTAGATACGATAGATAATTACCTTACTTTTGGCCCTTTTAATTATGAGTTTTTAAGTAAACATTTCACACACACATAAAAACACACACACACTCTAATCCATCAAGTTGTCTACTCACCAATTTAATTTTAGATGAGATATTTTGAATTATTGAACTGATTTTTTTCTCTATTGATTGTTGATAATAATATAGTTTTCGTTTTTTTTTTTTTTTTGCTATCAATGTTATGTTCGTATGGTGGATGGGATGGTATAACATTTTAGAATAAACTAGTTTTTTTACCAATGTTATAACGCATATTGGATCATTATTTTTTACAACCTTAAAAAATATAATGAACTTATAGAAAGTAAGATCTATATTACATATTAGTCGGAATATTTTTAAAATGCTTAAATGATATTTAAAAAATATATATTATTGAGATAACAATATATTATATGAATCCGGACTAATTATGATTAACTTGCGATAAAAAAAAAAAAAAA
>Ga0325404_1000463_pt1 | contig 40333 bp, 31 predicted proteins | sample PopdelMetagenome_18_FD_205664 | JGI IMG/M metagenome (GOLD analysis project Ga0325404, IMG submission 205664) | Populus deltoides microbial communities from Bellville, Georgia, United States - Xylem-Control-R1 | ecosystem: Host-associated > Plants > Phyllosphere > Stem > Wood/Secondary xylem...
ATAATAATAATAATAATAATAATAATAATAATAATGAGTTAAAGAGAATTTAGAGATGTAAGATTAATGTGAAGATTAAACAATGATAAAAACAATTATCAAGGTTAGAGGATCCACTAATAGTATTTCAAATAAGTATAATATAAACTCTTTTTATTACTCAACTGGAAACCACACACAAAGAAGGTTCCAATCGGATGATTTGTCATTAATAGCTCATTATAAATTATTAATATGATCATATTAATTATCTTATTCAAGTAACACCAAACTTTTAAATATTGTCAGGAATTCATGATGCTAACTTATGTTAACAACAAATCAAGTTCCTTTCACAGCACAGGTATAGGTTATACCAAACGGTTGGCTATGAAAGTGTCAAGCATTTGTTGTACCAAGTGTTATACAACACAAATCTAGATTAACCATTTAACAAGTAAGGTATTAAGAATTAATAAGATAAAAATGATAAGATATGTTAATAGCAAGTTTTTAAGGATATAATCATTGAAGTCCATATTGAGTTTATATTATACTTATCCTAACACCATTAGTGAAACCTTTTTCACCTTGACATAATAAACTTAGCTAAACATAATGAAGAAGAGAAACATAAATAAATAAGAGGAGAGCATGATTATATAAGTATAGTAAAGGAAATAAAATGCATAAACAAGAGATTAATGAAACTATAATATGAAATAAAACTAGAACATTAAAACTACAAAGAAAGAAAGCAAGTAAGAAAATCAAGATCCCTAAATGCATGGCAAATGCCTACTTTTATAGGCTAAAATTCAGAACTATTGATTTGATGACTAATTATTGAGTGGGTGGCCACATCTTGACTTAGTGACAATCCTTATCTTCTTATCTGAACAAAATGTCATTGCTAACATCAAAATTTAAACAGATAGTCCCATGTCTTAGCTTTCCATACATATAAACCTAACCTAAATCCAAGTTCTATAGCTCTAGTTATGATCCAATAACCGAATAGTGTTCCAGTTTGGACTAAACCAACATCTCTTTTCTAAGCTTAGCGTTCGTTTTGTCTTCTCAATTTTAGTAGTTAAACTCATCAATCAATCCTTTGGTTTATGTGATAGGCCTGCATTTAAGATGAAAATTTACCATAAATTAAAGATATCTTATATTATTAGACATGTTATTATAAAACATGCTCTAGTTAAGGAGTTACTGATACTTCAAGTGCAAAATGATGATATAAAACTTTGATAAAAATGCACTTTTAAGTACTAATTAACGACTCGTACCAAAAAATAATGTGGGGAGGATATTTTTTAGAAATAGAATACAAACAACCACATAATTATGTGTTATTTAACTACAATGAACTAAGACCTTTTATTCAGTAAGTATACTTTTTAACATGTCTTTATTTTCAAACAATTTATCTTTTATAATATCATAAATTGATACATTGTTGAATTTCTCGTAGGCGACATCGTCAATATTTACTATTCCAAAACTCATAGTTGTCTAACTCCTAAATTTTTTTATTATAAGATGAAATTTTTTTCATATGGTTCAGAACACTTGGAAGTACTATTTAGTTATTCTTATCTCTCGAGATACTAAATTTCATCACATATTTCTAATTTTTTTAATTAAAAATCAGGGCTAAACACCTAATTAAATAATTAAATTAATTGAGGTAGAGTTGATCCAATCAGATCATCATACAAACTACAATAAAGACCCGTATAAGGGTCATTAAAGGAACTAGAAGATCTATAAAGAAAACTCATGGTTAAACCATAATTGGCTAGCCAATCTGCCACTGAATTTACTTCTTTGTAAACATAGAACACCTGTAGATCTTAGTTTTTTGCTAATAAATCTCTAGCCTGCATGATTAGATTATAATTTTTGTCAGTGATAAACTTATCCTTAGTGATTAATTCAACCACCAAGGTCGAATCAGATTCCAAAATAATTTTGTGAAAACCTTTAGACCAAGCTAACTTCAAGCCATCGGTAATTGACCATAATTCAACACCTACTAACTTGCAAAAGTTACAATCCATCTTCCCATAGCATCCCTAATGACTCCACCAACTCCAGCCACCCCTGGATTTCCTTTGCTACAACCATCCACGTTACTCTTCACCCATTCTATTGGAGGGTATCTCCACCCTATAGAAACTATATGTTTGATATTTACTTTGTATTAAGATTCAACAAACATAGATTGAATGATATCATTAACAAGCCTCATGATCACTTAAACATAACTGGTGAAAGAGGAATCAGAAGAACTAAAAATGCATTGGTTTCTCTTCATCCATATTTGCCACAAGGCAATGCCGAATTTAAGCCCTAAAAAATTTCTTTTAAAACTCAAATGGTTAGCTCGTAGGTTATTAATTAGCCAAGAATACCAGTTAAAGGAGTAAAAAGCCTGTTGATCTGCAACTTCAACAATTTTATCCTAAACCCCACGTGCTTTTGGGTAGTCTCGGAGAGCATGGATGATTATTTCAATCTCTGTCGAACAATGATAAGAACAGGGGGTTAATAATGATTTTCCTTCTCCATCTAACCTCATTTGTCAAGATAGCCTTATGAGTGATTGTCTAAAGAAAGATTTTCACCCTTTCTAAACTCTTCCATTGTTAGATGATATTCCACAAAGGGTCATGTTGTTGTTGAGTAGCTCTACTTTCTTCTTGAATCAGATAGGCTGATTTTACTGAGAAATGACCACCTATTAAATGCCTCGAGTAAGCTTTATCTCCAGTCATCTGAGATGTAGGACGATCATCACCTGCCAAGATCATAATCATCTGGATTCGAAGAAAGTGAGCAAATGTTTCCCACTGTCATTGGCCTCTATCATCCATTATATCAGCCACTAAACATTTCATCAGATCCTCAGGAATATACTAAGTATTAAACAGATTCAAAGGGCTATACCCTCCAACTAGGAATCCCTCCAAAACAACACTTTACTTCTGTATCCCAATGCCCAGTTTACACCTTGAGTGACCAAAAGCCACACTTTGGAAATACCCTTCCACAATATTGAGTCTCTTTGCTTAACTTGAGGATAAGGGACTAGCCTATGTTCCTTAACATATTCAGACCTCAAAACTCGAACCCATAAGCTCTCACTATTATGAAAAACTCCTAAAACCAGTTTCATAATGAAGGCCCTGTTCATGTTGTCCATTTTTCTTAAACCCAAACCCCTTATTTCCTTAGGCTGACACAGAGTCTTCTAATTTACCAAATGAACCATACTCTCCCATCCTTTTATCCCAATATGAATCTTCTACACAATTTCTCAATATCATAACAAATGCTTTTTAGGAGCAATGCTGACCGTATAAGATAAAGAGGAACTGAGAAGAGCACCGCCTTATATAAGGTAATCTTCCTTGCAAGAGATAAACTATTTGCTTTCCACCCAGCTAGTTTACTTTACAAGTTTTTGATAATATATTTATAGGCTTGCTTCGTGACCCTTTGATGTAGGAGTGGAACACCAAGATACTTCCCCAAATCTTTTGTAGTCTTGAAGTCACTATTCCTGCTAATGTTATTGGTTAAAGCTTGAGAGATATTTTTTGAGAAGAAGATTTTGGTCTTAGCCATGTTCACCCTCTAACTTGAAAATTTACAGAAGAATTTGAGACAACCCAAAATCCTATCCATTTGATCAATATTGGCTTCTGCAAATAATAGCATATCATCGGCAAAATATAGATGAAAGATAATAGGACCAATTCTTTTAATTATGAAAGGACGCCAACAGCCCTGTTCAAACTCCTTGGAAATAAGATGTGACAATCGTTCAAGGCATAAAACCAAAATATAAGGGGATAATAAGTCCCCCTTATCTTATGCTTTGAGATGGTCTAAAATCCACTGTAGATTTACCATTCTATAAAACATTGATAGAAGTAGATTCTATACATTTCATTATCAAGATAACCATATTAGTTGGCAATTTTGCCTCGGTAAAAGTATCTCTAATGAAATCTCATTGTAATCTATCGTAGGCTTTTTCTATATCCACTTTGATAGCCATTATACCCTTTCTTCCTTTCATTTGTCTCATGGAATGCACAATCTCCGAGGCCACTATGATATTATCTATGATGTTTCTTCCTGGAATAACTACTATAGGACTCATTAATCAGCTTTGACATTATCAATTTAAGTTTTTTTTTACAAGAATCTTAGTCACAATCTTGAAATTAACATTGCATAGGCCAATTGGTCTAAATTGGTAGGGATATTTTAGAGCATTCACTTTTGAAATAAGAACCAAATGGGTTTGATTCACCTCCGCTACTTCAAATTTCTCATAAAAAATTTTTATGATAAACTCATACACTAATTTTCCTTTTACTGACTATTGAGATTGATAGAAAAAAGATTGGAAATCATCTGGTCTAGGTGCAGAATAAAGCTTTATGTTAAAGATTGCAACCTTAACCTCCTCATCAGATATCGGCTCTGATAACAGACTTAAGTGAGCAGGATCAATCTCTAGAAAATTGTTCTAAAGCCGATCACCTTGAACCACTGAATTCTCGCTTCGAAATAAGTTCTAAAAAAAACAAACTGGCCATAATCTTTAATGAGTCTTCATCCTTCACCCAAATACTGTTATCATTTTTCAGCATTCTGATCTTATTCATTTGCCTCCTAATGATTGTCTTGGTGTGGAAATAAGATGAGTTTTTGTCTCCAAAAACAATCCATTTGCATCTTAACTTCTTAAACCAATGAATTTCCTCCTGCTTGGTAATCTAATAGTATTCCGTGAATAACTCTTTCTCTAATTTACTTATAAATCTATTATTATACTCTAGTAGATATTTTTGGATCCTATTAAGTCTAGCACAGAACTCTACGCTTTCTTTGGAAAATATTACCAAAGATTGATTTGTTTCAGTCTTTTAACTGGATAGTTAAAGAATCCAAATTATCCTTTAAATACCTCCTATCCTTCTAGTTACTCCTAATAAAATCTGCCAAATGCTCATCACTTACCCAAGCTGCCTCAAAATGAAATAACCTGGCATTATGTTGTCTGTGATAGTGATCTACCAATTCCACTAAAATAGGGTGGTGATCATATCGAATTCTAGGTAACACTCTAACTCTAGCTTTTAGAAATTTTATCCTCCATTGGTGATTCTCAAAGCCTCTATCTAATCTCTCACACACCCTTCCAAAACCCTCAGCTCCTCTCCAAGTGAATTTATGACCATAACTCCTTAAATCTATCAACCCACAACCTTGCACCCATCTCCCAAATCTAATACGTCTTCCCAGATCTACTTCTACCTGTCTTACCTTCTCTGAAGCTAAAAAGATGTCATTAAAGTCTCCCACTACCAACCAAGGTTAGACAATATGTCTTATCAGGATAGCCACTTCCTCAAAACATTGTTTTTTTTTAAATGCATTATGATTGGCATAAACAACAGTAAATAGCCAGGCATAATCTTTACCCTCATCAACAACACCATGAATATAGTGAATAGACGAGCTGAGAATGTTAATATCAAACTTATTATTATTCCAAAGCAACCAAACCCCCCAAATCTACCTTAAGCCTCAAATCTATAACTATAATTAAACTTTAATTTATCAACAATTCTATCTTTAATTACCCCACTCACCTTTAGTTCTACCACAACTAAAATATCAAAATCATAAATGTTTTTTGTATCATGCACCATTGCACTAAATTTTGAATTACCCGCTCCTCTACAATTCCAAAACACAAAACCTATATAATTAAGTAGAGAGAGAAAGGAACTTAAGATCCTTGGAAAGCATCTTCATACTAATTGGAAAGCTCTATCCTCAACCATCTTTTCCTCTTCGGGAAAATTACTATCATTATAGACAATATCCTCCTCTTCCTCGGTACTATCATCCTCTATCAAAACCACATTATCTGAGGGATCAACAGCTTTGGACTCATCACAGGCTTGCCGAGGTAGAGTTGAATCTGACTTACCGGTAGCCATATCATCACTGTGGGGATGTAGTGTAATTCTTTCTTCTCTTCGAATCTCACACTAGAAATAGCTTGGCATCCCACTTGGAATATGAGTTGAAACATTAAGGAAGACACTTACAAGCATACATGTTTTTTTCTCATAAGTCTAGTTCGAACTCTCAAGTTGTTTAATGTTTTTTAGGTTAATTCGTGTCTTAACCGTCCCACTCATAGAAGGACTATCTGCATTACTTCTAGAATAAGACAAATTGTTTTTCTCTAGGGCCCTAGACCCATAATTCCCCTTTACTTCAGAGTCTCACTTTTGGCTTGGTGCCATAAAGGGTTTTTTTTTTTTGCCTCATTATCTAAGTTTATAACCACATTCTTACCCTTATTAGACATCGTCCCATCTCTATGACTTTCCTTAGTAGTAACGATCAGATCTCATCTATTTTTATTATCCCATAATTGTTGTTTAAAATTACAAAAAATAAAGATCTTGGTTGGCTAGCATTCGTAACTATAGAAACTGAATTAATTCCTTAATTCATGGGGTAACGTCGCCCTTCATCACATTTCTTTATTGCCACCATAACTTCTCCTTTTCGATTTTGATGTCGTCTTTTCCGTTGTGCTATCATCTAGTCACCATAGTTCTTTATGATCTTTAGTCTTGTAACTGGATCAACTTCTAAGATTGGGCCCTCTATTCTTGGGCATTGTTTAGTATTCCTACCTAATAAAATATTAGCATCTCTCCCATCATGTACCTTCATCTTTGAGTATGGACATGTCTTCTGCTTGTGACCATATTGGCCATAATGGAAACAGATTAGGTGAAGCCCCTCATACATGATTCGTCTGACTCTCCTTTGTAGTTTGAATTTGGCCAGTAGAGGTTTAGTAAGGTTTACTTCCACGTAAATTCTTATGTAATTCCCCCTTATGCTGATTAAAGTGGCTATATCAACCTTTAATGTTTTTCCAATTTTGTTTCTTATAATCCATGAGACCGAAGTATCATAATACTTCATCGCTAAGTCTGGTAATCTAACCCATATAGCAACTTTGTCGATTTTTGCCTCATAGGGATTAAAATTTGGATGCCACGTTCTAACTATTAGATAATGGCCAGCAATCATCCAATGACCATTATATAGTGCATGCTCTTTGTCGACCTCATTAGTAAACTTAGCGAGAAAAAAATCATTCCCCAAGTCGACTAATTCCAGATCTGTTTGTATTTTCCACAAGGTCTTCAGTTGCTTAATCCAAAATACATATACACCCTCTTTCCCATAACTTTAACAATCATGGTTTGCCTTTATAGGGACCTAATTCTCTTATTCTCCTTAACTGAAAGTTTAATCACTGGGTAGTCCTCTTCATTTTCATCCTCCTCATCCTCAGAGATGCACTCCTTGATTGTCGCCTCTACACTCATATCTTGAGGTAAATAAGAAGAACTAAATAGAGAATCTTTGTAACTTACTCCTCCAGCTACTCTCTATTGTGAATTCCATCAATTAGCATCCATATTCAGGCTAATGTTATCTCCCATTTTGACTTCTTATTAGATCGAGACAATAAATCCGATTCCTCAGTCGTGATATTTGTTATATTAGTTGAGAGCATTGTAGGGTGTCGCTATTTTCTATTTTTTTTAAATTGAATTTTTTGTCTTGCTTCATCATGCATTTCTAGTTAACTATTCATGGTTGTACTTCATATACCAGGTTTATCAATTAAGAGAAAATGCTAATGTTACTTTGTCTTTACTAAGTTTAAGTCCTAAAAGAAAGCTAAAGTGCTATAACGAGTATTTTATTAATGGACATGTGTTTCATACTGAAGAATATGAACAAAGTAGAAATACATATAACAATAAAGTTTATGTTAAAGGATCGACTTCTAATGAGTTTAAAGTTGACTACTATGAGAAGTTCGAAGAGGTTATTGAATTGCAATATCATAAAGAGCAAAATAGAGTATTTTTATTCAAATGTTATTGGTATGACACCAATGATAGAGGAATTAGAGTAGATCTCCATTATGGTTTGGTCAAAATTAATTCAAAGACTAGACTCTACACCATCAATGATGTCTTTGTTTTCTATGCAATGCCAAGAAGTTTATTACACACACATACACTTATTCCTTTAGAAAGGATCGTTCAAGAGTTGATTGGTTATTCGTAGTGAAAACCAAACCCAAGGGTCGTGTCCAGGTTGTTCAGGATGGCAATGATGAATTAATTGTGGGAGATGATGTCTTTCAACATGGTGAGTTAATTGATCTATATCGAGTTGCTCCATCTAATGAGTTACAAGAAAATTCAAATTTTTGCATCGCTGAAAATATTTTTGCTGATGTTAACGTTGAGGAGTTGAATGATGTTTGGAGCTCCAGCGGATATACACAAGTCGATGAAGATGATAGCGACGAAATCAATGTAGAAGATTGTGATGAAGATAGGACAAGTCAATTGACAAAAAAGAAGACAATTCTGATTAATCAGCACAACATGTATGTGTAATGCCATAAACTATAATATAATATTTATGGATAAAATTCACTTCAATGTAATGACAATAATGTTAATTTATTATTGAAGGACAATGAAATATTTATTTTATTATTATGATATGAACCGATGTTATTGTATTGTGTGTGCAGCTATGAATTTAAGTATTTGCATGATGAATAGATAGGGAATACATATACAATTTGGCATCAGACATTGTTTTTTATTGATAGAAATACCAACAGACTGTACATTACATATGGGTATATTGATAAAATATGTCTACTGGTATATTTCAGTTATTATGAGAACTGTTTCCCTTCTCTCTGACATTGTTCAGGGTGTTTATCACATATAGGTATACCCACTGAATGTGCTCGTCGGTATATTCTAGTGACTATGAGAATTGTTCACTTCTCAATGCGCTAATAATTAATGTTCTTTTGACTGTTCATTTTTTTTCCAATGATATCACTGATAGAATGAAAAGACATCGGTAATATTAGAGGGCTTTTCTGAAGATTTTTGTGCAAGTTAAAAATTTCCATTTGACTTTCAAATGGAATCACAAAAAAAAATATTAACAATAATAATATTTAATTTTTCATCTATGATTCCGTTGGTAAAAAGCGCCCAGATACCAATACCATTAAATTTCAATTGAAGTTTACAAATGGGATCATCGATTGAAATATTAAAAATATTAATATTTTATGTTTTATCAATAATTTTGTTGGTAAAACTAAATTAAACGACCAGAATCAGTACAGACAGGGCTTTGTCTTCTTCTTTCTTCTTCTCTCACAAGGTCATTTCTCTCTCTTTCACAGCTGAAATCAAGCATTCTCTTCTCTTCTCATCCTCAGGTATGCTGCCTTTTTTCATTTTTCTTCTTATTTTTCTTATTTTTTAGATTTACAATCACTTTTCTTCTCTTTTGGTTTTTTTATTATCCGAAATTAAGCACGCCATTAAAGTAAGAATTTTTCATTCCTTTTTCTTCCTTTTGTGTTTTTTTTTGGCATAAGTTTTGCTTTTTTTTGTCATTATTTTTGTTCAATTTTGTGCGTTTAATAATTTTATGAATTAATAAATGTGTTGAATTTTAGTTGTTATTGAAATAATTTTTGCATTATTTTGTTGAATTTTAGTTATTTTTTTATTTGTTGTTCAATTTCAAATAAATGTGTAGGATTAATTTTAATTATTATTTGTATTTATTCCATTAAGAAAAAAATTAAAATTTAGGATTAACAATGTTATCACTTAGAAATAATCGTGTTGAATTTTAGTTGTTGTTGTAATAATTTTGCATTATTTTGTTGAATTTTAGTTTTTTTTAAAAAAAAATTTATTGTTCAATTTCATTTATTTTTTTGCAAATTTAGCATTTTTTTTTTTGTAAATTTAGGGTTAAAAATATTATAATGTAAAAAATAAAAATTTTCTATGAAATTAAATTATGCTAAATTGTTAGAAGAAATGGAATAAAATCAACTGGTTTGTGATATATATATATTGTGTATTTCTAGGTTTAAAAATTTTAGGTATTCTTCCATATAGAGGAGGTGCTACTGAGTTTTTTTTTTTAAATAAGAATCGTTTAATTTTTTATTCGTCAATTTATGTAAATGCCCAGGGAAAAGTTTATTGCAATTATGAGAACATGATTGCTGCTAGTTCTTTTAGGTGCAATGCTGACAACTATAAGTCATTATTTTAGTCTGATGACCCGGGTTATGAGTTTGACAGATTGACTTAGGTTGTTTTGTATATTTTTTTAATTGATTTTTTCAATCGATTTGCTTTTCATGGGATTATTTTGGTCTTATGACTTGAGTTGCAAGTTCTGGTTAATTCATATCGCTTTTTTAAGTCATTTTTTAATTGATTTTTTTTTTCAATTTCATCATTTAACATTTGTTTGATTGAAAATTAAATTTAATAATTTATTTTGATATGCTTTTTATGGTGTTTTCATAGTCTCATAATTCGGGTCTTGAATTTGACGAATTAACCCGGGTTGACCCAAGTCAATCCAATATGTTGTTATCATAATATTAAAAAAAATATCATCTTGATTTTTTTAGTCAAACTATGTTTTTACAAGTTGTATGGATTGCTTTTGAACCCGTATATTTAACCAGGTTACATCAGGTCAACCCTCACACAATTTAATTTTTTTTACATTACAAAAATAAACATTAGCAATATCTGAATATTTTTTTTAAGTTCAGCGTAGTACAAGTCAATAATCTAGTTTTAACTAATACAAAAACTTTCTAATTTTTTTTAATGCAAACAATGTTCCCCGCTTAGCCCGAACATATGATTTTTTTTTATTGTTTATATGAAGAATCATTCACTGATTTTAAAGTATGCTTGTTTTTATGTTTTAAAAGTATTTTTAAAAAATGTTTGAATTTTTTTATTTACTTTAAATTAATTTTTTTTTGTAATTTTAGATTTTTTTGATGTGTTAATATCGAAAATAAATTTTAAAAAATAAAAAAAATATTATTTTACTAATTTTTAAATGAAAAACTATTATGAAAATTATTATATTAAAATTTTAAATGTTTTTTCAATTCATGCTTTAAACTTCGTCATGTGTAGTGTGATTGAAAATCATCATCAACCATTAATGTGCTTCTTCAAAGAGATTTGGTTGAACGATAGAAGAATCTGTGGGTTGATTTGGAAGCTAAAAATTGCAAGAGGCAACTTCCAATTCTCCATAGCTTTTCAACTAGTAGAAATTCAAAACCAGAGAGAGAGAGAGAGAGAGAGAGAGAGAGAGAGAGAGATCACCATTACACCAAACAAACAAATTCATAAAATCATATGTATTAAATGATCTATTTAGTCCACTGTCTTGTTTTCTCTGGTTTCTTTTCATAAAATCACGTAGAGAAAGAAATAAAGAAAGAAATTGTAATCAACCTATTTCAAAGCCTTGACTGGAGCGATGTTTATACTACCGAGTCTCCCACACTGCTCCCCTCTGCTCGTCACTGACTCGAAACCTCCTCACTGAATCTGAAATGATCTGCTAAGATCCCCAAATCCTCCACCACCAACCTTTCGCTCCTCTGCTTCACCAAAATGCCCACCACCACCACCACCACCACCCTCCTCCTCCTCCTCCTCCTCCTCACCACCACAACTCCCTCCCCAACCCCAGGCCTAGACTCTTTCCTCTCTCACCAATCATCTCTAGATCCTCTTTCCACCAACGATTCCTTCCCCTCCCTCCCTCCCTCCCTCAAAAAATCCCTCTCGCTCGCTTCCCCTCCCCCCCACATCCCTTCCTTAATCTCCTCCCTCCTCTCCCTCACCGTCCAACTTTCGCTCAACATCCGTCTCGTCGGCCCCTCCTTCCCCTCCTCCTCCTCCTCCCTCCTCCATTCCTTCCTCTCGACCGCCAACATCGCCGACCGCTTCCACGTCATCACCACCGACCCCATCCCTTCCCAAAACTCCCACCATCTTTCCATCAAGCACTCCCCCCACCTTGACATTTCCCACGCGAGCTCCACTCTCTCATCTCGCCTTTCCGAGGCCCTTAAATCTGCAGTTTCCGAGACAACATCTTCCCTCCGAACCCCTCTCCTTTCCATCCCTTACGACACAGTTGACCGGATAATCAAGCAAGATTTTGATAGAGAAAAGCCTGTGCATGGGGTTTATGTTTATTTGATTAATTTGGGTTCGCAACCCAAGAACTATGCCTATAGTTATTCGGCTGGAGACTCCTCTCCTGGCCTCACTAAATGTTTAGGAACTATTTGGACTGGTAAAGAGAGGTATCTTTGGATTGATCTATCTGCTGGCCCTGTTGATTATGGCCCGGCTTTATCTGGAGATGGGGTTTTGCCTAGAGGTGAATTTCACCCTCTTGCGGCAATGCACGGGCGACCAAAGTCGCAAAAGGCGTTGTTAGCGGACTTGGCGTCGTTGATTTGGAGTGCTTATCAGGTATTACTTGTGCCCTCTTTGAGAATTCCTGTGCATTTTGAGAATTCTTTGATAGTTGAGTTTATACATATTTATGGGTCTAAAAGTGCTAAGGATTTGAGTGGGTTTGATTGGAAGGAGATTGAGAGGACGTTTATGGATGAGGCTAATGAAGGTGGGTTGTTGTTGAGGAATCAGAATTTGGCGTTTAGGAATTATGAAGTGAATTATGATCAGTGTACCATTTGTTCGTTTGCGATTTCCAGGTCAATTAATTCCTATACTTCGAGGTTCTTGTTTGAAAATTATACTTTAATTGTGAGTGAGTATTTGGACTCGAAGAGATTGCATCAGATATTATCTGATTCCGCTGAGGAGTTTAGGAGGATTGCAGGCATCCCTGAGGAGGATTTCAGTAGAGTGCTGCCTGTTTATGTGTTTGATTTGGATTACAATATGATGTTGATGCTTGATCGGTATCATCAATCTGTTGCGTTTAGGGATATGATTATTGCAGTGAGGACAAAGACTACACAGACTGTGAGTGATTATAGCTGCAATGGTCGTCACGTGTTTACGCATACTAGGATGCTTGAGAGACCGCTTGTTGGTTCTATTCTACAGAGTATGTGGGGAGTGTCACCAACCCATTTGTCATGGAGTCCAAGGCATAATAATACTTTGGTGGATTATACATGGAGTGTTGGACAAACTCCATTTGGGCCTTTCTCAGAGATTTCATCTTTGTCGTTTGTGCAGAAAGATTCAGCTCGTAGAAATGTGCTGTTGACGTTGTTAAATTACAGTATAACTAGTGTTATTGATGTTCTTGAATCAATTGCGGCACACGGTGGGGACAGGAATCTCCTTAAACAGAATCGGCATATTGAGTTTGTTCAGAGATGGAACCTGTTCAAGTACAAGCTGGACAAAGCAATTTCTGCAATATCACATTTGGACTTTGACATGGCTTTATATTATCTGCGGTCCTCTGACCATGATATGTATGCCATTCACTCTTTGGTCTATCATGCATCCCAGGAATTGGAGGCATCACTTGTTTGTTTTAAGGACCCACCATTTCCATGGGGTTCAGTGTCTATGTCCGCTGTAGGGGTCTTTGCTCTCTTTTATGTTTATTCTAAAAGAGAGAGACTTTTTAGAAATAAAAGAAAGCAGTTTTGAAGCTATTTAGAGGAATAGAATTCTGTATCATGTGAACACAATACAACAAACCTTCTTCTGTGAGGGGTACATCTGAAGGTTAGAAATTAATGTGCAGTTTTCTTGACATGCTTACTTCAGTTGAAGCTGATATATTGCCATGTTGTCCAGCTTCCATTGTTCGCTGTAATTCTGTAATTTCGCTACTTTTCTAGCTAAATGCTTGTTTTTCACATTTTGCTGCTTCCTTGATCCCATCGTTTTTATTTTTTGGTACATTTGACTGTCAAGGAAAATGGAACCATCTATGCACTTGAAAGTTAGGGGAGCTGTAGCAGTTCTGAAAGCTATATGTATTTCGATTCATGCCTTGTGATTGAACTGGTTTTGGAATTAGCGTATAGCTTCTGAAGCTTATACTAGTTAGGGACAAATGTTCTGGGCTACTTATTTTTTTAATTATTGAAAAATTAAAGCCATGCTTTCATAAAGGTCCTATTAATTTCAATATTTTCTATGAAAAGTTCAAATAGTAATTGCCATGTTAAAGGTTAATGAGTTCTTAGAAGCTTAATTGACTTTATGGTTCGCCGGGGCCATTTCATGGAGATTTTGAGTTTGTTGTAATGGATTATTTAGTATTTGTCACTGCATCTGCTTTACTTTTTGAGGTCCTTCTAACCAGGTGTCAACTACTGAGTTTCTCATTATCATCGGCCTCAAATGTGCTTTACTTGGATTGTGCTACTTTTCCTGTTAAATTTCTTGGTTACTCTATTTATGTGCTTCTTAGTCCGGTAAATGCAGTATGGACAGAAAGGGAGTTAAAGAGGAGGCATTAATAGTATACATCTTAGTGAAATGCAGTTGCATTTGAGAAAATCAAGTTTTGTGGTTTATACCCAACTTTCGTGAAATGCAATTAGGAAATAATTCAATGTTGAATAGAGAACATGATGCACATTCATTTGCAATGATTTGATGCAAGAATCTTGTGTTCAAGCTATTTGGAGAAGGCGATTGAGTTATTTCAAAGTTGAAATTGATGGTTGCAGAATGATGGGTGTTATTAATGCCAGCCATTTATATGGAGTGGAGCGTAAGTTTAGAAGCTAATTTTTTGGAACTGCGGTTTGGGTGGTAGGTTTCCAAATTTATTCTCTCCCCTAGTATTTGTTGTCTTAGGAGGCAATTGTGTTACAAGTTTAATTAGTCTTTATTTATGAGTTGATCATTAGAATTCTATCTGACCTTTAAAAGTGAATGATGAGAAATTTTGGGTGGCCTGCTATTACGTGATGCAATACCCTTTCAGGGGTTTTATTCGAATCCTGTGAAGGAGGGTACGGCTTTGTTAAAGTAAATCCTGGACAATCATCAGACCTTGTCTTACTTCCACGTTGGAGGACAACCTTTCAGCAATGGTGAGCTAGTCTTGTAGCCTAGAATCTAGTTAAAAGGCCTGCGCTAGATTGTAGATTTATTTTTTATTTTTATAAAAAAATTGGATTCTAATGCTGGCAGAACTTAAGGTTATTTGGTCCTGTACAAGCAGATCCAAATCTATTTTGAATTCTGCACAATTAATAACCCAAGATTATTTTGGGTTTTGTAGATTTTAAGGATAGTTGGCTCTTGCAGCCAAAGCACTACATGTGTGCATGTGCAGGGGTGTGTCCAACATTGAGGTAAGAGTCACAGCTCCACATTTACACTACATGTGCGCAGGGGTGTGTCCAACACTGAGGTAGGAGTCACAGCTCCACATATGCGCTTGGTCAGCCAGCGCACAAGTATCAACCCGAGCATCACGTGTCTCCATGTGGTTTCTCTTCGATAGTAATAATATTTTTTAAAAATTTATTAATGATGATGATGATAATAATAATAATAATTTTTAATTTTATCTTTCAAATCAAATCCACGGTTGTTTTTCAATATTAAAAATATTTTTTTTCTAATTTAGTAATTATTTTATTAATAATATTAATTATTATAAAAATAATAATATTTATAACACAAAAGATAATATTTTTAATATTAATACTTTTAATTATAGTAAAAATAATAATATTAAGAACACAAATAATTGTATTTTTTTATATTAAAACTTTGAATTATTATAAAAATAATAATATTATAATATAAATAATAATATCTTTGATATGAATACGTTGAATTATAAAAAAAATATATTTTAATATGAATAATTTGAACTCTAAGAAAAATAATAATATTTTTTATATGAATACTTTTTATTATAAGAAAAATAATAATATTTACAACATAAATTATAATATTCTTTTATATTAATACTTAAAATTGTTGAATATTTTTAATAATACTGCGCCGCGAGTTCACTTTTTATTTTTACAAAACATATCATAAAAATTTATAATATAAATAATAATATGTTTTCAATACTAATAATTATATTTTCTTTCAAATTTATTAATTATTTTATTAATAATACTAATTATATAAAAAAATATTTCTAAAAAAAATAATAATATTTAGGATTCTAGAACTCAGGAACCTTGGGCCTTTATGAATGATCCAATAGAATTGGATTTTTATGCAAGACGCATTGATCGTGGGTCCTGACGCTGGACCCATTCCCCTTGGGTCCAGCACCATGACCCAAGTGTTAGATGTCCTCAAGTGAGGTGTAGGCATGGCTCTCTCCCAGCGCTGCTCAAGCGCCACGTGTGCGCAGGGGTGTGTCCAGCACTGAGGTAGGAGCCTAAGTGCAGCGTGTGCGCTTAGTCTACCAGCACACAGGCAAGTAGCCCAAGCGCCACGTGTGCGCTGGGGTATGCCCAACACACAAGCATTAGCTCAAGCGCCATGTATGCGCTGGGGTCTGCCAAGCACACAACAGCAGCCCAAGTGCCAACAACTTCTCCTAACTTAGGTGCACTCTTAAATAAGGTTCAACAAACTATGAAAACAAAATTTAAAAACCTCTCCACAAGGTTTAGCTTATGCTCTAGATTAAGGGGTAAACAAAGAAGAAAATCAGAGCTTAGAGATAGAAAGAAGTATGCTGGCAAGTTGGGTAGAAGAAGAGTAAAAAATTCTATGAATGTTTTTCCAAAACAATATAGAAAAACCCTAAAAAAATCTCTTTTTTAGCCTTTTTTTTATAGGAGATTTTAGGAAACAAAATTGATATAATTCCCTTTATTATTAACTTTGACTACCTTTCATAAAAAATAAACTTCATAGTTTTGGTTTGGCTGGACAAGACAATGTTTTACAATGTTGGAAAACAATTTTATAAAATAATTCTTCATGAACCATATTTAAGCGCAAAATTAAGTTGGCAAAAACTAATCTTTTACAACCTAAAAAGTTATTTTATAATAAACCTAAACCTAGACCCTGGCCTAGCCTTTGTCACGAGAACGTGTGTGTGAGGGTTTAAGCTCAAATCTCACTTTGCTTAGGTTTTTTCCCTATTAAAAACTTGGGTGCCTTTTCAATCCAATTTTAACTTTTCACATTCTCATTAAATAAACCAATAAGAAAAAATCTTGTTTATTTCCATATAGGATAAAGCTTTAGGAGGGTTATGGGTTTCTCCAAAACATGCAAATAAAAGGCTCTTTGAAATATATTTCTCATTCACCGATAATTTATTTAAATCAAGTTAATGTTTCATGTTAAAGAGTTTATGTTGGAGATCAAATTCCAACGAAGTGTAACTCTAAAAGTAAAAAGACTTCATTTCTAATTTGACCTCAAATATACTCATTAACCATGTTTTAAACAAAATTTTTAACATCCTATAATTCAATGCATGTATCCTCAACTTATTTAAATTGATATTCACCAAGTTTACCAAAAAATTGCTAATTTAATTAAATATATACTAAAAAACTAGAAAATCATTATGGAGCTTTATTTTTTATATGAACAGTGAAGGTACTCTTTTTTTTCAATTCAACCCTTATTTCCCTTATTTTTTATTTCAATTTGATCCTTTTTTTTTCAATTTCATCCTCAAACTTTTCTTAATAATCATTTGGGTTGCCTTAGAACTAGTTAAGTCGATTGGATCACATCGAGGTAACTCTCATATGGTCTAGTTTTAAACACGGACTAAGTAAAGAGGTGAGTCGAGATGTTTTTTTCCTTTTTATTTTCATCTATTTTTTCTCAATTTATTCTTTTTTTTTTTTTACTGGTAATCCAAATTACCTTCGAACCATTTAAGTCAACGTGGTCATATTAGAGCAACTCTCATGCTATTTAATTTGAAACCTAGGCTATATAAGAAGTTGGTTCAAAAGATTTTTTATATTGGTTTCATCTTTTTTTTATCATCTCATCCTCACACTTTCTTTTATTGGTGGTCAGGATATCTTTGGATTGTCAAGTCAACTGGGTAATGTTAGGGTAACTCTCACACAATTTAATTTTAAATTTAGGTTAGGCAAGGAGTTGAATAAAGAGGTTTCAAAGTTAAATTGTTAGGCCAAGTTTAATAAAAATGTCAAATAGTTTTTTATAGCCCCAAATATTTTTTTTAATTTCAAGAAAGATTTGATTCGACCAATAGCACAACACAAGCTTATAAACTAGTTCTCCACTACATTATTAAATATTATACATATGTCCATTCTAAACCATATACAATAAAAATAAAAATGAATTATATGAGGGAGGTTGATACGATCATGCAAGGGTTTAACAATCAAATTTATATTTTAGCATAGGCCCCATTTGTTTGCTGGAAAATAGTTTCCTTTTGGAAAGTGAATTATTTTCTGATGTTTGGTAGTGTAATGGAAAATAAGTTGGAAAACACTTTTCAGTGTTTGGTTATGTCATGGAAAATGAGCTGGAAAATAACTTATTAATGTTTTATTTTTCGAGTTTATTAAAATAATGAGGAACAAATCTTACAAATTAAAAGGTTGAATGAGAATGAAATTGAAAAAAAAATAATTTCATAAATTATCTCAAATAAAATAAATAATAATCAAAATAATAGAGATCAAATCTAAAAAGTAAAAAAAAAAATAAAAGATGAAGAAATTAAAATAATAATAATTAAAATTTCATAAATTATTTTAAATAAAATAAGTAACAATCAAAAGAATGAGGATCAAATTTGATAGATAAAAAATTTCAATAAAAAAATGATAAGGGAAAAACAAATAACAATTATAAAAATGAGGACCAAAGTTAATATAAAAATTAAATTTTAAGAGATGAAATTGAAAAATAAATATTTAAAACAAAATATATATATATATATATATATATATATATATAGCAATCAAAAGTTTGAGGACCAAATTTGATATAATTAGCAAATAATATGATATTTCTAAATTTTTTCACAACTTTCAGAAAGTGTTTTCCGCTTAAATTTTCTAGGAAAACACTTTCCTGGAAACCAAGTCAAATTTTTCTTTGACTGGAAAGTGTTTTCAGTTGACCAACTTTTCTAATGGCAAACAAACACAGGAAAGTTTGGAAAGTGGTTTCCTGGAAACCACTTTTCAGGAAACAAACATAGCCATAATGTTACTTATTGTTTATTTTTCCATTATCAAGCATGATTCTCAATTTGACTGTTGAACCTGGCTAAAATTTTACTAAGTGTTTCCAGATATATTGTTCTACATAAGAGTAACATTTCAGATCATTTAGAGTTCAAGAAAGTCTTGAAATACAGGTTAACAAATACATTACAGATTTTGGTATTTGTTTCCTTTTGACTTATCAACTTCTTATTTCAAGAGGATTCTTTTCCTCATAATGCAAGGATATTCAATAACTTATTTTTTTAGAGTTTTGTAGTTTTACAAGGATCTTTAATGGGTAGCAACATAATTTTCAAATGTGACGAGGATTCCTTAATGTTCCAAAATCCTTTTCTTATAAGGATTTCTTATTTATCTTAGTTACACAACGACAAGATGACATGAATATTTAATGGCATATTACTTTTAGGCTGAATAATTTCTTTTGTATTAATTTATATTATTTTAAGGTTTTATTTCAATATTTGGATATTTACATTCAATTTTGGGCTTATGTTTTAATTTGGGTTTGTTTTGGTCCAAAAGAAATATTTTAGGATTGTTTTAGGTATTAAACTTGTGTTAACTGATTATTAGCTTGGACCCATTGGTTTGTAACCCAATAAGGGTCCATTAGGGTTATTTAAGAGAAATATATATTATTTTTTTGTTGTAAAATTTAGTAGCAATGGATTATAAAATAAAATCAGTGTTTTGTTTAGAGTAACACATTTTTCTCCTTGTTTAAATAAAGAACAATCGAACTTGTCAAAGTATAACTGACTTTGTGGTTTTTTTTCTGTATACTTTTTTTTTTTCGTGATTTGCTAATCATTGGTGGGGGTTCATTCCAATAGTGTTGGTGCTTTGATTTAGGTAATCTCTGTATCACATTCTTATCAAACCATATTCATTGGCTTTCTAGGATTTGTCTTCCTTTCGTGGGGGTTACGTGATCATGACGAGTTGGTATCAAAGCTTGGCTATATTTATCAAGTTATATCCTTCTGTAATTCTCATTCCGCGTGTTAAAACTCATTATTTCGTTTGAATTATGGCATAAACTACTCTTACCAAAAAGATGTTATTTTGTTTCATTATTGTCACTACATATAACACTAATACAAAGGTCAAAAAAGAAAAAGAAAGTTGTCATTCAAACAAATATGTTATTTATTATATGATAAAAACTAAAACAAGGGGAAATTGGATCAAACCACATCATAATTACTTGAATATGCATATTCTGATTCGTTGGAGTCTAATTGCATTATATATTAAATTTTAGGTCATCCGGATATCAATTGGTTTAGGTTGCAGATTCAGTTTAGTTTGTAAAAAACAAAGTTTGATTTGTGTCTACTATTGAAACTTGCTTTGCTACTATTGATTTAGGTAGCATACTAAAGTGTTGTTCAGGGTATTTGGATGTTAATCAAGTTATTTTTATAATATTTGCTTCTGACTTTTTTTATGTCTTAAAAAAACATCCATATCTTGTATGAATTTTCTTGCTACTTGTGAAATTGTAATTATAGTTTTTTCTTTGTTTGTTTTCATATATTTCTTACTTCTTGATTCATTACACATATTTGGATTGCGTTACTAAGCTGTTCTATTAGTTGTGTTAAATTTCTAGGTGAAAAGCCCAATTGAGTGAAACACGAGAAAAGAGTAAACATGTGAGGGAGTGAGTGAGGAAATATTTTTTTTCTTTATCACTAAAATATTTGTAGATTTAAAGATTTCATAAAACACCATTACAACACACCAATTAGGAATCGGACTTTTCAAATTCAAATGTTAGCACAACAGATGGAAAGGTTGAATAGAGTAATAGACAATTTGGAGATAAAATAGAGATAAGGGAAAGATTTGATGCTGAAATTGATGGTTTGAGAAATAGGGTTGATCAGTGAGGAAACAATGTTAGGAAGTGTGAAAGGCGTGTTAGTCCCAATATTGACGATTATTTTGATGAGATGGGTGGTGAGAATTATGATAGTATGAGATCAGTTTGAGCATCTTAGAAACCATAGGTATTGGGGAGTTATGAAAGATTGATAGTTTAGCCAAGGAGATGATAGGAGTTATGGGTAATTTTAGGTACCGTGTGATGGGGTAGATAAGAGTTTAGATAGCATTACGATGAAAATTACTTTGTTTCAATGGAAAAATGATCTTGAGGCATATTTAGAGTGAAAGAAGAAGATGGAGCTTATATTTGATTGTCATAACTATTTAGAGGATAAAAAGATTAAGCTTATCATAATTGGATTCATAGACTATGCCATTGTATGGTGGGATCAATTTGTATTAAGTCAAAGAAGGAATCGTAAGAGGCTTATTGAGACTTGGAAGGAAATGAAGGCTATTACAAGGAGATGTTTTTATCCTTAGTCATTATTATAGGGAATTGTATCAAAAGTTGCAGTGTTTGAGCCAAGGAATACAGAGTGGTAATGAGTACCACAAAGAGATGGAGATCACGATAATTCAGGCTAATGTAGTAAAGGATAGGGAGGCCAATGGGCTAAATTGCAAGATCTTGAATATTGTGGAGTTGTAACACTATGTGAATATGTGGAGTTAGAGGATATGGTGCTTATTATTGCGGGTCGTGCCGCGACGTCGTCGACGACGACAAAGACTTTTATCGTGCCTCTTGATGAGGTGTGGTGTATTGGGAAGGGTTTTTGGATTTAATCATAAAATTATGATTAATGTTTAAGAGTCGCCACCTAGTATTATGGTCACTAAAAACCTATGGTCTGCGAGAGTCTGGGTAAGGGACTGGTTGTGTAAGGAAAAGATACGTCACATCTAGTGCACCATACTTGAGGTAAGTTGTATTGTTGTTTGATTGTTTTTTCTAAATCGAGTTTCTATTCGTTGGTTTTTTCTAAAGTTCAAGATAGATCTCTTTTTATGAGAAAGTCTCTACCTTACTGGGTTAAATCCTAACCGTTCTAAAGTTTAAATTTTAGCATCACATTTTTTAATTAGGGTTATTTAGGAGGACTATATATTGTTTTCTTTGCTGCAAAATTTAGCAGCCATAAATTATTGAATAAAATTGGTGTTTTGCTTAGAACAATATATTTTTCTCTTTGTTTAAACAAAAAACAATTGAATTTACTAGAGTATAACTGACTTCGTGGCATTCTTCAATATACTTCTCGTTCATGATTTATTAATCATTGATTGGGGTTCATATCAATAATATTGGTACTTTGATTCAGGTAATCTTTATGTCACATTTCTATAAAACCTGATTTTTTAGCTTTCTAGGATTTGTCTTTTCTACACGTGGGTTACGTGACTACATGATCACGAGATTCGTATAAGTGGTAGACAAATGACCACCCATTTTTTTCATTGCATGTATTAGATATATCTAATAAGAATATCTATACACATCTTGGTAAGAAAAATAAAAAAAACATAAAATATAAGAATTTCATAATATCATTTTCTCAAAAAAAAAAAATATTAAAATAATATAATTACCACGTCAATATTGGGGTAATAAAACTTATATAATCTTAAGAAATTTTGCAAGTACAATTAATCAAATTAAAATCTTCAAATAAAAAAAATACATGTAACTTGCCACCATATGCTTTTGTTTCCATCTTCCTTCCCACGCGTCACACAAAGAAAGAAAACAGCGATCACCAATTTGGCGCTCAAATCCAAGGGTACGGGAGTCGCTCCGTTCGTGCCTTCCCGATTTAAAAGACAAGAAAATCCCTCCCAAAAGGCAGAAACTCGTGCGCGCGCACACACACACTTTCTCTCTCTGTTCTCTGAATAAAAGTTTTGCAGGAGCAATGACGGACGGTCATCTCTTCAATAATATCTTTCTCGGAGGCCGTGGAGGCACTGTAATTACCTTCTTTCTCTCTTAAATTTATTACTTTTACTCTTCGATTTTGAAACCATACCTTGTTTGAACCCTAATTCCTTTTCTTTTCTTTTTTTGTATTTCAATTCTGCTTTTTGAGACCCTAATTTTATTCTAATTCCTACTTTGTCTGTGTTTTGGGTTGGAAAATCATGTGCTTAGATTGTTGTTCATGAAACCCTAATCAGTTGGCTAATTCGTATTTGGAGTATTGAACAAATTATGAATAATTGGCAAACAATCTCAAAAGATTATTAAAAAAAAAGCGATTTAAGGTTTAGGTTTGACGGGTTGCTGAGAAAAGTTAGGATGGATACATGAAATAGTGGTTTTATAATAACCATTTCTTAAGTTTAAACCCTACTATAGTCAATATGATACCTTCGGTATCGATACACTAATTTTTTAGATTTGAGGCTTTATTTATATGTGATTTCTTAGCGAGTTCATGGTATTGTTACCCTAATTTGTTGAAATGCCTTGTAAAATTTGGAGTCTATTTTTTCGAATGGAGAGTAAGAAAGAGAATTGAAAATTGGAATCTCATATATGTTCATATTGTCACATTCAGAACCCTGGACACCTTAAGATATCTCCAGGGGGGATTCTATGGAAGAAACAAGGGGGTGGTAAGGCAGTTGAAGTTGATAGAGCTGACATTCTTGGAGTGACATGGATGAAGGTCCCAAGGACAAATCAACTCAGTGTTCTAATCAAAGGTGGACCCTGGTACAAGTTTACTGGATTTCGTGATCAGGTTTTTCTCCCATGTCCTTGATATCTTATTTTTATAGTCAGAAGTTATTTGTGCATTTGTCTTGATGTTCAGAGAGTGTGTATTCAATTTGAGTGGAAATCAAGGTAATTTATGGCCTTTCCTCTCAAATTTTGAACATATTGATCCGCCTTGTAACCTAGCTTATCCCTACCTGCATGGCTTCATGAACTTCTCATCACATTTAAGTTTCTGTGTATGTAGTTTGTGGGTCTGTTAAATGATCACAATAGCCCTGCTGCATGTCAGTGACCGTTCGTTAGTTACAACTTCTACTGAAGTTTTCAATTTCCTTTTTCCTTGTAAGTTTGATGTTTATAGTTTGTGATTTCTTGCCTTGCTCATCTTTTGTTGGCCATGTAGGACTTATCTACCTTGACCAATTTTTTCCAAAGCCATGGAATAACACCAGAAGAGAAGCAGCTATCTGTCAGTGGTCGTAACTGGGGAGAAGTTGACTTAAATGGTGGGTAACTTTTTTGGACTTGCCAAGTTGCTGGATTGTCTTGCACCCTTTAGTTTTCTTTATAGCCTTTGTTGTTTATGACAGTAGTTAGCTTCATTAGTGGTATGGCATTCTTTTATTCTGTCTTTATTGTGCTATTTGCTTACATCTTCCAATCATTTGTAGGAAATATGCTTACATTTTTGGTTGGTTCGAAGCAAGCATTTGAGGTATCTTTAGCAGATGTTTCACAAACACAGATGCAAGGGAAAAATGATGTCATCTTGGAGTTCCATGTGGATGATACTACTGGAGCAAATGAGGTCTGTTTATAGTGCTATTTGTCCTTTCTGAACAGTGCAAGCCATATGGCTACATTTCATGCGTATGGGTCCACAATCCAGAATTATATGCAGGGGTCACCTCTATCACATTCTTGTTTTCTTCATTGCAGAATTGCATTAAGTACCTAGTAGAAAATAATGGTTCTGCATTTATATTTTCTTGTTTAGGATTGATGCTATCATTTAGTAATTATATTTTGTTTTGTTTACAGAAAGATTCGTTGATGGAGCTAAGTTTTCACATACCTAATAACAATACCCAATATATTGGTGATGAAAATCATCCTCCTGCTCAGGTGAGTTTCTTCCTTGTTATGACAATCATCTTTTTTTGTCCTATATATCTACTGATTTCTTGTCAATTGATTTTTTTTTAGGTTTTCCGTGACCTAATTGTGCAAAAGGCAGATGTTGGTGCTGGAGGTGAAGAAGCTGTTGTTACATTTGAGGGCATTGCAATCCTCACACCAAGGTAGAAATCGCTGACCCTGATCCCCCACCCACCCTCCAATGCATACTTGCATGCTCACCCATGTACTTCCATGCAAAAGCATAACTCAATTCATGTCATCTGCTGGTTCTTTAATGCTACTCTTTTAGATACATATATGACTTGTAAAACTATTTTTCAATTTAGGGGTCGGTACAGTGTTGAACTTCATTTGTCTTTCCTGCGGCTTCAAGGACAGGCTAATGATTTCAAAATCCAGTATAGCAGTGTTGTCCGCCTCTTTTTGCTTCCAAAGGTTTGCTTTAATTACCTGTCCACTTATATAAGCATATGTATGTTTCAAATGATGATTTCCTTAGAGCCTTGGTATGATTTCAATCAATCATGTTCATGAAAGGTAGCGTTTAGTTACTGTTTCGGGATAAGAGAGACGGAGATAGTGGGACAAAGGGTACAAGAGGACATGTCTCTTTGTACTTTTTGTATAGAAATTCACTCCAAAACTGTCCAAGAGATGGACTTATTTTATGTTTTTGTCCCTATTGTCTGTCTCTTTTATCTTGAGACAATAACCAAACGCTATCAAATGATTGCTAATGGAATCTAATGTGAGCTTGATTGATTTTTTACAGTTTAACCAGCCACACACCTTTGTTGTCGTGACTCTTGATCCACCTATCCGTAAAGGGCAAACTCTATACCCGCATATTGTGTTGCAGGTATTATTGATTGTATTACATTTGAACATGAGTTTGTGTTTTTGGATGTGTTTGGCATTCATTATTCTATTTTGTACAGTTCGACACTGACTTTGTAGTTCAAAGCAACTTGTCAATGAGTGAAGATCTTTTGTACACAAAGTACAAGGACAAGTTGGAGCCATCTTACAAGGTAATAACCTAGTTACATTCTGATTCGATCATGCTTCATGTGTTGTTCTTCTTCTTCTTCTTGCAAGAAGGTAATCATCTCTTGTGATGTGGATATATTAATCTAGGAGAGATTGGCTTGCAAGTTTGCATATAAAATTTATTTGTGTTGTGGATAAATAGGGACTTATTCATGAAGTGTTCACCACTATATTGCGTGGATTGTCTAGTGCCAAAGTTACTAGACCAGGAAAATTCCGTAGCTGTCAAGATGGCTATGCTGTGAAGTCATCGCTGAAAGCTGAAGATGGTGTCCTGTACCCACTTGAGAAGAGCTTCTTCTTCTTACCCAAACCTCCAACCCTCATTCTTCATGAGGAGGTATAGCTCTGCAAATCTTGTTCCTGATTAGTTCTTTGATATGCATATGATATATTTCAATTGGTTTTGTAGATGCTTGTTTTAATTTTTTTTGTCTTTCGTCATACAAGATTGACTATGTTGAATTTGAGAGGCATGCTGCTGGTGGCTCAAATATGCATTACTTTGATCTTCTTATAAGACTTAAAACGGAACAAGAACATCTTTTCCGTAACATCCAGAGGAATGAATATCATAATCTTTTTGACTTCATAAGGTTTGGTTTATTTCTCACCTGACAGTTTGATTTTACACTGTTTTCAATGGCTTTACCTTTCATTTAATCATACAGTGGGAAGGGCATGAAAATTATGAACCTGGGAGATATGCAGACCACAAAAGGAGTGGCTGCTGTTCTTCAGAATGATGATGATGATGCTGTTGATCCACATCTTGCACGCATTAGAAATGAAGCTGGTGATGATGAGAGCGATGAAGAGGCAAGTTCTTTTCTCTATTTTTGAATTTTGTGCTGCATCTCCTGCAAGCTTGTAGCTACAGTATCTTTTAATTGTAGGGTTCACTCATGTAAATACATAGCGTTGTGTGCACCACTCTTGTTTGCACTCCATTTTCTACAGTTTTCCTATGCCTCTATTGAGATGTAACAGTTTTGCATTTATGCAATTGAATCTACACATGGTGATGTTGCAGGATGAAGATTTTGTCCTCGGGAAGGATGATGGAGGTTCTCCAACTGATGATTCTGGAGAGGAAGAATCTGATGCCAGTGAAAGTGGAGATGAGAAAGAGGCAATGCATTTATTTTCCTTTACCTTCATGCCCTATTGAAGAGGATTTGCTATATGGTAATTCGATTGATTATATTTCCAAATAATGGCCAATTGCAGAACCCTGGAAAAAAGGATTTTAAAAGGGAGGTTTCATCTTCCAAGGCTGTTACAAAGAGGAAAAGCAGAGATGGAGAGGAAAGCCAAAAGAAGAGAAAACCAAAAAAGAAGAAGGATCCCAATGCACCGAAGAGATCAAAATCTGCCTACGTGTTCTTCTCGCAAATGGAAAGGGAGGTGGGTTCATTGTTTTCTATTGAAATCTCTGGTCATGATTTGCTCTTTGCTTGTTTTGGGTATGCTAATTATATTATTGTGTTTGGCAAAAGAATGTGAAGAAAAGTAACCCAGGAATTGTGTTTGGGGAGATTACAAAAGCACTTGCGGACAAGTGGAATGCTATGTCAGGTTTGCTTTTGTTTTTTTAGGTTATTCCCCAGATATCTCGCCAGTATTAAAAATATTTCACCGTTTGTTATTACCTGTTCAAATGCAGCGGAGGAGAAAGAACCGTACGAAGAAATGGCTCGAGATGATAAACAACGGTATAAATCGCAAGTCAATGATTACAAGAACAAGAACCCACAGCCAATGATGGTAGACTCTGGTTACGAGTCTGACAGTTGAATAGATTGAAGCCCTATGTTCTAAGACGTTTCTTATGTTTGATTTTCCTGTCTTCATGCCATTGGTTTGAGAATTCTATGTTTCCATGGTGCCTTTTTTCTTGAGTCATCCAAGACATTGTTGGTACTTTTTTGTGTCTGCTTTCAGTCAGGAATTGGGTGCCTTTTCCTCGGGTTAAAGACAGTGAAATGGTTTTATACTAACAATCTTACCAAAGGAATCTTCATGGCTTAGCATCATAACTAGATATGTTCCGTCGTGAAAATTTCAACATAAAAATTGTTAAGAAAAAAAAATAAAGTTCTATACTTTGAGTCATAGGTCCAATTGATTATTTAAATAATATTAACAAAAATAATATATATCTAACAATGATAGATAAATTGACAAAAAAAAATAACATTAAAAAAAGGTAAAAAGAATTTGATCTATACTAATTTGTATGAAAGAAAAAATTGAAAAAAAAAGGGTAACAAAACAAAATTTTAATTTAATTGGGTTAACTAGAAAAAAATTGAAGATTAGTTTTTAATAAATTAAATGAGAATACCATAACTTTATATAAACAAAAAAAAAAAAATTTAACATGAAGCTTAATATCTAACAAATAAAATGTTGTAAAATAAGAAAAATATAATTAAAAAGATATTGAAAAAACTAGGGGTTAGGATTCAAAACCTTTAATTTAGTTGTGATATAAGGATAACTGTATTTAAAAAAAATTAAATAAAATAATAAAGTTTAATTATCAAACAATTCAATGTTGAAAGAAAAAAATAAGAACAAAAAAAATTAAAAAAGTAACAGAAAAAATATTAATCAACCCGAGTTAACTTGTTAACCCTATAACCATGAGTACATGATCAGTATAATTTAATAGAAAGGAAAAAAAAACAAAACAGTACAATGATCAATTTTTAATAAATAAAATATTAAAAAATAAAACTAAAATAAATTATTTTTGACATTAATAACTTAGTTATTAACCGCAAACTAACTCTAAATGAGGTAAATTGTAAGAAATAATAAAGCAAAACTTAAATAAAAAAATCATAAACTTAAAAAATTAAAAACATTCTTCTTCTAGATTCAGTCTAATTTCTAAACTGAAAACCTATAAAATTCACATCCTAGACTAGGGGAATTGTTTTTTATATATATATATATATACGAACCCCCATTTCATTTTAAATGTGAATTGGGTTGCATTGCCGTGAACTGTGTTAAAATATATTATATTAAGTTTGTTGTGTTTTTTTTTCCCCTTAAGGTGTTTCAGCGTATGCCATAATTATTTTTCTTGAATTTTTAATATAATTGAGAAGTGGATGCTTGATTGAGATTTTTCTCTTAAACTTAGAGGGTCAATTGAGACATAAAATATGGGATACCTCATAAATCTCAATGGAGGTAATTCAGATATACACAGGAAATAAAACATTAATTATAACTAAAAAAAATCAGTTCTTTACTATGAATTTATAGTATATAATTCATAATAAAAAGGCTAATGCTTTTAGTTATAGGTTTTTTGTTTTTTGTTTTTAATTAATTTTTTTGTTTGATTTAGTTTATTAATATTATTTTTTTATTTATATTACACTCTCATGACACAAATCTCAGGTTTGATAGGGTTAACCCAGCTTATTCATATTTGTTTTTTTTTTAATTAGTTTTTTTCTTCTAATTTTTTATTTGATTGAGAATTAAACTTCATGATTTGTTTTGTTTACTTTTCATTAGATTATTGTGATCTCATGAGGAGATTTTACAGCACCACTCATTGCAAAGCAGTATTCATTAGATTAGTGCTTTGCTTTTTTTTTTTCCTTTTCAATTATTATTTTTTCATTCGTTAATATTATTTTTTTTCTATTTAGTTATCACACTTTCATGACACGACCTTGCAGTCTAACCCATATCCAAGGCTCTCAGGTCTGGTGTTGCAGCCAAATCCAAGGTTTTTGGGCCTAGCGTTGCTGCTAGATCCACTTAAACTTGAGTCATGCAAGTTTAATATTATTATTAATATTAAAAATATTATTATTTTTACTATAATGAATATTGCTAATATAGTAATTAATAAATTTGAAAAAATTCTTAATAATATCGAAAAACAACCATAGATTTGATTTAAATGGTTAAATTAAAAATTATAAGAACTTGAGTCAGACATATTTAATATTATAAATATGATTATTGTCATTATTATTAATATTATTAATATAATTATTAATAAATTTGAAAAAAATATTATTACTATTGAAAAAAAAACCATAGATTTGATTTGAAGGGTAAAATTTAAAATTACTATTATTGTTGTTGTCATTGTCGTCGTCGTTGCTATTCTTATTTTTATTATGATTATTAATGTTATTTTTAATATTGTTATTATTTTTATTTTTATTATGATTATTAGTGTTGTTCTTAATATTGTTATTATTATTATTAAAGTTTTTTTTAAAATTATTAATGTTGAAGAAAAACCATAAATTTGATTTGAAGATATTAAAAACTATAAAATCTTGGATCAGACAAGTTTAATATTATTATTTTTATTCTTATTAGGAGAACCAGACTCTAGAAACTTGAGTCTGGCTGGGGCACCAGATCCAAGTTTATAATAATCATTATCATTATTATTATTATTATTGTTATCGTTATCATTATCATTATTATTAATAATATTTTTTAAAAATATTATTACCATGAAAGAAAAACCATAAATTTGATTTCAATGGATAAAAAACTATAAGAACTTGTGTCAGACAAGTTTAATATTATTATTAATATTAAAAATATTACTTTTGAGTCAGGCATTGCAACCAAATCCAAAATTTTTAGATCTAGTTTTACATTTAGATTTAATATTCTTTGATACTAGTGTTTTTTTTTTATATATATATATATATATATATATATATATATATATATATATATATATATATATATATATATAAAGAGTGAAACAATAGAAGACGAATTCTTTGTCCTATCTTTAAATGGTCCCAAAAAAAAAAAAAAAAAGACAAAATCAACAACACTTAAAACCTAGCATTAAGGGGAGGGAAGAGCAGTTGGGACTTGATGCTAGCTAATATTCACTAATTTTAATGTATGTAGTCTAGAATTTGCCTGTTTTAGTGGTTTTATCACGTGAACCTGGAATAACCTCCCAAAATGTCCATGAATTTGCATCAATTTGGCAAATAAGCTTCAATGAAAAATTAAAGATTTGATCAAGAGTTTACTTAATTTCATATTCATAAGACTTAGTCAATTCAATCCAATTAGACTGATTAATTGTATTAATATTTTGGTTTCTGATCTCATTGAGTAAATAAGAAAAGGAAGAAAGTTGTACAGACAACACAACGGAGTACATTAATAATTAATTGTAATGCTTACATTTTTTGGTTTCGTATTTTGCCCTCCGATTCCAATTTCTCCTCCCAACAAACACGCAAATTGATAACAGCAACAACGTTAAAATTGTTCTCCTTCACATGTCCTTGTTCGTGAGGTTTAAGGTTCCACAGATTACCATGGGACTTGATCTTTCTAGCATTTTCTACCTGGTTTGCAATCAAGTGCCCCAGCAAAGCGAGTCATCCTTGTAGCAACTGCACCGGGTTTGGCTTTGATCATGAACTTCCTGTTCGGTTTCTTGGTTCTCGGCTTGCCAGATTGAACAAAGAAGGCTCCATTCATCATTAGATCGTTCTCTGATCTCCATGTCCATTTACTCCATTCTCCCTTCGTTGCATAGTCCCTCTTGGTCACCTGCATTTTAATTTGCAGGTATCATCAAAACATGTATTTATCGTATTATATGTGGGATTTAATTAATGGAATGCATGATCTTGTTTTGTTTACCTGTTTTAGATGACTCTCAGGTGGTGCGATGAAGCGGTTACCCTGGCTGATAATGGTAGGATGTTTGCTGCCACCAATAGCATACAGGCGCCAATGAGTGTAGTCATTGTTAACAACATGGAAGAAACCCCATCTGCATCTTGGCATTCTCTGTACAAGCCCCTGGCCAAAATGGTTGAATGCAACTGTGACTTGCATAAGATGATCGCCTGAGTAGCTATCACTTGCTCCCAGCAAGATGGCCTGCAATTCTCAATATATATATCAAATCGTCATCTCTCTGCAACAAATAAGAGAAAAATTATATTTAAGTTTTAAATAAGAAATGATATTGTAGCTTACATCATTGTGGTGGGTGAAATGGCAATTGGAAATGGTAATTGCAGTGGATCCCATAATTGCATCTATGAGTCCATCAGTGCAGCGAGACATGGAAACGTGATCGATCCAGACATCGGTGGAGCCGAAGATGGAAATTCCATCTCCATCACTGTTGGTCCTGATTCCATAATGGTCCACGGAGTCCCTAATATTCCCACCGCTAGTAGCAATAATGTGATGAATGCGAACTCCATGAATGATTACGTTATGGATGAATTGTATTGTAATGCCAGCTCCATAAGAGATGTGTACATGGTGCCCACGCCCATCAATCGTCTTATGGCTAGACATTATCAACTCTTTCGACAATTTAATGTTCATGTTCTTTGAAAATATGATCCACAATGGCTCCTTTTGGATCACAGCATGACGCAAAGTCCCTGGTTTTGGATTCATAACATTGTTGTCCGAGCTATCTGTCACAACATATATCCTTCCGGCCATTCCTCCAGTAGTCCTACGCCCAAAACCAAGCGCACATTTTGCTAACTGCTTACGGTTTTTTGCCCAGTTCCTTTGGCACCTCCAGCACCTGTCAATTGGGTTTGTCACCTGGCATGGACCTGCGTATTTTTTCCTCCCTTGCCTGAGGTTCCTTCTAGTGCTGTTAGCGAACTGTTCAAAATCGGCATCGTTATCATCATCATCAAGGTCCAAATTAGTCATGTTTGTGCTCCCAAAAGCACCATCAAGGCTGCTGCTATTCTTTGCAAGAGAGTATCTTCCCCCAATTAAAAAGAAAAGGAAAAAAGATTGTCAAAATCATTATAATATTTCATAAATGTGCCATGTATATTAATTCTGCATGCTGTAACAAAAAATATCGTCGAGCGTATACGTTAGTATAGCAAGTTCCTATATATCTTATCCGATCTAGGCGCTTGCTTCTTAGTTCAAAGAGAAATTAAGACTTCATAAAATAAATAAATGGTGATACATTGTGTACTGATGATCAATAATGAAATGGAGAAAATGATGTTGGGAATTCACTTGTTAACTTCAACGTTGAAAGCATCGGTTGCCTCTTCCGGGTCGGGTACGTAGGCTTCCACTGTCATCTTCTTAGCATCCTCCGCTCGTTTTCGCCACACATCGTCGAAAAGGCCAATGTCTGCCAACAGGCTTGGAATCAATGTTGCAAGAGTAAAAACAAAGATCAGCATGGCCTTACCCACTGCCATCTTCTTTGTATGTTATATATTATGAATGTTAACAAGTTCTGACCAAAAGTAGTCCTGGACGTCCTAGGTCCGTTATAGATCAAGGTCTACGGTTGAACCACCTGGCGCGGTGGGTTCGTAAATCTTCTTATGGGTTCAGACCGAAATAGACCAGAAAAAATTGAACCTAGCTAGGTGAATTTTTGAGCTATCTGCATGGCTTGTGTTTGGTTTATGAATTGAACGCATAGGTTTGACGTTGTGGGCATGCTTAAATACTATCCAATAACTTGGGAGATCTAAAATTAGAAGCGTAGAGAAAGGAATACCATTCTGTACTAATGGTTGACAGTACATGCACAGCAACAAAGATTGACTGACTGAGGATTAGTCTCTAACAAGGAGAAGAAATGGTCTCGAACGAGACCCTATGTTGCTAATATACCTGCATGCAAGCTATTTTCTCTTCTTTTTCACGCCTGTCCCAACCTGGTTCATGGTTGACTCCATGCCAGCAATTTCTCTTCTTTTTCACGCCTGTATCAACCTTGCGCAAGGTTGACTCCATGCCAGCAAGCAATGTTTTTTTTTTTTTTTTTTTATCAAATCCTTGCTTTAAATAGCTTATAATCAACCATGCATGTTTTTAGACCAGCGATCGATATATAATAATTAGAACTGCCTTGCAGCTTCCAAACAATGAGCTAGATCAGCTGTTGCAGAGTTTTCTTTCTTCTCTTTTCTTTTGTTGTTTTTCAATTTCTTTTGTTTCGCAGGCAGGCGGGCAGGCATGCATGCATCCATCCATCCATGCATGGATCTCCGTAGCTGCTTGAATCAACAGAGAATTGGAGGGAAGTAAGGGTGCTCTTAAAAATGGCTGAACCTATTATTCCCAGCCCCTATATATATACATAAACACATCCATCATGTAAACACGGTTTAGACACATCTTGAACACGGAATATTAATTAGTGAAGTTGCGCCCGCTAGCAAGATAGCTGTCGATTTTGTTATAAATTAAGACCATAAAACCTAGCTAGCTAGCCAAGAAAGATTTAATTAAAAATATATTAAGTACAATCAGCTTAATTATCAACTGCTATATATATATATATATATATTCATCAATTTTTATTACCAAATCTAATTGTGAATTATAATATTGAACATCGATCATTGGGTACTTTCATGTTTAAAAACGCAGCTTATCTTTTGGGTGTCTTCTATTTATTTACATCGAACATTAACTAAACTAAAAAAGAAGGGGATTTTACTTACCAATTCCTCACGAAGTATTATTTATTAAAATAATACTTTATTTTGTTTTATATTTTTGTTATTTTATTAATTTTTTTGTTTAATTTTATTTTTTAATATTAATTTTTTTTTCTATTTAGTTATCATACTCTCATGACAAAAATCCTAGGTTTGATGGATTACCCTGTTTTGGCGGGTTAACCTAGTTGACCCAGATTTTTTTTCTTCCAATTTCATCTTTTAATATTGATTTGATTGAGAATTAAACTTCATGATTTGTTTTGTTTACTTTTCATTATATTATCATGATCTTATGACACGAAAATAATGCTTAACAGATTAACCTCAGTTAACTCGGGTTTTTTTCTTTTATTTAATTGATTTTAAAAAAAAATTATCATTCAACATTTGGTCGATTGAGAATTGAATTTCATAATTTATTTGATTAGTTTTTTATGAGAATACTTTGTTCTCATGATCAAGGTCACGGGTTTTGACATTTTAACCCTAGTTAAATCAGGTTGGTTTTTTTTTTCTTTTTTCTTTGTAAGAGGTTAAATTGGTCTTATTACCTGGGTCACGAGTCCTTCAACATTAAACTTGCTTTTTTATTGGGTTGTCATTGTCTTATGACTCGGGTTGTGGGTTAACCAAATTGACTCATTTTTTTTCTTTTTTTTAATTGACTTTTTTTCTTCTCAATTTCATCAATTAATATTGTATTTAATTGGAAATTAGACTTCATGATTTATTTTGGTTTATTTTTCATTAGGCTATCATGGTATCATGACTCGGTAATAGTGCTTAATAATTAACTCGGATTAACTTGACTTATTTTTTATGTCATTTTTTTAATTAAATTTTTTTATAATTTTCATCATTCAACATTAGATGATAGAGACGATTGAGAATTAAGCTTTATAATTTGTTTTAATTTTTTCTCTATGTGGTTATCTCAGTCTCAAAACCAAAGTCACGAATTTGACAGATTAACTCGAGTTAAATCAAATTATTTTTTTATTTTTTTCTATAAGGTTATCTTAATTTGATGACCCGGGTCATGATTTGGTGGATTGACTTAGGTTTTTTTATGTTATTTTTTTTAATTGATTTTTTTTTAATCTCATCCTTCAATATTGTGTTGGTTATGACACATTTAGTCGGTAAACCAGTATGTAATGAATATCGTGAATAGTGCCATTGAGAATTGAACAGTTCTCGTGGTCTCTAGAATATACCATCAGACATATTTTATCGATATACCCGTATGTAATGAACACCATGAACAATGCCAAGGTGAAGGGAAACAATTCTCATGGTTTCTGAAATATACCAATAGACACATTCTGTTGGTATACCCGTATGTAATGAACATCTTAAACAATGCTAGGGTGAAGAGGCATAGTTCTCATGGTCTCTGAAATATACCGACATACATATTTCATGGGTATACCCATATGTAATAAACACTGTAAACAATGCTAGTGTAAAGGGGAACAATTCTCATGTTCTCTAAAATATATCAATGAATATATTATGTCGGTATACTAGTATGTAATGTACAGTTTGTCGGTATTTTCATCGATGTAAAACAATGTCTGATGCCAAATTGTATATGTATTCCTTATCTATCCATTCTGTAAATATTTAATTTCACAACTGCACACATAACACAATAACATCAATTCACATAACAATAATAAAATAAATATTTCTTTGTCATTCAATAATAAATTAACATCATTGTCATTATATTAAAGTGAATTTTGTCTATAAATATTACATTATAGTTTCTGGCATTACACATTAGTGTTGTGCAAATTAATCAGAATTCTCTTCTTCTTTATCAATTGACTCGTCCTCATCTCCATTGTAATCTTGTACGTTGATTTCATCATTATCATCTTCATCGACTTATGTATGTCCACTAGAGCTCAAACTATCATTCAACTCCTCAACATCAACATTAATAAAAATATTCTCGACGATGTGAAAATTTAAATTTTCTTCTAAGTCATTAAATGGAGCAACTCGATATGGATTAACTAACTCACCAAGTTGAAAGATATCATCTCCCACATTTAATTCATCATTGTCATCCTGAACAACCTTGACACGGCCCCTAGGTTTGGTTTTCACAATGGATAACCAGTCATCTTTGAACGATCCTTTCTAAAGGAAGGATTGTATATGTAATAAACTTGTTGGCATTGCTTGATAAAAACAAAGATATCATCACTGTTGCATAGTCTAACCTTTGAATTAATTTCAATCAAACCATGATAGGGATCTATTCTGATTTCTCTTTAAATGGTGTCACACCAATAGCATTTGAATAAAAATAATTTATTCTGCTTGCTATGATATTGCAATTCAATGAACTCTTCCAACTTCTTATAGTAGTCAATTTTAAACTCATTAGAAGTCGATCCCTTAACACAAACCCCCACTGTTATATGTCTTCCTTCCATGTCTATATTTTTTTAGTATGAAACACATGTCCATTGATAAAATATTGTTGTAGCACTTCATCTTTCTTTCAGGACCCAGACAAAGAAACACTAACATTCCTTCTCGATTGATAAACTTGGTATATGAAATACAACCATGAACAACTATCGAGAAATGTGTAATGAAATTAAGTATCTTGAGAGATAAGAATAATTAAACGGTACTTACATGTGTTCTGAACCACATGGAAAATTATTCATCTTGTGATAGAAAGATTTGGAATTTAGTCAACTGTGAGTTTTGCGATATAAAATATTGATGATGTTGCCTGCAAGGAATTAAAAAATGTATCATTTTATGATATTATAAAAGATAAATTGTTCAAAAATAGCAACAAGTTAAGTACTATACTTACTGAATAAAAGGTTTCAGTTCATTACAATTAAATAACATATAATTATGTGCTTGTCTGAATTCTATTTCTTACAATATCTTCCCTTTATAGCATTTTTTGGTACTGGTTGTCAAGGATGAGAGAATATTGACAAGTTCCCACTCGAAGGCACTTTCTCACCATCATCATACCTTGCAATGCGATTGATTCTTGTTCTCAATTGAAACTTGAAATAGTATGAAATAAATGTTAAGATCTCTTCAACAATATAAGCTTTGCATATCGAAGCTCAATAAGTGCCTTGTTTTTTACTTCTCTCTTAAGGTTGAACAAGTACTTGTATGATATTAAATGAATGTTTTGAAATATGCAAATAAAAAGATAATAAAATTTTAATTATGATGCATGTGTAAACCCTAACATTTTGAATGAATACATCTATATATATTGGACTAGGCCTTCAACTTTTACCTCAAACGGTAATTGTACGGATAGATGCTTCATCGAGTCGAAAAATGATAGAGGGAATATTATCTCAAGTTTTCATATTGTTTGAGCGATATTAGTTTCAAGCCTCTTCATGTGTTGTGTCAGCAACTTGTTGAAGTGTATATCTCTAAAGAAGTTATTGATCTTCATGAATGCATCTTATATCTCCTTTTATAAAAAAAAATCCTAGTAAACTAATGGAATGAGTGTTTGCATAAACATGTGGTAGTCATGACTCTTCATTCCATACAATCTGCAATTCTTTAAATTCATTAACCTTGATAAGTTTGAGGCATATCCATCAAGAAAATACAAAATTTTAAGCTATTGGTAAACAAGTAACTATTGAAATGTTGCGGTCACATAAATTAATTACCCTAGCTTAAACAAATAAGATAGTAAAGAGCAAGTAAGGGGTCAATCCCATGAGAAAGATCTAGTTTAGGTCTTTATACTAGATGTTTTAATGTTGGGAGGTTTTAAGGTTATCTAGACATGCTATGGTAAACAAAATAAAATAAACAGAAACCTATTAAGAGAAAAACCTTCATCTCAAGTAAACGTCCACCTACGAAAATCAAAATTGATCATTGAAATGATACATCAATTTATATTATAAATATCTTTCTTTCTTTAACATTAGTCAGTTAACCGATCCGCAGTGTAACTAACCCTAATCATTAAACAACCACAATGTCCACACTAATAATATAATTCAATGGCAACCTTAAGAACTAGATAGATTGATAAATCTAGACAACATAACTGTCTATAGTTTATGTTTGATTTAATTGAATGTTTTTCCTAAGATTAACAACATAGATCCGCTATAATTATCACAAGTTTAATATCACAACTCTAGTTTTGATAGCAAACTTAGTAATAGATTGGTTTAGAATAATAATTTATAGTCTACTCTAAGAATCAAACTAAACAATCATAGAAAACAAACATAGAAAACTTTCATAGTCATTATATAAACTAAAAAGAAAAGATAGAATAGATCTCACAGTTTTTAAAATCTGGAGGTTTCTATATCCTTTCAACCAAGACAAATAATTTATCCTTACATGTCTATTGAAAAACTAAGGAAGAGAAAAAAAAAGATGAAAATATAATTTCGGGTATAAGAGAAAATGGTGAGAGTTTTCTTATTCTTTTTGGTCGCCCTTTTTCTCTCTTTTTTTTTATTTTACAGGAAACCCTAATCCCTATATCCCTCCAATCCATTTGTATCTTTCAAAAAATAATCCTTTCCAAAGTAGATAATCTACATTGAAGTAGTACAATAACTATTTTTCTAAAAGGAAAAAAAACTAGTCTTACATAAAATCTTCAAGCTTTGACTTTAAACTTAGAAAATTAAATTTCCATATAAAGATCTTTTCCATACGAAGAAATAATTCTCATGTCAGTTTAGATGCTTTGGAAGTAAGTTGGACTTGTTTCTTCACAAAACCTATATATGCTGGTAGAATTCATAGGTTGTCTTGGAAAATCATATCTCTCTCATATGAGCTTTTTTTTTTCTGCAATTTGATATTTTGATAGGTCGTTGAGTTAGGAATCCAAAAAAATTAAGTTTGCATTAAATGAACTTCTCAAACTCAAGATATTCAGTCGGAATGGTCAAAGGTCAAAACTGGCAGAATGCAAGACTTGTCTTTGAAGGCTGTGATTTCCATGCCCTTTTTTTTGTTATTTTTCTTGCCATATATGTATAGAAAGGTATGTATATTAGCTTTCTAATGCCATTAGAACCACCTCATTTCAACCTCTACATCTCAACTTCTGCATAAAACATCGACCAGAGGTTAAATCTACCAATATTCGACATGAGTTGGAAGATGGTCTGAATTTTATCTCTAATTTACTCCTTTTCAAATATTATATCCAAAAGTGTCTTTAAAACATGGACAAAATACTAGGTAAATATAGGTAAAACTATTAAATACTATGGTTGTATTAGTAACTATGCATTATTATCTAAGGCGATGTTGGCTTTGGTCTTTACGACTCGTGACCCAACATAAACCAACTTCATATTTTTACGGTGGCAAAAGAAAGCTATATTTATTTTAGCCTTGATATTGTCATTTGTCTTCCCCTTCACGTCCATAACTGTATTGAAAATATTCCTAAATACATTCTTTTCTATATGCATGACATCAAGGTTATGATGAAGGAGATTGATCTTCCAATAAGGAAGCTCCCAGAAAATATTTCAGTTTATCCAATTGTAGGTCAAACCAAAACACAATGTCATCGTACTCCGATAACATGCTATACAATTCTTTACCTAAAAGAAGCAATGGTACAACATCCTTTTTAACTTTGCCAACAAAAAAGTCCTTCCTAAACTTGTGATCCGTTGATAAGAACTGCCAATGACAGTCATAAAAAGACATTTTACCGATGTTTATTAGCATGAATGTCTTGTTATTTATCATACAGTATGAATATGCTAGTTTTTCATGCATGTTCCAACCATAAACCATTCTATAAGCTATAAAATCATT
>Ga0325404_1000464_pt1 | contig 40302 bp, 18 predicted proteins | sample PopdelMetagenome_18_FD_205664 | JGI IMG/M metagenome (GOLD analysis project Ga0325404, IMG submission 205664) | Populus deltoides microbial communities from Bellville, Georgia, United States - Xylem-Control-R1 | ecosystem: Host-associated > Plants > Phyllosphere > Stem > Wood/Secondary xylem...
ACTGCTCAACAAAATTCCATCCAGCTAGTTTCGGTTAGGTTTTATGGCAAAAATAAGGGCAGAATCAACGCCCCCATAGCCTGACTCCGGCCATTTTCCCTTTCTTCTCTTTTCTTGTCAGAATTAATTTTTCCAAGTAGTTTTTAAAATTTATTTGTAGCAATGAATAAAACTAGCGAAATGCTGGCTCCAAAGCCCGGTGGCACAATCCCCACGCCGCCACCATTCTTTTCTAAACCGGTTGCTCTACAATTTGTCAAGCTTCAAGACCACTTCCATCTTCGTCTTATGTTCTCTCGATTAGCATTTAAAGCCATAATTTCGTCCATTATTACTGTTGACAGCATGATGGTAGAGTTTCATGATTCGTAAGGAAGCATCACTATCCTTCGTTCACAAGCGAGAATGATTTTTTCTTCCTCTTTCCTTTTTTTTTTTTTCGCGTGGATGTTAAGAAAGAGTACTTGGTGGGTTAGAGGCTTTAATAGCCCAAAACTCGATTAAATGTATGACTTTCTCCATGCTCAACAAATTGCACCAAGATATAAAATATACACTTAATTAAATCAAGTTTTATTTTATTTCACGTACTCATCATTTTTAATATGACATTATACGCATGCAATTAACAGAGTTTAATATGACAATACACACTTCAATGCTCTTGATATAAATGATATAAATTAGAGATATTCTAACAAAAAAAAAAGATTAAAAAAGAAAGAAAGAGGGAGAGATAGAGAGAATAGGGATTGTTGATTTTGATGGTATGCTTTATCTATAATTTCTTTCCTCTTGGTAGCATGTCTATTATATGATTTTTCTGTTAATTGTTATATTGGTGATTGGAAAGTAGTGCAATTGGAGAAAATCTCGCTCTACATTAACAAAATTTAAAATGAGTGAGTTTTTCATTGTAACACATAATGAATTTTTTTATAATTTAGTCCTTAAATTTTGTTTCTCTTCAATTGCATCCTTTTATGCCCCCAATTCACTTTGGTCATATTACTTTTTAGACCATAGCTTTTCGGTCCCTCAATATTTCAAAATTTCAATTGTCATGTAAAACTTTATTTTTTTTACTTTTTAGTCCTTGGTTTGAGAGAGCAGAGAGAAAGTTGCCCGATCCCAATGATAGAGAGAAAGAGTCTGGTTGACATTGATTAGGTACGATCTTGGTGTCAATAAGTTTTATTCGATGAAGAAAATCTCACCTAGATGTTATTTGGCCTTCCCATCACCTAAAATGATAGATATCAACTCACAAAGTTTTTATGTTTCAAGTTGATTTTAGACTTATGGATCTTTTTGGGTAATTTGATGCTATATATGGGTTTATCAAGGTATATATGGTGTTTTGGATAAAAAAATAATTGAAAATTGATTTTTTTCTAAGAAATTTGTGGCCAATGACGTGCTGTCCACCTCATTTCCAAATTAAAAAAAAAACACACATGCACGAGCTCTTTTCAAAATGGGCGACACATAGCCTGACTTTTTTTTTAAAAAAAAATTAGGGCAAATGACATGTCATTCACCCCATTTTCAAATGCAAAAATAAGAGCACACATGCATGAGCTCTTTTCAAAACGAGCCAGCCACACAAGCCTAGCTTCCTAAGTACAAAAATGCCTAACTGTTTTTTTTCCTCTATTTTTATTTTTTTAATTGATAACTCTTTTATATGTATTTTTCTTTAAAATAATTTTTTAATTTATATTTAGATTAATAACCCTTATATCTGATTTTTTAGATTGTTTATTTAGCCTTTTCAAATATTAGTTATTTTTTAAAAAATTATTTTGTATGTTTTTAATATTTTAAAGAGGTTATTATAATTCATCTATAATTTTTTTGTTTTATATAAATAAATTTTTTTTAAATTAAAAAGTTATTTGTTCTTAGTAAGAAAAAGAAACCTTTAAGATAAAAAAAATGTGCATTAAAGGCAAATATTTGAGTTAAATATTATACTTATCTATCTTTTACTTTATGAGAAATATTATCCTTTTATTTTAGAATCTGATTGGCATTAACAACTCTTTCTCAGTTTATCAATTCCAGTATTTTGAAATTTCTTTATATTTTTTAGTTAAGAGAATCATGATACAGTGAAACATAGTCACAAGATTGTCCTATTTTTCTACTACGTTAAGAATTAATTTAAGATCTTACGCACGCAATTGCATTAATAACATTTTTTTTATGCTCGTTTTATTTTATTTTATATAAGTACCAACTTTTCGATTCATAGTTATGTTTTTCCCTCAATGTCAAAACACACATTAACAACACCTACACATTCATCATTTTATGTTAGAAAAAAAATTATCCGACCCGTGATGAAGCGAATAGAATAAACGCACTAACAATTGTTTTTGCATTTATTGGCACAATTATCAATTTATTTAATTAAATGCATATATAAGCTTCTTGATTTATTATTAGGATTTTTCCATAAAAAAACATGAAAAAACATGCATATTGTTTTTTGCTAAATAAAAATTATCTGACCCATATCAAAGCATGAGTTAAAATAGCTATTACTCTTACAAAATCAATCAATTTTGTTATAAAACAGCACACCATGTAAAAGGATCAAACAATTAGTTTAATGCAAGCCATGTAAGAGGACTAAACTAAAACATTGACATAATTATTCTGTTGGTAGATTGTAGTGAATTTTACTGATAGAATATGCCATCGGTAAAAACCGATGGAAATATTCCATCAATATATACTGAGAGAATTACAGTGCTAAAAGAAGGAATAAAAAAAAGCCACAAAATACGATGATGTGTTATTTTTACTGATAGAATTATTGATGGATTGAAATCCATTAGTAAATCCGTTTGTAATATTTAATTTATAACCTGACGAGCGACCCTCTATTCTCCCTCCTCCATTTTTATCTACAACAAACAACACCCCCTAATTTTATCACAAATAAACCTCCCACTATAAATCTGGCCACCCCAACAATCAGTTTGTCAGTATCTTTGTTTTGATTCAAATTTTATCGAGGATTTTCCACTTCAAGTAAGAAAAAATACCTATTTTTTTTTTATTTGAGCTCAATTTTAAAATGTTGATTTTTATTGCATGTTTTTGTAGTATATGTATTTTTTTAGGTGTTTACTTGTTTTATAGCATTTTCCCATAGAAATTTGTTGTATGAATATATGATTTGTACATGTTAGAGTTTGTTTGAGATTTTATAAAATTATATTTGTTTGTAAATTGAATAAATGTATTTTGAATTTATGGCTTAGTTGTTTTGTGATAAAATAAATAATGACTTATTTAACGAGTCCATTTTATATTTTGTCAATTTTATTGTTGAGTTGAAATTTTCGGTAAATGTATAGAAATTTGAATTTATATAGATAATTGATAATGAATTAATAGTACTATTAAAATATAGTGAATAAGTTTGAGTTAAACCAATTTTTACAAATTTATTTAGTTTACATAATTAATTAATACATGTAGTCATCAATATTCTTTATAGGTTTGACATAAGTAATGAATGACTGTTCATGAATGTATCGACATTCACCCAAATAATTGCGTAGGATGAATTATTGTAATGGGTTTCAGGGTTTTATTAATTACACACTATCTAATTCGAGAAATATTAGTACATGCGGTATTAGATATCCATGTAAGAGGTGTAAAAATAAAAGGTTTCTCGATCCAGATGTTATAACAATGCATCTTCTACAAAAAGAGTTCATGAAGAGATAGTTGTGTTGGTTTGCACACCAATAACCATATATTCCTTACGAGACCATGATAGAAAGGATAGTTGGGTAAACTTCTAGTTCTAGCAATGTGCATAGAGTTATAGATGACAATACTAATCTTTACAGAAATATAGTTATGGATGCGATAAAAATGAATCAGAGTTATATTGGTCAATTTCCAATTATAGATGAAGAGTCTAATATAGACACAACTATGTTTTTTGATATTTTGAAAAACTCCGACGAACCATTATGAGATGGGTGCATAAATCACATTAAATTATCGGTTGTTGCACATGTGTTCACCATTAAGTCAGATCATGGGTTGAGTAAGGCCAGTTATGACAAAATTATCGAATAGGAAAGAAGCATTTTACCTGAAGGGAATAGGCTGGAAGAGAAATTTTATGCGAAACCCTTCGACCTAGGATACCAGAAAATTGATATATATCCAAACTTCTGCATGTTATACTATATTGAAAATATAGAGTTGATTGAGTGTAGAACATGTAGACATGCTCATTATAAACCCAGAACTGACAGGAAAATGACTCTTGTTGCACATAGAAAACTTACATGCTTTCTAATCACATATAGATTGCAAAGGTTATTCATGACACTAAAGATTGATAAGCATATGACATGACATCATCCACATGATACGATGGATGGAGTTATGATGCAGCCTTCTAATGGTGAAACCTGAAAACATTTTAATAAAATGCATCTTCAGTATTCAATGGAATCAAGAAACGTGCATTTTGGGTTATGTGTAGATGGATTCAATCAATTTGAGTCATTTGCTACTTTTTATTCTTGTTGGCTAATGATACTCACGATTTAGAACTCGCCGCCGAGGATGTGTATAAAGCTAGAGTTCATGTTTTTATCTAAGGTTATACCTTGTCCTAATAGTCCAAGTCAGAATATAGATATCTTTCTTTCACCATTGATTTATTAGTTGAAGCAGTTGTGGTCATCCAAGGCTTTGACTTATGATATATCGAGAAAACAAAATTTTCAGATGAAGTCAATTTTAATATGTACTATCAATGATTTTCCTGCGTATGGTATGATTTCTGGTTGGAGCACGAATGAAAAACTAGCATGTCCATACTGTATGGAAAATAACAAAGCATGTATGTTAACAAATGACAGTAAAACGTCTTTTTTTATTGCCACCAACAGTTCTTGCCAACGGACCACAAGTATAGAAAGAATAGAAAAGACTTTGTTGGTAGAGTTGAAATGGATGTTGGACTGCTGCTATTATTGGGTGAATAATTGTATAACGTGGTATCGAGGTACAATGACATTATCTTTGGTTTTCAATCCAGTTAGCAGAAGTTTCTTGGTTTTGGTTTGACTCACAATTGGATAAAGTGAAGTATTTTCTAGGAGCTTTCTTATTGGAAGACTAATCTTCTCCGTCATAACCTTGATGTCATGTACATTGAAAAAAATGTGTTTGAAAACATTTTCAACACGGTTATAGACGTGAAAGGGAGGACAAAGAACAACATCAAGGCTGTAATGAATATATCTTTCTTTTGTCACTGTAAAAATATGAAGTTGGTTTATGATGGGTTAGGGGTTGTGAAGTTCAAAGCCAGCTTCATCTTAGATATGAATACATAGTTACTTGTCTACCAATGACTTAAGAGTCTGTGTTTTTCTAATGGACATGATTTGAACATATTAAGATTGGTGAATTTGGAGGATTGCAGATTGTATGGAATGAAAAGTTGTGACCATTCCATTAGCATACCAAAATTTATTACCAAAGGGGATATGGGATGAACTCTTGGAGATTAGTCATTTCTTTAGAGCTATATACTCTAACAAGTTGTAAACACAACATATGGAGATGTTTGAAACGAATATCGTCTAGATAATCTGCAAACTTGAGATGATATTCCCTCCATCATTCTTCGACTCAATATAGCATCTACCCAAACATCTATTGTTTGAGGTAAAAGTTGAAGGCCTAATCCAATATAGATGGATGTATCCATTCGAGAGGTTAGGGATTACACATGCATTATAATTAAAACTCTATTTAAAAAAAAATTCAAAACATTCATTTAATTGCATGTAAGTACTTGTTCAACCTCAAGAGAAAAGTAAAAGATAAGGCGCATGTCTAGGCTTTAATATGTGAGGCTTATATTGTTAAAGAGATCTCAACATTTTTCTTGAACTATTTCGAGCCTCACTTAAAATTAAGAATCAAACGTGTTCCAAACATGACGACAGTAGGGAAGTGCCTTCGAGTGAGAACTTATCAATATTCTCCCATTCTGGATGACCCGTACTAAAAAATACCTCGAGGGAAAGATATTTAATAGAAATATAATTTAGACATATGCATAAATATTTGCTATTTAACTATAATGAGCTGAGACCTTTTATCCAATAAGTTTAATACTTAACATGTTGTTACTTTCAAACAATTTATCTTTTACACTATCATAAACTGATAGATTTTTGAATTCCTCGTAAGCAATATCGTTAATTTTTACTGTTCTAAAACCCAAAGCTAACTGGATCCCAAATCTTTCAATTATAAGATGAACAATTTTCCATGTAGTTCAAAACACATGTAAGGACTGTTTAATTATTCTTATTTTTTATATTGTGAAAGAGATGTAATTAATGTACCAGGTTTATCAATTGGGAGTAAATGTTAATATTACTTTGAATTTACTAAGTTCGAGTCTTGAAAAAAGGCAAAGTGCTATAATGCGTATTTTGTTAATAAACATATGTTTCATATTGAAGAGTATGGTCATGATAGAAAAACATATAACAATGAAGTTTGTGTTAAGGGATTAAATTTTAATGAGTTTGAAGTTGATTACTATGAAAAGTTAGAAGATGTCATTGAATTATAATATCATAAAGAGCATAATACAATCTTTTTATTCAAATGTTATTGGTATGATACCATTGACAGAGAAATTAAAATAGATCCTCATCATGGTTTGGTCGAAATTAATACAAAGGCTAAACTCCTCAACATTGACGATGTCTTTGTTTTCGCCAAGTAATGCTAACAAATTTATTACACATACATTTCCTCCTTTAGAAATGATCGTTCAAGAGTTAACTCCTCAATGTTGATGATGCTTTATTTTCGCCAAGCAATGCCATCAAATTTATTATGCATACACTCATTCCTTTAGAAAGGATTGTTCAAGAGTTGATTGGTTATCCATAGTGAAAAACAAACTGAGGGGTCGTGTCTTTGTTGTTCAAGATGACAATGATGAATTAAATATGAGAGATAATGTCTTTTAACTCGATGAGTTAGTTGATCCATATCGAGTTCCTCTGCCTAATGATTTAGAAGAATATTCAAATTTTCATGTCATTGAGAATATTTTTGTTGATGTTAATGTTGACGTTGGAGAGTTAAATGATGTTTCGAGAGCCAACAAACATACACAAGTCAATGAAGATGATGATAACGATGAAATCAATGTAGAAGATTGTGATGGAGATGAAAACATTGAAGAAAAAAGACAATTCTGATTAATTTGCACAATATGAATGTGTAATGCCATAAAATATAATGTAATATTTTAGGATAAAATTACCTTTAATGTAATGACAATGATGTTTATTTATTATTAAATAACAATGAAGCATTTATTTTATGTGATTTTATTATTATACACAAAACTAGTGTTATTGTGCTGTTGTAATTTAAAGTATTTACAGGATAGATACATAAGGAATATAAATACAATCTGACAACAAAAATTGTTTTACACTAATGAAAATACCGATAATTTGTAAAATACCAACATATATACCGTTCATTGTGTTCAATGCATACAAGATCACCAACGATTCATGTCTGTTAGTATTTTCTTGAGAGTTAAGGAACTGTTCACTTTTCATTTTCACTATTTATTACTATCCAGTACAAGTGGGATCACTAATGGTTAATGTTTGTCGGTATTTTCTCAGATGGAATCACTAACGGTTCGGAAAAATCTTCTAATTAAAATTTTTAATTAGACATTATAGATGGAAATACCAAAAGAAAAATTAAAAATACTAATATTTAAATGGCTGTTAGGAATTTTGTTTGTAAAAATCCCCTAAATTAAAAGATTAGAATCCCTGAAATCAGAACAGACGAGCACATGTCTCTTCCTTTGGAGCTTTTCTCTTCTTCTCCTAAATCTTCATCTTTGTTTCTCTTCTCTTCTTCTCCATGAGCATGTATGTCTTCTCCTTCTCTTCTTCTCTTATTATTTAACATAATGTTTGAATTTTGTTTTCTCTTCTCAAGATCACGAGAACTCACAACGACAATAAGATAACATTCTTTATTTTTCTTTTTTTAATGTTTTTTTGCATTATTTTTTTTTAAATTTCTATTCTTAATAATTGTATGAATGTTGTTGGGACTTTTTTAAATGTTTTAATTTTTATGTTCTTTAATGATTGTATGAATGTTGTTGGAATTTTTTTAATTTTCTTTTTAATTTTTATGTTCTTATCTTTCATTAAATATTATTAGATTATAATTTTATTTATAAGACCCACATAATCATTATGGTTAGCTAATTGATTTGTTAGTGATAACAAAAAGTTTTTTATTTCATGAAAAATAAAAATTATTTTAAAATATAAAAATAAAAAATAGTAGCCATCATAAATAAATAAAAAATAGCTAAGATAATAGTTAGGATAAATGAATAGTTTTTTAATGTGAAATATTGATACTACGAATACTTTAACGTGTTTATATCTATCTCCTTTGATCATTTCACAAATGGCCGTAGCAAAGTTAATGGCAAATTTGGTTAAATTAACATAATTGAAATGATTAGACTGACATAGATTGGAGTAAAATCAAATGGTTTGTGGCAATCCAATTTAAATTGTTGTGTATTTAGAGGTTTAAAATTTTTGGGTAGTCTCCTGTATAGAGGATCTGTTGCCGAATTGTTTTTGAAAATAGAAATGATTTACAGTACTTTAATCTTTTAATTGATGTAGATGCCTATGAGAACGTCAAGAACACATTGTATGGACATGATTACTGCTAGTTCTCCTAGTAACGATTCAGACAACCATGAGTCGTTAGGTATTGACCAAGAACAAACACTTAAGAGATAAACATCCACCACATTGAGGGGGGTCCCTTCATAGTAGGATCCATTTACCTGGAAGTACTAGGCTCAGTGGAAGAACGATATTTCAATGTAAGTTTGTTTTTCCTTTACATCAACAAGTTAATAATTTTTGAAAAATTAATTTTAATTAACAAATGAAATTTCAGGTTTACAAACATTAGGGCTGCCAATACCATACCATAACTCCGGTGTAGAGAATCAAAACCAGTGTGTTCACGGTTCTATTACTACGCATACTGATAGCTCTGTTTCGTTCGTTTTACATGCAAAGCGGATGATAAGATTTTTTATTAATCACATCAATTTTTTTATTTAATATATTTAACTAACAATAATTTTCTCTTGCAGGCTGCGGTTCTTGGATGTGATTTAAGCCTGATAAGGCTTTTTATGGAAACGTACATATGGAGTGATAACTGCTAAAAAAAAGGTGTAGCAGCTCGTGAATAGTCAAGCTCAACACTTTATGGTATGTTGGTTTTCAACCATTTTTTTTTTGAAATTATTATTTTTTTTAAATTTGCTTCAATGGAGTCAGGTTTCCAAACATCCTGAGTGGAAAACCTATGATTGATGCATGATTTAGAAGGTTTAAGGTTAGTAATGACTTAAATATTTTTTTATTATGTTAATTTGGTTAGTTTATTAATATTAATGAAAATTTTATTTTACAAATTTTAACCGCAAGGAAAATTTTAAATGAGATAGAGGTGACAACACAATTGCAAGGTGGGTTTGGGAGAATCACGCTGCAACTAGGTAAGGTTGAAATCAAGATAATTTTTTAATCCTTTTATTCAATTTTATTTTTCATTTACTAACAGATAATTCATTTTTACCATAAAGTTTGTGAGATTTTTGGTACGAGATACAAAAAAACCAAAAGATATGCGAAAGAAAGAGAGTTTCTAAGCTAGAAGAACATGATGGTTTTGGAGGATTTTAGACCTTCGTACATCTTGGAGGTTGTGTGGGCAGAAAATATTCAGCACATGATGTCTGAACGTTTCGTGTGACGATCACACTCCGGTGTGGAGAACCAGAACCATTGTGTTTACGGTTCTGTTACCATGCATACCAACAGCTCTGTTCCATTCGTTTCACATGCAAAACGGATGATAAGATTCTTTATTAATTACATCAATTTTTTATTTAATATATTTAACTAACAATAATTTTCTCTTGCAGGCTACGGTTCTTGTACGCGACTTAAGCCCGATGGAGTTTTATGTGGAAATGCACATGTGAAGTGATGACCACCAAATAAAAGTGCAGCATCTTGTGGATAGTCGAGCTCAACACTTTGTGGTATGTTGGTTTTCAACCATTTTTTTTCTTAAGTTATTTTTTTTTGAATTTTTTGACTTTGTTTTCTAGGATACATATAACACCTGGTTGAAGTATAGATACAAGGACGATCCTTCGACCCATCGGGATTTGGATCTGGATCTGTGGTTATAGGGAGGTTCATCCGGTGGACCCGATAGAAATCGGATGTATGGTCTCTCTAACACAACGACCGAGGACTTGCTGACGACCCGTGATGTTTCAACCATTGGATGCTCACAATCAATTTCAAGCATTCAAACTCTGAAGTTCAAGATGATTTTAGACCAATGAGTTCAAGCTCAAACAACCCATCTTGCTGCTGATAATGAACGACTTAGTGTTGAGATGACCGAACTCTGTCGATCGGTGATGGAGACGAGATCATAGATGGGTGGTACATATGCTCCCTTTGATTTGCCCCATGGTCTCAGTGAAGAACTGCCTCCTCCTTCTCCTATGCCTCTATTCTAGATTAATTTTATTTGAACTAATAAATGTTTAAATTTATAATAAATATTTTATTTTTATATTAATTCAATTATTTTCTACTTTTGTTTAATAGATTCTTTTTTAAAAAATATTTTAAAATTATTACCGATGAGGTTAATGATGGAGTTTATTTGTCGGTATATTCTAGATAGTTGGAAAAGAATTACTGAAAATGTCACTACCACTATTTACTCACCAATGAAATTACAGACGGTATGTTTGATGATTATATGTCAAATTCACTGAGGGGATTACCGATGGACAAAAAAAATCATTGATGGAATTACATACACATACGACTTTTCTGTCGGTGATATGTTATATTCACTGATGGAAATACTGACAGAATGAAGCGAGTAATTTTTTTAGGTGCTTTTGCTATCAATAAATTCATCGGTGAAATTGTTATTGACGGACTCACCGATAGACCACAAATCACCAACGAGAGTTTTTTTGACGGAGATTTTTTGTTCGTGAGCCCGTTGCTAAAATTCGTGCTGACGGATTAAGAGTATAAATACCGATAGAAAATTTCGTAAGTAAATCTAAAAATTTTGATAATGATGCAAGGGTTGGGAACACTGATTTTGAGATGATAAAGCCTCCAAACTATTTACTAGGACAAACATAGAAGTCCATTATTAACCACCAATTTAGTAAGTATGATCAATTATTCCGGCTGTTGGCCTCTCTCATCAATACATATACAATTATGGTTGTCAACTTGTACAAATGACATTGCAGAGATCATGAGAGTTGTGGTTGGCACAACAGAGACGATGATCCAGCAATGCATCATCCGATCTTCAACTTGGTTTAATTGCACTGCATTTTCTACTTTGTCAGCTTCTTAAAATACTGAAACTCTCTTTAGATGATAAGTATAAATGATGAGCCCATGGAAGCATCGGTGTGTATAAAGAAAAACAAAAAAAAAATTATTTATTGAATATATAATATCGATCTTCCACCCACTTTCAACATCTAGGTATAAATAAAGAGACAAAATCCCAAAAGTGACAATAGCATTAGGTATAAATAACAGATAATATCGGTATTTTTAATTATGCCACTCGCAGGACTCTCGTGATCATCTTTCACTTCACTCTACACCACCTAACCTAAAAATTAAAAATTAAAAAAAATAAAAATAAAGAAAAACCCTCAAATCTTGAATGCTCAGTTACTAAGGGGCCATAAATATTATCAACCATGCATGTTCCATCACTCTACTCTTATCACCAAAATCATGTCCCTTGCTTCTACGTTGAGTCACAATTACATTACCCTCGCTACCAAGGCACCAACCAAATCAATCCTCAAATTTAATCCAATCACCATTCTACCCTCACCAAAATCACCCACTCTTTTTTCGCACAGCAAACTTTTAGACCCAATATTGTCCCGAAAATGTTGATTTGGACGGACATCACCTGCATGGCAAGTGCCAGATCCAATTCCATTTGTTTCCATCTGCTCATACCTGGGGCGTCAGGAACGACGTCGCTACAGCAACACTAGCAGGGTCCTTGCAGCTTAATACTCTAAGCAGCCTACAAGAGCCCTTGCTAATAGAACTCTGGCTAACCGGCGCCTTCTTGCCGTCGGTATCAACAGGCGGGAACATGGTCATCGAAGAATTACGGCGAACTTGCCGGCTTTTTATATCGCTAAGGTCCATCTCTGTAGGAGGCTTAACCACCCCGAACATCAGCAGATACCATCGGGGCTTTGAGGTCGTCCTCTTAACTTCACCTCTTGCATGGATACTCTTTAATGATGAACTTCTTTCAATATCCAATTCCGGTGAAAATTTCTTAGAGCTAGGAAACCTTTCAAGGTTGCGATAATCCAGAGACCGACTGTTTCTCATGAGTGCAATATTATTCTTGGTACTATTCGAACGACTTACAGAACTTTGCAACTCGGATAAAGAATCGCATCGGCGACGAAAAGAAATGCGTTGTTGGTCTTCTTTAGTTTGATTTTGGGGAGTAAAGTAGGGCTCTATGAAGGGAACGAGCTTACCATGAAAGATAATGTCTTCAGCTGAACTCATCTCTGAGCTTACGTCGCTAAAGAACTCGAAGGATTCGGCAGGCTCCGATGATGGTCTTGCACTATTGTGGGCAGCTATATCTGGGCTTTCTTTGTTCCTGCCTTGTAGCGGGAAGTCACAAAGAGAGAGAGCTTCTTCTTCTTCTTCTTCTTGGTCTCCGTCTCGGTCTTGGTCGTGTTCCTGTTCTCGATCACGGTGGAGATTGGTGTAATCTCCCATATTTCTGGAGAGAGAAATCAAATGTGGGGAGGGGGATCGAATGTTCTTGTGGTTTCTATATTATGAACTTAAGAGGAGGTTTGCTACAAAAAGAAAAAAAGAGAAGAACGGAATTTTAATTTTTAATTTTTTTGGTCTCTCTTTCCCTGTCTCCTTTCTTTTCTTGGCATTTATCAATGCTTGTAAAATAGAGGAGAAGGAGAATATAAATACTATGTATAGAGTTAAGGAAAAAGAGAGGCAAATTAAGACCATGTACATATAATAATTTAAGTTTTGGAGTATGTGGGGATTCTATGATAACGTAGGGATTCTATGATAACGTAGTGTTGTTTTGGCTTTGTAGGAGGGAGAGATAAAGCCATTTGGAAAGGGTGAAAACAAAGAATTGAGTGTTACATAGTTAGGACAAGAGGGGGGAGAGAGAGAGAGAGAGAGAGGGAGTGGACGTTACTGAAGAAGAGGGAGGCACTTCTTTCCAGCACTTTCGACCAGGTTTTGGAGGTGGCTGTTCTCTACAGGTTCTTTTTTTAGCCTGATTAACATACATACATACATACATACATACATACATACATACATATATATGCAAATGTCTACCAATGCCTGCCTAACACGTGTACTATCCATATTGACGTGTTGAGTCCTTTGTATTTGAGGGCTCGAGGCCATTACCAGGTCATCACAGCCCAACAGGTACGTCACCACCTAAAGAGCTCACTTGGAACACTTTACAAGATTAATACTTGTTTGTTTGTTTGTTTATGTGTTTAAAAAGTATTTTGGAAATATTTAAATTTTATTTTATTTTTTAAATTTTAAATTAATATATTTTTGATATTTTCATATTATTTTGATGTTTTGATATTAAAAATTATTTTTAAAAAATAATAAAAAATTTATTTTGATGTATTTTCAAGTAAAAAACATTTTAAAAAATATAAATAAGTAAATAAAAAACTAAATGCTTTTACTAGACAATACACTATGCAGTGTTAGTAGAAGTATTTTATATTTTATAAATGCTTTTCTTTGCTTAACAAACTATTTTTTCTTCAATTTTTTTCCTTTTATATTCATTTTCTAAGAATTGGACTTGATGATGTTTCTACATTGGCCTTCTATTTTGTTATTATCATGTCAAAAAAAAAAATTACCAACGTTGAATTGATTCAATTTTTGAAAAATTAAATTAAATTTAATTATTAAAAAAAATCAAAGATGGATGGACCAAGATTGAAAATAGGTAAAAATGTAACCGTTCTTTGGTCTAAGCATTGTTTGTCCAACATCTTCTTGGAAAAACATTCATTGATATTTCTCTTTCATTTATTTCGATAATTATACATTTTAATCAAAAACTTCATTTTATTCATTTTTAAGTCGTTGCTTTTGAGATACGAGAGAGAAAGTTTTCATAAATAGGAGAAGAGAGAGAAAACCAATGGTTGTCAATATTCCAAAATAAAAAAACATATTCTTAATGTTAATAGCTTCTATTCGATGAAAGAAACTCTATTAAGGTATCTTTTTACCTTTCGTATTAACTGAGAAACTATATCATGGTCAACAAAGATTTTTTTTTCAGGTTTGATTTTATATTTTTGGATGAATTTAGGGGTGCATTGGGTTGAGTAATTGATTTATTGAGGTTTTAAGAATGTTTTTATATACATATAGATATTTTTAGATAAAAATAGATTGAAAATTAGTTTTTTGGATTGAAAAACTCACCGCATGATTTTCAAATCATTTCATTGATGGTTGAAATTTAAAAATACAAACAATGAATTGTCTATATTTTTTTATAAAAAGAAATGGGTTTGTAAGCCTGGTGTATAGGCCTGACTTTTTTTTATGTGCTAGGCTCACAAGCCTAACTATTTTGTCTTTTGTTTAGCTTTTTTTCTTGGAATTTTAATTTAAACCATTAAAATAGACTAATTATCAGTTTATTTGAGAATTTTTAATTGAATGTAATCCAATTTCCCTTAAGATCATAGTTTTTTTTTATTGTTATTATATTAGCAAGTGCTTTTTTATACAACCTTTTATATTTATTTTTAATAATTCAATCACTTGTGCATGACTATTATTAAGAATAAAATTAATTAAAAAATAAAGTTGTTAAACCTAATTAGATCATATGTTTGGTTGGTTAATGTGGGTCGATCCAAGACATCATCGTCTCAATATTTAAAAATCAATATTAGAACCATTGCCTCTATTTTTTTAAGTCAAATCAGGTTTTTTGGGGGTTGATCGGATCGCTCTTTAACTCATTTAGTAAATCAGGTCATATAAAATCAACTCTAACTCGGTTTAGTTTAAGAATTAGGTCAAGCAAGAGCCTAATCCAACAGGTGTTTAGTTTCAATTGAGATTTATTAAAACGTTAAAGGGTTTTTTTTTCATTTTAGAGATTAACTTTTGATCTGACTTGTGATAAAGCGTGGACAAGTTTACTGTGAGTGGTAATAATAATTTCTCTATGTTTTTTTTCCTTTAGTATTTTTTTTATACTCCGTTCATCTAACTTTTTTTTTATTTTATCTTTTCACGTTGTGTAAATTAAAAATTGAGCTTGATAATTTATTTTACTTTTCTTTCTAACAGGTTATTATGTTGTTAAAAAATATTATGTCATTGGTGTAACACGTTCGTGCGTGGCGTGGTAGGACGTCGGGGTCGAGGAGTCGCCACGTAATTGTTTGGTTCAGGGTCACAAGGAGACTCAGGTGAATTGGTCTTATATCAAATTCTAAGGTAAAAGACTAGTTGTGGTTAGGAAAGGAATTAATACCCCTAGCACACCTTACCTGAAGTAATCTGCATTGTATGGTGAATCATTACTCTTAAGACCAATTCAGTGAAAATATTTGTATTTGAGGTAAATAAATACAAAATTCAATAAGTAAGGACTCAATAAGAATTTTGAAAAGCTTAATTAATTTTATTAAGGACTTATTTGCAAGAAAAATTATTTTTTTAGAGTCAATTTGGGTGTTAATTAGAAGAAATTGAAGTTTGGGGGTTGAAATTGGACTTTGAAAAGCTTAATTGGCTAAATCAGGGGCTTAATTATGAAAAAATTAAAATTTTGTATCTAATTAGGGGTTTGATTGAAGAAATTCAGGTCCAAGGACCAACCTGTAAATGGTACGCAATTTTAGGGGTAGAAATTGGTGAAATCAAGGACCGAATTGAAGAAAATTAAAAGTTCAATGGTCCATTCGAGGTCCAATTGAACAAATCAGAAACCAAAGATCAAAAAGAAAATGACATTAAACTTTAGTGTTTAACCCAGATGACACGTCATTCAACCTCTATTCATCTTTTTTCTTGGCAGTTCACAATGATTGGGTTGACACCTTGTAAGAGCTTGTTGTGGAGTTTTAGATCTCGAAATGACATGCGATTTTTGCTAATGGAAGAGGAACATCCCCTCTACAACCTCATTTCCATGAAATTAGGCATTTACATCCCAATTCTTCCATATAAGTCTCCAACATCTTGTCCCTGATTAATCATTACTTAATTTTTAGATTATGGACTGATCGAGTTGACACCTTCAAACGAGTAAATGTGGAGCTACAGACCTCCAAATTGAGCAAGGTTCGATAAAAAAAAAGTGCACCCCTTTTACTAACTTCAAGAGGTCTTCAATGATGATGATGTCGGAATTGCTTCGATGAAGCCTCGAAAATGGTCAACTTAATCAGCCTTTACTAAGATACCAATTGGTGCAAAACCACCTAACATTTTCATGTGTTAACACTTCAAAGCTCCTAAAGGGTTATTACCAAGGGCTATAAATTGTTCCCCCAAGATCAGAAAGTGGAGAATGCATGCCTTTATCTCTAAGCAAAGGAAACCCACCTAGGCCAAAACCACCATTGCAAAAACCATTAAAGGATAGAGTATCCAGTTGTGAATTTTTTTGTAGAACTCTCATTTTGATAAAAGGGCTCTGCTTTGATTAATTTTTGATGAAATCCATAAAAAACCCTAGAAAAACCCTATAAATAACCTTGGAAATTTGAGATGAAAGGAGGAGAAAAAAGGAGACAAATACTAAGAAAATATCATAGTTGTGAAATTTTATGAGCCTAGCATAAGAGTTTCTTCATCTTTGAAAATGCAGCAAGTTTGTGGAAACAAAACCTTACAAAGAAAAGAAAAGAAGGGCAATAGATGTTCTAGAGGTTTGAATGTATATTTCTTAACCTAAAATTAGAGTCCATGTGACTTACTTGATTTGATTTTTATTATCATTTGGTTTGTGTTTAAGTTTACAGATATGAAAATGTGTTTGGAATAGTTGAAAAGCCTTTAGTTAAGTTAGCTTTTGATAAAATAATGCTTGTTTTTTCAGTTTTGTTAGTTCAATTAATGCATTGATAAGATATGTTGTTAATTTTGGGTTTATAAGGCTTTTGTCATTACCAAAATATATTTTATAAATCATATTTGAATCCAAATTGCATAGATAACCTTGTTGATTTTATTTGCCAATTTTGGAAAATGGGATGTCATGCATGTTTTTCATGATTTGCTATTTTTTGTTGTTTGTTTTGATTCAAATGTATATGACTATGACAATATGGTTTGTGTGAACCAAAAAGATTCAGCTTTGAGGCTTGGTATGCATTCCTGGACTTAGTAGCAGGCTAATGCATTTCTGGGCAAAATCTGGATTGGTATTCTTTATGTTTTTCCCAACAACATTATCTTAGCTATGAGTTTCTGACCTGTTTTGTTTCATTTCTTTGCATCTTCACATTCTCATGACATCATTAAACAATGATCTAGGGTTTTCAAGCATCAATAACTATTTTCAATGAGTTTTAATGTTAAGGTTTTGGTTTTTGGTACTAAAATATTTTTGGTCAAACTGGGATTATTGAGTGATAATTGTTGAGTTCTGTTGCTTGATTATTGGTCCTTGCATGGTCTCGAACCTTTCTGTTCCTTTTATTTCATGAAATCTTGTTTGGTTTATAGTTCGTATTACTGGAATCCCTTTAAATGTTCATCTGTGTTCTTTGTGTTTTTTGTTTTTTTCTAGGTTTTGATCTATTTTCACCAAATTTTTTGAGTTTTTTGTGTTTTTGATAAGTTTAATCTATTTTTGTTCTTTGCTTTTTTTTTTTGTCAAACTCATGTCTTTGGTTTGGTTCATGGTCAGACCAATGGTTTTTGGTCAACCTGGTTGAGTTAAAATTGAGTAAATGGTTAAGGCTTTGTTTGGCCAACAATATTTTTGCTAAAGTTTTTTTTTGGTTTAAGGGTAAGTTTGACCAACACCCCTTAGGTTTGTTTTGAAGAGTTTTATTACAAAACAAAAAAGGTTTTTATCAAACAAAGCTTAGAAAAAAAAACAATAAAAATTATAAAACAAATACTTTCTTTTTTTCTTGTATATGGCTAAAAAATCCTTAAAATTATTTGAGCATTTTTTATTTTAAAATTCAAAAACATTATGGCATGTTTTTTTTTTCTAAAAAAAAGAATATTGCATTGATTTTACAATAGGTTGTAAAATTTTAAAGGATTTTAGCCTATATTTCAATAACTCTGAAAATTTTAATTCAAGAAAATTAATAGTCAATATCTTGACATAAATGCTAGACCTATACGTAAACTGATATTTAAATGCCAGAAATTGACTGGAAAATTTTTAGAATTATTTTAGATATTCATCAATTTAAATTGGAAGTATTTTTTACCATAATATTAGGGGTGAGCAAAAAAACCGATAAACCGATTAAACCGAGAAAACCGGAAAAAAAATAACCGAAAAAACCGAACAAAAAAAAAACCGAATTAACCGATTAAAAAAACACAAAAAAATTCCGGTTCGGTTCGGTTTCGGTTTCTAAAGTCAGAAATCGATTGAACCGAACCGGTTCAACCAGCCACCACTTAAAAAAAAAGTGAGTATAAATACAACACTTTCTAACCCTAAAATCACTTTTAGCATCAGCCGCTCCTTCCCCCCTTCACCTTCTCTGCATATCCCTCCCTCCCTTTAGCCCCCCTTCCCCTTCTCTGCACATCCCTTCTCTGCATATCCCTCCCTCCCTTTAGCCTCCCCTTCCCCTTCTCTGCATATCCCTTTTAGCCCCCCCTTCTCTGCATATCCCTCTCCCTTCCCTTTACTATCCTTTGCTTTGATTTTTCTCTCCTCCCTTTACTCTTTGTAAACCTAAAATTACAGGCTTTATGGGGTGCATGCATGATGTGGGTAAGTGCCAAGTTGTGGATTTTTTTCCTTTCATTCCCCCCTTTTTTTTCCCTGTTATCTTTTGTAGGCTTGTGTGGCTGCTGGTTTGGACAATTTGTTCATACAAGTTTCAGCAAACAAATATGACATATTTTCTTTATTATGCGTAGCAGAAGCTTTGAATTTGGAGGCTCTTGTTTTAATTGTAGGCGGTCGGAGCACAGAGCATCAAAATGCCCAAACAATGAAGATTTTTAGTTGCCTTCTTCAACGTAGGGATTAGGGATTTTTTTTGGACTGTGAACAAATTGGAATAATTTCGGTTTGAACCGGTTTGGAAGGGAAAAAAACCGAACCGAACCGAACCGAAATTAATCGGTTTGAACCGGTTTTCGGTTCGGTTCGGTTTAAAAAATTAAAAAAAAAATAAATCGATTTGGTTGTTTATTTTGGTTCAAAACCGGACCGAACCGGAAATGCTCAGCCCTACATAATATACAAGTTGTGAAGAACCATTTTGCTTTTCAATATAAGTGAACCTTGTCAGGACACCTGTATGGACCTTTCTCATAAGAATTTATTTTGGCATATGAGCCCATAATATATTTGAAATGCTAGATTTATTCATGAGAGTAAATATTTATTCTGAATCATAGACAAACCATCAGTTAGGAACCCATCAAAACCTTTAAATTATATCTAGACCATACAATGAAGTTTACTTCAAGTAAGGTGCGCTAGATGTATTATTATATTTTCTAGCCACAACGAGTCCCTTATCCTTTGTCATTTATGATACGACTCTTACACTTGGGTCTTCTAGTGACCCTGCATCAAATAACTAGATTGTGACTCGACCCCCACGATGCCGCTCACTCCATGCGTCCATGTACGACAACCCTTAAAGTTCAAGAATTGAATTTTTTTTATGGAATTAATTAAAATAAAGCATAATTTATTTTTATTCCCTGGTAGTTACACTTTAATTCATGTTATAACATCACAACCCATTACTATTTATGTTAATTTACCAAAATTTCCAAAATTGATATAAACCGTAAGTTTTTCTAATTTGAGGATTTTTCAATTTCTAACACAATAAGAGAATTAAAAAACACTATTAGAACATAAAAAATACTTTATTAAAGTATTTCAATACAACTTTCCAAGCCTTTTGAGCTCATTTCCAAAGTTTCACTCCTTCCTTTTCAATTCAGCCAAATTTCTCTTTCTAGTTCTTCCACCAAAACTCCCACTAAAAATCACTAACTAAGGTTTAGTCTTAAGTAAACCTTACTAACCAATCATCTAGTAATTTAAACTTGTAAGAAAAAGAAAAGAGGAGATGATTTTTTTAGAATTTCTAAGTTATTTATTTCTATTATTGGCACCAACCAACTTAAGTAGAAGAGGAAGGAACTTGTTCTCTTATTTATGATTTTCCACTCTTTATAATATCTATAGGTTATTTTGGTTAGTTCTATGATTCTCAATATTTTTCATGTATAACTATTTTCTTTATTCCCTCTAAAGTTGTACTCTAATATTTTATGAAATTTCACCCATATAAAAAAAATTTCTTTAATTTATTCTTTCCTTGTCAAGATTTTAAGAAAATTATCATAGGGTTTTACATAATTACCCAGCCATGAGTATTGTTCGCATATCGATTTATTACTTTATTTTGTTAAGGACTTTAAACTAATTTACTGAGGATTTTCACCCCCAATAATAAAAATCTTCCTCTGAATATATCATTTTTTAGTCTTGGATTTACACTACTTTAAACTAATTACTAAAGACTTTCACCCTCAATCTTACACCTTTAGGCCAGGGGTTTACAAAAAGAGATTGTCACCACTCTTAATGCATTTAAAAAAACTATACTAGCACCTAGTAGAACTAGGCCAAATTGCGCTTATCTTTAATGATCATGTGTAGCCACCTAACCCTTATCGGTACAAACCTGATATGAGATATGATTACCAGGGTTATAGACCATGACATTGAAACATGTGTTGCATTTAAAAGACATGTTGGTTTATTGATTAAACATGGTTGGATATCCTTCGATGAATATACAAGCACTCCTAATTTAACTAAAAACCCTCTTCCATACCAACACCAATATTGAGGGTGTGAATGTAGTAATTGTTGAAGACATGGCATATGATGAGAAAAAAGTAGCTTTAATGGTTTTGAAATCACTTAAACATGCAAATCAGTTGAGTATGGATGATGGTTTACTAAGAATGGGTCTCCTAGTTTAATCCATCATTATTATAGTAAGCGATCAGTTATCCATAAAATTCTTGATGAAAGGAGTTGTTATAGTGAATGTTGCATTGTCAACCCATTTTTGTTATTGGAATTTATGGATAAAGTCATTAAAACCTTATTTGCTCGAGTTTATTTTTAATGTATTTTGGGATTAAATCTTTTTTTTAATGAAGTGTGCCTTTTATATGTCTTGTTCTTGTTTTGAAACCATGAGATACGTATTTGAAAGTAACATGACAAATTCATTCAAAATTGGTCGAATTCCAAAATATATCATACAAATACTAAGGGCAGTCTGTCTTTTTATGAATCTTGAAATTTCATTTCCAATCCCAATAAACCTTAAAAGGTAGAGTCTAATTTATCTCTTATTTTCAACCCTAAAATATATTCTCCTCCCTCATTAAACCTATAAGGATAAAATCCTACTAGTCTCCAAGTTTTGAAGCAATGACATAAATGATGATAAATAGTATGCACACCGTTCATGATCCCCACCATTTTTTCTTTAAGGTTTTCATGATTAACAATAAGGCTAAGATTTATCAACATGAATATATTTTAATTTGAGATAAAGAAAGATCATTTTTGATATATCCATCACAAGTAAAAGATTATATTTTGTCGTCCCTATTTGAACCTTGTATATTTTCTTGGATAATAACTCAGACTAAGATCTCCCCTCACACCAAGTATGTTTTGGAAGTTTCTAAATGATCAATGAAATTCTTCAAATAAAAAGAAATAAGAAGATGATAAAAGGATGAAAAATGTTACAAATAAGAGAAAGAAAATGACACTTATGAAAAAAAACTCTCTAGAACATCCCTAATATGGGTACAAAGTCCAGAATTGAGGACATTATATTAATGATGGACAATGAGATATAAAGCTTGGAGAATTGAGATTGATGTGAGACCAATTACATAAATGTCAAAATCAAGACGAGAAGCATAGAAGATCTTAGTTTATAAACAAGTGATCTTATGTCCTTATATCTTTAAATATCATTTGAGCCTTAACCTACATTACATATTTTTAAAAGCTCTTTCTGATTAAAAAAAATAAAATTTTATTTATGTTGATAAGTGTTAACCTTTAAAAGAGAAAAAAAAATTCAAGAAAAAATCATAACTTATTGAATAATGACATTAAATCAAAATCACATAAAGCAAGATGCTCCTTTTGAAAGTCAAAACTCTCATTTTAGAACCTATTATTTTCTTTATAAAATAACCCTCCATATTTTGAAAAATCAATTATAGCCATTCATAGCCAAGATTTTGAAATAATTGTTCTTTTCCATTGCCTAACCAACAACAATTTCATAATATGCCAGCACTCAAAATTACATTTTAGCATTTAAATGACATGTTTTAGGCTTTTTACCAAGGAAACAACTTCCCACTCAATAAAAATATTTTAAAATTTACATCACAATGATTTCATTTCAACAATCGAATTTACATGAACACAATTATAAATTTTTGTCTTAGTCCGAAAACACAAAAGATAATATTTTTACAAAATTTCTTCATTGACTAAATTTACAAAGTTCATGAAAAAAAAAATGAGGTACATGTGTGCCTCATAGTTACATGTGTGCCTCATAATGGCCACAACTAGATTAGCTGGGGGCAATTCATCTTGAAGAGACCAATTATGATGGCAATAGTTGAACAATGATTTGATGAACTCCATCACGAGCTAAAGTGACAAATTTTTCATGGAGATGATAAAAATGAAAAATAATGAACATATAATCTCGGACTACATTTAAGGGCAATGACAAGCAAAGTCCATTTGGTCTAAGCTAATATGATGAAAGAATCATTCTTATTCATTGATGAGAGAGAGAGAGAGAGAGAGAGAGAGAGAGAGAGAGAGAGAGAGAGAGAGAGAGAGAGAGAGAGAGAGAGAGAGAGAGCATTCATTGGAAGACAAACTTATGGCAAGCAATGAAGGTATTAAGGTCACTTAAACAGTTCAGGTATTCAAGTACCTAGTGATTGACATTTCTAAAGATGAAGGTCTCTGTAGATGCCAACTATAATAATAATGGAGTTTCAAAATATATAAGTTTTACTTTACAAATAAATCATAATAAGTTGTTGCTATGGTCAAAACTTGCAATTAGGAAATTTCAAGCCTTGCAATCAGGAAATTTTCAAGCCCTATAATTAGAAAGTTCAGCTCTACCGTCAAAAAGTCAAAAAGTTGAACTCTTCCATTAGGAAGTGTGAGCCATACAATTAGAAAAATTCAAGCCCTATCATTAGAAAATTGAAGCCGAGTTTGCAATCAAAATATCTTTTAATTATTTGATATGAGAGTAGTCGCTTTTCTATGAGATTGTTTTATCATAAAAAAAAACATTTTCTAGTATTATATTTCTTTACAAACTTATTATACAAAATCAAAGGAAAATGAATTTTTCAATGTCTTTGTACCATAAATATTGTAAAGAAGGGCAACTATCATAACTCATTTTCTACCCCTATTTTCTAAAATATTTTTAAAAATATAAAAAAATTCTTAAAAAAATGTATTTCTAAAGCAATTTAGTTAATTTATGGTATTTTTGGCACTTTCACTTATTTTATTGTGAGACAAGTTTTTATAAAAAAAAATAAAAAGAAGAAATAAAAAAGAAGAAAAATAAAAAAAAAGAGTTTAAATAGTGAAATAAAAAGAAAGAGAGAACAGGGGACTCAGGTAATTAGGGACTAAAAAATAATATGAGAAATTATGCGAAAAAGAAAAGGAAAAATAAATTGGAGGATCAAGTAAAATTAAAATATTATTAAAAGACATCCTACATATTAAAAAAAGAAAGTTTAATTAATTAGAAATCTATGGTCAAGAAAGAAATAATATAATTTTCTAATATTATTTTTTCAATTTAGTTTTTCTTGTTTTGCTGAGAATCACAAACAATATAAATAGAAGGCATTCCCCCAATGAGGGGACACATTGAGATTGAAAAGGAGATACTCATACAAGATAAACTACCAAAAACCCTAGCACAAAAGAAAGAAAAAATAAAACAAAGTAAAAAATAAAAATAAAAATAAAATACAAGTTGTCGAATTGCCTAAAGAATCCAGCATCACAACATCAATTGTTCGACCTCTTATCTCCCATCTTTTATGGAGGTGACTACCATTGCTGGAACAAAAAAAAAGAGGAAATTTTTTCCATCTAGTCATCTACGATATAGAGTGGCCCACGTGCCTCCCTATCTTGGTGGTGCGTGACAAAACACATTGAAATCTAAATTGATCGTCGTCAAGTGTAGCACACGCGCCTACACTGCTTTTTCCATCACATTTTTTTTTCTTGTTTCCAACCTTTTGGTCTAGTTCCAGACTGCTTAGATGACTTGTAAAGGTTACTTTTAATCCTCATATATGTTTTTCTTAGAATAATTTTTTTATTTGTTTGTTAATTTTTTACCTGTGAATATGTATTAATTCATATGTTGTTTTGAATAAATTCACAATGAGCACATGATTTTCTCCTTGTATTTAGACTTGTATTCATTAAATTGGTAGGAATATTTATGGTTATTTATGATGAATATGTTGGGATAAATAATTGATTTATTGTGGATTAATACAAATTGGGTGATTAAAGGAAAGACTCAAAACCCGAGTCTAACCTCATTGTGTAATAATCATTTACTATTATGTAAAATATTATCCCTATAATAATAATAAAAAAAAAGTGAGGCTTATACATCATTATCTAACCTAAATTCCAAATCATTATTCTATGAATTTTTACCTCTAATAAATATATATTTTTAGTTTAGGAAAAATATTAACATGTATGCATAATAAGTGTTTTTATCTTAAAATCAAAAAACAATATAGCTTACTTGGTAGGATTTTTTTTTCATGATTTCCATCTTTATTTTAACATAATTAGTCCATTATCTAAAAAAAATTGAAGACTAATTAGGATTTCTAGTAACCATAAAATTAGATGGCTTGCAAAATAAACTACCAAAAAACCTAGCACAAGGAAGAGAAAGAAAAAAGGAACAAAAAAATACAAGCTATCAAATTGCGTAGAAAATCTAGCATCATAGAATTGATTTTTTAGCCTCCAATCTCAAGTCTCTCATGGAGGTTATTGACACCGCTGGAACCAACAAGAAGAGGAAGTAGTTGTCTACGACGTGGAGGGGTCCATGTGCCTCCTTTCCTTAGTGGCTCATGAAAAAAAAGCTTTGAAAGCCAAACCGGTCATCGACACATGTAGTCTATGCACCAATATTGTTTTTTCTAGTACTTTTTTTTCTTCGTTCAACCATTTGGTGAAGTTCCAACCCATTTTGATGACTTGTTTCGACATTGTTTTAATCCCTACATGTGATTTATTTTTTTAGAGTAATTTGTGAATTTTTGTTAGTTTTTTACTTGCAAACATGTATTAGTTTATATTTTGTTTTGAATAAATTTGCGATGAGCACATGATTTTCTCTTTGTATTTATACTCATTAATTAACTGAATTGGTTGGAATATTTATAGTTATTTATTGTGAATATATTGAGAAATATAATTAATTTGTGGTGGATTAATATAAATTGAGTAATTAAAGAAAATAATTCAAAACTCGACTCTTTGTTTACTATTATTTCAAATCTTACCCCGCAATAAATAAAAAAAAGGATTATATCTCCTTGTCAAACCTAAGTTTCAAATCACTATCCTATGAATTTGTAACTCTAATAAACATATCTATTTAGTTTAGGAAAAATATTAACATGTACGCATAATAAGTATTTTTATCATAAAATCAATCAACAATGTAATTTATTTTAGGTATAATGTTTTATGGTGATTGTTATTTTTCCTTTAACATGACAGTTGCTTGCCCAAAAATTTATAAAAGTAATTTTATAAAACTAAAAAACTATTTATTATTATTATTTTTAATCCTTTCATGTAATTAGATAGCCAAAATATCTCCTGTGGGAAGTGAGGGAGAGGCTTTCACTCATAGAGTTGCGACTCTTACGACCCTAACAACAAAATAACTCTATATGAATAAGTTGAAAAAAATCACCACCACGTAATAATTATTAGGGGTAACATTGACATTTCACCAAATACTTATTAACAATTTTATTCCCAAACTATTTATATATCAATTTAGTATTAAAATTTTAAAAAATAATTAAAGACTTAAAATCAATTAGCTGTATTTTTAAGATTTGCCCTAATTATAACCTCATTGGCAAAAATTGAAGTTCACGCCCGGTGGGACTCGAACCCACAGTCGCCTGATTAGAAGTCAGACGCCTTATCCATTAGGCCACGGGCGCTAGTTTTGCTTGTTGTTTCAACTATAAATATATTAATAATATAATTAAAATAGAAGATGTCCAACGCATAAAACGAAAGGAACTTCATTTATTAGAGGACAACGAAGTTTGAAAGCAAAAACATGAAAAGTCTCTTTTCTTCTTTGCTATTATGGATTTGCTTGAAAATGATAGAGAGATGCAGACAAGTTCATTTAAAAAACAGATGTGGATTGATATGTGTTTAAAAATACATGTTAGATTATTTTTTTATTATTAGAAAATATATTAAAATAATATTTTTTTATTTTTTAAAAATTATTTTTAATATCAATAAATTAAAATAATTTTAAAAAACAAAAAAATAAAATTTTTTAATTTTTTTCATAAACCCTTTTATAATACAAAAATAAACAGAATTTTAAAGGTTACGTGGTTAATCAAAACAGATTATTAGTGGACATCTAGCAAATAAAAAGCACATTTTCATTTTACAAACTATAAGATGGTTATGATTTTGGCTACGTTATAAGAGTCCTGCATTTTGGTCCCTCAAACATGTCATGACTGGCAATCCTCCCGGTGATAAATTTTCAGTTTACATATAATTTGGATTTGTGTAGTACCAAATATTCTTTCTTCGAAGCACATTTTCAGTTTACATGAATACATATACATTTTATATGGCTATGGAATCTATAAAATGACAATCCACTCCTGCTGCGCTTCTTCTACTCCTGTTTCGTGGAGGTAGATCAGCCGGACCCTGAATTTCTAAAGCAACAGGGAAGATATTGACAACTGTTATCTTCCTCCTCGGTGCTTGCTTTCTACACTTCAGAAAGAAATTCAGTACACCTGCATATTGGATCCTTTCAATCTTGCAGTTCATAGAAATGGAGATCATCACTGTGTTATAACCATTTAGCAAAGGGAAATATCTGTCAGAAGTGCATTCAATCCAAATCTTGTCACCCAAATGTTAAGCCACCAAAATCAACTACAGGAAGAAAACAAAAGACTGGAGTTTATGAAAGAGGAGATTTAGTCTCTTTGGACATCTGACAGTTAAACTAATTATCATCTAGTCATCTCAACTGCACAAGAGATTCACATTTACTAACAACATCAAATACCATTACACAGAATTTTGAGAAAGTATCCACACTTGAGACTGTCTCCATGCTCCCCCTCTATGATCCCCAATTTGGATGCACCAATTCTCAAGACTCAACACTGCACTTCGATTGGACTTTAGACTATGGAATCATTATTAGCATTCATAAATAGCTCCAGTGTTGACAAGTCATTCATATTTCAAATTCCTAAGCATCTGTAAAAAAAAAAAAAAAAAAAAAACCGACTAGCCCATTGCAGCAGCCCACAACATTGAACATTTTTTGCCCAAAGCTACATAAAAAGACTGATTGATCCATGACCCTCAGAGATAATGGTTTCTAACACATGTTTGAAAGCAAAATGGAGCTTCCAACTCTTTCCCATGCGGTCTCTTATCAATTGCTACAATATTCCTCAATTTGAAACTTCAGTTTTGCTATAGAAACGGACTTTTGTCAACAAGCATTTATTTGGGAAGAGGATAGATCTTATGCTATATCAATTTCAAGTGGTGAGAACATAGCAGCTGCAAAAAATTCATGTACTAGTGGTACAAGAATTACAATATGCCCCCTATATCAAAAGACTTGAGTAAAGCATGAAATTGGGTGCCAAAACACAAAGAAGCATCTAATTGATTTCATGCAAAAAAGATCATCATAGGTTTCAGAGTGGAATCTGGGTCAAGAAGACAAAATTGGTTCAGTCTGAAAAGGGGACAAAAATCCATCATAACAATTGTCTTAGTTCCAAAATAAGAATAGCAACCAAACACTCAAAGTCACAATGTCAGTGTTTTATGTTAAGTTGTCACCATTTTTTTCTCAGAGTTGGCAATGTCGGATATTTACATCATCCACTAACAAGTAATGCCATATTACCTCAGTTTTATATTTTTGTTAAATATCTCACAAGAGTATAGTTCATAGGGAAATAAATTTCGAGGGAATAGAATTACCTTTCACCTCAATAATGAGCAGTGTAATACTACTTCTCAAGCTGAATAAACTAGAAAAGGCACTGCAGAGAGAAGCAAGTTAATAACCTTAATCAGTGTAATGTTAAACAAGGATTCAAGCATGGGCAATAAAACATCATAAAAAATATGAATTACAACAGTTCTCTCTATCATTTAAAAAACACAGGAGCTCAAATTTCCAATCTATTTCCTCGGTTCACAAATTGAAGCCACAAGTACAAAATAAAGATGGGACAAGTGATCCATATCATTCACAGGATCGTTCTATTACACCTACATGTCCAAATTGCAAATGTGGCTATGATGTTCTCTTTTCCTTTTTTTGTTTTAACAAAAGAGAGGGTTATGATGATGGCATCACCTTTTTCAAATTTACTTCATGTGCAAGCACCTAGAGGACTTAACAAACCCAGTTATTTAAAATGCTCCATTGATCAGAAACAAATGTTCCCTTGGACCAAAATCTCATCCACAGACACATGTCATGTAGGAAATGTTGAAATGATAATAGTCAGGATTTCAATGCTAGGTAAATACTTCCAAAGTACATTTTTGTTGAGCTAAAATAATGTAAAGATTGACAAATGAGCTAGCAAAGTTGACAGAACAATCAGATATTTCTCACTGATCAAAGAAAGAAGTTCCTTATCGTGTGATGGGACCAAATTAAACAAAAAGGCTCCTAATATCTACAAAGGTTGAATGCCTGTCTGACAGAAGATGAGCTTCAGGAATTTTGGATTCGAAAATGCTGGTTAACATATTTCATAGAAAAAGTAGACAATTCTGATGAGAAGTTAAAAGTTGGATATCATATTTCATAGAAAGGACTTCTAAGCTTAACCTGGTAACTTGAAATGCATTTTCAACAAGATAAACCAAACAAGTAAAGGAGTTCTGGAGTAAAATGATGGCATGAAGATGAGATTGTTGGTAGTTTGCTTGATCAATTAAGACATATGGTATCATTATCGTAGTGCCAGTAAGCACCCGTGAATCTAGCGGCGAAAAAGCATTCTGTGCAGAAATTGGTTTTGGATATGCTAAATATCCAAACCTAACCATCGAATGATATCTCCAAGGAGCTAACAATTTTAAATTAATGGAACCACATCTTCTGTTAAGGCCAAAAGTAACAACAGAATATCTGCTTAGTTCAATATGACTTCATTCAGCCAGTAAATTGTCTTTAACTACATAACTTCCTAGAGTATATACTCGTTCAACGATGTCCACAATACCGGATCATTCCAATATGTTGATCAGTGGTCTCAAATTAAGTATTGTCTCCAATACCAGCTGCTGGCTATGTGCTTTGACCAGCTAGTATAAGGGGAGAACCAAGAGAATGGTGTTTGGCAATCATTTTTCAACAAAATAGTGCATGAAGTTCAAAAGAATCAAGAACTTACCAATTAAGAAAATGCTGAGCATTAAAGCAAGAGTAAGTTGGATGGAACAGCTGAACTGCAGGTGCAGTGGGGTTTGCAATTGCCTTTGGAAACCACCAGTCTGACCAGAGAGCTGCAGGAGGTTAAAAATTTATAAGATCTCCTGGGAATCTACCAAAACATAATGATTTGTGAAGTAAAAAAAAATAGATCTTGACAATTGCACAAATACTGATCCATTTAGATTGAAAATAATATGAGAAACCATCCCTGCCTTCACTTTCACAATTATAATTCAAAAGGGACATTTATTTCAGACAGATAAATAATCCATTTTCACATATCATAAGCAATTAACTATTTCACCTGATTGAACAAAGTAATCGATCCCTTTGCCCGAGAATGTTCTCCACACCTTCGTTTCCAGAAGATAGGTTCGTACCCTTTTTCTTTAGGAGTGGCCTCAACACTTGACTTCATTTTGTCCCTTTGTTTGTCATCACGAGCAACCACGAATTTCATAGAACCAAAATTTGGCGAACTCCATGTTCTCCTTGAACCAGTTGTTTTATCAACTTGACTGATTATATCATCCCTCATTCCAAGATTTTCTTTCTCTTGTATATCTATAATAAATTCTCCATTTTTATTATCAGTAATGAATTCATTTTCATCAGAAGTACCTCTGCTACAGGTGGGCCCAGAGTTATGGTCCATTTTTTTTCTCTTATGAGGGTTCTCTCCAGGAGAACCTTTCATGGGAGATTTGGCCGTGGTGCAATCATCTTTCACATTCTCTGGAATTTGGATGGTTCCAGATAGAAACATGGCTAAATCATCACATTCTTCTTTATCTAGATTCACCCATCGAAAAGGTTGCTTTCCTTCCCCACTAAAAGCTTCCCTTAGAGCTGCTTCAACAAGAGATATTTGACTTTCAATAGCAGTGACAAATTGCTTATGCCTAGATGCGGTGAAATCATCAGAACAAAGTCCATGGCTCAACTGAACAGCCCTCTCAAACTCCTCCAACTGTTTCATGGTTCAAAGATCAATGATGCAGGGAAAAATGGAGAAACAAAAGAAAAGAGAACTATTAGCGAAAAAGAAATTAGTCAACTGTAAGAATTGAAAACAAAATTTATAGTGATTTCTTAGTGCTCAGTTCATTTGGCTAGGGTGTGCAGTAAAAGGGGAAAAAGTATTATGATACTTAATAATATTGATAAGTGAAATTTAGGAAAAAGCACACACTCTAAGCAAGGGATTCAAAGTTGGATGAGTTGAGGTTAGCTTTTCATCTGTCAGATGTAAATAATAGAAAACATAGAATTGGAAATAGTCCTTCAACTGAAGTTTAACATTCAATATACTGAAAAGTAGTTCAAAGAAACGGATTAAGAGAGGCATGTAATAAATTTAGAGGTTTGAAGAACGAAATACACCTGCCATTTGGCGGTGCCTAAAGCAGTTTGGAGCTCTCTGGAGAATTGATCCAAATCCTCTGGTTTTGATCCCTCTCTCTTCTCTCTTGTCCACATTCTATATGCTGATTCCATTCTGCCAAAAACAAAAATAACCAAAAACTGCTTCAATTTCAGTTCAATAGAAGTCTAAGAGCATATGAGCATTCTAATGATTATCAAGTTTGTAGCACAAGAATAACTTGTTGATTTCATTAGAATACAGAGCTGCCTGCCTTCAAAGAGCACAAGAATAACTTTCTGCTAGTGAAAATTGAAAACTCTCCAAAATTACAGGAAATAGAATTTATGATACTTGAAGATCAACAATTTCAAAGATAGGAATATATAGTCATGCATTACAAAACAAACAACATAAACCCCACATTTTCACATCAACAAGACCTGAAAAACAAAGAAATAAGGCACGCATCCGCATATTTGGTGCCAAACTTTAAATTGAAGAGCTTGACATCACAACACATCTACAAACACATTCCATTAACTAAACAGGCAGAAATTTCAACCAAGAAAACCCCAAAATCTACAAGACAACCTTTAAAACAGCGCAATAAACACACATCCAGACAACCTCAGAAGCAAAACATATAATAAACATCAGTATGCAGCATGCAAAACCCAATTCAAAATACAATCCATAGTCGTAAAACTGGAGAAACCAAACAAATTGTTGTACCGAACAAATATAGAATGTAAAGCATGAAATGAAAACGTACACATCAGCAGATTCCTGAACCTCCTCTGCAGCAGAAAAGAAAGCATCTTTTTGCCATAGATCGAAGCTGTTAGCTACCATCATCTTCTTCACTTGAAATTCAACAACAAAACAAACGCAATAAGAAACCCGTTCAAGCACAAACAGAAACCCAGAAATTATCAACAAATGTTTTTCTTTTTTGCTTTGCTTGGACGGATATGCTTTCTTTTCTCTCTTCTCTCTTCTCTCTTCTCTCTTCTCTTCTGTACTAAGAAGAAGCAAAGAATGAGAGAGAAGAGAGGACAGATGAAAGAAAGCAAGAAAGAAAGAGACGTTTAAGCAAATTCTTCACTCTCTCTCTTTATTTTTTATTTTTTGAAAAAAAAAATACTATGCCTCCATTTCTTCCTTATGTGGCGTGCTCGCTCTGTAGATGAAAGATTGTGCCCTTATTTTATTATTTCCTATTAATTTAAAAAAATGGAAAAAACATGCAATAAATTTAAGTGGTTCTATCTTCTGTTTACAGTTTCATGTTATTATAACAGATAATAGTACTGTTTATTATTATTATTATTATTATTATTATTATTGATAACACTAACATGTTCTTTATACTTTTTAGACTTCAACTATTATATTCGTCAGCGCTCTCGTATGGATTTGAACTACTTTTTTTAAATATTCAGAGTATGTAATTTTTTTTTATAATATTATTAAATACAATTAAATAGTTTTATTTTAAGATTCACGATACCAAGTTTTTATCTGACTCGAGTTTTAAATTAAATCACATTAAAACTACTATAAATGAATTATTTAATTTAATGGGTATATAGACAACTTAAATGATCTGTAAAAACATGGCATAGTTTTTTTAAAAAAACTTTAAAACAATAATTGTTTTTAATTTTAAGACGATATCAAATTGGATCGACCTTAATCACTCTATGACCTATGTCATGGAATTCAATGGGTTTAATAACTTTTTTGTTTTTATAACTTATTTTTATTTAATTTTATGATAAAATTAAATGCCTGTAAAATCGAGCACCAACCATAAAAAAAGATGTTTATTTAAGATTGTGATAACCCTATAGAAAATAGAAAAAATAAATCATGAATTCTATTTCTCAACCAATCCAATATTGAAGAAGAATGAAATAAAAAAACACAATTGGAAAAATTACAGGACTAAAAACTGAAAAAAAAAAATTATCAGGTTTGATGGGTAAACCCGCTAAACCCATGAATCGAGTAATCTTGGTCAACAAGTCACACCCATAAACCGGGCAATGGACTCCATTGAAATTAATAACTTGTTTTTTTTCTAAACTTTGTTTATTTAATTATATGATAATAAAAATAAGCAATGGTAAAATCGAGCATTAAACCAATACTGAGACTTTTTTGAAGACTATAATAACCTCATAAAAAGCAAAACAAAACAACTTATGAAACTCAATTCTCAATCAATTCAATATCGAATGATGAAATACAAAAAAAAAATTAAAAAAGTTAAACTCGCTAAACCCGTCAATAGGTCCATAGACTTTCTAAAATTTAATAACATGTTTTTTTTTCAAAACAATTTTTTTAAACTATATGATAAAAAAAAATACAACCACATAATCTAGTTCAATTAGAGTGGAAAAAAAAGGAACCTTGCTAAACCCGCGAACTCGGATAATCAGGGTTATTTCACCAAATTCGCAAAATTATTGATTCCATAAAATTTAATAACCTAGTTTTTTTAAAATATATATTTTTTATTTAAATAAATTTTTTTAAAAATAAATCATACCGCGATGTTGAAATATTTTTCTGATATCAACTTGATGTTGAGATATTTTCTCGATACCGCAATAATTATATAAAAGACAAATCAAAATAAATTATCTTTTTTGTTATATTATATGTCCATAAATCAATACCTAATGGGGTTGCTAAACCTTAACACAAATTTTCTATCTAACGAAACCCTAAGGATTAATACAATAAAATAGTTTCGGAAATCTCTTTAATGGAATGATAAAACCCCGTAAACACATTATATAAGGATTAAATTAAAAAAAAAATTAATAACCAAAGGTAGGAAAAAAAAGGTCAAAATGAAAAAAAAAAAAATTGTGATCCAAATTGCTTATGGGTGTGGGAAACCGTGTTTTCCCCAAACCTTTTAGGAGGTGTTTGAAAGTGTGGTAGCGGTTATTTTTTAAAGTGTTTTTTGCTTGGAAATACATCAAAATAATATATTTTTTATTTTTAAAAAATTATTTTTAACATCAGTACATCAAAACGATCTAAAATAATAAAAAAATTAATTTTAAGCAAACAAATTCAAATTTTTAAGAAATATGGTTTCAACTGTGTTCCCAAATAGTCATTTAGCTTTATATTAATTACAAGAAAAAAAAACTTTGCTAAACCAGCGAACCGGGACAACCACGGTTACCTCGCTAAACTCACAAACTAGGTCATTAATTCCACAAAGTTTAATAACCTAGTTTGTCTTAAATAATTTTTTATTTAACTAAATGTTTTTAAAAAATAAACCATACCATGATGTTGGAATATTTTCTAATACCAACCCGATGATAAAATATTTTCTTGATATCGTGATAACCAAATAAAAGACAAATTAAAATAAATTATCAACTCTAAATCCCCATAAACACATCATATAAGGACTAAATTAAAAAAAAATCAATAACCAAAGGGAAAAAAAGAGGTGAAAATGAAAAAAAAAATTGTGATTCACAATACTAATGGGTGTGGGACAACTATGTTCTCCCCACACCTTTTAGGGGGTATTTGGGAGTGTGGTAGTAGTTGTTTTTTAAAGTTATTTTTACTTGGAAATGCATCAAAATAATATTTTTTTTATTATTTAAAAATTATTTTTGACATCGGCTCATCAAAATGATAAAAAAAACATTCAAAAAAAATAATTTTATGCAAAAAAATTTAAATTTTTAGAAAATGTGGTTTCAACCATGTTCCCAAACAGTCACGTGGCTTTATATTAATTAGAAAAAAAAGATATCTTGCTAAACCCGCGAATCAGGGCAACCAAGGTTATCTTGTTAAACTAGTAAACCGAGTCATTGACTTCACAAAGTTTAATAACCTAGTTTTTTTTAAAATTATTTTTTTAACTAATCTTTTTAAAAAATAGATCATACTGTGATGTTGAGATATTTCTGATATCAACCCAATATTGATATATTTTTTTGATATTGCGGTAACCATATAAAAAATAAATTATCAATTTTATATCTCCATCAAAACATAGGATTAAATAAAAAAAAAATCAATAATCATCAAACTACAAAAAAAAAATTGATTACTATTATAATTCACAATGCTAATAGATATTAAAACCGTGTTCTCCTCACATTTTTTTAGTTTAATATTTAATTCATTAATACTTAATTAGTTATATTTTTAAAGGAAGGTTATGTATAGAAAATCAGATTTCATAAACACAAACAACATTTTAATTTAAATGAAATAATCTTCTTTTCTTTTATTATTAATCAGTGACAACATTATACTTTAACTGTTCCATGAATTTGGATTTAAGATTTTGTATCCAATTCTGACTGTTTAAATTTCTTAAGCAAAATCCGTATTTATTTCGGCTAATTAATTGTTATTTATCCATTATCGCCCTTATCTTTAATTGTCCAAAAAAAAGGTGGAAGGATGGAGATGCGGTGTTGTTTGTGCACAAGTGATTTTAATCTTAAATTAATTTTATTTTCTTGCACTAATAAAATAAAATAAGAAAGAAGTTTAAAGAAAGGGAAAGGAGAAGGGAGGGCTGCCCATTAGCCATAAAAATTGTATTCTCCCTTTATTTTTATTTTATTTTTTCTTCTGGATAAGATTTCTACTTTAGACATACTAACAATTTGTGGTGTCGTCTGTCGTGTCTAAGTAAAATCCTAATTTAAGAACATTTATTATACTAATGATGCAAAGGGAATTGTTAATGATGGTTAGTGAAGAAGCAGTGCATTAAGGATGAAAGACGTGATAAAAAAGGTAAGGTGGTCCGTCCTCCTCCTTCCTCCTCGTCATAACCTCACTAACCACCGCTTCAACAACCACTCCTTTTATATATACATGTATGGTAGGAGGGAGCAAATTGGAAGCAGCCTGCCAGCAGCAATTGCTGTTGAATTTAGTTTTTTTTTTCTTTTTTCTTGCTTGAAATTCCAGTGAAGAGTAGATATTTTGTCTTAAAAACAAGTGGGCATACGCCAATATGCTGGCAACCCAGCTGGTGGTTGTGGTTCGTTAAGGTTCTATTCCCTTGTTTGATTTTTCGGCGCGGACCTAACTCCATGATAGACAAGATTTGAGGTGGCAGCGGTTGCTTTTTCCTGATCTTGCCTGCTGCTCAATTAACTAAAGTGAAAATTCTTTAGTATTTGATGAGTTGTAATTGAGGGTTGCTCCTTTTTACCTTCTTTTCCAAGCAAGATACTTCTTCTAAACTGGTTTTGTGTGGTTTGAATCGCTAGAGTTCTGCTCTCCCCATAGACCACATGGTTTTTGGAGTAGCTTGTTAGGTAGACAACTCCAAAATCACACACCAATTGATTTAATCACTCAACAAGATTCTCTCAGCAATTTCTAGTCAAATTCAACAAATCTATAGAAGAAACAAGACGATAAATCATGATTTGGTATGCTTGAAAACATATTATTTGTCAAGTCAAATTTGGGCATCCGTATCTAGTCTCCAACATAATGTAGCCTCTCTTGATTTACCATTATTTTAATCTGCCACGCATCCAAACGCAAGAACAAAGAGCATCCTTTCCCAGCTAAGACCACCCATTTGTCCATTCCCTTGCATAAAAAAAAATTATGGAGGCTTGGGACACCAAAAGGCCATTGACCTTGTGGGGTAACAATACTACAAGATTTATGCGTCATGATCAGTACGCTCCATCTAAAGGTTGGGGAGACTACATCCCAGGATTGAAGCACACACATAGTGCTTTCAAGCCAGCTCATCTAAAGCTCAGACAATTCATCTTGCACCAAGTTGAGACCCACGGCACATGATGTTAAAATTGAGGAGACAATCCTTCTTTGTAGATCTTTAAACTCCAATGCCAGCTTCACATCCCAGCTAGCATCATCACTGCAAGGATGACATAAAACCTTCCATTAAAATTTTAAATGTAAATAATTTGTTTCATAACAGACATGTTCTAAGCTATTTGATGAATAGAGAATTCGTTACCTGTCGACAAGATCTGTGTCGCCAAGATTTTCCATCATGCTACTGAAGGTTGACTGGAGATCTTTGAGAACTTCTATTTCATTCTCCAGGTTTGATATCTCCTAATTTTACAATTACAAAGAAACAGATATCAAAGTCAAGCAGGGTTAAAGAAAAATATATTCGAAGTTAAGCCAATTTAGGAAATATGCATAGAAATTACAATGGTCTTGGTGTGGGGTGCAGGACTCCGAGCTCCACGTAGATAATCCAATAATGGAGATGGCAAGCCATAATAGAATATATTATGGTTGTTTGAGAGCCAAGTTCCCCTCACCATGTGAGAAGTCCAGCTTGATGTTGGGCAACCCTCAATACAATCAGCATCGCCAACATCAATATCTGCACATGTTCGTGAGTGAGTACTGACTCCAAGTTCATAGAAGGAAACAATAACCCTGAATTACATCAAATTCCTGAGCATTGGTTACGATTTTTCCTTTGTAGGGTGTTTGGGGCAAAGAAGATTACCCAATGGAATTACATCACAGGGATTGTCTCCTTGAGGCATGAAACCATAGAATGTAATTAGATGTGAACTAGAGAAGTTTCCATAGCTAAGGCAGCATTGCTCTCCAAAACAACAAGGCCGTGTGAGTGGGAATTTCAGTGTATTTGTTGCAGAATCTACTTTACCATAGTGAACGATGTGTGGGTAGAGCTGCAAAGAAAGGTTTCAGAACATGAACAAGAAGCATGCTTCTCCAAAATGGTGTAAAGGTATGATAAGAAAGTCGAGAATAATAAAACAAACAGCAAAGCACTTTGCATGCAAACAACCATGCAATTAACCTCAGAAGCCCAACACAGGAGTGAAATGATCATAACTACGGACTATCAGCTTTTTGGGAAGCAAAAAATTGAGAATTCGACAAAAGTATATCCTAGCATAAATGAATTAGATCATGGTATCAATTTTCAAGTCAACAAAATCAACAAAGAGATCAGCATAAGGGTGGCAGAATATATAGTAGTGGCTCCAGTCCAGGCATGTTATTCAGAAGCAAATTCCACTACCTTTGGGAGCCTTAAGTTTAGTCTAAACTAGATAGATATAAAAATACACAACTAAGCACAAAAAAATGGTGAAACCAGGAAGGAATGGTATACCGAATGGTTAAGAAAGCCTGCAATAGGAATCAAGCAAGTCCTCAGTTTTCCATCAACAAACATAACTTTCATGCTATTAGAGTACCACAGTTCACAAGCCCATAAGAACTGCTCCCATGTGTAGAGCTCTGGCAAAAATACATCGGGATAATTTTTGCACAGTGGAGGAACCAGCTCATCATATTGAACTCGCAAGTGCTGTGAAAATTGGAGGTAACAAATAAACCAGATTAAGGTGTTATTTCTTAAATTCCAAAAACATATACTGCTGCACATGTAAAATCAGCGAGAACCATTGCTTTGATGAAATCCTAATGGGAAAAAGTCAGAAATTTTATTTCCATATTCAGACTCGCAAATGAAAGCATAAATTTAAATAACACAATGTTTTCCCATCTATATGCATATAAAAGTAAAACATAAACTATTTTGAACATTTTATGATGCTATAATTAATGTCTTGGAAAGAGTGTAAGGCACAGCCTGCTTCTGATATACAGCAATTATCCCTTAGTCGCATAACAGTTCAATGATTTGGCAAATAGAGATCCTTCGAACTCCAAAAATTCTTTTTTCTTAAGGGTTTCAATCCTTAATTTAATAGCTTGTGACATTTGATGCATCAGAGATCAGCAAACTAGCATTAGATCGTAAAAAAACAAAGGTCATCTAACAGTATCAATATTTTTTGCCCACACTCTAGTGTCCCTTGTAAGAAGCAAAGTTTTAACACATAAAAACAGTATTTTGCATGCCAAATTACCTCTTTTGCTTGCATTATCTCCTCTAAAAGCAAGGTTCCATCCAAAGCCATGATTGCATCAACTCCAAAGCTCAGCCCTGTATATATTCAAAAAGGAGATGAGGGAATTGAAGCCAAAGAAGCAGAATAAGCAAATTTTAGAATTAAGAAAAAGGGGTTAGTCATACTTGCTCCTGCAAGAGTGGGATACCGGGATGAGAACTCTAGAGTTGTTACCCTTCAGCAATTTAGCTTGAGATAGCTATTCTAATGCATCAAAGTTACATTTTCTTCATTGCAAGCTTGCAACTTCATACTTTTTTACTATTGCACTAGACAACAGCCTTGATACAATCAGACATGAATGTTTTTCCCCCAAAATAGTATACACTTAATTGAAGATGAAATTAATACTTGGAGATCAGCAAATCAGCTTCACTTCCAAAATGCTCAAGCGATAAGATTTTAAGATTACCTTTTGTAGAAGGATCATGAACTTGCCATCAACAAAGTTTCACTTTTAGAACAAACACCCCCCCCCCCCCCAAAATTATATGATTGTTACGCGCATCAGAATTTTAGCATTAACTAAAGGGGAAAAATGCATCTCAAAGCAATAACTAAAGATTAGTATCTTATTTCAAGTTAGTTGCTTCCAAGTT
>Ga0325404_1000469_pt1 | contig 40215 bp, 16 predicted proteins | sample PopdelMetagenome_18_FD_205664 | JGI IMG/M metagenome (GOLD analysis project Ga0325404, IMG submission 205664) | Populus deltoides microbial communities from Bellville, Georgia, United States - Xylem-Control-R1 | ecosystem: Host-associated > Plants > Phyllosphere > Stem > Wood/Secondary xylem...
ACTTTTATCTCCTCCACTACCATTCGTGCATTCAAAGGCTGATCAGCCATCATGGGCCATGCTAGAATCGGAACTCCTGCACATATGCTTTCCAGCACCGAGTTCCATCCACAGTGACTCAGAAAGCCATTCACACTTTGGTGTATCAATATCTCTCTTTGATCTACCCACTCTCTCACTATAATTCCTCTATCCCCGATCCTCTCTTCGAGTTCAGACTCATCACCATATTCTGGATCTTTGGCTCTCATCACCCACAAGAAATTTACCTTAGACTTCTTTAACCCAATAGCTATTTCTTTGAGTTGTTGTGGTGAGATATCTACCTGAGACCCAAACGCTACATATAGGACTGACATTCCTTGCTCTAGCTTTTGATCTAGCCACTTAATCCAAGTGGGTTTCTTGCGCGGTTCATGTTCTACCCGTGGTGCATCAGCCAGACATAGGGGTCCAACAAACCAGGTCTTGTTTCCATTCTCTTTGTTCCAGTAATCAGCGAACGTTGCCTCGAGCTCGTAGAAGCTATTAATGATGGTACCGTAACTGTTAATTGCTGCTGTGATTGTCGCTATGTTGAACTCAAAGTGAGGACCGCTTGGTTCAGAGTCCCTAAAAGTTGAACCAAAATCATTTCTAGTGACTTTAATCCATGGAAACTGAGGCAGCGTGATTAGCTCATCATCTGACTCAGGACCAAACAGAAGCCTATGCTCAACCACAACTTTGCTCAGACATGAGGAGTAAATGGACATGCCAAAAGAAACCAATCTTGGAAAACCAAACTTGATTGCAGAATCTAAAGTCCACCATAAGAAGCCGTCCGACACCATGAAGTTCACACGAGGAAGAGTTTCGATAGCTTTTTCAAAGTCGGGTTGCATGAGCTTGGTGGAAAGGGCAAATGGAGCAAAGAGAGACATGGAAGGGAGTTTATCGGTGCTTTCAACACCGGCAGGGATTTGAGGGACATTTTGTGGGAAGGGTAGATCAATGATAAAGGCAGTGGTATCGGAAAGAGAATTAGCTATGAAACTGTGGTTTCCAGAAGTGGTGAACACAGTAACGATGAAATTCGGACGGCGGAGGAGCAGGCGGGCCAGGTGGAGGAGTGGGATAGTGTGGCCTTTTGACATGAAAGGGAATAAAACTACGTGATACTTGGAATCACTAGAACTTGCGTCCATGAGTCTTTTGCTAACTCACAACATTCACAAAGCTAACAAATCTAAGCGTTAAAATTGTAAATATAATGTACTTGTAGTTCATCAAGATAATAATTTATAGAGAAAGGTCTTTGCTCTTTCCGCACCCGCGCGTCGGAAATTTCAAATGAGGGCATCTTAATTAGGATGTGATTGGAAATTGGTGCAAATTTTATTTTTAAATATTTTTAATTTATTTTATATTTTTAAATTACTTTAATGCGTTGATATTAAAAATAATTTTTTTTATTTTGATATATTTCTAAGTGAAAAGTACTTTAAACCATCACCACTATCATTATTCCAAATAGGCTCTTAGCATAACACCAGAAACATGAACTGCACCTATATATATAATTTAACAAATTAAAAACTTTATGCACATAGGTAATTAAATAAATTAAGAATATAGATTAAATAAATAAAAAATCATTAATGGCATCTAAAAACAAAACTTGAAAAACCGAGAGACAGATGTAGATCAAAATATTTAATCTTGAAAAATAATACATTTACTTGGTCATGTTTGCTACCTATTCAAACAATAATAGAATTAGACAAACATATTAAATTGATTAAATAAAAAAAATAACATGTAAGGCTATACATATTAAAAATATCATCTGAAAATAAAAATTTGTTATTTTAAAAAACATAACTTATCTATACAAAAGATAAAAAAAAAAACCATAGATGAATAAGAAAAACCTCATAAAAAATTAAACACATAACCAAAATATCAATATAATTTAAAAGACTCTTTAAACAAAATAAAAGAGAGAAGGGGTATTAATATAAATATAATTAAGTTTTTTAAAAAAAAAGACATCGATTCAAATAAAAAATTAGGGGAAAAAAGGTCATGCATTGTTGGGTTTGACAAGCCATGCCAACCCGACTGGCCTATTTCATTAGGGCCCACATGTGGGCCTGCTAAGGGAGGCTTGTGCGACTGCCTCCCCTTTTGAATTTGATCTTGGGGCAAACAACATGTCATCCATTTCTTTTTATATATATAAAAAATAATCGACCCGTCGTTTGTTTTGCCCAGATTTCAGCCACTGTGGTGCCCGAAAAATTAGGGCCTATGCTTTTTACCCAAAACAAGTTTTTCAACCTGTTTTGACCCAAAACACCTATACAAAACCTTAGAAAACAAGAAAAACCTATTTATGGCCTACAAAACTGCCTTAGATTTGTTTTTTCACGAACTTTTAAGGTACAAAAACACTTAATATGAACTCCTCTTATCAAATGGAACAATTTGATACAAATATCTCCTATTTTAGTGGCTTAAATCGGTGTCAACGACATGTTTTTCTCTCTATCGCCGGAATCTAACTACCCATTTCTCTCTCCTCTCTCAACCAAGGATCAAAAAATAACCAAATAAACCTCTGTATCAAAATGGAATTGGAATAGTTTTGAGGGACCAAAATTGTATAATTTGAGTGATTGTTTAAGTTGGAAGACCAAAATGATTTTTTTAGAAACTTATGGGATGCCACCCATGTTTGTCATGTTTTTCATTTTAGTCCCACCTCTTAGAATCTCACTCTTTTATAAGAATTTGAAATCAATTGCTCCTTAAATAGGACTTAATCGCTCAAAAATAATGTTTGAGGACCAAATTGAAAAAAAATAAATTTGCATAGTGAAAATTCCATGCGTTTTAGAGTATAGTATAATAAATTATGATATAAATTATGATATACTTGTTATGAATCAAATCATTTTTTTAATATAAAAAATATTTTCATATTGCTAATTTTTTTTAATAAAAAAATATTTAAAAGATGATTTGATATGATACAATTAATTTAACAGGTCTAAAAATAATTTGAATAACAAATAAAAATGTAGTTTTATTGACTCAACCTAGATAAACCTGAGTTAACTTATTACATCTACGATCCGGGTCAAAAAACTATAATAACTCTATAGATATTAAATCAAAATAAATTATGAAACTAAATTCTTAATTAACCAAAATTTAAATAATGAAATTGAAAAATAATATAAAATAAAAATGATAAAAAACAACTTATGTCAACCTGGGTTAACCTGCCAAACCTGCAACCTTAGTCATGAAATTATAATAACCTCATACAAAGCAAATAAGAAAAAATTATGAAGGTCAATTCTCAGTTAACCTAATATTGAAAGATAAAATTGAAAAACAATCAATTAAAAAAGAACAAAAAAACCCTAGTCAACCGAGTTAACTGGTCAAACTCATAACCTGAATTATGAAACTATAATAACCCTATAAAAAACAAATCAATATAAATTATGAAGTTCAATCCCCAACAAAGTTATTGTGGAAGAATGAAATTAAAAAAAAAAAACCAAAGCATTATTTTATTTAAGAGGGTTTTTAAGGAGGTAATTCCCTTGTTTTTAGTTATGTTAATTTTAAAAATTGAAAAAAAAAATATGCATTGAATAAATCTTTCAATTATATTTATTTATTAAATGTGTATAAGAGCTTGACTATAAATTTAATTAAAAAAGGATTTAAATATAATAATCTTAGAATAAGTAATCTTAATAGGTTTCTTTAATTAATTTTTTATTTTTATAAAATGAGAGGTATTTATACGGCTAAAAATCAAACAAGTCGTTAGGAACAACTTTCAAAATCTTTTTCCCCATTTGGTAAAACCAATTAAATAATTTTAGAGTTGTTGGAAAAATTCTGGAATTTCTAGAAATTGGCTAGACCATTAAATAGAGTTGCTTACAATAGCTCTTATGTATCCCTTGACCTTGTATTTAATTATCATTTAACTAAAATTATGAATTGTATTATGATAATTCTTTAAGCAAATATGTATTACTTTAAATTAATATTTTTTTTTAATATTTTTAAATCATTTTAATTTATTGATGTTAAAAATAATTTTAAAAAAATATTATTTTAATATACATTAAAATAAAAAAATATTTTAAAAAACAATCATTACTTTATTTTCATTTCATTTCATGCATCCCTAATAAAAATGTGTTTTAGAATGATGTGCATCATTGAACTTTAAAGCGATTGAAAATTCCTCGAACCACTACATGTCAATTTGTCATGCTAAAGCGATGGAAATTCGACATGCCCCTGTCGGCTCTGTCTTGCGAACATGCCCCTGTCGGCTCTGTCTTGCGAACAACTTGAAAGAAAAGTGTGTGGCTGGACCACTGGTTAGATTACTCAAGATTTGTTTTTATACATGACTTTTTCATCAGGATATTTTAATCATTTTTATTTTTTTTTATTATTATGATATATTTTATTTCATATTTTGAAGAAACAAAATCATCTATTCAAAATATTAGATCTTCCATTCTTGCGGAGCTGATTATTAAAATAAGACTGAATTTATTTTTAGATTAAAATGGTTCTTCAGAATAGATTATACGTACTCCTAAAATTAATGATTATATAAGTCTCTAGTAGTTTTAAAATTTATGAGACTCAAAATAATCATCTTTTAAGAACAAACATAAGGCTTGACCAATTAAGCTACACCCATTAAAATTCATTATCATTGAATCTTTTTTATACAGGTAGTAGTTGTCTTTTAATATATTTGTTTTTAGAAATGTATTAAAATAATTTTTTTAGTTTTAAAATTTAATTTTAATATTAACATAATAAAATAATTAAAAAAAAAACTTGAAATAAAAAAAATAAAAAATTTATTTGTCTATAAATATTTTTAAAATATAAAAATATAAAGCGGGTTTGATTTTCGAGGCCATTATCTTCTTCTTCTTCTTTTTGACACAGCAAGCGTTGTCGGCATTTTGTTCCACACAGCTGAGATGCTTAGCTTTCAGATCTGTTCGAAGGCTAAAATCCATAATCTATTTGATGAAATTTATGACTTTTTTTTCTCTTAAAAGTCATTTTACATTTCCAAATTCACAAAAGTGTCTGAAAGATTGTTTTTGTTTTTAATTAGTTAATTTTAGTATATTAATTATTATTGGGATCTTTCAAAATATTGGGACCTGTAAATGATTTCTTACCTCAAGGAGTTTTGAATGATTGTCTTTCAAACCCTCGAAATTCTATCATTTAATAAGTCTTGGCTTAACAATTACGTACGTAGTTCATTTAAGTTAAAAAAATACTACTAATATGGAGTATTTTTTTTATCCTTACACATAATTTGAATCTAGAAACCAAACATTCCCTCAAGAATTTTAGGATTGCACCGGGCAAAGCTAAGTTAACATGCAAAACTCATGACCTGACACATGAGATCAAAATAACTTTATAGAAAAACGGTCCCACCATAAATCAATTGTTAAAAAGAACTTGAAAAAAAAAATATAAGCTAACTCAATCTAATCTTTTGAACTCGTGACCCGAAAGATTAATGAAACCCTGATCAATAAAATGTTGAGGGATGAAATAAAAAAAATTCCAATAAAAAAGAATTAAAAATAAAATAAATATCAATTAAAATATATTAAGGACCAAATCTGACATAAAATAAAATGAACTAAAATATTAAAGGATGCAATTGAAAAAATTATCCAATTAAGAGAATGATATAAAATATTGAGGGATGCAATTGAAAATATAGTTTAATTAAGAGAGTAATTTTTTTAAAATGAAATAAAAAGAATGGGGATCGAATCTAAAAGTTAAAAAAACCAAAGGAGGATTAAATTGAAAGCAAATTCCAATTCTATGGATAATCTAAAAAAAATAACAACAAAAAGAACAAAGACCAAATTTGAAAGAAAAATGAATTGAAGAGCTACTTTAAAAAAGTGCAGGGGTTGGCTCTGTAACAGAGAAAAAAAGACGAAAGAAGGAAGGAAAAATAGAAACGAAAACTAGTGCAAAATCCGATATATTTTAGCCACACGTGTTGTTCAAGAATAGAGGCAATGTTGTGAGGATTAAAACGTTGTTGTGGAAGTTGAATTTGGCTGTTGGATGACTTTGTACATGTTTTCTAAAGACCCTGGAAGAACTCACACGTGTCTGCGTGAATGCCATTTAGGATGCCCTTCTGCCAGCTCATGGGGCACTTCCCAGCATCTAAAGATGTCTTTCTGTCATGTTGTTGGAACTGTTGCCCTTCCCTCATCCTTTTAGTATGGCGCGTGTATTTGGTGATAGTCCAGTTTATCATCAGTGAATCTTTATTTTTTTATTTTTTTCTCTTTCTTACCCTAAAAATTACAACCTAGCTCTCTTGATTGTTAGTATTTCAATTTTAATCTTTATTCTTTTGATTTTTTTTCTTGGACTTTTTTTAGAAGTTTTATTTGTATTCAATTTCATCTTTTAATCTCAATTTACCAAATATTATATTATCTAATTTGATCCTCATTCTTTGAATTTCTAATTTTTTACCTTGGCCTTTTGGTAAAAGTTTTATTGGTTTTCAATATAATCCTTCAATTCAAATTTATAGTATTATATGTTTCTATTTGGTCCTTATTTTTTTTACTTCTAATTTTATTTCTTAGCTCTTTTGTAAGATTTATTATTCTTTTCGATTTCACCCTTTAATCAAAACATTATTTTTATTTTTTATGTCAATTTTGACCATCATTCTTTGGATTTTTTTGATCCTTTTACTAAATTAACTTTTCTTTTCAATTTAACCATTCAATTAAATAAAAATTTTATTTTGTATATTTATTTTGATCCTCATTCTTTAGTTGCTATTGTTTTTAATTCTTTTATATAATTAAAATTCTTTTTTCAATTTCATCCTTCAATATTTGATTAATTGAGATTTGAACTTCACGGTTTATCTAGATTGGGTACACGGTTTTTTTTATAAAAAAAAACTTTATAATTCTCTTTATTTTTTTATCAGATTATTCCAATCTAATGATCTGGTTTATGGGTTTGGCGGAATATCTCGATTCGACTCAAACCTGATTATCATGGTTGCAAGTTTGTCATGATGCTTTTTTATGTCCTTTTTTATACCTCATTTCAGCATCTGAACATCGTTCTTTTTGCAAAAAAATAGAATAAATTCAGCCCCTCGATGAAGTGCGGGAACCAAGGCTAGTAATTTTTTAATTACTTATGATTTCTACTATTCACTAGCATTTCTTTTATACATTAACATTTTCTACATAATTGGCTCGCACCATGTTGCATGTTATACATCTAGATAGTCAGAATGTTTTTGATAATGTCATTAAACCTAGCGTAATGAGTCAACTTGGAAACCTCTTGATTGGCATTGTCTAGCTTGCGCTTCAAATCATACCAACTTGGAGCATAGTTTTAAAACTCAGCTTGAAGATTAACTTGAGGTAAAACCCGAGTCATGAGTTGGAAGGGTCAACTCGAGGCAAGTCTCAGGTCATGGATCGAGATGATCGACTTGAGATGAGGCCGTAGTCAACCCAACTTCTTTTTTAAAAAAAAGAATTGAAATGACAACATCTTGACAAAAAAAAAGGAGTAAATGGGTAGATGACCAGGTTTTGATTAGGAAAAACTAGAGTCAACCAAGTCATCAACTCAAATTGGGTGTTTTTTTTATCAAGTTAGCTGTTTTTTTTCTGTTTTTCTTTTCATCCTAGATTGGTCCAGCCTCGAGTCATCCCTAGTCTTAGGTCGACCCGCCAGGATGATCTAGGAGTTGTCCAACGTGACTAAGGCGACTTGTCTTGTCCAAAGACAACCTAAACAACCAATAAAAATGTAGTTTTTTTTTAAAAAAAAATCATAAGATGACATTTATTAAAAAAAAAAATTAAGATGGTGATGTATTAGATCGATCAAGGTTAACCCACTAAATCCTTGACTCATGTTATAGACTCAACTAGTTTAATAACTTTGTTTTTTAAAAAACTATTTTATATTTAATTATATGATAAAAAAATTGATACTAAAAAAATAGAGCATTAACTCAATGCTAGAATGTTTATTTAAAACCACGATAACCTTATAGAAAGCAAACCAAAACATAAAAAAAGTTATTTATGCTTTATAAAACAAATTAGAAACATATGAACTAATAAATCAAAACGAGTTGTTAAACTAATTAAATATTAAATATTAAAGAGATAAACTAATCTTCATAGAAGAAATAAAATATAAATACACATGCAAATGTTTTGCACCAATTTTCCTATTTTATTTTTAAAATTTTTATAACAGAAACAATTTGTTTTTGCCTTAGAAACTGAAGACGCTTTGTCTGCTTCTATTTTTTTTTAATTAAGTAGGTAGCATGTCACCTGTAGCGGTGGGTGACTTGATGTTTATGAGGCTATTACCCAAAATTTAGCCACCACTGTAGTTGCTAAAAAATTAGGTAGGGGGTTTTCGATTTAAAAATCAAATTTTCAACTCAATTTCACCTAAAATATCTTAGAAAAAAAAATCATAATACCCTCCATAAATCACCCACCAACCCCAAAACACCCTAAAACCACTCAAAAAATAAAAATCATTTGAATCAAGAAAATGTAAATGGAATTCGATCTACTTTTTAAGACATATTTATAGGAAAAAAAATATCATCATTGAACTCTCTTCGTCAAATGAAACATGTTGACATAAAGAATGAGAAGTTACTTTACTGAAAAGTAATCATTCACCAACTTTCTCTCTCATTTGTCGTTTTTAGGTTACTTCTTCTCTTCTCTCGAACTTAAAGACTACAATGTTAATAAAAATTAATTTTTGAACTAAAATAAAATTGAAAAAACTAAAAAGACTGCAGAGTAAGAAAATAAAAGGTAAGTGGACTGAACAAAAAATTTCCTAGCGATTTTGAGATTAACCATGGGATTTTTCCTTGTTTTACACTTTAGTCCTTTGTTTTTGAATTTTTTTTCTTTCATTAACAAATTTTAATAAATTAGTCATTAATTTGGATATAGAAGGCTTGAATTAAAAAAAGGGTTTTAGGGTTACTAAAAAAAAAAAAGGAGATTAGAGCTGCAAATTTAGCAAAGTTGGTCTTTATTTATTTTTCATATACAAAATAAATAATACCTGAAATATCAAATAGTTTTTTTTTTCTGTCGTCCATATAATTTAATTGAGGAATTACTAAAATAACATTTTATAATATTTTAAAGAAAAGACAATATAGATACCTTAAGTTTTGGGCATGACTAGTTCTAATTAAGTGAATGAGTATGACATATATCTGCCATGACTCGCAATCGTTTAATAGATTATTCAATCTCTTTTCAATCTTCTCTCTTCATCTGTCTCAAACCCCGCACATGATGGTTTTGGTCTGAAGTCCAGTGCCAGCAGATTACGGGCGAGGCTGGTGGGTTATTCAATTGCATGAATTTCTTATTTTATTTGGGTTTATTGCGTTTTTTTTTTTTTTTCAATCAATAAGGGAAAGGTGGAAGGTCACTGCATGGTTATTTGATGGTTTCTGTCGGTAGAGACAATAGCTTAAATATATTCATCTCTTTAAATCCCTCCTTCAAACCCCACTATTTATCTCATTCTCCCTTTAAAACCCCTTCATTTTTTTTCTCTCCATGGCACAAGACTCCCTCCCTATTTGCTGCCAGCCTGGATGAAACATTCCACCCAAACACAGTAGATAGTCGAAGACTATTAATAATTCAATCTCTGATACTTTAACTCAAAAACTATAAAATTAATACATGTATTTTTTTAGTAATTTTATTTTCAAAATTATTTTCAAACATAATTTTAACCAAACACTCTTAAATTATTTTTTTATTCAACATTAATTTAAACTATAATTTTAATCAAACATATATTTTATCAAACCAATTATAATTAAAAGTTTTTAAACCATAATTATAAAAACTAGTACAATACCAAACATATCCTAAGACGTTCAATAGAGATTTGGCCAGAATTAAGTTGCAGAGAGAGGTGTATATTTTTTATAATATTTTTAATTTGGAATTATTTTAGTAAATTAAATGAGTTTATTTTTGCTTATTTTTTATAATTTAAACTTCATTTGTAATTCAAATCAATATTCTTAAAAAGGATATCAAACACAAGGAGAATTCATTTAAAAATCAAATTCAATTACAAGAATTTCAAATAGCATGTTAAAAATATTTATGTATCCAGGCATGTAAAAAAAAAAACACTCGTCCAGCGTGCCAAGATTTTGTAACAGGTATTCATCCTGCACTTGAATCAGAGAAATGAAAAGACACTCGTAAACCCAAGAAATGAGTCCACTTCCCTATTTTTACCAGCCATTTCCAATGAGCAGCAGTGTCTTTTGGATCCGTTTGGAGAAGACTGCTTCTTCCTGCCATACGCCGTGGAGTTTCTTGAGCCTGCTAGCCGCGTGTTATGTTTTATCATAGAAATGTCAAAAGGTAACATTTCGATAGAAGACGGATCAGTGTTGATGCACGAGACTCTCGGAGGAGCGCTCGAACTTCCGCGCTCTCCATGGGGACTCCGAGAAAATTTATCATCTTTAACCCTTGATCCTGGCTCTGTACTGGATGCATCTATGCCTCTCCTGGTTTCCGAATCTGAAATGACTATGGTATCTCCGGTAGATCTATCAGTATTCACCTCTTTCAAACCTTGCGAAGCAGCAATGCAAAAGTCAGGTTGATTCTCAAACGAGTATTCCTTTGTCTCAGCTACAGAGTCAAACTGCAAGGTTCTTGACAACGCTGGAAAATACTGGGCTTTTTTCCTTATGTGATCAAATATTGTATCTTGTGTTGGACCATTGAGCCCACTTGTTTCAGATTTAGAAGGAAGCCCACCTTGAATAATGAAAGTAAATCATTGAGAAGAGGAAAAAGGATGATTAAAAAGGAAAAAGAAAGGATTATTAAACACTATCATCTGGTCAAAGGTGCACCTGAATCATCCACAAGGGCTGCAACAAACCTTCCGGGGCTAGTGTGATGCTTCGGAGTCAGAAGCTTGTTGCTATCATGTCCATACTGTTCTCTCTCTCCTTGTTCTGAAGTCACATTGAGCAAAGCTAGTGAGATTTTGCTTCCTTCTGTCCCTTCCGTAGCATTCGGTGCACTATCAAGTTCAATGGCCTTGTCACGGGGACGTTTTCTTGTGAGGAGCATGGCATCTGATGATGGAGAACAAACATTGCTTGAAGAAGTCAAGAGAGGGAAGTTCTTGGCCTTTTCACGTATGTGCTCAAATATCGTTTGTTCAGATATGATTTTACAACTGTCATTTTGGATTTCGAAACCAGGCTCGCCTTCTGTATTTCAGGGTAGAAATTGTCAGTGAAAATCAGAAGAGATAGTCACATAAATGCAAAAAAAATAATTAATAGTCTGCAAGCTATACCAATTCCCAATTCCAAATCCTCATCAATGAGTTTGAAACTTGGCCTGGGATAGAGAAACCATATGGTTTAGTAATGCAGAATAAACATGGACAAAGAAACATGTAAGAAGTTCCATGGTATCAAATAGATGGAAAGAAGCTTTTATATTGGAAAAACTACTTACATTGAATTGTTTATTGTTTTAGATTTTGTCAAATTGCAAAGCATTTCAGCTGGACCATAAGATGTCGTTTCACTTTCGTCTTCTATGACACAAACATCCCCAGGTGGAGGAAACAGGGAAGGCTGCTTGCATCTGTTTTTGTTTGTTTCTGGATTGCTTTCCTTCATCAATAGAAGTTTTTGGTGGAAATCAAGACCAACTGCATGAACGATAAAACTCTCCAAATCAACTCCGTGGTCAACCAAGTAAAAAAACAAAAGAAATGACATATCAAAATTGCGATTACTGTATTCTTCAAAAATAAGATTAGCCTTCAACGTCAGCTTTTTCTGTTGCGGGATTGACAGGAGAATTGTTGCACTATAGGGGCTGCAGTGAAAGACAAACGATCTAAGCTTCTAATAGTACAACAAGTTGACTAAACACTCACTTTGAGCAGTGAAGTAACTTTTCCCAAAAATTAGCGATATGCTTTAATTAGTGTTGTGGCCTTCTCATTCTTCCGGAGGGAGGTAGTTTTTATAGTAAATGTTATTGCAGCTTTGCAAAGTTTAAAGATATTTCTGCTCATATCAATACTTGTAATTAAATAGAAGTGAAGGAATTATAATTTTTTTCCCTCTCCAATGTAATGTTCAAAAAATTTCATAATTATTGATTTCACAAGCCTGCTTAATACATTTGCTTAGACTACATTAATGAATATCAATATGAAAGGAGCCTGGAGTTTAAATCCGCGTACCTTGAGAACTCATCCACTCTGCAGCAACCAATTGGGATAAAGCAAGCATGCAGGTGACAACGTGCTCATGAAAAAGCAAGCATATGATGAGGGATTGCTAAGCTAAAAGATTAGAAGAATCGATTCTGCAAAGAACATTTAGCTTTTCCAGACTAAAATAGAGGAACACGTGATTTTTTAAAGCAGCTGTTTAGGAGATATCAATGTTGGTATTGTGCTTGAATGACGCGGTAATATCCAATTACTGAATCAATGAAAAGAACACATTACCTTATTTTCTCATGAAAGTGAATCAGGTTATCTTCTTCTGTACCGACAATCTGAACAAATAAAAAAAAAAAAAAATATATATATATATATATATATATATATATATATATAGTGTTAATGTTAATTTCTTCTGACCTAACAATCAGGAAGACAAACAATTCTTAGCTGTGCTTTTTTTTTTTTTTTTTATTGCAGTGCAATTGGCACCGCTTCCATTAGGTTTAAAGAAAATGAAGCATATGCATTCTGGAAACATACCATATCAGCATAATGTCGTTTAGATGACTGGAGTGGTTGTGATAGCCTAGTCAATGTCACAACAAACTTAGACATGCCTCGCCTATGGCACTCATTTTCCTCAATACTCATATTGACTTTCGGAGGTAATGATAGGAGAGAGTCCTTGATGTGGTTCCCAAAGGGGAATTTACGGCCAGTGAGAATCTCTATTCTCCTTGGATCAGCTTCAGCTAGCGTGTCAAATGATTTAATTCCCATTGAATGTAGAGCCTGAAGGTAGAAATATGGATGGTCAGCAAAAATTTAACATACAAGGGAATTAGAAATCAGAAGGTTTTTTTTATTTTATCAATTTCACCAAAAGATGATGAAACGAGCCTCCAAATTGCAGTAAAGTAAATTAACCTTAGCAGTCACCATTCCAATGCCAGGTAATTGCTTCAGCAAGTATGGACTATCATCCCAGAGTTTCTGATACAATGATTTTGCTAGAAGGGTTGAGTTGATGGCTCCTTTGTAATTCCTTTTGAAAATAAAGTACTCTTTCATGCACTTAGCAATTCTACACCCATTCGAACTTATAGAATTCATGTCCTAGTTACAACCACCAGAGTATAGTCTCATCAGTAAGGCTTCCAGCTTAAGATAATAAAGCAAAAACCTTTTAAATGACTGACAGAAAAGAAACCTGGGTTAGGGATAAATCATGAACAGAAGGATCCCCAGTCAAGCAGTCATTTGCCAAAACAAATATCTTCTCCTCTCTAGTTTGAATACGCTTTTTCCGTTTCTGCTTATCCCCATTGATGTGAAACCGAATTCGACAATCTTTATCAATGTTGATATCATTCAGAAGCTTTTTCTCATTGCGTCTAAGTTGTATCCCTTCATTTTCAGCATAAGTAAATGTTATCATTCTAATGTTAACTATTCGAAGTTGGGGTAGGAAAAACAGCTATTGGACAAGTATACATACATGCAATTTCCTCGGCATGGCATATAACATTAAGTGCATCTTCCAAGCTGCAGTTTTCTGGGGTCTGCATGACATGCTTCATTGTGTTGAATTTCAAATAGTACCTGGTCATCAACCGTCCGGGCTCTGAAGGATCAAAAATGAAAAATTAGGAATTCAATTGTAAAAAAAAAAAAGAAGTGAAATATCTGGCTATATGAATTTAAAGTACCTAGTGGCTTCAGTAGAAAACCGTCTTTGTCAGTCCAGATCATTTGGTGGTGTGATAACTCGTTAACTTTCTGAACAGTAATCTCTGGCATGGAATTGCATAGTTAAGAGAGGGAGGGGGGGAATCTACCAGTACCTAAGAACAGTACCTTGCATTTGCTTTTCTATGCGGTCTCTAGAAATTCCTTTCTTAACAGCATAATGCTCAGGGTTCTGAAAATTCATCGAAGTTTCAAATCTGTTAAATGGCAAAGACTGCCCACGTGCTATTTTTTATGAGGCCTAGAAATGCATGCCTTTTTTATCCTAACGTACAAGTACGAGCACTTCATCCATTCAATTGCCCGTGCAATATCAGAAACAGTCAACTGTACTATCTCTGCAGTCAAGTGCTCTGTCACACATGAAAGCAATCTCCAGGAACAAGAAAAGTTAGTGATCTGATAGAAGAATGCATGATTTTTATAGTCTGCAACACTGTTCAGAGAAACAGATCCAGTATGATATTAAAGGTTATAAACATACTGTGATTCCACCATTTCACATCCACTCAAGAGATTTTCATACAAATGAACCTGAGGTAATAATCAGAACAGAAGGAAAATTCAGACAGGACAGACAATTCTCACATCAACTAGAAGAAAATTCAATAATAAAGAAGCACCAAACATGCAAAAGAGAGAGAATAAAAAGTATTGGATTACTGTTTCTCTTCTTGTCATGATTATAACCATCCCTGTATCATCAAATGGTGGCCGACCTGCCCTCCCACACATCTGCATGATACTTTAAAATTTTAGTTGATGGATTTACAAACACAATTTTTTTTTCCTCATAAAGGAGTCAGGCATGGTTAATATGACTGAATGAGTATCTCATCCACAACATATCTTCTTTTTTATGACATTTTACCTTCTCACATGTTAGAATTGACAAGAGTATCTTTCCAGTAAGTATCATTTGAAATCAAAAGAGAAAGGCATCATTGGACAACTTTATGTGTGTAATTGATACCTGAGCAGAAAGTAAAATCATAGACTAGTGTTAGGATGTATCAAAAGAAGTTACATACCTGTTGTATCATGGAACGATCATATTCCATATAAAGACCTTTTTCCTTGTTGCTGTCACAAAATACAAGTTTTTGATGAATCCAAGTACAAAAAGAGATATTATATCTCTTGATCTCTTAATTTATACTAGAAGATGAGGATTTCTAGTAAATCTTCTTGACTTACAAGTGTTGTGTTGATTTTATGACTACTGTATGTGCTGGTAAGTTGATTCCATGAGCAAGGGTGTTTGTGGTGCACAGAATTTTAATATCACCCTTAAGAAACAGACCCTCAATAAGGCTCCGATCTTTCAGGCAAAGCCCACCATTGTGATAACCAACTGCAAGCATGCCAGTTGTTAAATAAAATTACAGTATTCAAGACCAGCTTAAAGAATCATGATATTGGGGTACATTATAACAGAACAGACTAGCCCCATACCACCATATAGGATATAAGACTGCAGTTGCTTGTCGCTGCATGAAAGTGAAGCTTCCCTTAGCCTTTCCTGCTGTTCTTTGTCTTTAATGAAAGGATTCGAATAACCAAAGGTCATTGCTGTCTGAGATAGTTTCAATGCTGCTTCCTGTGCCCCTTTCCTTGTCGAGCAAAATACTAGAGCAGATTTCCCTCTTGAATAGTGCATCAGAATATCTGAATATCACTTATAAGCACAGGTGTCAGGGTGATCTCTTTGGAGATTGAAAATTCAGATGAAAAACACAAACTTAAATGAACACTTGATAAAATTTGTGCAAATGTTTCCACTTACCAAAAATATAGTTTTGAAGGCGCTGGATATAAGAGAAAAACAATCCATCAGAAAGATGAGAGAAAATTTCCCAGAATTTTTTACATTTTCATTTTCAAATCCATTGTAATAGCAAAAGAAATAAAAAATTTTAATTGGCCAGAACTTCAGTCCAATGAGTAGGCAGACACCTTTTCAAATAGAAAATCATTTTTTGCGGGAGCATAGCCTGCAGAAGGACATCACAATAATGATGAGAATACAGTATAATAATGCTATATGTGGTTGATTGTTCGTCCTCCATTATTAAATCTACAAAATCCTATGCAACTAAAATGGTGAAATGAGAAATGTAAACCATCCTATTATAATGTATATCTTAGCCATGTGATCATGAGGGAAAGTATGCTAACATGATTGATGAGAAACTAAATTCGAAATGAGACATTCAAGTATACCAAAAACTTTGGTTGTCAACTTTACAGGCCTCATTTCTTCTCCAAACCTGCCAAGGCATTAGAAAGCTAGTTGAAATAAACATATGCTTAATGGAAGAATAATAGTTGACATGGAATAGTGTAAAGGTACCTTTTAATACCTTGGACTGGAACATTAAGCCACTCAGCTGTAATCATCATATACCATTAGTAAATTGTTAAATGAATCAGCAGTTGTTTTGTTCTTAATGTCTGTAGATAAATACTAATGGAACTCATTTTAACTCTTTGACAAACAACAACAATACAGTGTTAGATATACCAAGATCCTCGATATTTGGAATTGTTGCTGAAACTGCTAAAAAACGAACACAAGATAGAGGACTTGATTTCATTTCAGGATTGTGAGCAAGCATCTTTATTCTACTAACAATTGCCTCTAAAGCAGCTCCACGAGGATCATTCAGTAGGTGAACTTCATCAATAAGAAGCAGGCCAATGTCACTGAAAAAGCTCAAGCCACCATCCTTTATGCGATACCGAGTGACAGAATCAAATTTCTATATAAAGGAATAGAAAATGCATTCAATCATTTTCCAAAGGTATTGATCAAATAAAACCAGTACAGGGGAATTCAAAAGAAAACGAAAAAGAAATAACTTGAATGCAATATGTATTTTAAGAAATTTCAGAAACGTGTACACATGGACAGTGAACAGAGGCCAAATGAGGAAAAACAGCGCAAAATGGTTCTAGATGGTGCTGAATATGAAAATGGTAAAACAAACTGCTGAATCAAAGAATTTTCAATGAGAACATGAAGGCTTGAAGTAGGCGGCCAAAGCCAAACAATTATAGCAAGGCATTCTTCATTTGAGGCCAGCATATGCATGCATGCAAGCATCTGTGTGTGCATATCTGCAGTTTTGCATGGTATTTACTTGCATGCTGCTTTTTTTTTTCTTTCTTGAAATAATGGTGGAATGGCAGCTCTTCATATCATTGCATACTGACCTCAGGAGTAGTTAGAATAATGTCTGCTTCTTGTATAGTCCTTGTGTTGTAGAATTCATTGTCACCAGTCAGCTCCAGGCAATTTATCCCCAGTGATCCAAACTTCTGAGTCCAATCACGGAGTTTTTCTTGAACTAAAGCCTTAGATGGGGCTATGTAGATCTTCATATGACATGAAAAGAGGTAAACAAGTGGTAACTAATGAACCAGGAAGAAAAGCATGGACTATCTTGATAAAGAAAGCATGGAAACACCTAGTCTAGGATAATGAACGAGGAAAGTAAGCATATATTATCCTCTTGATAAAAAAAAAAAAAAAAAACAGTGAACCACTTTCCCGGTTAGAATGAAACCATACATTAAACAGAGGAATAGGAAAAATCAAAGGTGACTTATATAGAATTCAGGATCACGAAATCATTTGTGTAGTGTATTTATTGAATTTCGAAATGGAGTCATTGAACCTTATTTTTGTCATTTTATTTGGATACTTACTGTTTTTAGCATTCCTTTGACATGCACAAACCTCCCTTCAGAGATAAACCTTGACAGAAGCCTCAGTATGCACAATTCAAAGAGCACTGTTTTACCACTACCGGTTGGGGCTGAGATCACCATGTTTACATCTGAATGGTAGCAGACAGGGAAACATTCACTTTGCAATGAATTAAAATACCTGCACGTATAAGAAACAAAAACAGAATATCTGTAATTGATTCCTCTTCCATTTGTCTCGCAACAGAAATAATGGAGTAACAATATCAATACGCGGCAACTACTTAGGTCATTTTACACCAACAATATCAGAAGTTGCAATTCCGTACTAATCACATGATTTTCGTTCAACTGATCGATTCCATCGGTAGCATTTTCATCTAGAAATTGATAAAACCAAGGCCAACAAAAAACAAGCTGTAAGGATTGGCAACCTGCAACTAACCTAAATCAATACGATTGGTACCTGAAGCTAAAAATCGAACGAAAGGGCGGTGGCAGATCTGACACGGACTTGAGCGTATACGAATCCATTATCGAACAACTAGTCCTTTCCTTGGTGATCCTAATTTCTGGAAAAAAAATCAAAAGAAAAAAAAAACAACTCGTGAATTAGTAGCAAATACATAACCCTAGATCGATCAATTAGAACAAATTGAAAGTAAAGAAACAATATTGAATTTATGTTAATACCAAGAAGCATAGCTAGAATGAATTGAATAGGAATATCAATTACTAATCATTTGATTTATCCTCATCAATTCACCGATGGATCACTGCATATCTATCGTCTATCTATAAATCGATTTGAATGAAAATTAATCGAAAGAGAAGTCACAGTGGAAAGCAGATCAGTGAAATAATTTTCAAAGTTTGTAGCAAATCACATTAACTACTCTGATAACGCAAATTTACGTACAAAGAAGAAGGAGGAGAGAGTTACAAAGAGAGATCTGGAGACGCAGGGGAAGGGGCAGGGCGAAAGAGAAATGGAAGATTTCGATTAGGTTTTTGCAGAGCTATAATTAAAGAGCAATGAACTAGGCAATATTTATACTGACTTCAAGAGCTTTTTGGCGGGAGAGAGGGAGCAGTCACCTCACGCACGCCAAATGCATTTCAGTCAAGTTGAGCGTTTGTAGTCCGTAGATGCCTTGGTGTGCTCTTTCTTTTTTTTAAAAAAAAAAAAAAGATTTTCTCACTTTCATAATTTGTGGGGTTGGTGCATGACTTTGACATGGTATCAATTTTTTTTTATTTTCGATCCGAAGAATATTCTCGTGTATTTTGAGCGTCAATAAAAGTAAAATATTTTCCAGTTAAGATAATTTTAAAAGTATATTTTCATATTGATTTGATGTATTTAAAAAAAATTAATAATTTATCTCGTTGCTAATTTAATTCTAGAACTTCAAGAAAAGAAGTTAACCTCTTTAGTTTTCAGGTCAATCTCTTAAAGATAAATGTTATGAATTCTTTAAACACTATAGTAATAATAATAATAATAATAATACTCAATAAGGAAATTTTAGTTTTCAAAAACATAAAATGTAAACCTAACATGATAGTAATATGTGTAGTGTTATCCGCATATATAAAGTATCCTAAATAAATAATTTTTTATCTAATTATGATGGGCTTAACTCTTGCTAATATTTTAAAAAGACTCATGTAAATTTATTTGATAAAAGGTAAAATTAAATATAATTTAATAGAATAATATCTAAAATACATTCTTAATTAATATAAGAATTTAAAAAACATAATTAACACATTTTAAATTATTTAATTTTGAAGAAATCACATCTAAATTTAAAAAAAAAAAAAAAACAAATGCCTAGCTCCCGAGCCTAAAAGGCCCAATATACCTAAGCCATAAAAAATAATTCCAGTGGGCCTTGTTTTTTTAAACTCAACAGATTACTTAATATGTTTTTTTTTTTAAATCCAAGGATATGTTGTTTGTTGTCTAAAATTAGCCCACCATAAAAGGAAAGGTTTTTTTAATTTAAAAATTCGTTTTTAACTAATTTTCATCTAAAAACATTTAATAAACACCATCAAAACATTAAAAAATTCAATTTATCAACCAAAGCCCAAAAAACAATCCAAAAACAAAAAAATTAAATCAAGAAAAAAATCCTTAACATTGATATATTTTTTGAGGCAAGAAAAAGATTTAAAAAGACCTCAAATGTAATTCTTTTTGGTAAATGAAGCTCATTGACATCAAGATAGGCATGTTTTGTTGTTGTAACGTAATTAACCAATAACTTTCTCTCATCTTAGCAATTTTCAAGTGACTTTCTCTGGTCTTGCACTAAATTATATAATTTTGTTTTTAAATAAATAGTTGTCATTCACCTTATTTTCAATTTTGTCTCCCTCATTTTTTATTCTTCGCAAACAACTAAACCAAAATCTTTTTTGTAAAATCAAGAATTAACTCAATGTTTGGATTTTTTTAAGCCCGCAAGAACTCAAAATAAAAAAGCACGAAACAAATCATCAAGCTCAATCAATAATCAACATAATGCGAAAGGATAAAATTATTTAAAAAAATGATAATATAATTTTAAAAAATTTTGAAAAAAAATGTGTGAATCTATAGCATTTTTCATATTTAAACACTAAGGCCTTTTGATGTCGGCAAAAGCTAAGTAAGACAGCGATAATACAAAAATCACAAGAAAAAACATTAAAGATTTAATGAACAAAGAGGGTTGCAGATGTGAAATATGAATTCACAGTTTTATTCTCTGGAAAATAAAACATATGGTGGTTGCATCCTTAAAAGGTTTAAATAGGTTAAAAAAACTCTATTTCTTCTAGAAAACAATTAGGAATTCATAAACATCAAGGAAATAAACAAAAAAATCTGAATTAAAACATAGAATCTGGAAAAAAACATTGGAAAAATAACAAAATCAACTCAAATAGGAGCATCATGGCTCAAAACACGATTCTAAAATATTTGATTGTCCATTCATCGACACAATGGTTGTCCTAGAAAAAATTATCTTAGAATTACTTATAAAAATTTGAGTCTAATCTAACAGTCAGATCTCCTGTTATCGCAGTTTTAAGGAGCTAATTAGGTATGGTCATCTTAGATATTTTCTTGGACATAAATTTATCTTAATGGTCCATAAAAACATCTACTAAATTATCCACATAATTTATCTAGATCAAATTCCTATATAATAATGTTAAATTCTCACTAAAATGCTAAGAACTCCAACGACAAGTGTCTATAAGCTCAGCTATATCACCTTTTAGTATTTTTTTACTAGTGTAAATAAAGATAATCTTAATCATTAATTTCTCATTATTTGAGCACTATTTCAATATAAAAAAAATACTGTATTAAATTATAGAAAATAATTAAAATAATAAATAGATTTTACAATCCTTTTGTAAAACTTTTTTTATATAAGAAAATGTAAAAATTATAATAATAAAAAATTGATTGGTTATGTAAAATAAATACTTGATTTCTTCTTTTTTCTTAGTTAATTTATAGTTTATTTTTTTTTCTTAGCATTCGATACTTTGAAGTTCCGTGTATCTAAAGGAGATTATTGACTCTAAAACATTATGGTGTGGGAAACAAACTTAAGATGTGAGAATCGGGTCGACATATTCATTCATAGGAGTAAAGACCGGTTTACTGACATGTTCGTATTAATTTCTTTTTAACAAGAAAAAAAAAAGTTAAAAACTTGATCTAATAGGTGAATTTTTCTTGACATAACTTTTTATCTGATCCAAGTCTAAAATTAATCTGCATGAAAATTATCCTAACATGACCTAGTAAATTTGATGAGTAAAAAAAAACTTAGATGACCAGTAAAAAACAAAGTTTGATTTTAAGAAAAAATTTTAAGATTACATCTTTTTTTTAATATTGAGATGGAAACATATTGGATTGAGCCGAGCTTTTCAACTTAACCTGCCACTCTGATTATGGACTCCAATGAGTTTAATATTTTTGTGTTTTTTAAACTATTTTTACTTAATGATATGATATAAAAAATAAACGCTCACAAAATTGAGCATCAATCAAATACTTGGATGTTTGTTTGAAATTGTGATAACTTCGTTAAAAGTAAATCAAAACAAATTATGAAAACTCATTCAAAATAACCCAAATATTTAAGGACGAGATTGAAAAAAAAAAGCCAAGAAAAATTCAATTGAAAGAAAAAAAAACTAGAAGATAGAATTTAAGAAAACAAAAGGAGTCCAACCCAAGGGGTTAATTTTGAAACCTCCTGATCCAACTTCTTATCTAACTCGGGTTTAAAATTAATTCACATGAAAGTTATCTCGACATGATCCAGTCGACTTGACAGGTGTAAAAGCAACATATATGACTGGAAAGAAGCATGGTTTGTCTTTAAAAAAAATTCAAGATGATATTTTTTTAATATTGAGATGATGACATATTGGATCGACCCGAATTTTACGGCTTAACCTGTCAAACCCGTAACTTGGATCATGGACTTCATTGGATTTAAAAACTTTTTTAAAATTATTATTTTTTACTTAATGTTATGATAACGAAACAAGACGCTTGCAAATTGAGCACTAATTAAATACTTAAATGTTTGTTTGAGACTAAATAACTTCATAGACAGCAAATAAAAATAAATAAATACCAAGTTAAAATCAATCAAATATTAAAGGATAGAATTAAAAAAAAAGTCAAAAAGATTCAATCGAAAGGAAAAAAAAATGAAAGACGGAATTAAAAGAAAAAGGAAATAAAGGGGGATCCAGTGCGGAAACCTTGAAACCTCTCATCCCGACTTTTTTCCTAACATGGATTTAAATTTGACCTACATGGAAGTTACCTCGACGTGATCCAATTTACTTTGCAAGTTCAAAGGCTACCTAAACAACTAATAAAAAAACATAGTTTGACTTTTAAAAAAAATCTAGATGACAATTGTGTTTTCATTATTAAGATGATTCCATATTAAATTGATCTAAACTTCGTGATTTAACCCCCCAAACTCACAACATGGATCACAAACTATACTCGTAAAATTGAGCACCAATCAAATATTAAGATGTTTATTTAATATTATAATAATTTTATAGAAAGCAAACTGAAACAAATTATAAAGATCAATTCAAAATCAATAAAACATGAAAGAATTAAATTAAAAAAGAAGATTAAATTAAAAAAGAAGAAGAAGCTCCTTCACCATTTATAGAAGTTGTTTCCCCTCTTAGTTAATAGTTAGAAACTGTTTGGGAACGCGGTTTGTTCCCAAAAAATTCAAATTTGTTTTTTTTTTGCTAAAATTTAATATGTTTTGTATGTTTTAGATCGTTTTGATGTGCTGATGTCAACAATCATTTTTTAAAAAATAAAAAAATCATTGGCATGTATTTCGACATGAAAAGTTATTTGAAAAGGAACCGCAACCACACTACCAAACATACTCCTAATCCCCCTCTGCTATACATGCGCTCCACATGTGAGTGCACTCGTGCATGTGCACGTGTGTATTATTACCATTATCTAAAAATAGTATTACTATTATTATCTAATTTCTTAATTTTAGTTTAATCCTTATTGAATTTGGATACTTGGAATAAAAGCTTGATCTGAAAAATGGAAATATTAGAAAAATAATAAAAAACCAGAATGATTTTTAATCCTGATATCATGTACGTGGAATAGGAATGGAATTTAAATTTCAATAAGTTTCTTTCTAAGAAGAAAAGAAATAAAAAATACACCCAGATATAATGGTGATAATATTATTAATTGTTTTCTTTTAGCTACATTGAAGTACATGCCTCTCTTCTTTTAAAAAAATAATTTTAATTATTATAAAATGACGTGTACACACACACACGTCATTTTATAATAATTAAAATGGGCAGGGCAAGGCTGGAGTTGGGACTTGGGAGCAGCAGCACTTCCATAAATCTTGATTTATCAATTTACAAGGAAATCTCCGGCAGAAAACTTGTCCATTGCATAATTAGCAACTGTTGTGCTAGGTTACATGATCCACTTGTAAGGAACCCGTACAAATCTGATCCAAACAGAGCTTTGGTGCATGCATTTTCCTTTGCCTGCATAACACATCTCCTTCAATTTTTTTTATTTGATCTTTCTTCTCCGACTAATTCGACTATCATTTCTGTTCTGACAAATCTGCTTTATGTTTACAGGACCACTTAAGAGAAAGGAAAAAATGGGTCTCACTGGCTATAAATTTAAAAATGTGTTTAAGGGAGTAACAGTGGGATATTTTCATGTGTTTTTTATTTAGAAATATATTAAAATAATTTTTTTTATTTTTTAAAAATTATTTTTGATATCAACAAATTAAATTAAATGATATAAAAATACTAAAAATATATAAATTTAAAAAAAATAAAAATTTATTTAAAAACACCTCGCAATAACAAGCAGGTTCTAAATATAAAACACAGCTATTCATGTGTCGGGGGGGGAAAGGTAGAATAAAGAAATTCCACTCCTAAGGAGGTTAAAACCGTGTGGCTTTGGCCTTGCGAGGACCCAACATGCATCCAATCATCGCCAAAAATACCTGGGCCAAATATGACCTTCACCACAAGGATTTAACGGCTGGCGAAGACGGGCATGTGACGCGACACTTGGAAAACATACGGTTCTAACTTTGCTTTTGCCTGGAGAGAGATGAAATGAAAGGACTGTTTATTTAAAAAAATATTTACATATTTTAATTTTTTATTTTAAATTAATATCTTTAATATCTAATGTTAAAAATAATTTTTTAAAATAAAAAAATAATTTTAATATATTTTTAAATAAAAAGATATTTTAAAAAACAAGTACAATAATTTTAAATATTTTTAATGTATTTGGCTTGAAAATTGGAAAAACATAGTTGTCATCAATGATGCGCTCCGCTACCAGCCAAGATTCCTAAACCATGAGATACAAGCATTATTACTGGCACAGCGAAAGCCAAATTATTTCCATCCATACGATATTATTCTGGCTGTGATTTCCTCGAGTCTTTCTTCTCTATCATTGTCTCCAGTGTTTTGAGTGCCCATTGTTGATTGGGAAACTCTTTACCAGAAGGAAAATTTCTTTTTCTTTTCCCTTTTATATATATAATTGCTACATTTTAACACTGAGCATCGGATTTAACTTGTTGAGTATTACAGAATAAATATAAACTATATCTCAGTTTTCATCTAACAGTTTAAGTTATTGGATTGAAATGATTCTTTAATATAATATCATAACATTAATGACCAAACGATTATGAATTTGAATCTCATCAATTCTATTTATTTGATAAAAATTAAGTACAAAGTAATGTGAATCTGTGTAAGTTTTAAATTTAAAAGGCGTTCACTTGATGAGGTGTGTTGAAGAATAATATAAATAAAGAATAATATAAATTATATCATGAGACCTCAGCTAATAATTTAAGCTATTGAGTTGAAATGATATTTTAAAATTGAAAATTAATTAATTTAAACACATAAATTGAGATAACCAAAGAGGAACCGAGGCTACGTCAATGAACTCATAAACTATGCTAAATTATGATATGTCAGGAGTTAAATAATAAAAGCACAAAAGCAGTCGAAATTATGGTGTTCTAGTTCTAGAGAAAACAAATTAATCAAAGATGATTTGAATTATCTTAAAGAAAACTATATATGGTTAATAACTTCAACTGTATATATATAAGTTATTACAACCGACAGTGGGTGTTCCAGCGGGACTTTTCTAAAATGACTTAAAGTAATGTCTGCCATTTATTCAACTCACAATCGATGCCGGTTGCCCCGCGTGCTGTCTCTTTTCTTCCCTTCGAAGATCTATTATCTTGCCTATGAGAGTGATAACTAATCATTTAGACGTTTAGATCATTTTTAAAAAAAATATTTAGATATTACTAATATATTTTTTTTAAAAAATTTTAAACAGTATAGGAATTAATTTGACGCGGCTTGATAACTTAACAAATTCAAAGATAATTTGGATAACCGGAAAAAAAACATTGTTTGACTAAAATATATTGAGAAGATAACATATTGGATCGACCCGAGTCAACCCAAGTTATCATATAAAATCCGCAACTCAAGTTATGAGACCGTGATGACCTCATAGAAAGCAGATAAAAAAAATATTGAAACTCAATAAAAGAAATAAGAACGAAATAACAAATTAAAAGAATAGGGATTGATATTGAAAAACAAAAAAGGGATAATTGTGCATTTTATCTGGCAGGAGAGAGAAAATAAGGAAAAAAAAAGAAACGACTATCGACGACAATTCGACCACCATACGTTGTCATGCGCCATATCACGTGGAAAAGGACACAATAACATATTCAAAAAAATGATGAAAGGTCAAGTTTGGCCACCAAAAGGCATCACGCGACGCCTGAATGGTGCAGACGTCATCTACTTACTGGTGTGTGCTCAGTAGCTTTTTTATTTAAAAATTAAAAAGACAACGTGATAATACCGAAACACCTCCATGACTTTAATGATTACCTTAAAAACTAGTATGAAAGTATAAAAATATCCTTAAATGCAAACTTTATTTTTTGTATTTTTCAAGGCTAAAAACATACTTTAACTATTCATGAATAATGAAAAAAAAAAATACCCTTGTCCAACAGCCAAACAAATTTTTAATCTTAATAGCAAAAAAATATTTTTACTATTTAAATATTTATTAAAAATAAAAAAAACTCTTGGTCGACCACTCTTAAGTTTTATTGACCATGAAGTAAAAAAAATATTTTTATTGTATAAAAAAATAGAAAAGACCTAGACAGCACTGAATAATCTTTAAGTGACAAATGGACTAGTGAAAAAGACCGAAGCCCTCGCCCTCAAAGCTTTTTTTTTCTCCACTCAAGGGCAAATATATAATTTTACTAAACCATGTCTGTAGCTACAGTTATAGACAGACCCATGCCCTGATTTCCTACTTAATATGTATAACAAAATGGAAGTATTGAGCTAGCCGGTTATGTCAGTCAACCGGTTACAAGGGGGGAAAAAGAAGAAGAAGAAAAGGTGAGGTCACCACTACCGGAACACATTCACGTCGACTCTTGCTTTCACCATGTAGGTCTCCCTTCTCAATCTACCGTACCAGATACTCCTCCTACCATTTACTTTAGACCACAACCATTTTGCACTAAAAAAAAAATAGGCACAAAATATCCTAGAGGAAAGCAACAAGAGAGCTTTTGAGTAAAATTAAGAGAACACGAGGGGCACAAACTTAACGTCAGACAGACTACTGTTTAGGAGAAGAGAAACGCTTGAAGAAGGGCCTCTCGCTGGCAAAATTGGCAAATTGAAAACCTCCTTCAATTAATAAAAGGGCTGCCAAGTTATGACTTTAATTTCTGTAACCAACTAGATATCCCTCCTCCTCGTATTTGTAAATTCTGTACCCTGGCCAATTGGGATCGATCTCCAATATGGAGCCTCAATCTCTGAAACTACAGTCTCCCTTCTCTTTACCAGTGGATTCTGACAATAAAGCTACTGAATTCCGTCCACTCCAAATATCATCCCCCCACATGCGTGCCTTTCACCTCGCATGGCTCTCTCTGTTTTCTTGCTTCTTCTCCACCTTCTCCATCCCTCCACTTTTGCCCATCATCCGTGATGACCTCAAACTCACTGAAACTGATATTGGCAACGCTGGCATCGCCTCCTTTGTCGGTTCCATATTTTCACGCCTTGCCATGGGACCTGCCTGCGACCTGATGGGACCACGTCTTGCCTCCGCCACGCTCTCTCTCGTCACTGCCCCTATTATCATGTCTGCTTCTTTAGTCACATCTCCAACCTGTTTTATTCTCATTCGCTTCGGAGTAGGATTTTCATTAGCCAACTTCGTGGCCAGCCAGTTTTGGATGACCTCCATGTTCTCGCCAAGTGTTGTTGGGCTTGCCAATGGAGTCTCCGCTGGTTGGGCTAACATGGGAGCCGGCGTGGCACAGCTAGTCATGCCACAAATATACCATCTCCTTATCTCCCTGCTGGACCTACCTGTATCCACTGCTTGGCGTGTCTCATTTCTAATCCCTGGACTCTTTCAAGCTGTAACAGCTATAATGGTGTTGGCTTATGGCCAAGACCTTCCTTCAGGAAGCTACAAAGATTTCAGGAAGGCAATCAAAACGCCAAAAGATAACTTCTCAGAAATGCTTTATAACGGGTTAACAAATTACAGGGGATGGATTCTAGCTTTAACATACGGCTACTGCTTTGGTTCAGAATTGACAACTGATAATATTATTGCACAGTACTTTTACGATAGGTTTGGAGTGAATCTTCAGGTTGCAGGGATGATCGCTGCGAGTGTTGGACTGGCGAATTTGTTCTCAAGGCCAATGGGTGGGGCGTTGTCAGATAAGATGGGGAGGAGTTTTGGGATGAGAGGAAGACTTTGGGGCCTGTGGTTGGTGCAGACAGTGGCTGGCTTGCTATGCGTGCTGCTTGGAAGAGTGAACTCGCTTTGGGGTTCCATAGCTGTCCTCTGTATTTTCTCTGTGTTTGTCCAAGCTTCTTCTGGGCTCACGTTCGGGGTTGTCCCTTTCGTTTCCAAAAGGTACATATAATTTATTTCTCTTATTACTAGTCACACACTTACAGCTCCATGGCTTAGGCAGGCTCTTTAGTTATTTGGTTATTTTTTTTAAGTATATTTTATTTGAAAATTTATTAAAATAATATTTTTTTTAAATTTTTTTAATAACAGAATGCTTAAAATATCTAAAAATATATAAAAAATTAATTTAAAATAAAAAAATATAATTGTTTTACGCTTTTAAAATATAAAAATAAATATGCCAAAAGGATGCCTGTCGTCATCTATGATACTATCTTTGGAAACTATCCATCACATCAAGAATTGTAATCCTCTTATAAAAATCTATATATCGTTTTAGTTTTTACGGTAGAGTGTATATTTATATAAGAAATTAAAGAAAATACAGCTTCTAGTGTATATAATAATAACTATTTAGTAGGTAGTCTAGTAGTAAGAATTTAAAATTAAAAAGTATATTTTCTATGTGGTTTCAAGTTCGAGTCCTGTGGTTGCTAATATGATGATTACTAGAGGTTTACATGATCGTTAATTTCAGGACCCGTAAGATTAGTTGAGGTGCGAGTAATCTGATCCGTACACCTATATTAATAATAAATAAATAAATAAATATCTCGTTATTTACATAATAGCCTTGGAATTCAAACGAATACGTGATGTTATCATTTAAAATTCATACTTTACTTTAATTCGTATATAATACTTTTAATCTAATTAAATAGCATATAAAATGATAAGAAGTCTAACTAAATATTGTAAATATAGATATGATAAGTCTAAAATATGGTACGTCTGCGTAAGGAAAGTTTAAGACATGATAAATATCACCGGATTAAATACATTTAAAATCTTAATCTAACTATTAAACTAAATACGTGAAAATATCTGTATTAATGACATGTGAAAACTAATAATCTTTAAAGCATGTGAACCTGAATATAATAAGATATGTGAATTCTAATAAATCTCAAGGCCCACAACCCCAAAGAATAAGGCAGGGTTTATTTACTCTTGAGGGTCTAGCTCAGTGGTCAATCGTGTGACTTGTTCCGTCCCTGTTTCGAGTTCGATCCTCTATGTGCATGCCTGTCATCCCCGCGGTGCCTTACCTGCTCAGTGGGCTTGCAGGATGTTCAGTGGGCCGTGGAGAATAGTCGTGGTGCGCGCAAGCTGACCCGGACACCCCACACTAATAAAAAAAAAAAAACAGGGTTTATTTTGTGAAACATAATTAACTCAACAAAACTCATTAGATTTAATACAAAGAAATAACCCAAAGTCGACTATTAAAATTATAACAAAAAAGGATGTATACGCTGCTCGTTAATTTTAATGTACTTTTTTTTACTATTAATTTAATATTTAATTTTATTATAAAAGGAAATATAGTTTTATACCTTAGCCAATAATTTTAATTTAATTTATCTAGAATTAATTATATTTCTAAATTTAATTAATTTTTTAATTTCTAATTCCCATTTTCCCCCTCGTTATGGGGAGGGGGGGGGAATCTTAACTTTACCCAATACATTTAAATTAATTTGGTTTTCTAATTTTCATTTAATGCCTAATTCTTAAAACACCCAACCTTTTTTTCAGTATTTTTTAATTATTATTTGATATTGAAATCTGTGTCTCCTTTTATTTTTCTATCATCTTTAAAATCTCCTTATGCATAATATAAATGTGATGCCTCACGTTCCACATCCGAGGATTATGAAGAATTTAAATAAGATAAAAGAAATAATTGATGGACTTATAGGCAACAAGGAATTAATTTCGAATGTGAGGACAAATTAGTATAATTTTTTTTATTATTATTAATGTGGGTGTTCGGCTAGTTTGTGTGTACCTCAACTAATTCCACGGGTCCTAAAATTAATGACCATGTAAGTTTTCAGTAGCTCTAAAATTTATGATACTCGAACTAATAATTTCTAGAAAATAAATCTAGAACCTGAACAGTCAAGATATACCCCTTAAAATTAAATAACGCTACTTGACTCCAAGTAAACTGATTTAAATATATAATGCCACATGTACTTACAGAGAAATTATTATTAGTGGACTTTTCTAGTCTATAATTCCACGTCATATATCATTAATCTATAAATCTATTCACAAGGAAAAAAAATCAAATTTATATACTGAATTTGTTAGATTTTTTAGGTGCTTATTTATTTTTCAAATTGAATGTTATCTCTCTTAAAAAAAAAAGTAATAATTAATTGATGAAACAATTTATGCATGGTCATTGAAAGATAGCAATTCAATAAACATACACGCAAAGTTTTGTTTTTATTTAATATATTCCCGTGCCCAACTATATATATCTATATGTGGTGAATTAACTCAAATTAATTTGAGTTAATTTAAAATAATATTATTTTAAAATTCAAATTAAAAATTAAAATGATATTATTTAAAAAAAATTAAAATAAAATAAAGTTTTAATCAGGTTAATTAAGTTATTGATTAATTATTTAAATTGATCGAGTAATACCGAGTAAATTTTTATCCAACTTAATTTGAAATTCAATTTAAACTAGAAATCAAGTAAACAACTCATCAGATTAACCAATTAAACAGAGCTGAAGTTAAGAAACTGATCTTGATATAGATGTTATACCCCATGAATGTCCCTGGTGTCCTTGCTCTCCAAACCTCCTGAACAACAGGTCCCACCGCGCCCGTATATACGAACAACTATTTGTACAATTATAGTATTTTCAACATTGAGTTTATAAACAATCTCAAGGAATTGACTTGATGATTAATTAAGTCTTGTGCCCTTTTTCTGATCTTGTGGGTTTAAAATTTAAACCTTGAACTTAATATCCAAAATAATTAATTAAATTCAATGCATGCAGTGTTGACTTTTGTTTATTATATATATATATAGAAGAAAGGCACATTAGCGTCATGTTTAAATGGTGATCCGTCGAATATGTATTGTTGCAGGTCGCTGGGAGTGATAGCAGGGATGACAGGAAGCGGGGGGACAGTAGGAGCAGTGGTGACGCAGATGTTATTGTTCTCGGGCTCCAGATTCTCAACGCAGACAAGCATTTCTCTGATGGGCCTCATGATGATCATCTGCACTCTCCCAGTCACCTTCATCTACTTCCCTCGATGGGGTGGCATGTTTTTCGGTCCTTGCTGCAACACAAGCTCGTCTAGTCCTGAAGAAGATTACCATCTGCTTCACTCGGGATCCGATAAAACAGAGAGTCTATAAAATGAGAATATATACATGTTAACTGAAACATCATGTAAAAAGTATGTCCATTGTGGTAAGATTAAAGTATTGTATATATATATAAGATCTGATATTGTGAATCAATAGAGTGACTCCTGTGAGGGTCACAAGTATAGGATGATCTCTTCCTAAAAGTTTCATTAAAGGTTATCCTTCGACTCAACATGCTCATTTAAAAAATGGACATTGCAGTGGAATGTGGCGTGTTTTTTAGGGGTGATTATTTTTGGTTCGGTTTGGTTTTTATAAAAAGAGTAACTAATTTGAATTTAAAAAAAAACGCAACCGAACCAAAACCGGTTCCGAACCAAAACCGGTTCAAACCGACCGGTTTTGGTTCGGTTTGTTTTTAGGACACAAACCGGTTTGGTACGGTTTTTTCGGTTTGGCTCGGTTTTTTCAGACTTGGCTCAGGTTTTTCGGTTTGGCTCGGTTTTTTTCGATCTGGGTTCGGTTCGGTTTTTACGGTTTCAGGCTTATAAAACCGAAATCGAACCGAATCAGTCAGCTTTTTCAAAATTTTAATCAGTTTCTTTTTACGGTTCGGTTTTTTTGGTTATTTTTTTCTGGTTTTCTCGGTTTAATCGGTTTTTCAGTTTTTTTCCCACCCTGATGTTTTTAATATTAATTGAAAATGTTTTTGTACATGGAAGCCTTTCTGAGTTAAAATGTGTGTTTGAGAGTGTGGCATCGGTTGTTTTTGGCTTGAAAATGCATCAAAATAATATATTTATTTATTTTTAAAAAATTATTTTTAACATTAATACATCAAAATGATCTAAAAACACCAAAAAATATTAACTTGAAATAAATAAATAAAATAAAAAATTTCAAATTTTTTCAAGAACATTTTTGAAACGCAAAAATAAACAGGCCTGAAAGCCAAAACAACTCCAAAATTGCCTCTTCGTTTTGATTATGAATTCAAAGATGTTTGAGAGGGTGGCATTAATTGCTTTTTCAAAGTATTTTTTTTCACTCGGAGATGCATAAAAATAATTTTTTTTTTATTTTTAAAAAATTATTTTTAACTTAGCAAATTAAAATAATTTGAAAACACCAAAAAATATTAATTTGAAGCAAAGAAAAAATAAAAAAATTATTTTTTTAAAGCGCTTTTGAAACGCAAAAACAAATAAGCCCAAATAAACCCTATCTCCATTTTTATTCACCAAATAGTATCTACAACGTTGTTTTGATACTGTTTGACATTGTGGTTTAACTGTATTTTTGAATTTTTTTGAAATTATTTTAGTTTTAAATTAAATTTTTTTGGTGTTTTATTATTGTTTTGATATACTGGTGTCAAAAATAAATTTTTTTAAAATAAAAAAAATATTATTTTAATATATTCTTAAATAAAAAATAACTTTAAAAAATAATATCTGCTACATTTAAACCATTCATTCAGAAGGAAAAATAGAAAAAGAAAGAGAAAATGAACTACCGCTTGGATCAAAACCCATATTATAAGGTGTCTTCAAATATAATCATTGCCCTATCAACCGAATTGGTTGTTATGCTTCTCTCAAAAGAAAAAACAAAAAATTATTGCCCTAACAACCGAGTTAATTAATTAAATTTATTATCATGCATTGTCTCATGGTATAACAATGGAAATGCAATTTGATGGGCAAAAGCGATTCCTTATCCTAAATCGCACGCTATCCTTGGACGCTTCGGAAGGAACCGAACCAAAAGAAATCAATAGTTGGCACTTGACAGTCAATGCAGCAACTAGAAAACAGAAGGAAAGGGCTTTGCCAAGCCAAGTCAAGTCACCCTCATTTCAACTCACCCTTCCTCTCCACTCTCCACTCTCATCTTTCTTTCTTTTTTTAAAAAACCCTATTCCATTCAATGGATCTAATTCAAAATTAGAGCATTTTGATCCTGAGATGGTGGATTGATTGATAGAGAGCAGAAAAATGAAGCAGAGAAAAGCGACGCATCAGAAATCTGTTTACAATTATAATAAATGGAAGAAGAGGAAGATATTTGTGATGTTATCATTGTTATTATTGCTAGGATTTTGCCTTGTTTTGACTCATAATTCTACTACTACAAATACAACAAGAAGTAGAATCCTGACGCTCGCATCTTTGCGCTCTCATTTCATTGTTCAAAAGCCTAAAATTGCCTTTCTCTTTATAGCTCGAAATCGTCTACCTCTTGACATGCTTTGGGATGCTTTCTTTAAGGTATTTTGAATTTCTTTACCTATTCAAAATAATTGTTTTAATTTTTAATATCGGTCAGGTTCTTAATGTTTTTTTTTTAATTATTTTTGCAGGGTCAGGAATCTAGATTTTCCATTTTTGTTCACTCTAGGCCTGGGTTTCTGTTCAACAAGGCAAATACGAGATCTGAATATTTCTTAAATCGTCAAGTTAATGACAGTGTACAGGTTTCTTTCCGTGCCATTCGACCTCACATTTTTAAATTGAATTTTATTATTATTAATTATTTTTTTTTGCAAATTTGCTGCTGCTTTGTATCAACCAACTACACATAACACCCAAAATTCAACAATAGGCTCCTTGTTGCACGACCTTGAAAATAATCTGCGTGCATGTTTGCGGATGTGTATGTGTTGAAGTAGTTGAAAGTCTCATGTCATTTTCGGTGAATTTTGTTAATTTAGCTGGATTTATTCATGTTGGATTAATTCATTTTGAGACTCACACTGATCTTTTCTTGCTATTGATGTCAAAACCAGGTGGATTGGGGTGAAGCATCGATGATCGAGGCTGAGCGCATATTGCTTAGACATGCACTTGTGGATCCACTGAATGAACGCTTTGTTTTTCTTTCAGACAGGTGAGACTGAGACTAATGCCAACAGCGGTTTCATGATTTTTACTTAGGTTGCAATTTCCAGCAAAAATATTGCTATCTCTTAAATATAAAAGGGATTCTGTTTTGCTTAACTAAGGGCCTTTGGTATCGAGAAATCAATTAAAATCTTTTATTTATTATATGTTTTAATACCTAACCATATATCAGTTACCTGATCTCTTCTCAGCTGCATACCTCTCTACAACTTCAGCTACACATTCGACTATATAATGTCCACATCAACTAGTTTTGTAGACAGGTAAGTGGCTGTGCCCTTTTTTTTTTTTGTATACTTTAGATACTCTGCAACTGAAATTAAGATTAGTAGAGGTTATATTTTTTAAATATTGTTCTGGTGTCATATATATGAAGAGATAATGTTTCTTTTTTGCATATCTGGTGATTTAAAAATTTTGTATAGTTTACGTCTTTCTGAAAAACTTTACTGGAGTGAAGTATTTTGTTGATTCAGAGATGACTTCATATTCTACATCTACCCAAATATCGTTTCATTGAATTGTAATATAAAGGATATCCAGAATACTAGTTAGCATTGAACTGCCAATTAGCAGCGTCAGGTGTGCAATACAACATAATGTTAGCATTGAACCAAAGAAGTTTGTTTCTTGAAGAATCCTACACTAAAATATACCTGTCTTGATTTTAGCCTGAAATTTTTAACTTTTTGACCTGTTTAGCTGAAGAGTTGCCAAATTAAAATAAAATCAAACCCTGGTTACTATTCATTGCTGAGCATGTTTATTATTTCCGAAGACCACAAATTTATATCTCATGTAGTCAATGGACTGTAAAGGAGATGTTGTAGCTACCAGCTGAGCATCAGCTTATTTTAGCATTTTACCATTTTTATATATAGGCTATGTCTTATACTTTCTGACAACGGCAACTGAGGTGCTGTTGTCCATTTCACCCTTCATCAATTTAGTTCAGTTGTGCACACAGTTGTCATCTGTGCTTTAAAAGGTAAGAAACCCTTCTCTAGCATACGAACAGGGGACATGCTTTCTGGAGTGTGTGTAAATGGTGAGGCTTGTCGTTCTCCAGTTCAACCATACAGATTTAATAGTTTGTGATCTTCTTCTGCCTCTCTCTTCCCATAGACTACTGAAATGACAAGATAAAATGGTATTTTGAGGTCCTCATAGACATCAATTCACCACCCTGTTCGCACCTATATTTACAAGGTTCCTTTCTGTATATATCTTTTATTAACCATGACTTTAGATTTTTAAAAATCTTCAAGTGTTTCTACATGAAACCTAACAGCGAATGTAGTTTTGTTAGCAGGTAATCATGCATTGGAAAATTGTAACATGGATCTTAAATTTTGAGCATTGTTCTTATAAAAAACATTTGTAATAGTAGCTGACATCCTAATTGACTTTGTAAGTTTTTAGATTGCAATAAGTTTTTTTTTTTATTTCTTTTCATTAGATGAAGTGGCCTTGATACTATTAGTACATTTTGAATTGGAAACTACTAATATCTGTAGTTTATGAATTGGATAATTTTAATGAGCAATTTGAATGCTGGATGCAGCTTTGCTGATACAAAAGAAGGTCGCTACAATCCGAAAATGGCTCCACTTGTTCCTGTTTATAACTGGAGGAAAGGATCTCAGGTAATGGGTCATTTTCAAGGCATGATTGCTTCTTGAGGTTTACATAGACATAAATGCAAAAAAATATGAGTTGTTTAACATCATCCATCAAGCAAGCTGTGGACTCTCCAATTCCTGTATTTTGCCTTTTCTTTTTGCAGTGGGTGGTTCTGACCAGAAAGCATGCAGAAGTTGTAGTGAATGACACTACTGTCTTTCCTATGTTTCAACAGCATTGCAAGGTAATGATGCTTTGTGGCCTTTTTGTTCTCAAGAGGCAGCTTTTGTACATGATTGGTGCTTAAGTTAGTGTTACTACATTACTTGTGTGTTACTGGAGAAAGAACAAAAGTTGGCAGCTGTTTAATTTCATTGCATGGATGGCTTGATTTAATAATGATTCCTTGCCAATATGAAAATTGATGAATATTCTTTGGTGGCATTTTAGAAACTCAACATGAACTATAATATTAAATTTAACTGTTTACAAGGAAGAAATAGCATGGAAAAGAAATGGGTTGGTTATCTAAGATCTAAGTGCTTACAACTTTTGAGATACCATTAAAAAATATTTTTTTCTTGTTTGGTTATTTTCTCAAAATTAGTACTTTGATTTTAAGGTTTCTTATTTGTTGGATAACATAGTAATTTTCACTTGATTTATGTTGTTGATGCATGAAATGTTGCAGCGAAGATCACTACCTGAGTTTTGGCGGGATCACCCCATTGTAAGTAATCTCCATTACTCTGTTTCTATCTCAAATTGATACTCAAGCACCATTATCTTGATGTTTATCTGCTTTTAAGAGATAAAGCCTTAAAGTAGTTTGAATTCTGATGTGCAGCCAGCTGATACATCCATGGAGCATAATTGCATTCCTGATGAACATTATGTCCAGACATTACTGGCTGTAAGATTCATTCTTACTCATCTCTACAGAGCCTTATTATGGACCAAAAACAAGAAAAAAGAAAGAAAAAAATTGGACTTGATTGGATACACAAGTGGCAGGAAGCCTTCCACTAATTAATTATCATTGATAATCTCATTCGAAGAAAACCATAACCCCAAAATTGTCTCTATTTTTTTCTTGTGGACTTTTGTTTTTGCATATAAATTATTTAAGATAGCTTTTATTGATTGATTGGCTGTAGTTTCAATCTACCTGTCAAGGCTAGCTCCATTCCAGGGAACTTTATTATTGTATGTTAAATCTAAAATTTTTCAGCATTGATCTTCTGAAAGTAGCTACTGGAGTGAACTTTAGAGAAAATCATTCAGTGCCTGATAATTACTATAAATCTAAAGTTTTTCCAGCATTGATCTCCTGAAAATAGCTGCTGGAGTGAGCTTTAGAAATAAAATAGCCAGTTCCCAATAAATACTGTGAATTTTATGCTTGCAAATTTGATGGTTTTAATTTTTTTCAAGACACTTATATTTAAAAAGACCTTGTGTCAGAAAAATGGGCAACAACTTCTTGAATAGTAGCATATGCACTAAGAAGGTCCTGGCATCCTATTCCTGAAACTGCATAGTCCAATAATAAACAGAAGGGGCACGTTGAAGGTTTAGTTGGAACTAAAACTTAAACTGAAAGGTTTAATTAGTACTCCCCCTCCCCACCTCTTTACACAATTCTTACCTTTTTGTTTTTCAAAATTCAGCGAGAGGGCCTTGAAGGAGAAATAACACGAAGATCACTGACACATAGTTCATGGGATCTTTCATCTTCTAAAGACCCCCAACGCCGTGGATGGCATCCTGTTACCTATAAGTTTTCTGATGCTACTCCCACGCTTATACAATCTATTAAGGTATGTTGTATTATTATTTTTTTGTACATAAAGTTAAGAATACGTATGCTCAGTAATTCTTGTCATATGTTTCTGTTTTTCTCTTAAATTTCTTATCAAGTCAAAAAGAGATTATGGTGATTCACTTGTGATGTGCTTTATCTCTGATTCAGATCATGTTTTGAACTAAATTTGAACATCAAATATATCACTAAACTATTGGGGTATTATCAATTTTCTAGTAAAACTATTTTCGGTACTAATTTTACTACTAAACTAGTTTTAACTTCTCAATTAAGGAATTCTATTAGAATCACTAACAGAAAACGTTTAGTTGCCTATAAAATGACAACTTAAAAAAAAAAAAAAAAACAGTACATTTTATATGGAAATATGGACAGAACGGAAAGCCTTAAAAATGGATGGGAGTCCATAATTGAGAATTTCTGAAAGTTTGAGACTAAAATTAATATAAAAAATTATTTGATGGTATTTTTTAGGTTGGCCCAATTTTAAATACCTTAGATAGAATTCAACTCCATAAGAAAATTGTATCAATTAGGGCTATCCAGCACATGAATATACCAGTTTTAGTTCATATGATGAAGGAACTAAGATTTACTCTTCTCCATTGCCTGTGCCACGGCCAGCATGATCTTCATCAGCATGCAGTCTTCACTGTTGTGTTTACTGTGCCATCCTGTTTCTGATTTCAGCTTAATCACTGATTCAGCAATATGTATTCATTTGTAGATCCTTCAAAGCAACTTGACATACTCTATCCAAATAAATCCTTTTGCTTTGTTTCCTTGCTGGATTCACATCAAGAAGTTCCGTATGTTAATGTCCAGCAATAAACTACAATATTGATGTCAGGCAAATCACCTTGCTTGCTGATTTAGTTTCAAGGAAAAGTATACATACTACTAAACCTCAATACACGGAATGCAGTTCTTTTCTGTATTCAGCATTTTTGTCATGTTAACATCTGAATTGAAAGGATTTCAATCATAAAATTTATTCCATGTTCCATCCTTTTGATTTGAGTATAATTTTACGTGAGACAAATATTATTCAAGGTGCAAGGCTAGAGCTAGTGCGATCAGAATATTAATAGGTATTATTTGGTTATAAAACGAGGGAGGAAAATTTTTGAGCATCCATGAATTTTGCAGGATATTGACAATATTTATTATGAGACGGAGTACCGAAGAGAATGGTGCAGCAGCAAAGGGAAACCATCCAGGTGTTTTCTTTTTGCTAGAAAATTCACTCGTCCAGCTGCTTTCCGCCTTCTTAATATGGTGAGTTTCAAATTTTCCACATTTTATTCTGTGATAAAATATTGACAGCAAATCCCATTTATTTATTTGGTTGTTCATGTTCTGTGTTGGGCAGTCTGTGCTGGGAGCTTTCCGTAAAGCAACAAATAAGTCATGATTCCTGAATCCGGTGGAAATGAATAGCTGCTGTAGGTATAGATTAGATAAGACCGGTTAGTCACTTAGTCCTTTTTACCTGCAAGGGAAAACGTTAGGGGGGGGAGACCTGTAAATTAGAGGGAAAAAGGGAAATATTCCCTTAAAAAAGATATTACAAAAACAAACTCCAATACGTATGGTGTATATCTTCTCCTTTTTTTTTTTTTTCATATTCATAAATAAAGAATGAAATGTCGTATTTGCTTTGTTGTGTATGAATTTATTTCTATAATTCTGAGGATTTTTTACGGAAAGTATTAACTGAGTGGCAATTCTGATGAAGGGGCTAATAAGAAAGTAGTTATTTTTTTCTTAAGATCAGTCGAAAAAATAAAGAAACAAACCATGAGATTTATTAATTAAAATAAAACTAAATCTCCTGGGTGTTTTACTAAGACGCCTTTATTGTGATCTTTTAGATGGTCTTCTATATTAGTTCATTCTTGAGAATTAAAGGTTTGGACTTTATTTAATAAGATAAAGTTTGAATTTGTAGTGTAAAGATATAATTAAAAGAAAAATGAAAAAACTAAAAAAAAATAAAAATCATTGGCTTCTCTAGAATTCACGCAAAAACATGCATTTTTGTTCATATATTTTTCATTGACTTCTATTATGGCCCCTTTAGTTTTTGTATTTTATGTTGTGATCTAAATATTCATTTTGTTCATGTTTCAATCTCTAAATGTAAAAGAAGAGAAAGAAAGTTGCTGGAAAATAAAAAAGAAGATAGAATTATTGGCTAGCTCTATTCTGGCAA